>Ga0136560_1000043_pt1 | contig 41680 bp, 11 predicted proteins | sample AntRauMeHopE1497_FD_104925 | JGI IMG/M metagenome (GOLD analysis project Ga0136560, IMG submission 104925) | Saline lake microbial communities from Rauer Islands, Antarctica - Metagenome Hop E1 #497 | ecosystem: Environmental > Aquatic > Non-marine Saline and Alkaline > Saline | place... | reverse complement strand
GCCGGGGCGGAGGAGCTAAACGGCGTCCCGGGGTCGACGCTGGTGTACGTGAGCCAGGCGGTGATCGACATCCCGTCGGCGGAGGCGTTCAACGTGACGTTCAGCGTGACCGACGGATGCACCGCGGGCACGGCTGAGCTGCGCGTGACCACGGCTTGCCCTGTCCCGCCCGGGGTCTTGCTTCAGGCCATTAACGGGTCGAACGCCGCCCAGATTGCCGAGCCGGTCATGCGCTTCGAGAACACCGGGCCGTCATTTGCCGCGGAGCTGCAGCCCCTGTACGTCAGGGCGATCTCTTTCAGCACCGCCCCCGGCGGCGCGGCGGGGACCACCGGACCAAACTTGACCTTCTGGGTGCTGGAAGGGGGAGCTGGCGACCCTGAGCCCCTGCTCTACCGAGTTCCGGTCGTCATCCCTGAGACACCGTCAGAGCCGGCGGCGAGCGGTATGTCCGTCCTTGTCAACGCCAGCCGTCTTGGCCTCAGCTCGGCGCAGCTTATGGGCCTCGACCCCAGCGCCACGACTGTCAGGGTGTCGGCTGCGCAACTGGTTGTGCCCTCAGCGGGACGCTTCGAGATTGGTGCTATCTCAACGGACGGCTGCACGAACGGCACCGACCTCCTCCCCGTCTCGGCGGTGTGCCCGCCGCCGCCAAGTGCCATCATCTGGGCTCTGAACGGCACTAACGCGTCCTTCGCAGGCGGCAGTCTCGTGTCGTCCTTCGACACCCAGAGTGCCGAGTACTCCAACGTTACGTTCCTTGCCGCCACGGTTGGAGGCGATGAGACAAGGGCACTAGGCATCCCAGCGCCCGAATTCAGCGTGAACGACACGGACGTCAGGCTTGCGCCCTTAAACTTCACCATCGTCGACCCTTCGACCGGCAAGGCCACTTCCGGCTCTGGAATGGCGGTGAACGCGTCGTGGCTTGGCTTCCGGAGCGAGGACCTTGGTGGGCTTGACCCGCTTGCCACCACGGTACGAGTGTCGGCAGTGCAAGCACAGCCCCTGGCCGCTGGGACATTCAGGATGACGGCGACGGTGAGGGGTGTGTGCGTGGCCAGCAACGCATCCTCCCTTCTCGAGACGGTGTGCCCCGAGGCAGAGACTTTCGCAGTTGCCTCCCTGGGCGGCGGTGCCGGATCCCACGAGACCTTGGACGATATCATCCGGAGCGGGGCAACCTCCGTGGCAGCCGCCCCTGCCGCGGCGCTAACCGGACTGAACGTCACTCGTGTCATCACCATGACAGAGCCGACTTTGAACAATATGACGAACACGTCCATCGACGCCGCTTCGGCGGCCACTCGGATGTGGCTCGCGTCCACGGACGAGGGAGGCCTGTCCACATCCGCCACATGGGCCCCCGGATCCACTCCGGCACTCTTCGCACCCTTTGACCCGGTCACCGGGACCTTCATCCCCGTGGGGCTCAGCGCGGCAGCGGCCGTCCGGCTCTCGGTCCCGCGCGAGTCTGTCGTCTGGTCGGGCGGCGTGTCCGTCTCGGCCGCGGGCCGCCCGACCGTGCTCGCGGGTGTGACCAACGGTACGCAGCCCACCAACACGAGCGGGATGGGCTCGCTCCTCGCCGACGGCTCGGCCGTGCCTTTCGGGGTCTATGAGCCTGGACAGCCGGGAGCGGGGCCGGACATGCTGGCACCGCTGCGGGCGGCCATCCAGATCGTGAGCACCTTCCCCAGCACCAGCGCCAAAGCGCAGCGGATCGTGGCGCTGTATCTCTCCTCGACCACCGACTTCGTCCCCGGCTCCAATTCTCTGAACCGCACTGACTCTACCACCGAGTTTGCGCCGGGCGTCACGCTGCCAGTGACGCACAACCACACGCTCAGTGGATTGAGGCTGTCGCGCGGTGCCTCGGCCTCTGCCCTCGAAGCCGGATCGAAGGCTCACGGGCTCGAGGTGAACGGCCTGGGCCGCGTCACCGGTGGAACGCGGGCGGTGCTCCAGCCGCGCGGCCTAGGCCTCGTCGGAGCGACGGCCTCCGCGTCCAACGGCTGCGGCTCGCAGGATGTCGGCGTCCTTGTGGCCTCGGTCTGCTCGCCGCTCGCCCCTGTCGTGGATGTGCACGCACCACAGGGGCTGACGGGCAAGCTCGTGTGGTCGGCGGCAACCCGCACCTTTGGACTGCCAATGGACCTCAACGCCACTGACGGTCGCCAGGCGCTCGCCGCTGCCCTAACTTATGTTGCCTCAGCCAACGGGACCACCAGTGGCGCCACAGCTAATGGGACCATGGCCAACGGCACCATGGTCAACGGCACCATGGTCAACGGGACCATGGTCAGCGGCACGGCGAACCTGACCTTTGGCATCCCTCTCATTGCGAACGCTATGCAGGCAGCCGCGGCCCGCCTCGCCGAGCCCGGCGCCATGGCCCTGAACTTCACATGGCAGCTCACCAGCTTCTTCCCTCAGCCTGCGTCCGAGGCCTTGCGCGGCTCTGCTCTGGTGGGAGATGACGGCACATCGTGGGAGCCTCTCGCTGTGATGTCCAGCGAAGACGCACAGAACCGCCCCGGCGAAGCTGGCTCGTTCGTTGGCGCTCCTGGCAGCATGTCTGTTGGACAGCACGCCGCTTTCGTGTCACGAAGGGCCGGTATCACCGTGGTCCAGCTGCGCGCTTCAGATGGCTGCCAGACGCTCCAGCACGCCCTGGTCATCAACTCCACCTGCCCTGCACCCCCGACCGCCCAGCTGGGTAACTCCTCACGAGTTTCCGTATGGGTCGGTGCCGGTCGGCCAGGCGGACCGGGCTTCCCAGCGCTGTCGCTCGGTGAGCAAAACATGAGGGCGTCGGCAGCATTCCCGAACCGCGATCTCGACTTTGGATGGGTCATCACCGACTCAACGCCGTCGTCGCTCCCGGGCCTCGTCCCCGGCAGGACGAACCTGACGCTTCCGTGCAGTGCATCAATGCCGCCAGCCAATGCCTCAATGCCAGGAGCCAGCACCTCGACTGCGGACCGCGACTGCCTGGTGTCACTTGAGCAGGCCGTGGTCCTTCCGTCGGACGAGGGCAGTGCTTTCGCTGCCCTCGTCATCGGTGGAGCAGCATCCAAGAATACGACAGCGACAGCGACCCGCGTGGGAGCCTGGGGCGTTGAACACACCACCTCGGACGGCTGCCGCCGCAGTAACGCGTCGGTCCAGCTTACGGCAGTGTGCAACGCACGGCCAGAGGTGCGCATCCCCGTTTCGTCCGTCACGACCGATGAGGGCCCGTTCGGAGTGCTCCCGAACGTGTCCGCAGTCCTCGAGGTGCTTGATTCGGACAGCGACCATGTCAGGGTCAGCTGGAACTCGAGCCTGCTCAACACGGTTCCCAAGGTCATGCAGAACTCGCCGCACGAGGACCTCGGCCTTCTCGACGGTCTCCGGCGCCTCGACGGCGAGTATGACGCCGGCACCGGCCCGCAGATTGTGAGCGAGGTGCGAGCGAACGAGTCGCTGGCCTCCGCCGCGGCCACCGCCACGGTGAGCATCGGGCGCCTCGGCAACACGTCCGTGTCCGTCGCTGCTACCGACGGCTGCTCCCGTGTGGCAACCGACTCGACCCTTGAGACCCGGTGCAAGGTCCCGCGCGGCGTGCCCGACATCTTCCCGTTGTCCGACGGCCTGACTGTCGTGACACCCGGCCCTCTCGGCAGCCTGCCCGCCGAGGAATCCATCACCGATGTTATGATCGGGTCGCTGGTCGGCTCCAACGCTACGTCCGTACAGGCTCTCCTGGCCGATCAGGTTCTTGCTGGCGCACCTTCCCGTTCCACTTCTGGCTTCGTCGAGCTGATCAAGTCCCCGGGCGACACCCAACAAGAGCGCCTCGCGGCGCTCGCCGGTAATGAGGTGACAGGCGCTGGCCGGAATGTCACCCTCGCCTTTGCGCGTCCGACTGCGGCGTTTGTCGCCAACGCTTCGGCTCACGCTGACGATCTCCGAACCGCCGTGACGTACTTGGGCGCGTGTCAGAAGGCACTCTCCGAGCGCGAGCTCCTGGCCGCTCGGCGCCGTTCGTACGCTACCGCCGTGGAAGCCAGGGCGGCAGCATGCCTCATCAATGCCGCCGATGTTATCAACTCCACCTCTGCCAACTCCACCTCTGCCAACTCCACCCCTGCCAACTCCACCTCTGCCAACTCCACCTCTGCCAACTCCACTTCTGCAAGCTCCACCTCTGCAAGCTCCACCTCTGCCAGCGCTGAGCACCCGCCAACTTGCCTTGCCAACGTCACTGTTGCGGCTTCCGCCGGCTGGTGCATCAATGGAACGACCAACGGCTCAGCGTGCCTTATCAGCACCGTGCTGCCGTGCACCGACGGCACCATTGTTGCTGGCATGTGCCGATTCGATGTGTCGCGCGTGTGCAAGGCTTTCCTTCGGCCGCCGTCCAACTCTTCTGCTGGCATGAACGCTTCAGCAATGATGACGGCCAACATGACGGCCAACATGACGGCCAACGCGTCGCTGCCCGCCACAGAGGAGTCGTGTTCGATCGTCGACATCGTTCTTGCCCCGCTCCCCGTGGCACCTCTCGGATTGAGCGACGCTGTCGGCCTCCCCTTTGGTTCCTGTGGGCTATCCTCCGCTGTTGAGGCAGCTCTCCCCGCTAACAGCACGAACACGTCGTCCCTTGCCAGCGCGAACCGTACAGTGGCCGACGTGAGCGGGCCCAACTGCACCTTCAACGCGACATCGAACTCCATCACGAACTGTTCCACGGTTGAGCGCCCTTGCGCCGACGTGCGCTCGGACATCAACGCATCTGCCGGCGAGTTGGAGCGCTGTGCCTTCCCCGCTGTGGGCTCATCGGCTGCTGCCGCTGCTCTCACAGCCGAGGCATCACGCAGGGGCTTCTTCGCCGAGCGGGTCTTTGACACCGCGAGGCTGCGGCACCGCTGGGAGTTCCTCGGCTGGGTCCTGGAGAGCAGGTCGTGCCCGCACGACGCTCTTGGCGCCCCGGAGCTCGACGCGTCCGGGCTCATGGACACCGACCGCGTCCGCCACCACATGAAGTCGACGGGCATGCTCGAGCAGTGCCTCAGGGACTCCTCGGTCGAAGTGGGCGCCCAGGACGGCCCCGCCCGCACTGGCGCGGACAAGGCGCAGGTGTCCTGGCTGGCACCTCAGGGGCTCGGCAACTACACGCTTCGCTGGGCCGCCCACGACGGCTGCTCCTTCGTCCACGGCACTGTTCACGTGCGCGTCAACTGCTCGTCCGAGCCGAGGCCGGCGCTCGGTGCCGTAACCCTGCAGGGCACGCTCTCGCTGGGCACCGACGGCTGGAACGCCGCGGAGAACCGGTCTGGCTACGCGCACACAGCGAACGTCACCGTTGGCACAGCCGCGGCCATCATCGCGGCAGAAGATCCGCTCAACGAGATCGTTGGCACTGCCGTGGCTGCCGGCGCCGAGATCGCCGTGCATATCGGCGCCAACCCGATGGTGGAGGCGAGCGGGTCGGGCCGTGGCATCTTCCCGTCCATCGTCCTCAACGCGTCCGAGTCCTTCGCCGCCCTCAACCCATTCGCCGACCCCGCCGTTGCGGCCCGTCCGGTTTCTTTCTTCTGGGACATCCTCCAGACGCCGGCCACCTCGCAGCGCAACGGCACGCGAGGCATCACCCACCCCAATGCTTCCACGCTTCGGGCCGTGCCGGTTCTCGGCCGCATCGACACGCGCACGACTGGCCCGGCCGGGGTGATGCAGCACCCCGACTTTGCTGCCATCGTGCGCGATGGCAACGGCTCGGCGTCTGCCCATGCCCGCGCCAATGCCCTCAACAATGAGGCCGTCGCCGCGTTCACCCCCGACGCCATGGGTCGCTACGTCATCCGCCTCACCGTCGTCGACGGCTGCAGCGCTCGGTCCGTGCTTGCAGTCGTGGACATGCTGTGCTCTGCTCCCCCCGTGGCACACGCTGGCGCCAACCGGTTCGTTCGGCTCGCCGACGGCGGCCTGCCGGTGCTGGCCGACCAGCAGGGGCTCCCCGCCTCGGGCACGGACCGCCGCGTGTCGCTGTCGGCCCTGGGAACGACCGACCCCGACTGGGTGACCTCGGCGGGTGCGCCCCGCGAGACTGTGCACTTCCGGTGGGCTGTCAAGTCCGCGCCTGCGGCGGTGGCGCTCTCCAACGCGTCGTCGGCGCGCCCCACGTTCCGGCCCGCCGTTGCCGGCGTCTACAACTTCTCAGTCTACGCCTCAAACTCCCCGGGAGTGCTCCCTGGCGGAGAGGGAAGCGACTTTGGCTTCTCGTGCCCCGTCAGCATCGCCAATGTGACCATCACTGTCGGCTGCGGGGAGCCGCCCGTGCCCGTCGCCGAGCTCGCCGCCCCCATGGACCGCACCGCGACCGGGGCCTGGGCTGTCTTCCCGGGCGACCATGCCACCGCGGCGGTTGCTGCCGCCGACGCGGGCTCACGCACCGGCCTTTCCGCAGCGGCAGACAGGGCGCTTGTTGCGGCCGAGCGGGCGTCTCTCGTCACCGACGGCGCCAGCGTGTCGGCGGCCTTCATGGCCTCTGCCGCCAGGGCGACTGCCTTTGCCGAGGGCGTCAACGCCTCCGTGCTCCGCGCGGCGCCCCGCTTCGGCCCGATCATCCTCACCGCTAGCAAATCCACGGACCCCGACTCGCCCGGCTTCGGTGCGGTGATCGGCGCGTCCTACCCCGAGTCCGAGGCGCCGGTCCAGGCGCGGTGGCGCGTGGTCAGCTCGCCGAACCGCTCGACAACGGCCAGTCTGCTCCCCGGCCCGCACGCCCTCGGCCTGGCCTTCCTCCCCGAGCTGCTTCGGGCCGCGGGGGCGGCCGTCCCTTGGACTGCCGGGACGTCAATGCTTACCAACGAGACGTCGGTGGGCAACGTCTCGTCCTTCAGCTCCACGGGCGCGTCCGACGGCCAGGTGTCGTCGTGGGCGCACGCGGCAACCGCTGGCGCGGTCGCAAGGATGCGCGGCGGCGGTCAGGTCATCGGGTCCAACGCCACGCTCATCGCTGACGTCGCGGGCACGTACATGGTGGAGCTGGACGTCACCGACGGGTGCTCCTCCGACACCATGGTCCTTCCGGTCGTGGTGAGCTGCCCGGCGCCCCCCGCCGTGCTCCTCGAGACATCCGACTCTTCGTCACCGTCCAACGTCAAGGCGTCCGCGGTGGTCTCCCCGGCCGCCGGCAACGCGACGCCGGAGGTGGTGGTCGCGCACAGGATCGCCGGCCTCCTCGCATCGTTCGTTGGCGGCCCCTCCCCGGCCGGCATCCCGATGCTGGCGGAGGCGAGCACGGCCGGCGCCGCCTCGGACTCGGTGCCTGTCTTCCGCCTGCGCTCCTGGGCGGCCGAGGCCAACCTCACGGACGGCATCAAGCGGCTCTCAGCGTTCGAGGAGGACGACGAGATGGCGGCTGCGGACGCGGCCGAGCTTGTGGCCAACCTGACCGGCGCGCCCGCGTCTCGCGTGCAGGCCCTTCTCGCCCCGCTGGTGCGGACCACGACCGGGTCCGCCGGGGGCGCGGCGGCAAGGGCCGCGGCCCTCGCCAACGACGCCACCCGCATGATCGCGGCCGGGTTTGCGCTGCGCCTGAAGGCGTCGGTCAACGGCAGCGACCCGCTCGCCGAGATCTACCACGGCTCCCCCGCCCCTCTCCGTGTCAGCTGGCTTGTGGTGTCCCGCCCGGCCCTGTCCACCCGGGCCGCGGTTGGCGGAGGCGCCACCGCCGTCGCCACTCTCGCCGCCGACGTGCCTGGCCGGTACGTGGTGGAGATGCGCGCCGACGACGGCTGCACCGGCGAGACGGGAGATGTCAGCGCCACGATCGCCCGCGTCGTGATCGACGCCACCTGCTCCGCCAGCCCCGTGGTGGTGCTGCCCAACCGCACCATCACTGCCTACATGCGCGAGGGCGGGGTCAGCATCCCGCTCGGCGTCGCCAACGTCACGGACGCGGACGACAAGGTCCTCTCGTGGAGGTGGGTGGTGCCCCACGCGGTCAGCGCTCCGTCCTTCGGCCGGGCCGGCCCGGGCTCGGCCTCGGTCGACACACCCCACACCCCGGCCTTTACCATCCTAAACGACGCCTCCATCACCGGACACGCCGTCCTCCGCGCGTCCGAGCCGGGCTCGTACACCGTCGAGCTCGCGGCCACCGACGGCTGCACCCGCAGCGCCGAGACCGTCGTCGTCAACGTCCTCTGCGCAGCCCCGAGGGTCAACCCCGTCGCCGCGTCCGCCGCGCTCGGGCGCGGTGCCACGGTGCGCCACGTGCCGGGCACCTGGCTGCGCATCCGCGGCGCCTTCGACTTCGCGTCGCTCCTCGACGCCCCGGAGACGTCGCCGCTTTCCGCCGCCCCCTCGCCCGCGGCATCCCCCCTCCCCCACGGGGGCTTGTCCGGGGACGACCTGGAGGAGGCGTCGGTAGAGGCGGCCGCCCGCGCGGCACCCGACGTGACGATCCGCTGGGCCGTCACGCCGCTCATCCCGACCGTGTCCACCGGCGGCATTTACCGCGTCCTCCCCGGCAACGTCGTTTCCATCAACCGCGTGACCGTGCACGCCGCCGTCACCCACGCCGTGCTCCATCCCAACAGGAGCAAGCCCGACCCGCGGGGGACCATCGACGCGTCCGCGCTCACATCGCTGCGCTGGACGGTGGCGTCGGCCCCGCCGGGCGCCATGACGGCCCCCAACCCCGCCATTGCCGGCAGCATCGGCCCTGTGATCAAGGACGGCTCCGGGCCCCGCCCCGCCTTCGCGCCCACCCTGGCCGGGGACTACATCCTCCGGCTCGACGCCGTCAGCGGCTGCCAGGCGGTCTCCGCGCAGGCCTCGGTGGTCGCCGGCTGCGTGGGCCAGCCCCGCCCCGCCATTGCGGCGTCCACCATCGACGCGGTCGTGGGGCAGCCCGCCTCAATGGACGCCAGCATGTCCGCTAACGCCACCGGGGATGTCATCGACGCCGCGCTCACCTTCAACTGGCTCTTCCTCCCGCCCACTGGCCAGCCCGGCCCGGCGTCACAGCCTGGCCCCGTGCGCATCGCCGGGTCGGCCGAGTCGGCCACCGCCGCCGCTGAGCTCGCCACGCCTACCGCCTCGGCCCTCACCTCGGCCGACATGCAGGTCTTCCGCAGCATGAGCCTCAGCTCGAACCTCAGCTCGACGCCCCTCGGCGGCGGCGGGTCACCGGTCGGCGGCGGCGGCGTCGCCCGCTTCGTCCCCGACGGCGTCGGCGACTACCGAGTCCGCGTCGTGGTCAGCGACGGGTGCGAGAGCGACACCGTCGACGTCCTCGTCCGCTCCCGGTGCCCCGTGCGCGCGGCAGGCCTCACGCCGCTCGGCCCCGCGGGCACGCCCGGCCTCACGGTGGCCCGCTGGCACCGCGTCGGGGCGTCGGCCGACGCCAACGCCGACGGCGTGCTGGAGCAGGCCGCGTCCAACGACGTCCTGTCCGCCCCCGCGGGCATCCGCTTCGCCCTCGACATCTCCAACGCGCCCTCGGTGCCCGCCCTCCGGGTCCGGTGGCGCATCACCTCGGCGCCCGCGGCCTCCAAGACGGTTCGCACCGGCGACATCGTCGGCACCGGGGCCGGGGCTGCCTCAGCGACGAGCGACGCCGTGTCCATCGACGTCGCAGGCGTCTACGAGGCGGTCGCCCTCGTCAGCGACGGCTGCGCGGCCGTGGAGGCCCGCTCCTCCGTTGTCCTCGCCCCCGACGCCCCCGCCCTCTTCGGTGGCGCGAACCACTTCGTGGCAAAGTCAGGCGACCGTCTCACCAACGTGCGGTATATCGACGTCTCGGGCCGCCTCGTCGGGCCCGCCGCCGCCGTCGCGCCCATCACGGGCGTCGAGGTGACTTGGGCGGTGGTCAGCGCCCCCGCCGGCGCGCCGAGCGAGGCCTCCGCCCTCCTTTCCCCGTCCGCCAATGTCCTCTCGCCCGCCTTCGCCACCACCGTCCAGGGCCGCTACGTGCTCACGGTTACCGTGACGCCGTCGGCGATGGGCGGCGCGTCCCCCGGCGGCGCCGGCCCCGCGCTCACTGACACCGTCGTGGTGGACGCGCGCTGCGCGGCCCCGCTCGCCCCGGTCGTCCAGGGCGGCAGCCGCGTGGTTGCTGCGCTGACCCCCGCGCCGGTGCAGGCCTCGGCGTCCCGTGTGACCGTAGCCGTGGCCGCGGTCGACGGCGCCGCGTACAACTGGGCGATCATCGCCGGCAGCGTGCGCCGGCCCGGTGGTGCCGACGGCAACGGCCGCGGCGCGGTCGGCCAGGCCTCGTCGCTCGTGGCGCAACCTTCGGCGACGCTGCTCACGGGCGCCTCCCTGACGCAGTCCGGCCCCATCGTCACCTTTGCGCCCGACGGCGTCGGCACGTACACGCTGCAGGTCACCGCCACCACCGGCTGCGGCACCGCGTCGAGCACCACCACGGTGCAGGTCTCGTGCCCCGCCGTGGCCCAGGGCGGGCTGGGAGCTGTCAGCGCGGGCGCCGACGCCACGGTGGCCGCCCCCGGAAGCGTCGTCCGCCTCACGGGCACCGCGGCGTCGACCTCCGCCGGCACCCGCTCCAACATCGTCACGGACTGGACCGTCATCAGCGCCCCCGCGACGAGCGCGCTGGCCGGGACGTCGCTCCCCGCGACCCAGGCAACCTCCGCCTCCGCGCGGACGTCCGTGTCGTCCATCCTCCCGGACGTCAGCGGCACGTACGCGGTGCGGATGCGGGCCAGCGACGGCTGCTCCGTCGCGGAGGACGTGGTCACGATCAACGTGAACGCCCCGCCGACCGCCGGCGCCTCGCCCTGCCCCGTGCCTACCCAGACAGAGACCCAGACGCAGGAGGAGGAGTCGACGTCGAGCGTCAGCCTCACCATCGGCCTCGCCGGCATCACCCCCCTGCAGATGGACGACCCCGACATCCGCGCCGCCGTCATCCGCAGGCTCGCCGAGCAGGCCGGCGTCGACCCCAGCCAGATCGTGATCCGGTCGGTCGGCAACGCGGGCACCGGCAGGCGTGTCCTTGCCGCGGACGCCGGCGGCCGCAGGCTCCAGGCCGGCGTCAGCATCCAGTTCGACATCGCCGTGCCCACGGGCAGCGACGTCACTGCCGCGGCCGTCGCGCAGAACGTCGAGACGGCAGTGACCTCCGGCGCTGTCAGCCAGTCCCTGGCGACCGACCAGACCCTGGCCTCAAAGGGCGTCTCCGTCAACGGCACCGTGCTCACCAGCAAGCCGTCCGTCGCCACCGAGCGCGTCATCACGGTCACCCGCACCGTCACCGTGGTCGAGCGGCTCCCGGCCCCGTCGTCCGCCCCTGCGCCTCCGGCGGAGACCGACCCCGTCCTCGTCAGCATGCTCGGCGGCGCGCTCGCCGCCGTCGTGATCGTCGCCATCGTCGGGTTCTTTGTCATGGCCAGCCGCGCCGGCAAACCGAGCCCGACGGCCCCCACCGGCCCCATGGCCCGCCAGCGGGTGGCGTGATCGCCGATCGCAGCCGGATGAGAGAAAGGAGTGCTGCTAGCCCTGCGAAGCCTAACGCCTTTGCGCCCACGCGCCCCCGCACCCACGCGCCGGCCCGCACTCAATGACACGGCGCCTGCTGTCGCGCGTCAGTCACAGCCTGCTTGAGCGCTGATTCGAAGTTGCAGTCACTCAAGAAATTCCCGGCGGCTGCCGTGCCTCGCGTGACCGCGATGCAGGCCCCGGCTCGGGCTCGGCCTGCCCCAGCAGTCTCAGGGGAAGGGGCGGGCTGGGTGCCGCACTGTCGCGTCGGGCTCGATCATGCCTCGGTGGGCAGGGCAGCGACCTTGTTCTCGGCCGCCTTCGCGGAGGCCGAGGCCGCGGTGCGTCCACGGAGGCCGGCGCCGGCGACAGCCTGGCCGTTTGCGGCCGGGCCGACGCGGGTGGAGCTGTGCTGGCGGTGCGACTGCTGCCCCGAGGCGATCTCCCGCTCGTCGAGCTTGCTCTGATCAAGGGCCGGCACCCGGAGGCCGCCGAGGCAGCGCTCCACGACGAGGGCGAGTATGAGGAAGCAGGCACCGGTCCAGGCGAGGACGAAGACAAGCGCGAGGGCCTGGACGCCGAGCAGCTGCCCGTCCCCGCCGTGGAAGAGGCCCGCGACGCCCTGGGGCACGGGCTGCCCCGCCTTGGTGGCGGGGTCGTTGGCGAAGAAGCCGACCAGGAGGGTGCCGACGGCGCCGGCGACGAGGTGCACGGGGATGACGGCGACGGCGTCGTCGATGCGGAGGCGCTCCAGCAGCGGCACAGAGGCCAGCGCGGCGACGGCGCCCAGGCCACCGATGATGAGGCCCTCCCACGGCTCGACGCTGGCGCACGACGCCGTCACGGCCACGAGGCCGGCGAGGAGGCCCGTGGCCGAGTCGAAGACGTCGATGTGCTGCCCCTTGCTGCGGGCCCAGCTCCAGACCATGGACACGAGAAAGCCGGAGCCGGACGCCATGAGCGTGGACGCCGCCGCTCGACTGGCCACGATGGCGCCGCCCGCCGTGAGGGCCTGGGAGCTTCCCGCGTTGAAGCTGAACCAGCTGTACCACAGGCAGATGGTGCCCATGAGGGCCTGCGTCGGGCTGGAACGCTGCGGCGCGTACTCCCCGTTCTCGCGGAAGACGCCAGGGCGCGGCCCGAGCCAGAGGGACGCGAACAGGCCGACGGCCCCGCCGGTCACATGCACCACGCAAGAGCCGGCAAAGTCGACGAAACCCATCTGGCTGAGGAAGCCGCTGGTGCTCCACCCGGCGTGCGCCACGATGGGGTAGATTGCGGAGGTCATGACAAAGGCGAGCAGGACGTAATGCTTGAACCGGATTCGCCCCACCACGGCGCCCGAGACGATCGTGGCGGCCGTCGCGGCGAAGGCGTACTGGAACATGAAATCCGCGTACCTGTCCTCGCCGATGAGCAGGAAGCCGCCTTCGCCGGCAAATGCTCCGGACTTGCCGTCGGCGTTGAGGCCAAAGGCCAACGCCCACCCCGTGAGCCAGAATCCCACGCAGCACACTGCCATGTCCGACATATTCTTCATGGCGATCGCTGCGGCGGAGGCCGCGGCGGAGGTCCCGACCTGCGAGATGAGCAGAGAAGGGCGTTCGCCGAGGACACGTCGCCCGCAGGCAACGAGCTAGCACAAGCCAGGGCGACCGCGCCACACCAGTACCCGGACGTGCCCGAAGTGGCCTTATCGTATGACCGACCGAGCGGCGACATCGACCGCAAGCCCTGCGGGCTGGGGACTCGCAACGCCCCTCGAGAAGCCGCTGCGGCCTGCGCTACCTTGCCTCACCTCGAGCGCCGCAAACCCTGCCTGCATCACGAGGACGTTGAATGCCATGGACATGACCCAGCCCTGGTCGATTGCCCGAGCATGATCCGCCAGGACGGCCTCAGGCGTTGCCAGCGCCCTCGCATCCCCAGCTCCTGCCCAAGCGTCCATGGCGGCGGCCCTCAGGGACATGGCCTGGACGGCAAGCTTGACCTGTGCACTGGGCAGTCACTTCAGCACACTCGTGTGCCTGTGCCTGGCGGAGGGGCTGCCCGGGGGGGCCAGGGACGGACCGCGGACGTTGTGTGTCACGATGGGTCGGACGACGGCTTGGAGCTTGCTCTGCAGTCGGCGTTTTTTTGCGATAAGCGGCCGGCGGTCCTCCTGCGGATGCCCGCCGTGCGGAGCACAAGGGCCTTGCAGGAACTTATGAGGTCTCAGACGTTGCCTCTGCTCGGACGCCCCGCGATGGATGACGAAATCCGCTTCTTTTGGTCGAGGTTTCCTGGTCTCGCACGCTCGGCGCAGGACGCCGTCGGTGGCACGCCGATGAGTGACTTGGCGGCTGTGCGACTCGGTTCCGTGGAGGCTGAAGCCGCGCTCCGTCGGTGACGCGGAGGGTGAACGCGCCCGTGTCGGTTCCCGTGCGCCTCCCGTGCTGCACTGACCAAGACCAGTGTGACACCGCATAGCTAGACACCACGCACTTGACCGGCCTCAAGGAACGGCTTCGATGAGAGCAAGGGTCTGAGTGGGAGTGCGTGCGGCTGCCTGAATCGCGCTCGCGGCCTGGGCTGCGCATCTAGTTTGGGCCGATTCTTTCCCCGCCAGCCGCGGCATGGCACGGCGGGGCGGTCCGGCTACAGACAGGCGGAGCAGGACGGCCCGCCTCACACGCCGCCCGATGAGGCCGCGACCATGCGCTCCTTGCGGATCAGGTGCGCGGTGCGCTCCACGAGGGAGAGGACCCGGGAGAGGTCGGCTCCCCACGCGCTGAGGACCTCCGCGGGGTTCTTCCGGCGGCGGAAGACCACGACGCCGGCGGGGCGGTCGACGCGGGCCCACAGGTCCTTGGCCGTGACCATGTCGCGGAGCTCCTCCTCGCACACGGCGGGCTCCAGCGCCAGCAGCTCGCACAGGCGGGGGAAGCGCACGCGGCTGAACGCCTTGGCGGCTACGCGCAGGTTGTGCTGCGCGACGCGGCGGTGGAGGACGCCCCACCAGCGGGCGCCGGCCGGCACGGCCGGGGACGGGGAGGACGAGGAGGACGAGGAGGACGAGGAGGACGACGCCGAGGACGACGCGGCCGAGCGCACGCCCTCGGACGCCGCGGCGAGCTGCGTGATGGCCTGGGACGCGGGCATGGCGGCGTGCTCTGCGGCGAGGCCGCCGAAGACGGGGGACGCGGCGACAGCGGCGAGCTCGTCGCGCGGGAGGAGGGCGATCTCCCCCGAGACGAGGTCCTTGAGCAGGGTGCGGTGCGCGGGGATGGCCTCGGTGCGCTTGTCGGCCAGGAGCTCGTGCCAGCGGGCCGTGAGGGTCTCGCTCCAGGGCGCCAGCGCGGTGAAGACGACGACGCGGCCGAGGGCGTCGGACCAGCGGGCCCTGTCGCCGGCCACGGAGGGGCATTGGAGCACGGCCTTGAAGTCGTCGGCGAGGGCGAGGGCGTCGCGGCGCTGCTCGTGCAGCTTGGCGAGCAGCTCAAAGTGACGCAGCTTGCGGGGCTCGTGCTCCAGCCGGTCGATGACGCGGCGCTGCACCTTGTTGGCGATGATGCCCATGCGGACCCAGTCCTGGACGTCCAGGCAGAGCCGCACCTGCTCGAGGAGGAAGTCCAGCTTCTCCCCCGTCCGCATGGCCGTGTAGGTCTCCACGGCCGCCTCCTGCAGGGTGGAGCAGGCCTCGGACATGCGCCCCTCCTCCTCGTGGACCTGGGCGAGGGCCCGGGTCAGGCGGGCGCGCTCCACCTCGACCCAGATCTTGCCGTCGGTCACCTCGCGGAGCCCGCCGATGAGCGCGAGCCGCGCCTCCCGCACCGACTTCCCCGACGCCTCGGCCACGGCGACTCCCTCCGCGTGCCGGACCTCCGACGTCGAGTCCGAGTCTCGCTCGTGGGCGATGGCCGTCGCGTCCTCCTTCAGCTCCTGCGACGCCTCCTTGGCGCGCTTCGCGGCCGACGCGGCAGCAGCGCTCGCAGCAGCCGTGGCCTCCTCCATGGCCGCGGCAGACGCCCCCGAGGCGGGGGCCTCGGCGTCGGCTTCCTTGGTCTCCTCCGCGCCGGCCGCCGCACCTGCTGCCTCAGACGACGACGACGACGACGGCTCGTCAGCAGCGGGGGTATCAAAGCCGGTCGGTAGGGCCACCTGCCCCGGCTCGCGGAGGGAGTCCACAAAGCGGAGGGCCTGCCTCACGATCGCGACCGTGGCCCGCTTGCTCTGGCCGCGCTTCTTGCACAGGGCAGTGACCTGTTCCAGAGTGGCATCCAGGTCCTTTGCATGCCAGCATGCCCGCACCGCTGCCTGGGCCGCGCGCGAGCACGCGAAAGCGTCGTTTGCCTGCGGCATCAACACAAGGGGGCGGGAGCCTCGAGGGCACGCGTCCTCAGCACCTTGCGATTTCTCTGATGGCATGCCATGCCTCACCTGGCGGGTACGCTTCTCGAGGGCGAGCAGCTTCGTCAGGGCGTCGTCCAGGCGGCCCGCCTGCGGTGATCGGCGAAAGCAAAACGGCGCTGGCAATGACGGACGCACGCGGAGCACGAGCAAATGGCCGGCTTCCGGCATGCAAAGGCATGCTGGGAGTGCCATGCCCCAAACCTGGCGCCGGGCAGGGCGCGCAGCTTTCGCGGCGGTCTGCCGAGGCCGTGGCCCGGCCCGAGGTGCAGGACCGGCAAAGATGACGACCCATGACGCCACAGAGTTCCAGCAATCACACCAGCGCGGGGGAGGGCGCAGAGTAGCTGCACCCCTTGAATGGGTAAGGCGGGATCGGGCGCCGCCGTTCGCCAGAGAGGGCGGCTCACCCTTGCATCGGCTTCGGCCTCCGGGAGGACCGCGGCCAGCTCGGGCCCGAAGTCAATCTTTTCCTTGTCCTCGTCGAGCCCCATCTCGATCAGAACATCCGCCATGGCGGCCGGAGAACGTGTTCGTGACCGAATCGCAAGCTGGCAGAGCTCAGCTGCAGAGTGGGGGGCACGGCCGCGCCCCCGCAGCGTGGTGCGTGTCCAGCCTTGGCGTCGCACATCGCGCCCACGATGCGGAAAGCATCATCGCGGTGGATGGCCGCGGCTCGAGCGGCCGCGTTCCTCGCGCTAGCCGCCGGGATGCTGTCGTGGGAGCCGGCGCTCGCGGCCGGTGCCTCCACCGGAGGACGGCGGGATTCGGGCGGCGTGCTGTCGCCCAGCGATGAGGTGGGCTCGCTCCCAGGTTTGGCAGCGTGGGCCGGTCGCAGCGGCGCCATCGGCTCGGGGCTTGCCCGCGGTCAGGCCGAGGCCGCGAGGCGTTCGCGCATGAGCCTCGGGGCGGCACAGTCAGCCCATGACGGCTCAGACGAGCCCGGGATCGCGGCAAGCAAAAGAAAGGGGGCAGCCACCGACGCCGTGGCGCTGGTGGACCTGGGCAGCTTTGCGGCGTCCGAGTCCCGGTCGGCGCTCTGGTCGCGCGCCGCCGCCGGGGCCTCTGGCGCCGCCGGGGCGGGAATGGGCCTCGGTCCGGACATGTTTATCAAGCCCATCGTGATGGGGATGCTCGGGCCGTCGATCATGGACTTTGTGCAGAAGATGGGCAACTACGCCGGGTCGCTGGTGCCGGCGCGCATGAACGAGTTCCTGGTCTCGCAGTTCGCGGGGCCCACGCCGCTGTCGATCTTCTTCATGATCATCGACCTCCTGGACATGGTCATCGGGGCGCTGCAGATGGCCTTCGGCATGGCGGCGCAGCTCAAGATGCTCGCCTTCAACACGGCCCGCAACGCCATCCTGCAGGCGAACCTGGCCAAGGCGCAGGCCGACGCCGCCCTGCTGTCCGCCAAGCGCGCCGCGGAGGCGAACATGCTGCAGTCCCGCCTGCAGGCCATCGCGGTGCTCAACATGGTGCGAGCGCAGATGCTGGCGGCCAAGGCGGCGGCCAAGGCCGCGGCCATGGCGGCCCGGGCCAACGTCATCGCGGGCATGAAGGCCGCAAGGTCGGCCATGGCCGCCGCCGCCGCCCAGGCGCGGGCCGCAGCAGCCACTGCCCGGGCGATGAAGGGAGCCCTAGGCGGCGTTCTCGACGGCCTCCCCCGCCCAGTCATGCCGTCGCTCCCAGGCCCCGCCGTCCCCGAGCTGCCCATGCCGCCCCCGTCGGCCGAGGCCAAGGCCTCGGCCGCGGCCACTGGGCGCGCTGCCGCCGCCGCCGGAGCCGTGCAGGCCGCAGAGTCGGGCGAGCGGGCCGCGAGGTCGTCCAAGCGGCTCCGGGCGCTCGCCGACGCGTCGTCCAAGGCGGCCGCCGCGGCCTCTGCCGTGGTGGCGGCCGCGCAGAGCCCGGCAGTGCCCGCCACCACCCGGTCCCACCTCGCCTCCGTCGCCGCGAGGGCTGCTCAGGTGCAGAGCCGGGCGGAGAGGCAGGCTGCCACGGTGTCCGCCGCGGCGGAGGAGCTGTCCCGGGTCGCTGACGACAGCGCCAGAGCGGCGATCGCCGCCGCCGAGCGATCCGGGCAGCCGCCCCCGCCCACAGCCAAGCACGCGCCCCCCGAACGGCAGGACGACATCGGCGACGTCGGCAGGGCCGCGGCCGCTGCCGCTGAGAGCGTGGCGCCGGCCGCTGTGCTCGCGCCCCCGCCCGGCCCCGGCGCGATTGCGGCATCCTGGTATGACAGCGTCCGCGCCGGGGACTCGGCCGCCGCCCGCGCGCGCGCTGAGGAGGAGCTCCCGCTCGAGTCGGGCGCGGTGGACGCGGTGTCGCTGCTGCAGGAGATGGAGTCGATCCACGACGCGCACCGGGCCAGGCGGGGCGGCCGTCGGGGCGCGGGGGGTCCCCTTGGCCTGTCCTCGGGGCGCCCGGTGATGGTTGACGTCGCCCTCGCCCTGCGGTCGGCGGCGCGCAGCGTCGCGGACGCGTCGAGGGGGCTGGAGGATGATTTGGCGGAGCGGGCCGCGGAGGGCCTGTCCGAGGCGTCGGCGGATGCGGCGCTCGCGTCCGTGAGGGCGGCCGCGGCGTTCCCGGCCGCACTGGGGGCACACGAGGGGCTGTGGGCCGCCCACGACGCGCTCGGTGCCTTCCTCGAGACGGCAGAGGCGCTCCGCTCCGAGCCCCGCGACAAACGGAGCGCCAGGGGCGCGAGGGTGCGGCGGCCGGCCGGTGCGCCCGACCCGCTCGACGCGGTCGACGTCGCCGGCCCGTCCTTCCTCGAGGTCGACGCGTCCGTGCGGCTGGCGACGCGCAGCTCTGCCTCCTTCAGGCACCGTTTCGCGGCCCTTGCCAGGGCAGAGGCAAGGACCGAGGCCGACGGCTCCACCGGCCACGCGTCCGGCGCGGCCCTGGCGGCCGCCGCGGCCTCGGCGGCGGAGGCCCTCGTCGGCGTGGAGTCGCTGGCGGCCTCCCACTCGGCCCTGGCCCCCGGGTCACAGACCACGATGAAGCAGATCCTGGACCACGCCGCGGGGCCCGACTACGACGAGATGGGCGAGGCGGAGAAGTGCCTCACCCGCGAGCTCAAGACCGACGCCTCCAAGGTGACCATCGGGGTGATGTCGCAGGGCCTCGTGCAGGACGTGGTGTCGGACGCGCTCGCGTTCACGTGGCCTGCGGTGGAGAGGAGCGCCGTCCCGGCGGCGATGGAGCAGGCGGCAAAGGGGACCTCGCTGGCCGTGACTGCCGGGGTCGGGTACGCGGTCACGTCCGGCCTGGTACACGCGGGCACTGCCGCCGTCGCACGTGACACTCGGGACTTCGCCGTGCGAGCGCTGTCAACCCAGATTGCCGGAGCCGTGTCGGCGGCAACGGGTGACATGCTGCGGCTCGCCCAGGGAGGAAACCCGGAGGAGACGCCCCGTGGGCTTGGCGGGTCGCCGGCCGGCGCGAGGGGCATCAGCCGCTTCGCGGGCGACGACCTCAGCGAGTGCGCCGCATGCGCCAGGCGCCCCGGTGGCGGCGGGTTTGCGGCAGTGGCGGGCTTCATGGCATCGGACGCCCAGAAGGGGGACGACGGTAAGGCGCTGCTTGAGGCAGCGGAAGCGGAGCTTCGCTCCTGTGACCAGTGCTCCGTCGCCGTGTCTGGGCTGCTTGCCAACGGCTCGGCCGAACAGCTCGCGTACAGGTGGGTCCGAACGGCGCTCGTTCCGGAGCAGCTGCAGGAGGCGTGGCTGCGGCCCGTGGAAGGCAAGGCCTGATTGCGTGTGCGATGTGGGTGCTTGATGCCTGGCCGGCAGCTTCGACCCAGCCACGCGAGGCCCATGCAAGATGTGCATTGTGTGTGTGCCGGTGCTAACACTCATGCAGCGGCGAACCCGCCTTTGGCAGGCAGAGCGCTATAGCAGCCTGACCGATCGAGCCTCGGTCAGTCATGTCCCTCGCAGCGTTGGGGGGGGTGCCTCATCATGCACGCCCCGACGCCTTCGCCAGTAGTCGCCGCACCCCTCCGCCGATGCTGTGGTCCTTGACAACGCCCCGGTCCACCGCGGCACGAAGCTCTCCGATCTGATCGCCGAGCTCGTTTCGCTTGGACTCCAACGTCCCCGCGCCTCCGGCCCCCAGTCCGGTCAGAGCGCTCGGAGCTGCCACGATGATCCGCTGCCCCTGGTAGAATCCTGTCAGCCTGCTGACGTTGTTCCACTTCATGATGTCCTGGATGGACACGCCGTACGTCTTTGCCACGCGGGCAATGGGCTCCCCTGGCTTGAGAACGTGCTGCTTCTCTGTGGCCTTGGTGGCGGCATCCTCCCACTCCCAGACCTTCATCACGCGGTCCACCGATGCGGTGACGAGGTTGGAGAGATCAAACTGCAGGGCCACGACCGGGGAGTCGTGGGCAGCGGGAAACTCCTGGAGTGGCCGGCCGGAGATGATGTCCGTGACCCGCACGCACAGGTCTGCGCCGGCCGTGACGATCTTGATGGCGTCAAACTGCAAAGCCGTGACTGCGCCTCGGTGGAGCTCGAACCGCCGCGTCGGCTCACCGGTGTCCACGTTCCAGACGAGGACTTGCCCATCGGAGGCGCCGCTGACCACCTCGTCCCCGAGCATGCCTGTCACGGTGACTGACGCCCCTTCGTGCCCGATCAGACGACGACGGAGCCTCACGACGGCGGCCGGGTTGCGCCCTTCCGGCTCGTAGTCCCACATCCGCAGCTCACCCTCCACAGAGCCGCTGACGAACGCATGCTCTTCGAGGGAGATGCTGCGCACGGTTGCGCCGTGCCCGCGAAGCTTCCTCAGCAGCTTGCCGTCGGTCCTTCGCCAAACCATCACCCGCTGGTCAGCCCCACCGGTCACAATGACCGCGCTGTTCACCGCCACGCTCCAGACCGCGCCCGAATGGCCTTCGAGCAGAAGCATGCAGCCTGCGGCGCGGAAGTCGTCCGCAAAGGCTGCGTGCTTGTGGGTCCTTGGCATCCGCGGCAACGCCGAGGGCGGGATCCCGGTCGACGGCCCGCCCGCGAGCCGCAGCGCTCTCGACACGGCTTCGCTTTCGTCGGCTTTGAGGCCGGCTGTCTCGCTGGCCGCGACCGCGGCGTCTGACATCGCCCCGGATGCCTTGCCCATGGGCTGGACATCCACGTCCCACACTCTCACGGTGGTGTCAGTCGACCCGGTCACGATCAGGCGGCCAGCGAAAGCGATGCTCACAACCCTGGACGTGTGTCCCATGCCCGGGCCGATCGCCGTATCGGCGCTGTCTCCAGAGTACCCATTGGTGCAAAGCCCGCCGTCGAGCGTGTGGGCCATGACCACACGATCGACGGCGGTGGCAAGCTTACCGACGCCGCCGGACGAGCGCCCCAGAACATCATTGGACACATAGTTCCCTTGGTTGAACGCAACGCAACGTAGGGGTGCCGCGCCGTACACCCTCTCCACAAGGGAATTGGTCTCGGCGCCCATGTGCTCGCGAATCCCCGCGAGGTCGTCCTCGCAGTTTTCGATTCGCACGGTCAGGCGGCGAATCGTGGCGTCGGCTTCGGCCAGGTCGCCATCAATGCTGAGAAGCTCGGTGCGCAGCCGCTCCATCAGCTGCTCCCGCTCCACGGACTGTCCCCGAAGGCCAGACGCCGATGGGGGGCGAGGCCCGCTTCGCTGGCTCATCGCAGTCCCCGGGCGAGAGGAGCCTCCGGCTTCAGAAGGGCTCCTTGCCGCCTCTCTTGCCTCTCGCCGCGCCTGGGCGTCCAACCGAGACACATCAAGCATTGTGCCTCCTGACTGTTGCGCCTGTCCCAGCCGCCCAGTGAGTACTTTCCTGCGCGCCCCGCGCTCCGAGCGGAACTCCTCGGAGGCTCGCAGCAGCTTCTGAAGTGTCCCGACGGTGCGCTCCAGCACCATTCTCTGCACTCGCAGCGCCGGGACCATGGGGGACACCGCCTCCAGCCGGATGCTGGACGTCTCCTTCAGTGCTGCACCGGACAGGCGACTCTCAAGCGCTTGCAGAGCCTTGACCCCACTTGCCACGCGTTTGGCCTGCGCCGTTGACATTGCGTCTCCGCGCTGGGAGAGGAGCTCGTGCTGGTCCTTGCGCCCGGTCACGAGGTAAAGGTCCGCGAGCTCCCTCATGACTCGGACCATGCCAGCCTCGTCTCCGGCCACCTCACGGTCTTGAAGCACGCGCTCTAGGCGCTTGAGCGCGTCGCTATGGTGCCCCCACTTTCGAAGAATCACCCCCCAGGCTTCCAAAGCGTCCAAGAGGCTGGATCGCAATCCGGCCTCTGATGCCGCGCTGTGCCACCGCTGAACGTGCACAAGAGCGAGGTCATGCCGGCCCTGTGACGAGTACACGCTTGTCAGCGCACGGTACACCCGAGCCAGCGGTGCCGCCGCACCGTGAGCCCTGAGGCCAAACTCCGCCCGCCGGAGCACCGCGACTGCCCGTTCAGCATCAGCAGTCAAGGCGGCTGATCTGGACACCGCGAACGTGCCACCTAGGCCGTCGGGGGGACGGAAGCCGGCAAGGACGGCCTCCACACCGCCTCCGGGCAATCCCCCGGCCATTGCCTCACCCTGTCTGACCAGCATCTCGATCTGCTCGCCAAGCCTGGGGTCCACAGCTGCCAAGACGGCGGCAGCACTCAGTGAGTGATCAGAGGCGAGAGCGTTCTCGCCGACGTCGTCACCAAATGCGCTTCCCTCCACCTCTTGGGCTTGCCTGACCGCCAAGTCAGCTGCCGACTCTGCTGCTGCTGCTTCGGCTGCCAGCTCGGGCGAGGCGCTGCTCTTTGCGCTCGCAAATGCCAGCTTGGCATTCCGCCTGGACACTTCCACTCGCGCCCGCAGGTGAGCTCGCTCAAGCTCAGCGACAAGGGCCGGCGCGTCGCCATTTGCGCTTGCCATATCAGACCCTGCGGCTTCGAACATCCGCTCTCGCTGCGCCCGCGTCCTCGACGCCAAGTCTGTGCGCGTCCGGGCATCCTGGATCTCCCCCAGCATCTCGGTCAGGTCGGCCATGGCCAGCTCACGGGACTGCTTGGCTCTTCGAAGCAGCTCCCCGCCGCGGCCTACGACCTTTTCGCCTTCGTGCTCCTCCTCTGCTGCGGCGTCATCGTCCCGGCGCTTATCCACCTCCTTGAGTCGAAACGCGGCGGCTTCCCAAGTCCGAAGCCCGGACAGCAACAGGCCACGAAGCGCAGAATGCATCAGCCTGCGAAGCAGCAGCTTGGAGCGGTTCCGGTCGGCAACAAACACCTTCCACTGCTCCATGGCCCGTGCACCGACGCCCGCGGCGAGTCGCGAAACTGCTTTGGCCTGCTTTGCACGCCGTTCAACGTCCTTCTCGAAGTCATGCTGTGCAGCAAGACGCTGCTGGATGCTGTCCCGAAGAACGCCAGTGCTGGCTTCGAGGCGTTCCTCCTTCTGCATCCCTTCGATGATGACCTGCTTGCCGAGGGCAATGTCATCCATCTTCTTGTCCAGCTCATCGTCGATTGTGTCGAGCAGCTCGGCGGTCTCGTGCCGGTGACTCCGGCCGTGCATGATGGCCGAGTCGACGAAGCGGCCCTTGTACGCCGCCAGCTGCTTCCTCTCCGCTTTGAGCGCGCGCAACCGAACTTCTGCAGCGCCCAATGCCCTGCGCAAACGAACCCGCCGTGCCTGAAGCCCCGTGATGGCCTGATGCCTCTCGTCGATGGTGGCCTGCAGCCGTTCGATCTTCAGGCGGTAGTGGCGCCGCCGCATCCGGGTCACGCGGCGAACGTCGGCCGTCAGGCGTTCGTCGACGCGGCGGGTGTCCCGACGGTCGACCCAGTCTTCAAGTAGTGTCGCGCGTGCCGTCGACTCCGGCTCATCCGACCCGGGACGATCGGCTGCCGCGAGCGGCTGCGATCTCCCCCCCTCTTGCGTGGCAGTGGGTTCAGCAGCTTCGGCCAAAGCGACCTCCTCTTGCCGGGCTGAGTCTAGCTCGTTTCCCAGGATCTGGAGATAGTGCCGCTTCTTCATGCGCTGGTAGAACCCATGATACAACACATCCATTGGGTCGGTGTCGGAGCTGGCAGCCTGAGCCAGGCGCCACTCGAGCTGCTGCACCTTCGTTCCATCAGTGGTGTTCACGGCTTGCAGCGGCTGGCACGCGAAGCTGTCGTCTCCGCGGTCGTTGATGGCCTGGACGCACACTGCCCGAAACGTCGAACCAAACCGGAGCCCCGTCACTGTGTGGGCGAGCGCCCATGCGATCAGCACCTCGTGTTGGACGGCTTTGGTCGCACGAACGTCGCCAGACGCGATGATGGTGCTCCAGTCGGGGACATCCTCGAGGAACCGAATCCTAGCCTTGGACAACGGCCTCCCGCCGCCGTGCATCGGTGCCTCCCACCGGATCGTGAAAGAGCTGGGCGACGCTCCGGCTTGCCTGAGGTGCAGCGGCCTCGAGGGCGGGGAGTGGGGCTTCGTCTTTGCGCTTGCCAGCGCCTCGCTCCAGTCGGATGGGCCCTTCGAGTTCACTGCCCTGACCTGGACGTCAATGAGCTCAGTCTCTGCTTCGTCGACGCGCAGCTCGGTCCCTTCAAACGCAACCGGCAGCGCCAAGCACCAGCGCGATGTCCGGGTGAGCAAAAGCTCACTTGTCTTTGTGACAGCGCGGTTCAGTGTCTCTTGGACTCTCCTCCTGGTGCGATACCTGAGCTCGTACTCCGTGATCGGAGCCCCGCCATCAAAAGCTGGTGCCTGCCACCGCAGCGGCAGCGTGACCTCAGTTGCAGTGCCTGCGCGCACGTGGGTCGGAGGCCGTGGAGCCTGCGCACCCGGCGCCGGCCGGCCGTCGCTTGGCACCGCCTTCACGATGGCCTTCCAGCGCTTCATCTTGGTGGCCCTCGTTCGCTTTGTCGATGCAGCGAGGCGGGGCGTTGCCACAAGCTGCAGCGAGAAGGGATCCCGGGCCAGCAGCCTGGACTTGCGGAACCGCCGGCGCACATCCATGGAAAGCTTGGTGCCAGCTGCCAGCGAGTCCGAGTCGACCCCGTCCGATGCAGCCGACGCCTGTGTCTCGGCCACCTCTGCGGCATCCCTTGCTGCCTCGGCTTCGCTGTCGTCGTCGCTGCCGCTTGCGAGTTCGATGCCGACCGCGGATGAGCCGGCAGCATGGTCGCTGGAGCCCCGGGCTGGCCCCTCAAGCGCAATGGTCCGGGCGCCGCCGTGGCCCCGCAGGTGTGCCGCGATGAAGCCCGGCATTTCGTCTTCCAGGACATCGCCTGCGAGCGGGCCGTCCAGCACTGCAAGCTCCTCGTCGAGGAGCTGCTCTGTTGTCTTGTGCTCGGCCTGAGCAGCGGCAATCGTCTCTGAAGCAGACCGAGGGCCCATGTCCTTGACCAGCCCCGCGCGGAGCGATGTGATCCTTGCCTTCAGGTCGTCCAGCTTGGCAAGGCTTGACTTGGCGTCTCGGCCGGCTTCGTCCAGATCTCCGTCGAGGATGTTCATCTGGGTTGTGGCGTGCAGGTGCTGCTCAACCATTCCAAACGCGTCGCGCACTTGCAGTTCCGCCGACCGCAGCTCAACGGCATGCCGCAGAGAAAGGGCTCGGGCGTCGGATTCTAGTTTAACTCGCCAGGCTGCCAGCTCCTGCTTTCGCCGCTTATCTAGCCGCTTCAGCGCCATGCTCGTGATGAGGCTCGATGCACCCTTCGTGCTCGCGATGGTTGGAAGCGAAGGGCCACCAGCAGGTGCATCGGTCGAGCGAGGTCCTTCCGGCCCGCTGCTCCCTCTGTCAGGCTCGGCCGGAGCGTCTACCTTCGCCTCTTTGGTGCTTGTGGCCGAGCTTTGCTCTTCCCGCTCGAACTGCGCAGTCCCTCGCGCCCAGCGCACCGAAAGGTCCGACATCCCGGGCCAACGCGAGGCTGCGCGGCTATCCCACCGCCGTCCCGGCGCGAAAGCTCGTCGCTGTGTGCGCTCAGCGGTGGGAACGCCGCGTGCAGTGCCCCCGCAGCGGCGACTGGCGAAAGGCTCTCGTGCTGGTGCGACGGGCTGAGCGCGAGTGAGCCCGGCCGTGAACCCGTTTGCGCTGTTCTCCCAGATATTAGCTTCAGCGAATACATACCGGGTGCCAGCCAGAAACGGCCGCAGGAGCGGCCACTCGGGAAGCACAGGAGCGGGCAGGAGAGGCCCCCCCCTGGGAATTTCAGGTGAGATACACCTCAGTGCGAGGCTGCGTGGCTAGGTCCTCGCGATTCATTGCCATGCCGCGGCACCGGCCCGTGACCTTACGTCGGTTCCGGATCGCCAACGCTCAGCCGGCCGGTCATGCGCCGCTGCAGCACGTCAGCCACAGCAAATGGTGCAGGCATGCCGTATCAATCGGTATGGACAGGCTGCGAGGGTCCCGATGGCAGCGGGGGCGAAAGCGTTCTCGCCGGCCCAAGCCAACTGCAGAACTAAGCATGCTTGGGCGACCGCCGTGCCCCTCACCCCGCTGCACGCTTCCGCGCAGGGCTTCCATCGCACCATGGACGAGGCAGGCCTTGAGCGACTGCTGGCCGAGCACTTCCCAGACCTGGCAGCGGATGTGTCCTCGCTGGAACTCGCAACCTCTGTGCTGTGGGATTCTGCAGCGAGCGGGGACAGCCTCGACGTAGAGGACGTGATGGGAGTCGTGCTGCCGATGCTGAGCGACGAGGTAGACGAGAGCATCCTGCATGGCAAGCTCGTGCAGATCCTTGCCGTCCTGCAGCCGGGCTCAGCTGCCGAGGCTGACGCCGAGGCTGACGCCGAGGCTGACGCCGTGCCACGTGCCCTGGCCGTTTCAGAAGCCAAGCCCAGGCGCAGAGCGGCACGGAGGGGTCGTGGCACCGGCGACGCCGAGCCCAGCGTCGAGGAGGAGTTCGGCCGCAAGTCCACCCGCTCGGCAGATGTTGCGCCCGACCACGCGGCGAGCGGGGCGGCCGCGTCGTCTCGAGGCCATGCTGCGTGGGGGGCCAGCGCAGCGGGTGCAGCAGGCGCAGGCGAGGCGGATGACGACGCCGGGACGTCGCTGTCGCCGCTTGCCGCTGGGCCGAGCCTGGGCCGGGCCTCATCCACGGGCACTTTCCGGCTCCCTCTGATCCAGGCCGCCGTACTACGGGCTAACCGCACGCTTGGGTCCGGCAGCGTGTCTCTGACAAGGGACCTGTCCCGTTTCGTGCTGACCTTCCCGGTGCGACTGCGGCTGGTCCGTCCCGGGAACTCAAAGCGACCCAAGAAGGGCCGCGCCTGCACGGCAAGGATCACCATTGAAGCCACCGAGCCGCCCCTGAATCCGTCGCGCAAGGTGATGCCCTTCGTACGGGTGTCGCGGGTGTCGTTTGCTGTCGACGGCACGGCAGGAGTCGGCCACGCGGACCTCGAGGGTATGCGCGTCGACGGGATTGACGTCGATAGCATCCTCAAGGCCCGGGCCATCGCGGCCGCGGCCTCGGGCTCGGTGTCCCTCAAGGAGATCGACATGGTGCTCGATGACGCGGAGAACGACGACTGGGTCCTGCAGCTCATCCAAGTGGCTCAGAGTGGCCTGACCTCCGCGCTGGAGCAGATGGACCCTATCGTCCGCGACGCTCTGGCGGGGTCTCCAACCAGCGCTGCCGTGGCGGCGGAGGCTGCCGCAGGCAGGGCTGCCAAGCGGGAGCTCAGCGACATGGCTGCACTCATCGTATCGGCTGTGCGGCTGGCTGTGACCAAGTCACCGCCCGTCGTCGGGGGCAGTGGCTTCTCCATGGGGGGCTCATGCTTCGTCAGCGGCGGCCGCGAGTACGGCATGGGCGGGCTCCGCCTGCTTGCCAGCGGAAGCGTTGCCAACCTTCACACCGTGGTTAAGGCGGAGGATCTTTTGCGCCCCAGGCTGGTCCGTGGCCGGTTCGACGCGCCGGGAAAGTTCCGCGTAGCAAAACTGCACCTCACCACGCCATTCGCGCAGATGATCAGCGCCGGCCTCGGCTGGCACGACGTCCTGGACGCGACAGGGCACACCTTTCCCGAGCCGAGGCTCCACAGCGTGCTGGCCTCCGCTGGGGTTCCAGCTGAAGAGATGGACGCTGCCACCGCCAATTTGTATGGTGTGGCAAACTCCGCCTCCCCGGGCAGCCCGGCGGGCTTGCAGGTTCTGGCCACAACCCGGGCAGGGGCTCACACGTGGCTGCCCGTGCCGCCCTCGGCCGTGAGTACCACCCCGCCGGCCTTGTCCGAGGTGGTGGCGGCAGTGTCGGGGGCCACCACGGCAATGGTGATCGCAGCCGGGGTGGCGTTTCAGGTCCGGCTGGTCCGCGCTCGACACCTGGAGGCCGGGTGGACCGCGACGTGGAGTCGGCTGGGGGAGGTTACTCGCGCATACGCAGAAGGCTCCGTCGCGCTGCGCGTGCCTGGGACGCCCGGCATCGTGCTGGTGGGATCCAGCAACAAGCGTGCCCCGCTGGTCCGGTCAGTCCAGTTGAGCAGAGGAAGCGTGATCGTCAGCCCGCTCGTGAAAAGCGACCTCTTCCGCAAGGACTGCTCTGCCGTCGCCGTCGGGAGCATTGTGGTGATCTTCGGCGGTATCGACGACGGGGGGATGCCCTGCAACAGCGTGCTCGCCGTGGACACAGCCATCGGCCGGTTCGTGAGCGTGGAGCGGACCGCGGACTCAGGGCCGCCCCCGGCGCCGCGCTACGCGCACTCTGCACTGGGCTTCTCGGCAGAAGGGGGTCCTGCGATGGTCGTATACGGTGGGTGCGCCGGCACGCGACGCGACGGCATCCTCCTGCACGCGGACGCGCACCTGGCGTCGTTCTCGACCGCGCCATCTGGCTCGGTGCTGATCCGGTGGCGCCCGACTCTGCTGCTGGATGCTACCCCAAGCACGTCGTTCAAGTATTCCAAGTTCAAGTCCACCCCGTCGCGCTCCTTCGTGTCGCTCATGAGCTCGGCCGCATCGCTCTGCGGTGGCCGAGCGGTGCTCCGCGGCGGTGTCGGCCTCCCCAGCTCGACCGACCAGCGTGTGACGTGGGTCGGGGACCGCTACTGCCCCACATCCCACACCCTGTCTGTCAGGGTCGGGTATGCGCCGCTCACCGTGGCGGCCTCAAGCTTCGCGCATGACATGGCCACCATGCTCTCTCAGGCCACGGGCGCGACGGCGGCCGCGTCGGATGCGATGGGGGACGAGGGCGACGGATTGGCCCCGGAGGTGGAGCTGGTGGACGAGACGGGCGGCGTGCACCGCATCCACGCGGCCATGCTCTTCGCCGGGGCCCCCGGCCTCCGGGCGGACCTGCTCAGCGCGACGGTCCGCCGGAGCAGCAGGGTGTGCTTCAGCGTGGTGTCCGACGAGGTGACCGGCATGCAGGGCCTGGCCATGGACGTGTCACCCGTGATGGACGCCGGGGACATCGCGGTGCCCGAGCTGAGCGGAGACTACGTGGTGGCCCGCACGACGCCGGCGCGCGACGCGGACGCCGGCGCGGATGCCGCGGACACGGTGGTGCTTGTCGACTGGACGACGCATGAGGGGGGCACGGTGGTGGTCGAGCTGGACGCCGAGGCGGCGGCGGTGGACCGAGTGGTCGACTTCCTCTACTCGCGGTCGGGCCGGGCCGACCACGAGAGCGCCGACGCGGTGGTGGAGGTGCTGTCGCAGCTGGAGCTGACCGAAGAGACGGCCGTCGAGACTGGCGCAGTGCGGAGCCGCGCCGGCGGCCGCAAGCCGTCGGCCAAGGACGAGGACGTGCTCTGGGCCAAGAACGCCGCGGGGCACCGCATCTGCGTTGACCTGCGCCTGGCCCGGGCGGCGGCGGCGGCCTCGACCCTGGGCAAGGCGGTCCTCCTCGCCGCCAAGGGGGGTTCGGCGTCGGGGGACCGCACCCTCCGCCGCTCGCTCGGGGCGCTCCTCTCCGGCCTGTCACACGCACGCTTCCAGCAGATGATCGTCAGGGGGCTGGCCGACCCCGTGGCGCCGTCAGGCGGTCCGGTGGCGGAGCCAGTGGCCGATTCGCTCGCAGCGGCTGCGGGTGACGATGCGGCGTGGGCGGACGAGGGCTTCGCCGAGGAGCGCGCCGCCGAGGCTGCGTACGAGGTGGCGGTGATCAGCGCACTGCCACGCTGGGGCGACTTCTGGCAGCTGGGCGCCGACGCCGCGGTGCGGGTGGGGGACCGCGTGCTGGTCCCGGCGCACCGCGCGGTCCTGGCCGCGCGCTCGCCCTACTTCCGGGCGGCGCTCGGTGGCTCCCTCTCCGAGTCGCACGACGGCGTGGTCGGGGTGGGCATGGACGGCCTGCCGGCCGCGGCGGGGCTCAGCCTCCTGTCGTACCTGTACACCGACGCGGCCCCCGGCGACCTCGACCCCGACCTCGCTGTGCCGCTGCTGCGCCTGGCCCACCTGCACATGCTGCCACGCCTGCGCACACGGTGCGAGAAGGCGATCGCCGAGGGCTTCGACCTCACCGACCCGGAGAGCATCGTCGGCCTGTGGTCCTTCGTCGAGACGCTCGGCCCGGCCTGCCGCCTCCGTGGCATCGTGCAGGCATCCCTCCGCAGCATGTCCACGCCGCTGCTGGCTGCCACGGCAGCGGAGCTTGGCCTGCACGAAGATGCGGTGATCAGCATGCACGAGGCGGCGCGGAACGACGCGTGATCGAGCGGCCGGCCTGCAGCCCCGGCCGCGAGGCCGGGCGACCCAAGACCCTGACCCGACACCGATGCCCCCACACTCTGTGGATGCCAACGATCGCGAAGCTCGCGCGCGCAGGGCAATCTGCTCTCACGCAGGGGGCTGCACAGAGCCCCTGCCGGCAACTGCTATGCAACCCACTCCCGCACCCCGTGCCTGTAAGCATGCGTGCGACCACTGCCATTCGTCTGGCGCGCGGTACCGTGGCAGGAGCGGCGCCGGCCGCGGCCAGGGGCGCATCGAAGCGAGCAGACGTCAGGTGCCAGTCGCTTTGGTCACCGAGCGCCCCTGTCCGCTCCCTGTCGGATGACAGTCACCCGCGGCGGAGGAAGCGTCCCGAACCTGTCGATGGCATCCCGCTGGCCGAACCAGGAGTCGCAACAAGCCCTGGGGTCCGCACCGGGCTTGTCGCCGGTGCCGTCCGGTCTGCCGTCGGCGCCGTGGGGCGCATGTACGACCCTCGGTCGCGAATTGCCAAGGGAAAAGCGCAGCAGCGCCTGATGGAGGGCAGCTACGACCCCGTGGACGGCGGGGCGGCAGCTTGCGCGCACGAAGGTCGAGCGCGCGCCGCCCTTTCCCGTGGCGATCTCAACGCCGCGGCACACCACGCCACGATGTCCACGGTTTCGGGCAGGACCCTGAGCCACGGCCTGGTGGGAGCGCTGCTGGAAGCCGCCGCCCGGGACGGGGCGCCCCGGCTGGCGTCGGTCCTGTGGCAGCACGTCGAGCCGGGGCCCGAGGACGGCGCAGCGCACGTCGTCGAGGCGCTCAATGTCATGCCAGACTCCGTGGTGCCCGGCACGGCGGCGTTGTTCCGGACGTCCGGGCTCTTCCAGGCGGGGTGCCGGCTCCACGACCTGATCGGGGGTGCCGAGGCCGTCAGGGCCGCACGGGCCGCACGGGCCGGCGGTGCGGCGGCGGCCTCGCCCGCCGAGCGCGGCCTCGCGGCGCCGGAGACTGCCATCTCCCTCGCCGCCTGCCTCGCCGGCGCGGGCAGGCTCGACGATGCGGCCGAGATGGCCGGTCTCGTGTGCTCCCTCCCCAGCGTGCCGTTCGGGGACGCGGCCGAGGCCGTCTCCGCGGCGGTGCGGTACGCCGAGCTGCGGGCCGCGCGGGCGGAGGCCGGGCCGGCGGGGCCGGGCCGGCGGCGGGAGGAGGAGGAGGAGGAGGCGGTGTCAGCGCTCGGCAGGCTCGCTCCGCTCGTGCGCGCGTGGTCGGGGCACTGGGACGCGGAGGAGAGCAGGGAGGGCGGCTGGCTGCGCGCGTGGGCGCTGCAGTCCGCGGTGGAGGGCCTCGACCTGCCATGGAGCGCGGCGCTCCGCTCTCCCGAGCAGCGGGGGGGCGACGGGGCCGCCGCGGAGGCCGGCGGCGGAAGCGGCGGTGGTCGGACGCACCGCTGCCGGCACGACGTGTCGCCGGGCGCCGAGGCCGAGGCCGCGACGGGCGCCATGCTCGACGGAGCGTGCGCCCGCTGGCAGGCGCTGGCATCCTCCTCGCCGTCCCGGGCGGCGGCGCTCACCCCGGCGCGATCTCAGGAGCGCGAAGCCGCCGCCGCGGCAGTCAGGTCCATGCTCGAGCTGGCAGTGGCGTCGGCGGGCGAGCACCTCCCGTCGCCGGCAGCCACGGGCAGGGCCGTCGACGTGGTCGCCTCGAGCGCCCGGGAGGGGTCCCCCGCCGACGCCGCGGCGTGCCTCGAGCGCTGCCTGGACGGCGCCGCGCGGTCCGCCCACCGCCGCGCCGACGCCACGCGTGCCGTCCTCGTCAGGGCCGCGGCCGCCGTGGCCGAGGCCTCGCCCTCGTCCCGCCGCCTCCTCGACCTCGCCGTCTCCGCCGTGCTCAGCTCCGACTCGGGGCGCAGCGACAAGTGGGACTCTGCCGGCAGAGCCGTCCTCGCGGCGCTGCTGGCCCGGGCCCGGACCCAGGAGGCGGCCGCGGTGGCAGCCCGGCTCCTTGCCTCGCCCTTCCGCACCGCCTCCTCGGCGCAGTCGTCGTCATCGGCCAGCCGCGACGCCAAGTGGGACCGGGACAGGCCGGAGCGCGCCCTCGACGCCCTGGCGGAAGCCGGGAGCGCGTCGGCGGCGGTGCGCATCGCGGCGGCGGCGGCGCGCACCGGCCGCCCGCTCAACGCCAGGTACGCCGCGCGGATCGCCGAGGCCAGCGCGGGAGGCCTCCTCGCTCGGTCCTCGGCCGGGGCCCCGGGCGGCGAGGCGCGCAGCCGCGTCGACCCCCGGGCGTTCCCGTGGGTGCGTTCCTCGCGGCTCAGCCCCGATACCGCGCTCCTTCGCCGCTCCGACGCGCTCCCGCGGCCCGCCTCTGCCGATGCCGTGGCCTCACAGGCCCTCCGTCTACTGGTGGAGCTCGAGGCGGGCGCGGTGACCGGGCCGGGCGCCGCGCCGGGCGACGCCGCCGGCGCCATCCGGGCGCTGCTCGACGCCGGAATGGTGGACGCCGCCATGCATGCGTGGGAGGTGTGCCACGAGCGGACAAGCCCGGGGGCGGCGCTGGGCGCACGCCTGGCCGCCGCGGTGCTCGCGGACGCGGCGCACCGCACGGGCGGTGCCGTGCCCGCCGACGCGGCGGCAGAGGCGGCAGCCGTCCTCGCTCACGCCCGCGAGGCGGCAGCGTACACGTGCGGCGCAGCGGCGTTCGGGCCGGCGGCGGCGGAGGCCAGGGCCCGCGGAGACGCCGGGGCAGCGGCGGTCCAGGCGGGGGAGCGCGCGGCGGCGGCGGCCAAGGAGCGTGCCGAGACATGGGCCCCGCAGACGGTGAAGCGGGCGGGCGCGGTCATGGGGCCGGGGAGCGCTGTGACCGAGGCGGCGGTCGCCCTTGCACCCTCTCTGGTCCGAGGAGCCGTTCGGGTGCCGACGGCTCCGAGCCGGCTCGACGTTCTGCACTTGGGCGCGTGCCTGGGCGAGAGCCCTGATGCTGCGGCCGCGCTCGGGGACTGGATGGCGGCTGCCGAGCTGGCCGACGCGCTCACGGGCGGCTCCGAGGCCCGGGACGCCGTCACGCGCGCCCTTGGCTTCGGTGAGCCTCATGGCCATGACGAGGGGCCGAGATCGACGCAGCTTGGGCTGGCCAACTCGTGCCTTCGCAGCCGCGAGCGAGTCTGAGTGCTGGCACCTAAGTGTGGCGCCCAATCCCCTGTCAGGCGTGCTCGGCAAACGAAACCAGTGGCTGACGCGGGGCTTCGCGGCACTTGCTGCCGGCTGGCCTGCCAAAATTATTCTTGCAAGAGGCGAGCGGCCCTCTGCTTTCTTGTTCCCGGACAGGCTTCACACTCGCCCGGTTCCTGGCATGGCAGCCGGAGCCGTGTCCAGCGCACAGGTCGCACGGCTATTCAAGGAGCTTGACACGCCGATCAAGGAGGGCTCGACGTGGCACGCGGTGTCCAAGCCTTGGCTGCGGCAGGTGGCGATTTTTTACCGACTGGAGGATGCGCTCGTCACCGAGGAGCGCACCGAGCCCGGGAAGATGGACAACTCTGGTTTCGTTGACCGCAAGCATGTCTTTTGTATTGCCAGGGATGCTGTGAGCACTGGCAATGCTGCTCGCCAGGACGAACCGTATTCGACGAGGCCGGCACAATGGATTGGCAGCGGCGCCAAGCTTGTCCCGCTCCCAGGCCTACTTGGCACGGTGCACGCGGTGCCGCTCGAACGTGTTCCAACAGCTGCTGCTCGAGCGTGGCAGTTTGCTCTTCTTTAATGACGGGGCAGTGGCTGGTAGACGGTAGCTTGGGGCTGCTCATCGGCCACCGCCTTTTGCTCGCTGCGTTGCGCGCATGGCGCTTCTTGCTGCCTCTTCGACGTTGCAATCCTACCTTGTTCCGCTCGTCGCAGGCAGAAGGCAAGGACTACGCGTGGGTGCCGGCAGGCGTGTACAAGAAGCTAGCGACGCTGTTCGGGACCGCCGAAGGCCAGGACCCACTTGAGCGCAGTGCTTTCATGGACGAGGCGACGTTCTCGGTCAAGATTGACGCGTTCCCGCACCCTTGCGTTATCTTCCCGACTTGGAGCAGGGTTCACGGGGTGCCGCAAACGGAGTTTGCCCAGACGCGGCTGTTCCGCCGCTCCACGCCGGTCCCCAAAGTCCTCGATTGGGCCACAACCACGCTTGCAAGCCATCTTGGCCCAGACCCTTCCAATGTCCGGCTGTGGTGGCGCCAGCAGCCGCTTGAGGAGGTGATCGCGGCAGGCGGGCGCGCGGAGCCGGGGCCGTGGCGCCTTGTGGACCCGTCAAAGACGGTGGAGGACCTTGCGCTGAATGACCCGCTCACCGAGCTGATCGCAGAGCGGTTCGGGGCCATCGGCTGGCCGCGCGGTGACGTGGTCAAGCCGGGCCTGACAGGGCAGCCGGAGCTCGACGCGGACGAGACGGGGGAAGCCGTGCCCTTCGACGGCGCAAAGTGGAGGATGGGCCTGGGCGTCGGCGACCGGCTGGACTGCATGGACCGCTGCGGTGCTTGGTACGAGAGCGTCGTCGCGGGCGTGACGGCGGGCGCCACCCCGGGCGCGGACGTGCTTCGCATCCACTTCCGGGCGTGGACCGGTGACAGGTTCGACGAGGACCACATGCGGTCGTCCCCGTCGCTGCAGCCGCGCTGGAGCCGGGTTCGCAACTTCCGCCGATTCGCAGTTCACGACTGCGTGCAGGTCCGGCGGCTTGCCGAGGGCAGGCTCCTGTGGTTCGACGCCACCGTGCAGCGTGTCACCGCAACCAGCGTGACGCTCGTCGCGACGCGCGTCTCTGCCAGCTCGTTCGTCGTGGGTGTGGACGACGCCGACATCTGCCCCGCCGGGATCCATCTGTCCAAAGACTCCGGCAACAAGCGCGCGACGCCCCTCGTCGCCACCACCGGCCGCTTCGAGGCGCCGGCGGCCGACGAGGGTCGCTCCTCGGCGCCGGCGGCGCGCCCCGCCGAGGCCGCCCCCCCCGCGGCCTCGGCGGCACGGCTGCCGTCCGGCTTGGTGTCCCACCCTCGCTACGGCCTGCTCGAGGCGGTGCACGGCCTTGACGACGATGTCGACGACGGCGAGTCGTTCGACGCCATGGCCGGCAGGAGCTGGGGAGCCTCCCGGACTGCCGCCCGGACGCCCGCCGGCGTGTGCGGGCTCCAGAATCTGGGCAACACCTGCTTCATGAACAGCATGCTCCAGTGCCTGAGCAACTCGGAGCCCCTCGCCCGGTACTTCCTCGAGGAGTCGCGCTGGCGCGCCGACGTCAACCCGGAGAACCCGCTCGGCTTCAGGGGCAAGCTGGCCGCGTCCTACGCGCAGCTGATGCGCAGCATGTGGAAGGGCGGCCTGTCCTCCGTGGCGCCGTCCCTGGTCAAGGAGGTGGTGGCCCGCAACGCCCCGCAGTTCCGCGGCTACCAGCAGCACGACAGCCAGGAGCTCATGTCCTACCTCCTCGACGGCCTGCACGAGGACTGCAACCGCGTCGTGGACAAGAAGCCCACCGACAAGGTGGAGAGCGACGGCCGCCCCGACACCCTGGTCGCCGCCGAGAGCTGGGCCACCCACGAGATGCGGAACCGCAGCCGCGTCCAGGAGATCTTCGCCGGCCAGCTGCGCTCGCACATCCAGTGCAACGTCTGCCGCCATGTCTCCCTCACCTTTGACCCCTTCACCTCCCTCTCCGTCCCCATCCCCGTCCCCGAGAGGGACGCCCGCGTGTGCACCATCATGCCCCACGGCCCCGCCGTCGGCCCCCGCCCCACCATCCAGCCCCGCCTCGAGCTCACCTACCTCGAGTTCGAGATCGCCGTCCGCGGCATCGCCAGGGCGTGGGACACCACCCCCGGCGCCGGCTTCACCTCCCCCGCCGCCGACGCCGACTTGTTCGCCGGCGGCGCCGAGAGCCCCCGCGTCCGTGCCGAGTTCGCCTGGGCCAAGGTGGCCAACATGGACGACCGCCACAACCGCGTGCTGCAGTGGGTCCACCCCGACGAGCCCATGCGCAACGTCGACAAGGAGGATTTCGTCTTCGCCTTCATGGTTCCCGGCCGCTCCCCCGAGCAGTGGCGCAAGGACACCGCGGCCTGGACCGACCCCATGGCCGAGCGGGCGGCCTCGGGATCTGGTGCCGCCCTCGCCGGCGCCGGTGCCGAGCGCGAAGGCTCTGCCGGCGTCCCCACCCGTGTCCGCCACCCTTCGGGCGCCCTGATTGTCAGCATGACCAGGGAGCTCCCCGCGGGGCAGCAGGTCTCGTTCGGCTTCCCGCACCTCGTCTACCTGCCCCTGGTCCAGGCCACCTTTGACGCCGCAGGGGACCCCGTCGCGGCTATGGAGGCCCGCATGAACGCCGATGCCCGCCCGCCGCAGCGCCAGGTCATGGCAGCGGTCTTCGAGCAGGTCAGCCGCCACCTCGGCCGCTCCGCCGACGGCTTTACGGCGGAGGAGCCCCCCTACGACGCGTTCCTGGTCCCCGCGTCGGCAGAGCCCGTCGCCGGGGACACGTCCGACCCCCGCAACAAGGCGCGCCCCGTCACATGGACCGAGGCCGCCGACTCCGGCGTCATCGCGATCGATCCGACGAGCGACGCGGCGTTGCCCATCGGCGGCGACGAGTGCGAGGGCTACGTCCTGCGCCTCGTGTTCCGCAGCCGGGGCGGCGTGGCCATCATGTCGTCCAGGGGGTGCTACGACGCGGTGCCGGCCAACCTGGGGACGCGCTACGGCCGGAGCGAGCGCAAGGCCAAGAGCAGCATCGGCCTGGGGGAGTGCATGGAGGCGTTCGTGCAGCGGGAGCAGCTGGGGCAGAATGACAAGTGGTACTGCCCCAAGTGCAAGGACCACGTGCGAGCGTACAAGAAGTTCGACCTCTTCAACGTCGGCGAGTGCCTCATCGTCCAGCTCAAGCGCTTCCGCTACCACAACATGCACACCTCGCGGTACTACGGCACCTCCGTCTCCCGCGACAAGATCTCCGAGCTGGTGGACTTCCCCACCGAGGACCTGGACCTGTCGCCGTACATCATGGGGCCGCAGCCGGGGCCGCACATCTTCGACCTGTACGCCGTCTCGGAGCACTCGGGGGGCCTGGGCGGCGGCCATTACACCGCCACCGGGCGCAACTGGATCAACGGCCGCTGGTACGACTTCAACGACAGCTTCGTGCGGGAGGCCCGCAGCGCGGACGACGCCATCAGCGTCTCCGCCTACGTGCTCTTCTTCCGCCGCCGCGGAGGCGCCCCGCTCAGGGTCCCGCTCCCCCGCCACGTCACGGGGACGGGAGCCCTCCGCGACGGCGACCCCGAGGTGGACGACGCCAGGCGGCGCTCCGCCGCGCTCAAGGCACAGCTGGAGGCTGAGGGCACCAAGCCCTGACCCCGTGAACTACCCAGCCGCGCCGAAACAGGCTGTAGCTGCGACCGATCCCTGTGGTTTGACGCTGCGCCGTAGCAGCCTGCTGCTGCGACCGGTCCCTGTGGTTTGACGCTGCGCCGCTTACCAATTCGGGCCAACCCGCGTCACTCAGCCCCCCTCTCCACGATGGCACGCGAGTGCAGGTCTGCCTGCCGCACTGGCTCCGGCAGGCGGTGCCTCATGCACGCCGCCGCGATGCCGCACGCCTGCCCGAGCGACAACCCCGACCCCACCGATACGAACACCGGCCGCCGGGCCGTCGACCCCGCCTGCATGCACGCCCCCGTCACCTCGACGGCGCCGCCCTCCCCCGGCTCGCCAGCCGCGTCCAGCACCGGTGCGTGGAGCGCCACCCACTGCCCCCGCGCCGCGAGAGAGCGCTCCGCGCGAGCGAGCACGCCCTCCCTGGTGAGCGCCCCGAACGCATGGAGCGCCTTGCCAACACCCAGACAGGGCAGGCCGCACTCGAGCCCCACCACGACAGCATTCCCGCACCTCCTGGGGTGGTGGAACCCGTTCCCATCGACCATGAGAGCGCCCAGCGGCGGCAGCCGTGGCGCACAGGCCTGAGGCGACTCCCCGCAGCCGCCAGCCGCCCCATGATCCTCTGCAGCCACCATGGCCGTCTTCCAGCCAGGCAGGAGCTCAACCACCGCCCCTCTAGCGTCAGGGGGGAGCGCCGTCGCCTTGCGCGCGCCGCGGGACGACTCGGGAGGCTCGCAGGCCTGCCACGAGCGGACCAGCGAGACAAGCATGGGGGCCTCCCGAAACGCGAGAAAGCCCGCAACGTACGGCTGATCCATCTCGACGGTCTGGGTGACGAAGCCGAGGGGACGCAGGCTGGGGAAGGCCAGCACGGCGAGACACGCCACCGCCCTGTCTGAGCCCTTCACAAAGCTCACATCCAGCCCACCGATCACAAAGAGCGGATGGCTTGCATCACTGACATCTGAGGCGCGGGAGATCACGCCCTCAGCGTCGGAGACGCCGCCTTCCTCGGCCGATCCGGGTGCGTCGACCTCGACAGCGGCGCTCAGCACTGTAGAGTCGATCAGGCCCTCGCATTCTCCAAGCTTGACCCGCTTGCGCATTTCAGCCTGCGACCTGCCATCAGTGGTTGTGGCTGGCGTGGTTGGGGGCGAGAATGGTCTTGCAGCAGCAAACGCGAGCTGAACGGGTCTCACTCTGTCCACCGCCGTTCAACGTCCGAGTGAATGAGCTTGCATTCCGCGGTGGACGCTGCCATGGGGGTTGCAACCTCGCTCGGCGATGCGCGCTTTTGGGCAGCCGACGGAGTGTGGCAGAAACGCTCTGCTGCCGGCACGGCAAGCAAGCATTGAGTGTCGTGCGTCCACATCACCGAGTCCTGCGAAGGAGCATGGCAGCGGCCGCGGCAGGCCCGGCTCCCGCGGCCGTCGACGACGGCGACATGCCGAATGAGCCTGACATGCAGGCGTTCCCGCTTCTCCGGCCGGACCTCATCAAGTCCCTTCCCGACTTTTGGCTCCAGAGGGCGCAAGTGCAGGTCCGCCCGCTGATCGAGTCGCTGTCCGGGGTGAGTGCACCGGCTGCAGCGCGAGGGCACAGTTCGCAGGCGGTGGTGTGCGCTCTTGCTGAGACCGAACCCCGTGCCCCCTTGCGTCCCTGTGTTTGACAGCCTGCTGATTTTTCAGACTCGGACGAAGATGAGGACGCGGCGGCGGGTCTGCACTCCCTCCTGGGGTATGCCCAGGACCAGTACCGAGCCGTGGATGCCGAGCTGCGCCGGCGCAAAGCCATGACTGCCGACGACCGCGTACTAGCTATGATCGATGGAACCGTTCCCCTTCCGGCGGCCTCGCCTTCGCCGACTGCACCCGAGACACCGCCATGGCTGAAGGACAAGCCGGCCAGCCCGCCACCGCCCAAGCGCAGGGAGGCGTCACCCCCAAGGCCGGCTCGTTGGTCCCAGGACGCTGCAACCGACTACGGTGCCAGCGCGCGGCCGAGAGCAGCCGCCCTGCCGCCCGCTGGCAGGCCGGCTCCCAGTCGGCAGATCCGGTCCGCACAGGGGCGCGGGGACGACGCCCCGCCTCAGCCCAGGCAGCGGACGGGAAGTGCCGGGGCCGGGCCTGCCAGGGGCTCGGCACCCTGGCTGGAGGACGACGCGGAGGCGGCCGATGGTGCCTCCCCCGGCGCGGCGGCGGGCAGCGTTGCTCCTGGCGGCGCACCGGGCCGCGGGCCGGCCACGCCGGGCAAGGATTCGGGCCTCCCTAGCTTCAGCGTCACCGCGGAGGGGGCGGCCGGGGACGAGGTCAAGCATCGGTCGCGACAGGCCTCGCCGGCGGCGGAGCAGGAGGAGACGGCTGCGGCTGGGCCTCGGTCGGTCATCGCTGAGTCCCTCAAAGAGGCGGAAAGGCAGAGGAAGGCGCAGCTCAGGGGTGCCTTCGGCAGTGTCATCGTCAGCGGGGCGAGCCTTCGTCGCAAGAAGCGAAACTGGGAAACGAAAAAGCCAAAGCAGCCGGCGGCGCAGACCAGACGGGCTGCCAAGGCGAAACCCGAGGCCAAGAAGTCCGACGCCGGCCGCGCGGCCCGGCTGGCAGAGCTGCAGCAACGGCAGGCGGAGCGTGCGCAGGCCGCGGCCAAGAAGCTGCGCCAGGCACCGCCGAGCAGCCAGCCGGAGACGGGCCGGCCGTCGAGGCTCACGCGTGGGGCTGGCAACAGGGCCAAGGGCAGGGGGGATGCGGCGCGAGTCGGCGGAGGCGAGCGCTCGCGGACACCGGACCGGGGAGAGGCGGGCACGGGTGCAGCACCTGTGCCGGACCCGGGCCAGGGGGACAGCGCGTCGCCGGCGAGCCTCCGTCCGCCCAGCGCGTCGACCCTTCCGATGCCTGATTTCCCGCCCCGGCCGGCAGGCAGTTCGGTAGCAGCAACTGACGCCGGGGACCGGCCAGGGGCTGCCACGCACGGGCTCGGCTTGGCTGGGACAGCGAGTGGTAAGGGCTTCATGGGAGGTGCTGCAGCAGCACGAGATACTCCGTGGCAAGGTGATGCCGGTGCTGGGAGCAGCTTGGGCGAGGAGGACGAGGACGGGGACGACCAGGAGAAGGAGCCGGAGGACGAAGAGGAAAACGACAACGACGAGGAGGACGAGGATCGAGCCACTGGGGGTGCAACACAGGCTGGCGTGCTGGGGCATCCAGGGCCGGACGACGTCGGCGACGAGGAGGGGCAATCTGATGGATTCGACGGGGCGGGGACGGATAACGTCTGGCCCGCCGACGCCACAACGGACGACGATGACACCCCTGGGCTGCAGCATGACGATGCGTATGCCGGTGCGGCCAGGGGCAGGAGCAAGCCGCAGTTGGCAGCCGGCGATGCGGACAGCAGTGCGGGCATGGGCCCACCCAGGGGCGCGGCCGGGGGCTGGGGCAGGCCGCGGTCGCCAGCGGATGATGCGGACAGGACTGCGGACGGCAGTGCGGGCATGGGCCCACCCAGGGGCGCGGCCGGGGGCTGGGGCAGGCCGCGGTCGCCAGCGGATGATGCGGACAGGACTGCGGACGGCGGCGCGGGCATGGGCCCACCCAGGGGCGCGGCCGGGGGCTGGGGCAGGCCGCGGTCGCCAGCGGGTGGGGCGGGCAGGACTGCTGACGGCGGCGCGGGCATGGGCCCACCCAGGGGCGCGGCCGGGGGCTGGGGCAGGCCGCGGTCGCCAGCGGATGATGCGGACAGGACTGCGGACGGCGGCGCGGGCATGGGCCCACCCAGGGGC
>Ga0136560_1000041_pt1 | contig 42166 bp, 17 predicted proteins | sample AntRauMeHopE1497_FD_104925 | JGI IMG/M metagenome (GOLD analysis project Ga0136560, IMG submission 104925) | Saline lake microbial communities from Rauer Islands, Antarctica - Metagenome Hop E1 #497 | ecosystem: Environmental > Aquatic > Non-marine Saline and Alkaline > Saline | place... | reverse complement strand
GGCCAAGCTCAAGGATTACGGCGCCCGTGTCCCCATCTACCTCGACGGTGACCTGGACCGGGCTCGCGAGATCAGCGCGGCTGCAGCGGTGGTGGCTGCAGCTGCTGCACCGCCGCCAGCGCCCTGGACGCCGCACCTGCCCCCCCGCGCCGCGGCACCAGGGCTGCCTGGCAGCGAGGTGCCGTCCGGCCTCGAGGCCTTGCAGTCCAGACCTGAGGACACGGCTGCGGAGACGGCGGCCCGCGCGGAGGCAGCCGCTGACGCAGCAGCTGCCGTCGCCGCCGCTGGGCCCGGGGTGAATCCGTACCTGTTCGTGGAGATGCACGGCGCCGGCATCCACCCCCAGCTCACGTTCGACATGCCGGAGCTCATCTTGCCGGCTGTTCCCCTGCGGACCCCGGCCCACGGCCTGTTCCATGTGGAAGGGCACGGCTTCGACATGCTCCGCCTCAAGTACCGGGTCCTGAGCGACTCGTATCCCTCCAAGGTCCCCCTCACGCTGCACTTCCCCCGCGGCGACAGCCTGTCCCTCGCGCGCCCGAGGATCCCGGTCCACGTCGTGTTCCAGTCCCCGGTGCCGCTGGCGTTTACCACCATGGTGGAGTTCACCGACGGGGAGATGAACAAGTACCGGATGCCCATCACCGGCGTGACGGACTCGTCCCTCCTCACCGTTGCGCCCTTTGTGGCGGCGAACCGCGGGGACCACGACCTAGTCGCAGCACCAAGGATGGCTCCCATCCTCGCCCCGGCGATTCGGGACACCAAGCGTGCGCTCATCGCAGCCGGCATGGCGAAGCGAGGCGCCGGCTCCCGTGGCGCGAAGCGCGGCGGCTCAAAAGCCCCCGGCGCAGCGGGTGATGCGGCAGCCACTCCGGCGGCGGCTGGGGCAGGCCAGGCCGGCCGCCGCCGCAACACAGCCAGCACGGGCGACAAGGGCAAGGGCGGCTCGGTCGTCGTCCTGGACCAGTCGCCGCTGGGCGAGGACGGGGAGCCGCTGCCGGGCATGATGAAGGAGCAGCCGCTGGCGCTGCCGGAGGAGGCAGCGCACATCCTCCGGTGGCTCAACGCCACGGTGCTGCGTACCGCTGTGCGCCGCTTTCCTGACGACGTGGTCTCCCTCAACGGCCGCCCCGTGCTTGACATGGTTGCGTCGCTCGCAGGGAAGCCTGTTCCAGGGCGTGCCGACCGGCTCCCGACCAACGCCAGGATTCGGGCGTCTGCGCTGTACAAGCAGGCGCGCGAGCTGCTGGCGTTCCTTAAGAGCCACGGCGCCTTCGTGCACAACGTGCGCGCGGAGGAGCTTCTCTCGATGCGCGACTTCGTTCGCGTGCGCAAGGCGGTGAGCGGGGCGAGCGGCTTCGGCGGGCCGGCTTCGGCGCCGATGCTGCCGCTCACATCGCCGGCTGAGAAGCTGAGGCGCAAGCGGGTGCTTCGCAAGGCCTTCCCGGCAGCGAGCCTCGGAGCCTGGACATCAGTCGTTCTGCAAGCGGTCAAGGTCTTCGTGCTTGCACCGGTCAGCCTCGCCTCGCTGGTGTCCTTGCCTGGCATGCGCCCCGACGGCGATGCGGCAGCTCTCGCTGGGCTGTCGCTCGTGGCAGCCGCGCAGGCCGAGGCCGATGAGGCGCTCGCGGCACTGGAGGACGAGAGGAGGCGAGGCCGCCACGAGACGGACCCAGTCGCGGGCCCAGAGGGAGCAAGGATCAGGGCGGCTGTGACGCTCGCGCGGCGCAAGGCGTTCGCCCCCGATGCGGCGCTCACCCGGTCCAACCTCCTCAGCGTGCAGGAGCTGGTCCTCGCGCGCTGGCTCTCCTACCACCACAACCGGGCCTTTCCGCGGCTTCCGCGAAGGGTCGTGGACTTCCAGCGCGACCTGCGCGACGGCGTCGTCGTGGCAGGCGTCCTGCTCAGCCACTGCCCGTTCCTAGGCGAGGAGGGATGGCCCCTGCACGCTGGAGGGGGGCTCATCACCAGCCCGACGGGGGACGAGGACATGCGCGGGAACTGGGAGGCCGTGACGGCGGCCTTGGGCCAGCTACAGCTTGAGGCACCGTTCGACCCGGCCGTGTTCCTGGGCGCGGGAGCCCGCGCAGTGGCAGGCGAGGGAGGCATGCTTGCGTCCGTCGTCGAGGCCCAGACGGCCGCGGACAAGGCGACCGAGAAGCAGCGGGAGCTTGATGCCTCGAGGGCCCAGGAGGCTCGGCTGCTCATGTCGTCGCGCGGGTCGCTTCGCTCGGCAGCCTCGGCTGTGGCTCACTCTGCCCGGCATGCTGGCGCGGCTGCGGATCCGGCAGCAGCGGATGAGCAGCCCGCAGATGCCCCCGCACAAAGCCGCTCGCGCCGCCAGCCCGCCCCGCGCGCCGGTGCCGAACGGCTCGCAGGATCGGCGAGGCAGCCGAGCGGCGCGCTCTCCCCGCGGTCCGCGGCAGCCGTCCTGACCAGCGAGGCTGACGACAAGTCCGCCGTGGCCATGCTCCAGGCCCAGGCGGCAGAGTCCCTCCCGCCCGGTGTGCCCCCCTCCGCTGCGCGTGACGTGCGCGCAATCTTCGACACAGGCGGCATCCTGGCCAACGAGGACCGGGCCCGCCCCTCGCGACTGGCTGCCGGAGAAGGCCCTGCGCGGGTCTGCATGCTCGCTGCGTTCTGGCTCTTCAGGAGTCTCCCGGGCGTTGTGCCCAAGGGCCGCCTGGAGTTCGCCTGCGCCATCGGCAAGGAGTCGGTCAAGTCCATCGACCTCCGCAACCCTTCGGACGCACCGATTGCGTACGGTGTCACGCTGGAGCCGCTTGGGCCGTCCGATGACGCAGACGTGTTCGCGGTGGCGGCGTCGGAGGTGGTGATTCCCCCCGGCGCCGAGGCAGCCTTCCCCGTCACGGCGCTCGCCAGGTATTCCCGGACCGCTCGGGCAAGGCTGACGTTCCGCTCGCAGCGGGAGGGCGTGGCCCAGGCATCCTCGCTGGTGTTTGACCTGGTCACCAAGGTTGCCGCAAGGCCGCCAGCCACGGTGGTGGAGTCCTCCAGCAGGCTGTACGAGGCGTCAACGGTCACCGTGGAGATCACGAACCCGTTCGAGCGACCCGCTCGCTTCGAGGTGCGCCTCATCCCGCTGCCGCCCGATGCTCCGATCGGCTGCAACGTGCCTCAGGCTACGACTGTGGACCCTTCGGATCTTGTTGCTGCCGAAGACGCAGGGCTCGCCGCGGGCGCCGATGTCTCTGCTCCTGGCGGTACCGCTCGTGCCCGCGGAGCCCCGCCACGCCGTGGCGGCGCGGCCTCGCGCCGGATCAGCGGCCGCGGCGGTGCCCGGCGGGGCGGTGCGGGCGACGGGAAGCGCCAGCTGCTCGTCGGAGAGTGGCCGGGCGAGAGCGGGGAGGCAGGTGCCCTCACCGGCACGGGGCGCTGGCCCGCGCCGTTCTGGTGCAAGCCCACCAGCGTGTCCATCAAGCCCGGCGCCACGAAGCGGCTTCCGGTCCAGTTCCTACCCTTCACCCTCGGGCCCCACGCCGTCGCCATCGAGCTGAGAGACGAAAGGCTGGGCGAGGTGGTCCACGAGATCCGGGCGGAAGCCGGACCACCGACGCCGCTTGCCACGCTGCGGTTCCGCACAACGATGCAGGAGGAGATCGCCCGTGACCTCAGGATCGGGTCTGCCAACCCGAGGCTGGACAAGGCGCTGGGCGTCGTGCTGCAGCGGCTTGACCGGGCGTCTCAGCAGGCCGAGGTTGCCGCACGGTCCGCCAGGCAGAGTGCGGAGGTCGAGAAGGCCGAGAGGCGCAGGCAGCGCCGGTCGGCTAGGGAAGCCAAGGAGGCGGTTGCCGCGTTCCGGGGGGACACCGCCTCGGTGTCGTCGGCCAGTGCGTCCCTGGCTGTCGCCTCGCCGGCAGACTTTCTGGTCGACGTCGACTCGCCGTGGTGGGACGTCATGGAGGACCGATGGCAACTGGCAGACCCGCCGCTGCCGCTCTGGGCCACAGAGGCACAGGCGTCCCAGCCGCGCCGCAGGTCCGTGGCGCACGCCGCGTCATCTGGGCGTCAGGCACATGGGAAGGCATCCTCTCTCCCCGAGGGTGCGCCTGCGGGGGCAGTGCTGGAGGCAGAAGTGGCCGCGCTAGAGGCGCCCGAGGCCATGCGCGACCCGGCTGCTGTACACCTGACGCTGAGGCCAAAGGCCCCCGGGTCGTACGCCACGCAGCTTGTGATGACTTCGGACAGGGAGACGAGGGTCTACGTGATCGAGGGCGAGGTGCTGCCCTTGCCTCTGAAGCGAGAGCTCGAGCTGCGAGCACCGGCGGGCGATTCGGTGACGCAGCAGGTGCCGCTCGTCAACAGCACCGGACAGCCATGGACGATGCAGGCAAGCATAACGCTCCTACCGCCTCGTCCGGGCTCGCAGGGCGCCAGCCGGGGCTCGCGCCGCGGCGCGGCCAGGCCCACGGCAGCTCACCACTTCGAGTGCCCTGCCTCCGTCACGGTTGCCCCCGGATCGCGGGCGCTCCTTCCCGTATCGTTCTCGCCCACGTCGCGCGGGGAGGAGCGCGTCCAGCTCGAGGTGCGGAACACCACCGTCCCGGAGATGCCGCCCCTCGTGCTCACCATCACCGGCATTGCCACCAGCTCCGCCCCCGTCGCCGAGCTGGACATCGCGTGCAAGGCCAGGGACCGGGTCGCCCGCTCGGTGGTCCTGCGCAACCACGAGACCCACGCCGTCCAGCTGCGCGTCAGCTCGGACATTCCGTTCCTTTCCGGAAAGCCTGCGGTGACAGTCCCCGCGGCTGCCGGCGGTCAGCCAGGATCGGCCGAGTACGAGTTCTCGGTGCGGCCGATGGTCGAAGGCGAGTTTGACGGCACGGTGACGTTTGCGGGGCCGAGAGCATCCGGCTCAGACACCGACGACGAGCCTGGCGAGGCCGACGATGACGCAGCGCAGTGGGCATCGGTGCGGGTGCTGGCGGCCGCCCCTGATCCGGAGGGCACAATCCGGGTGAGCTCTGTGGTCCGCGATGGGGCTGCTGTGACGGTGGAGCTCACCAACCCCCTGGACGAGCCGGCCGAGTTCGACGCGGACATCCGCGGCATAGCGCTGGTCGGTGACCCGGTTCTGGCCCTCGGGCCTGGCGAGACGGCCGAGTATGAGCTCCTGTTCTGCCCGCTCGTTCCGGGCAGGGGCACCGGGTCCCTGACCTTCTCCCACCCGACCGCGGGTGAGCTTTGGTACGAGATTGAGACGGAGGCTCTTCAGCCAGACCCGGAAGAGCTGCCTCCGATGACGGCGCCCATCGGCCAGCGGGACCGCGTCACCGTCGCCCTCGAGAACCCCACGAAACAGGAGGCCCAGCTGCGGGCCGTCGTCAGCAACGCCAGGAACTTTGCGGTGGAGCCGGCGCACCTCACGCTCGCGCCATACTCACGCACCGAGGTGGTGGTCACCTACACGCCATCGGCTGTCGACGCTGCCGAGCGCTCCCGCATCCAGCTGGTGTCCGACCGCATCGGGGAGTGGGTGTTCCACGCCACGGGCACCGGGACGCCGCCCACGGCGATGGGGGAGGACGTGTTGCTCGTCGCAGCCGCTGGGCTGTCTGCGAGCACTTCCGTGCCGTTCCGTAACCCCTTCCCGGAGCCTCTGGAGATCTTTGCCGACGTGCAGGACGCGAAGGACGGCTCTGACCCCATCCTGAGCCCGCACCCGAGCACCGGCGGAGTCACCCTCCCGCCGGTCCGGGGTGCATCTGCGTCGTCAGCGGCCTCCGCCGGCAGGACCACAGCGGCCGCCTCTGGCCCGGTGTTTGAGCTCCTGAGACGGCCAGCAGCCGTCATCCCGCCCTTTGCCGTCACCCAGGTCCCCGTGTCCTTCGCTCCCCCGTCCATCTCTGAGTACCGAGGGTCGCTTCAGATCCACGCTCGAGGCAAGGGACTGACCTGGACGTTTCCGCTCCGCGGTGTCGCCGAGGCCCCGCCCTCGAAGCGGGTGCTCCGATTCCGCTGCAAGGCACGCGAGACGAGGTCGCGGGACGTTGAGCTGCACCTCCCAGGGCTGCGCGCGGACGGCACCGAGGAGTTCCGCGTGGAGCTTCAGGCGGCATCGCAGGTCACCGACTTGGTGCGGCAGTCCGTGAGCGTCGAGGTCATCGATGCCGACGGCGTGCGCGGCCCCGAGGACCCCATCACGCTCCGGGTGCACATGCACCCACCCAAGCCCTTCCGGGCCAGGAGCCAGCTCGTGGTGACAAAGGCCAGCGGCGGGCGCTGGCGCTGGGAGACCCACCTGGAGGCGGAGGAGCCCGATGCCGACGACACGATCGAGGTCCAGGCCGAGCTCGGGCACCGCTCCTCGGTGGCCATCGCGCTTGCCAACCCACACCCGGTGTTCGCGCAGTTCCAGGCCGGGTTTACACTCGACTCGGCGCCTGAGTTCTCGGTGGAGCAGGCAGAGGGCACACTGGCGCCAGAGGGCGCCAGCGGCGACAGCGTCGTGCTGACGTTCTCCCCGAAGGAGTTCGGAAAGGTGTGCCACGGCCGTCTGGTGGTCGAGACCGCAGCCGACCAGTGGATCTACGACGTGGTGGGCACCCAGCCCAAGTACCGGAAGCCAGCGCAGACGATGTCTCGCGTGGACACCCACCTTTCCCGCTCTCACGCCAGGACGATGAAGGCCAGGGCATCGGAGCGCGCCGGTACCAACTTCATCCGCGCAAATGCAGCAGCTGCGTCGCGCGCTGCTGCCGGTGCCGGCCTTCAAAGGGGTGGGGCGACTCGCTCCTGAGCCGGCTCCGCGCGCCTAAACGCTGTGCCCCGAAGGTGGCTGCTGCTTGATTGATTCGCAGCCGCGGAACGCCCGCGCCTCGACAAGGAATGCCGCCGCATGACTGCTGCAGAGGCCCTGATGCGTCGCAGCTCCGGCACTCGGCATACGTCAAAACCGCCTCACGGCTGGGCCGCCGCCCCTTGAAGACACGCACACCGGCGTCCACAGTGGTCCAGCACCGACCATGGCAGCGGCGATGAAGAACCGCTCAACGAGACCCGACCCAGCAAGGCCTTGTGAGGTCACCTTTTTCACCCCCCCCGATGGCCCTCTTCTGCCGTCTTGGGCGGAACTTGAGTGCTAGCGTTTGCCTGGCATGACTCGCTGCCCCTCCGGTCGTGTTAACCACCCCGCAACGCGAAGCACCAATGCCCCTCGTGTTTGGGCTATCGACTGCCTCCCCGCCGCAGCAGCGGCTGTTGAGCCTGGCCCTGGTGCTTACTCGCCCGCAAGCCCGCTGGCGATGGACCTTGGACGCTCGATGCGGGCAAGGGCTCGGTTCGTGCGCGGGCGGGCAGCCCGCCTTCGGGGGTCCGGGGTCCAGCCTAGCTTCGGGAGCAGTCCCCGCTTCTACCAGCTGCACCGCGAAGAAGGCCCGCCTGGGCCGGGCACATAATCCCCTGTGGACACACTGTCTCGGCGCCGGGCCAAGGGCTACTATTTCAAGGAGCCGCCGTTCTGGGACTCTGTCGCAACGACGCTCGTGAGCACGGAAAGCAGCGGGCCAGGCCGCCGCCAGCCGGTCGATGCGGGCGTGCGTACGCGAGCTGGGACGGGCCCGGGCGACACAGGCGCTGGCACCAGGCACCGACCAGTCACTGGCAACGACGCGCAGGATTCTCATGGGCACTTAGATGATGCACCTCGGACTGGGAACGACGGCCTTGCCGGCGTGGGCTGGCCGTCGTGGGCCGCCCGAACCGTGGGCGCCAGCCGCCGCGGAGCAACGTTTACCTTGGACACTCCGACACGGGGGGGTCTTGCCAACAGCGGCTCCGGTCTCCGCTCGCTCAGGACGTCTGGGCGTGGTGTGCGCGCTTGGCACGCCCGGAGTCGCACATGGGACGGAGCGCTCGTCGGCAAGGCCCCGGAGCACGTGTACCGGCCGCTACCGTGGACTCGCATGGATGACTGGGAGCCAAGGAATGGCAGCATCAGCCCGGGGCCGGGCACTTACAGCCCAACCAGCAGGCTTGCCGTCGGCCACGCAGCCTCTCGGTTCCGGTCGTCGAGTCGCTTCGTTCGCGGGGGAAATGCTACCTTCGGCTCCTCGACCTCTCGCTGGTGGCAGTACCCTGCGTTTGGGGCGACGTACACTCCGGGCCCTGGTATGTACGACGCAGAGACGTCAAGGCGCATACTGGATGCCAAGGCTGGCTACACGCCCCCTGAGATGCTCAGGCATCCAGCCGCTCTGGGTGCCTCGTGGCAGGTCCAGCGGTAGCTGCCTCGCCCGTCACGGGTGGAAGCACCACGCATGCTGCAGACCTACCGCCCCCCTTGTGTGAAACGATGCGATGAATGTGTAGATGGGCTGCCCTGGGACGGGTGTGGGCGATGGCGTTCACGGAGCCCGAGCCTCAGACCGCGAGGGCGGAAATGGCGAGCCAGCGGCTCCGTTGCGAGGAGATGACACGCGCATCCTGCGTCGATCCAGCTACCGAACGCCGCAGGAGCAATGCCGGATGCCGAGGCACTGCGCAGCAGCAAGAGACATCGCCATTCTCGCGCAACGGCAAAGACACACACGCACACCCATGCGCCTGGTGGAGCCCCCGTGGGTCCAAGGCGCCAGGTCAGGCCTCCTCGTCCTCGATGCCAACCCACGAGAACATGGCGAAGAGAAACTCCGCGAAGGAGCAAGTCCCATCCTCATCGAAGTCCAGCTCCTTGAAGCGCTCTTCCGAAAGGAAGTGCAGCGCCTCTGTGGGGACGGGGTGCTTCTTGCGCTCGCCGACGCTGTCCGTCGCACCGGCCGTGGTCAGCGCGAGCATCGCTTCCTCAATCTCCTCCCTGCGGAGCACTCCTGTGTGGTGCCGGTCGAACGTGACGTAGGCCTCGAGGCACAGGTGGAACGTCTGCATGATGGCGCGCCCGTCGTGGCTCAGGAGCGACTTCTCGACGTCGCCTGCCGACAGGGACACGAAGCCCGTGCCCGCTGTGCGGACGCCCCCAGCAGTGGCCCCGGCCTTCGCGGACAAGTCAAGCCCGGTGGCCGAGAAGGGGACCAGGCCGAGCAGAGAGCCAAGGGCGAGGCACACGAGGAACTCCCGGAAGGTCAGCCGGCCGTCGTCGTACAAATCAGCGGACTGCGCGCGCAGGCAACCAAAAGCATGAAGCACACACATGGCGCATATAGAAGGCTTGATAGCCCGCATGGACGCTTGGTCTGCAGCGAGGGTGGCGAAGGCTCACCAGGAAGACCTCGCGCATGTCCTCCTCGCGCATCGTCGCTCCGAGCTTCGACATCACGGTCTTGAGCTCAGCGTACTCCACAGTCCCGTTGCTATCCTGCGAGCTTCCGAGGCGGAGGAAGGCCCCGAGTCGAGCAGCGCACCTCAGCAGGCAGCGAAAGGGCCGGACTTCGGGGACGCACTCGCCCTCACAGCGTCTGCCTCGTCGAACACGTACTTGACTGCCGAGAGGGTCTTAGCCATGATCGGAAAGCGGAGAAGGATGCGGTTGAACGGTGTCACAGGCTTGCCCTTGTCGGCCTCGAGAGATTTGATCAGCGCAACAATCCTGCGCGGTGGATGAGGGCCGGAGCGCAGGAATGCTCAGCGATTCGGCTGGATGGCTGTGACGCTGTGGAATCGTACCGGCGGGCCAGCAATCATGCTGGGCATGAGCCTAGCGCAGTACAGGCGGCACAGCTCATGAGCGAAAAGGCAAACGGCTTGGGCGGCGGACCGCACGGACCTGGTGCCTCTCACCTCTCGCTGACCTTGGATGTCGCTGAGCTGGATGAAGTTCCTGCCGCCGCCGCCATGGTGTCGAGTGTGGGAGATGTGTGCCCGAGCGAGCGCAGGCAAGCTGAGACCGCCGCCTCGGCGGGACTCTGCCTTCCCATGGGGAGAGGCTAGCTCGAAAGCCCCACCTCTGCAATAAGGCTGTGCCTTCCGTGACAGTCGCGCCGACGTGCAAATGCTTCGATTGGCCGGCTCGGAGCCAGGCCTCAGGCTGCAGGTGGACGCGGTGCGCCGAGCGGGCGACGAAAACTCCCCACACAGCGCCAGTTTGACACGACAGAGGGCAAAACTGCAACATTGGCTCCCTTACCCCCGTGAATCGGGCAGCGGCTGGGCAGGGGCCGGGGGAGTCGCTGCTGAGGCTCGTGGCTGCGCCGCTCACCCTGCGCCTCGCGACGGGGGGGGCTGCAGCGCTGCGCTCCGGCCGTCACGGACCAGCCCCTCTGAGCTCCTTTTCCATACGATGGCCGCCGCAGCGACAGTGCGGCAGTCCGAGAAAGCAAAACATCCAGAACCAGCCGCAGCACCCCACGGGGTTCGTCAGCTCGAACCCCTTGCGCTCATACAGTCGCTGCGCAGGGTTGCCCGCCACGACTCTGAGGGAGAGGACCTCCGCGCCCCGAGCCACGGCCGTGTCCTCGCACCACCGCAGCAGCTTGGACCCGATGCCCTGCCCCCGCGCGCCAGCTGCCACAGACAGCGTATCCAGGTAGCACTCGCCCGGCCGCAGGGTGTGCAGCTGCTTCTCGTCCCAGGTCCGCGGCATGCCGTACTCCGTCATCATGGCAAGGCCGACGACGCTGTCATCGTCCTCCCGTACGGCTACAGCACTAATGGCCAGCTTCTCTGGGTGGTCCTTGTACCTCTGCCCAAACTCTGAGGCGCCTCCAGGGCAGCAGCGGTAGGAGAAGACGCCACACATTGCTTTGCGCGCCCCGAGGAACACGTTCTGCATCTCAGCCGCGCCGGAAAAGCGAGTGTCCGTCATAACCTCGATGCGCACAGTCAGGCGTGGGGTTCTCGCAGAAACCTGCGTCTCGGCGGGCATGAGGCAAAGAGGCGGCGCGGCAGGTTCCGGGAAGCGCCGGCCTCTACTGGATCGCTGCATGCGGTGCGAACTTCAGCTACTGCGAGGACAAAGTGTGCCACTGTGCGGAGCTCCCGCCTCTGTTCGGCACCGAACCGCTGTTCTACACCATCCGCCGCGACAGATGCGGTCCTACTGGGCTTTCTTTGCGCGCGGCAACGGCGGGCCTAATGGCAGCCTTCAGCCCAGCAGTGCAGCGGACATCCCGCAGTGGCCGCGGTACACCGGCGGCAAGGTCGGGAACGACTGGCTGCGCCTGGAAGTGCGGTCAAAAGGCGGGCCTTCGCTCTCGCCAGGGTGGCTGGACACGTTCTGCGATTTCTGGGACTCGGCCGGCTACGGCCACTATCAGCAAACGACTCGGGTGGCGCGCGACTATCGGTCGAGGTGCTGGGCCGCGCCTTGCGGCTGCGCCGTGACGCGAACACGGTCGCGGGGCACGGCAGCTCCTGGCTGTGTGCTCCGGCGCGCCAAGGCCCCCAGCTTTGTGTTGGAACACGCGCTCTGCAGTCTGGCTTGGCACACAATCGGCATATGGCTTGAACCGCTCGAGGCAGAGTCCGGTCCTCCCAACAGCAAGGGCTCTGTTAGTATCCGCCCTGCCCTGCAGATCAGCCGCGCGCTCACAGACTTGCACTTTCCGACCACTAGGGGCGGATCGCCCGTTTCCTAGAAGGCCTGTGCTGCGCCAGCCAGGACCGGTTCCATGGCAACGTCTGGCCCGCAGCACGAAGCCGACAAGGCGCAGGCTGCGTTTGAGTCAGCCCGATCTGCGTGGTCCTCCCGTGAGCGAGCGGCAGCCGTTTTGGCCCGGTCGCCGTGCTTGCGCGCGCAAGGAATGTAAACACGCACGTCCCATGGGTGCAGCGCCCTGGGCCGGGCACCTGAGGCAGCCAGAGGCTCGGGGTCGATCAGATCCAACAGAAAAATCCGGAAACTTTTGACGATTGATCCTGCCTTCCATACCCACGCGCAGATGCCGTAGAAGAGGGCGACGTACACGGCCATTTTGGCCACGACAACTTCATCATTGATGGCGACGCGCTGGTTCTGTACCTCGCGGCGGATGCATCCACCGGCGGTCTGCGCGGGGCGCCGCAGACGCTCGCCTTTGCTCACGCCGCCGAAAGCCTGGTGGCCCGCCTCGTGTCGGGCATCGGGGCTGCGCGTGTGGTGTTCTTCGAGGACGTGGGGCGGACCATGCACCCCGTTCTGAGGCTGATGCGCACCGTCGTGCGACAGCGCTTGGAACAGTCCGAGGCGCTCCGCGTGTCCGTCGTTCCCGACCCCGCGGGGGTCTGGTCGGATGCATACAGCACCATCGTGGCGGATGAGGTGCCGCCGTTTGTGATGACGCTCGGCGTCGAGGAGGCGCAGATGGCTGCATCAATCGGCATCATCTCCGCCGCAGGCGCCCTTTCGATGTGTGGTCTGGCTTTGCGCACGGTGACGGACGACCAGGCGGGAGTGGTGCTGTTCCGTGGCGAGGCCAAGACGTGCGACGGCACTGGTCGCCTGTCCCTTGTCCAGGGCCGCTTGTGCAGCAAGTTTGGCAACCCGGCAACTACTGCCGAGGCACGTGGCGCCGGTGCGCTCAAGAGCGCGGGCATGCGCCAGATGCGGGACGTTGTGGCTGCCGCCAGCGCCGACCACGAAGCTGTGCCAGCTCCCGTTGACGAGGCCGCAGCTGCGGTGGCAGGCGCGCTTGCAGCCGTCGGGGATTCGCCTGCCGTTGCTCAGGCTGAGTGCGGCCGTCACCTTACCCATGCCATGGGCGAAGTGGCCGAGAGAGCCGCGGCTGATGCGGTCGCCTCAGCAGCGGCTGCAGATGCAGCGAGAGCAGGAGCCGCAGACAAGGCCTCCAACACCGCAGCAGCGGCGCGCGCGGCGGACGCGGCCGAGGCGTCCGCCCTTTGCCTGGCCGTTCTCGCAGCCGCAAGCGATGCGATCGGCGCTGCCCCGGCGGCACCTGGGGAAGCCCCAGGCGGCGAGCCTGGGGCTGCTGCCACCGCCGCGGGAGAGGCCGCGGAACGGGCCGTCGTCGCTGCAGCAATTGCCGCGGCGGCAAGCACTGCCGCGCTGCCCGATCCGGACGCCGTGGCATCGGCCTTCCGGGAGGACAGCTACGGCGGCATCAGTTCGCCCGAAGCTCGCTTGGCCGCCTCTGGGCTGCCGGTCGCCATTGAGGCCGCCGACTTTGACACCCTGGCGGATGCACAGTACTTTGCCGCCGTCGGCGCCGCGATCCGGCTCGTGCTCGACGACCCGCGCGAGATGGGAGGCGACGCCAACCTCCCGACCCTTTGCAGGGCGACCCTGCTCGCGGCTGCCGTGATCAGGTCCGTCCCGTTGCAGGATCGCACCTTTGACAGAGCGACGATGGACCGACTGGCGGCCGAGGTCCCTGCGTGGGAGAGCGCCCCCGCATTCGTCGCCGAGCTGTCCTGCCGCTTGGACACCGTGCTGCAAGGGTGTGCGTGGGGCCCGGAGCTTGTCGACGTGCTGGACGGTCGCCTCCTGGCAGCCGTCCTCGTCCTGCTCTCAGACACGGCCACGCCTGCAGCCGCTGTGTCGGACGGCGCCCCCGACGCAGCAGCGTGCGCCTCCGGTGTCTCGGCTCTGCTCCGGGGGGCGAGCGCGTCCGCTCCGTCGACCCGTCACGCGCTCCGGAGCGCTGCCCGCGCCACGGTGCAGGGGCAGAGGGCGAGTGCCGGCCCGCTTGTCGGCCTCGTTGCGCAGGCTCGAGCGTTCGCGGCCTGCGGAGCAGCCTGGGCGTGGCTTAACATCACGGCCGGGCTCGCGATTCCGCAGGCGCCGTGGCCAGGACTCCGGGCTGAGGATGGCAGCGCAGGGCCGTGTGATGAGCTGGCCGAGGCGGCCGAGGCAGCCCTGTCCGCGGTGCCCACGCTTCCCCGCCCAGCGGGCGCCATGCCCCAGGCCCTTCTCCTGGACCGCTTCGGCGCTGCGGGCAAGCTCGTGGTCGACAAGACGGGGCGATCGTCGGACCCCTGGCCCATCGACGACCTGCCGACGGCGCCCCTGAGCGAGCTACTCGTGTCAACGCTCGCGGAGGATGACCCGTACGCGTCGGACCATTTCTTGTCCGCCGACGCCCTCATGGAGGGATATCCACTGGCTCCGGAAGACGCGCCAACGACCGCGGGGCACTCGGAGGCGGCGCCAGGCCCGACTGCTGCTACCCGCGATGGCGTGATCCACGGTGGGGTTTTCATTCCTCGCGTGACGGTTCCTTGGCGCAAGCCCTGGTCTCTCATGACGCCCCTTCAGCAGTTCTGGGCCAAGAGAACCAGGAAAGCCAGGGACGAGGCGACCTTCGCCGTCATCGCTGGAAGAAGCAGCGGCAAGACGGCCGCCCAGGTGGCCGCGCTCCGCAAGAACACCCGCGCCTATCGCTCAGCGATCACGAAAATGACCGCGGAGGACCTCCAGAAGGCCACGGAGGCGGACGCAAACCGATGCCGGCAGATCCAGTACCGCTCGATCCAGCGCTCCGCCATGTCGCAGAGCTACATGGGAATCCCCACTGTGACGGTCACGGAGGGGAGCACCAGGGCGCAGTTCCGAGGTCTTCTGCGCCCAGGGGACAGGTCCAAGCCTATTCTGGTCATAGGCGCAGTCATCAGGGTCGAGAGCGCGGTGAAGACGCTGACCCAAGACCTCGACGATTCCTATGCCAAGCTCGGTAGCACGGGCCATACAAGCGCCCCGCGCGCGCTCGGCGAGCTCCCAGCCGGCAACTGCCCCGAGCAAGTGACGGAATGGATCAATCACGCACGGCTGAGGTCCCGCCCCAACCTTGACCGAGACGTGAGGGCGGCACTTCACGAGGACGTCATCCCTCACCTGAGCCCGGAGCTCGTCGAGAAGGCCCGGTCGATCTTCCGACGCCGGAGGCAGCACAGCCTCCAGCTGGACGCGATGCGGCTTCGGCTCGCGCATCAGGCCATGCTCACGTACGGAGACGAAGCCAGCCGCGAGGAGGCCCTTGCCTCCAAAAGGGACCTCGCGGGAGCCGGGCCTCTGAGCGGCGACATTGCCGCGTGGCTCGCGAGCACGCCCGGCCGATCGGGTGAGGCCGTTCGTCCCGAAGACGATACGGGAGCCAAGATTGCGCTGGGCGACGCCTTTCAGGCAGCCGTCTGCGTCTTGAGCTCGTACACGCCCGAGGAGCTGGCGAAGTCACGATGGTGTGTGGAGGAGGCGGTCCGGTGCCTGGGTGACATCGGCCTCGGCATTGCAGCGGCCAAGGTCATCGAGGCCAAGGCAGCGTCAGTGGTGGAAGCCGCGGCCGCGGGACCAGACGAAGCTCAAGAGGCCGCGAGAAGGACCGTGTCTGCTCTCCAGGCAGCACTGGAGGATGCACGCGAGGCGGCGAGGGCAACGACCGCGGCCAAGGAGAAGAGCGTCCTCCGCCTCACGGGCCGCAGCGTTCGGGCGGCCAACCGCGCCGCCCTCGCCTTTGCTAAGGGCGACAGAACAGCGTGCGACCCTATCTCGCCCGAGCTGTTCCAGCTGACCTCGGCGGCTGCCTCGCTGGCCCGCACGGTGGGCAAGGATGACAAGCGGCTGCCGTTCAAGCCGGACCTGTGGCAGGTGAAGCTGCTTGACGCCGTGGACGCGCGTCGGTCCTGCATCGTGTCGGCGCCGACGTCGGCCGGGAAGACGTTCATCTGTTACTACGCTCTCGAGCAGGTGCTCCGTGAGGGCGACGGCCTCGTCATGTACGTCGCGCCCACCGATGAGCTGACGTACCAGAGCCGCACGGACGTGCACGTGCGCTACCACAAGGACTACGGAGCCAAGCGCGGGTGGCAGGTCAAGGGCATGATGACCCGGCGAGCGCGGGAGAGTGTCGAGAAGTGCCAGCTGCTCGCGATGACGTCCGACTGCGCTCGAGCGGCGCTCGAGTCGGCCAGCGGCGGCACTCTGCGCCGCCGCCTCCGGTGGATCATCTTGGATGAGGTCCACACCCTGCTGGACGACCCGGAGATGGAGAAGGCGCTGATTGCGGCAGACTGCCCCTTGCTGGCCCTGTCGGCTACCATCGGCGAAGCAGACCGGTTCGCCGCGTGGCTCGGGTCGCTGGAGCGCCGGCGGGGCCGGGCCTTGGAGATGGTGACGGTGACGGAGCGGTGGAACGACCTCAGCACGTTCTTGTTCGAGCCGGCGCCGGTCGTCACCAAGGGTGCTGCCATGGATGCAAGAGCCGATGGGGCACGGAAGGGAGCTGTGAGCGACGGAGAGTCGCCTGCCGCCGCTGTCGCCGCTGCCGCCGCGTCGAGCTCGTCGGCCGCTGCGCCCCCGACGCCCTCCGCCGAGGATGATGCCGCTGCCGCCGCGTCGAGCTCGTCGGCCGCTGCGCCCCCGGCGCCCTCCGCCGAGGATGATGCCGCTGCCTCTGGCGCCGGCGGCCCAGACGACGGCGACGACGGCGGCGACGACGACGACAACGACTCCAGCTTCCTAGGCCGTATCGAACTCACCACCGGCAGCGAAGGCATCATGCTCGCAAGAGCCGATGCACAAGGCACGATGCACGCGCTGCACCCCGTTGCAACGCTGTCTGCGGACGGGCTCGCAAGGCACGGCGTCCCGTCGAGCACCAGCCTCGTGCCAGAGGACGCAGTGGCTCTTCACGGCGCCATGTCTGCGGCGATCGGGGAGACGCTCTCAAGCGGCATGGCAGCCGCCTCTGAGGCGGCCGAAGAACTGCGTGGAGTGAGCGCGGAGCTGGCCGGGCCCATGCACCCGGAGCGCTTCGGCTGGAAGAATCGCATGAAGATCACGATGCGCGAGGCTCGGAGCTTCGGTCGAAAGCTGCTCCGGCGCCTCGCGCGCGTCGCCGACGCCGACGAGTCGACCGCCCAGGCTGTCATCGAAGCGCTGGCACCCCGCGCGCGCTTGTCTGGGGCAGACGACGACGCGTCCGGCGATGTGCTGGCCCACTCAGACGGCGTTCTGGCCGCCTGCGGAGCAGAGGAGACCGTCGCCGCCAACCTCCTGGGCCTAACAATGACGATGCGTGAGCGGGGAATGCTCCCCGCTCTCGGCTTCCGCTTGGATGAGGACAGCTGCAAGCCCTTGGCGAGGCGCCTGTGCTGGGAGCTCGACGAGCTCGAGCACGCGTACAGGTCATCGGCTTGGTTCGTCGCACGGCTGAACGCGGCAAAAACGGAGCGCGAGGGGCTCGAGGCAGAGATCAAGAGGCTCAGGGCCGAAATTGCCAGGAAGCGGAGCCCTGATGACAGCGAACAGGACGCCAAGGCGGCGGGACATGAAACGGAGGCAGCGCTCCGGCATGCCGAGGAGAGGCTGGCCTCGCTGCCGAGCCTTCAGGGTGTCATGAGACAGTTCACTCTTGCAGGCAGCACAGGCCGCGGCGTGCCGACGCTGTCAGAGTTGAAAGAGCTTCCCGCGTTTGCGAAGCTCACCGCGCAGGATGTGACGTACGACCCGGCAAAGCCGTGGAACAACCTTTTCGCCCGTGCCCTTCTCCGCGGCATCGGCCTCCACACCGGCCTGGTCCGTCGGCGGCACCGCCGGGTGGTTGAGGTGCTGCTTCGCGAGAAGAAGCTGTCACTGGTGGTGTGCTCGGCCACCCTTGCTCTCGGGATCCACATGCCGTGCCGCTCCGTGGTGTTCCTCGGCGACAGCCCTGGCCTGAACAGCATGACCTACCGCCAGATGGCTGGTCGTGCCGGCCGCCGAGGGTACGACAACCGCGGAAACGTCGTCTTCCTGGGTGTGCCCGGCGCCAAGGCCTGCCGGCTGGTGACGAGCGTCGCGCCGCGCCTTCATGGCACGTCACCGCTCGACATGTCGGCCACGGCCCGGCTGGCAATGCGCTATGGCACGTCTGGGCTTGACATCCCGCGGTTGGGCCGCACGGCAGCACCGGTAGGGCTTCGCGAAAGCAAGGCCAAAGGCATTCAGGCGATCTACCCGGGCGGGCCCAAGGTCAATGCGCTCGGTGCCGATGCAACGGCTGCGGAAGTCAGGGCAACGGTGGAGGCGGCGGCACGCGCGGCAGAGTGCGGCATGGTGCTGCAAGACACGGGTGCGGGCACCGGAGGCACGGCCCGCCCCGGCATGCTGGTGCGGCCGGCGCAGCGCGACCTGTACCTGCGGCACGATGGCCCAGACTCGGACGAGGAGGGCGCCGTCTCCGCCCGCACCACGACTGTCGTGGGGTCTGCCGGGGCGCAGGCCGCAGCGGCACCAGGCCCTACTGCCCCTGCGGCGGCCTCGACCGCATCCGCGGGGGCTGCCGCCGGCACAGGAGCAGCACCCGCCGCGGCCCCGTCCCCAGAAGGTGCTGGCGCGACTGCTGCGGGCATGGCACCGCCTGCCGCCCCGCTGCAATCGGGCCGGCTGGCGCTGGCGGTGTCGTTCGAGCAGCTGCGACGCGTCGGTGCCATCACGGCCGAGGGCAAGCCGACGGGTCTCGGCGGCCTGATGGCCTCCTTCGGGCGGCTTGGCCCCGGGGGCGTGATCCTCGCGGGCGTCATCGCCAGTGGGGCTCTGTCCCGGGCGTGGATCCGGCCCGGTGCGGACGCCGCATCGCCTCCGAGCCTCGCGGAGCCTGACGAGGTGCAGTCGGTGCTTCGCTATTTCTTGCGCCACCGGCCGTCCGCAGGCTCGGCGCCTGCTCGCGCCGTGCTCCCCGAAGCGGTCGTCGAGTACGTGGAGCGCTGGAATGCGATGGCCCTGGGTGGCTTCGCGAGGTACCTGCGGGCAGAGTCGCTCGCGGGCGAGGATGGCCTTCCCGATGCCGCAGTGCTGCCCCTCACCGGGGTCAGGGCGGGCCGCGTCGAGAGACGCTTCGTCGAGCCCGACATGACAGCGGTGGAAGTGGCAGGGCTGCGGGGCGAGGAGGCGCTCAGGGCTGCCGTCACGGAGGCCGAGGAGGCGGCGGCCAAGGCTGTGGCCGAGGCAGCTGAACCCGGTGAAGCCCCGCCGAGCGCCGCTCCGGAGCCCTGGGCGGACGAGCCCCCGGGCCCAGCGGCGCCCCTGGCCGCCACCGCGTCGCGGCGCGCGCCCAGCGGCGGATGGCGCGCGGCGTCCGGTGCCTCCAATGGGCCAGCAGCGGACTCCGATGACGACTGGACCGCCGGCCTCGACGAGCCTCTGACCCCCGCGCCGGAGGGTGCGCCTATGCGCCGAGGGGCATCAGCGGCCAAGATTGCTCGCAACGCGGCGACTCCTGTCGACGGAGTGAGCGGCGGGTCTCTCCTGGCAGCGCTTCGGTCGGCTGCTATCGCGCCGATGGCCCGCGCGCCGTGCAGCGCTGTGGTGGGCATGGGCGACGAGTTCGGCTCGGAGGAGGACCTGCTGCTGAACGCGCGGCCAGGCCTGCACCCGGAAGTCGTGGCACTGTCCGTCATGGACCTGGATGGCCCCGGCGTCGTGTCGGCGGCGCCTGAGGCGACTCCGTACGCGCTTGCCGAGGGGTACGCCTCGGACCTTCGGCACATCGCGCTTGTGCTTGCCGACGCGGAGCACGCAGCAGTGGCGGCGTTCGCTGCCGCAACAGCCGATGAGCGCAAGGCGCCGGGTCGGGAGGCGGCGGTGGTGGAAATCCGGCAGCTGGCCTTTGTCGTGCGTCGAGCCGCTCAGGCAGTGGTGAGCGACTTCCAGACGCACGGCCCGGCAAGCAGGATGTGGGCCAAGAAGCCCGCCCGGGACGCGTGAAGGCACCTGGTGTGCGGATCTGCTGAGCCCCTGGGGCGGCGAGGGTGCTGTCGCTTGTCGCCCTTGTGGTGCGTGATGGTTCCCCGAAAGAGTTGAGCACCTTACTCACCGAACGCACTCGGAGCAAATTGTGGACTGGGCGCGCCAGTGCAGGGCTGGGAGGGATCGCCGGTGTTCTCGAGCCCCTGGCCGCCGGGCCGCCCAAGAGCGTGTCCAAGCCCAAGAACCGCCTCACCCCCAAGCTGGACGCCGCGGAGTGGAAAGCCGCCGCCGAAATCTCCCGGGCCCTCGCCGGGTCCGTCGAAGGCTTCTCCGTGACGAAGTACGTCAACGCCAAGCCCTCCCGACAGGAGGCGCTCAGAAACCAGGCTGCCGCGGGCCGATCGGATTCCGAGCTAATGGAGTACGCAGCTGGGGCTCTGCGGAACATCGCTGCGGGCAACGAGAGGATGCAGGCAAGTCTGAGGCGCGCCGGCTTTCTGGACAAGTGCCGCACCCCCACATCTGGCCCGCACATGAATGGCCTGATTCGAGTCCTGCGCCTGCGGTTGTCCCCGCGGGAAGAGGGCTTCACCATGGCGGCAGGGTCGTTCACTTGGGTCTGACGAGTGTCGCTGGGTGCTCACGTCGGCGTTGCTCGTCGCCCGAGCATTATGAACGGTGGCCCAGGTGCTTACGCACGGTGCACCGTCCACGCATCACGCTCCGGAGCGCCTTCGCCGCATCTGCCCGTCGTCTTTGCCACGCTTGGTGCCGCCACCGCCTTGCGTCTCGCAGAACCGAGGTCTGGTGGCTGTGCACCACCTCGAGGAGTCGTTCTGGGTGCTCCCCGCGCCCGCCTCTGCGGTGTGTTCGGAGGCCAGGTTTGCGCTGTGCATCAGGATTGAGTCGGCTACCGGGTCCGCGCTTGGACGGTATTCCGGGGGCCGTGTCGCCAGCCTCCTTGTGCGCACGCACCGCGTGTGACCCACCTCGCCCAGCCCTCACGACTACGAGGCCTGCCATGCCGAGGCTCAACAGAGCCTGTTCGCATCACGCGTCGCCAGCAGCGCCCGCCCGCACACAGCCTCTGGAGTTTGGGTGATTGCTCCCATCGCTCCGGGCCCTCGGGCTTTCCGGCCCGCCGAGCCGCGGGGCCTTGAGAGCGCTGAGTCCGCGGGAAACCCGTTTCTCATCCGTGCCCGAGTTCACCAATATGTCGCTACAGGGTGCATGGCACGGACCACCGCGCCTCAGTGCCACTTTGACCGTTGGATGAGTCACGAAGACGTGTTGCGCCACGGCTCGAGTCGAGGCATCACGTACCTGACCGGCCAGAACGCCCGCCAAGGTGCCCCCACACCTCAGGCTTAACTGCCGTGCAGTGCAAGCACCAGGTACAGTCATGGGCCGCTCCCAGCGCCGCTTGATCCGACGGAGGTCAAACAGCAGCAGCTCGTGCCAGGGAGCGAGCGACCGGCCGCAGCCGCTGGGGCAAATACCTCTCCGTCGGCAGAAGCAGGTCTCATGCCCGTCAACCGTTCGGTGTAAACGAGGACGGGCGCGGAGAATCCGGAACGACAGCAGCTTTTCTGCCTGATAATGTTCACCTGGAACGCTCTGCAACCCACGACTGATTTCAACCCCTGCGCCGCAGGCACATCAGTTGTAGGCTGCAGCCATGGAGCCTAGCCTGTCTGGCGCGGCGAAGCGCTCCTCAGAGGCCGCGCCAGCGGCCTCCGAGCAACCACCGGAGCCTACCCCGGGACCGCTGCCCGGTCCTCCGCCCCTCCCAGACTGCCTGCAAGAGGCGGCCCTGGTGCACCTTGTGGAGCGTGGGGCGGCGCTCACGGGTGTTGCAACCCAGGCCGTGGGTGCTGCCCTCGTTTTAGTGGCCACAAGTAAGCGGCATGCCGGAGGTGGTTCCAGCGCCGCACGCAGCCGCCAGGGCACGACCCGCGCCCCAGGGCCAATGTCCTGCTGACGTAAAATCTATTGCCACCGCAGCCGGGATTTCGTACATTGTCTGGGCGTACTTTCGAATGGTAATCCTGTCGTGGTTCGGGCTCTTCTCCGTCGGGGTGAGGCAAATGCTGCCAGCGTCGTTGGACGACGCGCGCTTTACGGGCCCGCAAAAGCGTGTGCGTGACAAGCAGCAGCCAGTACTGCGGCCAAGTCCCGGTGGACCCCAGCGGGCTGCTCACCATCGGTCCCCCGCCCCCAACTCGGCTCGCAGTGGTGGGCCACAACGGCCGTCGGCGTGTACTTACTAGTCATGATCCTTTTCTACTACTTTGGCTGCATTTTCACGCACCCGGGGCATGCGCCTGCTGCGCCCTCGGCTGATCTGAAGCTCCGCGCGCACGCCCTGGCCCCACCGCCGCTCGTCGGGCCAGACCATCCAGACGCGCTGAATCCTCGCGCTGGGGGTGAGTTCGCGCACGAAGACCGGCGGAGCGGGCTGTGGAAGCCGGCGCGGGCGCACCACGACCACGTCACGGATGCCATCGTGCTTCGCTTCGACCACTACTGCCCCTGGATGTGGAACGCCATCGGCCACTTCAACTACCGGTACTTCATCGGCTTCTTGCTGGCTATGCATGCCGGCTGCATTTTCGCCGCCGCTCTGGCCTGGCCGCTGTTCCGACGCTCGCCCGGAGCCATGGACCACCTGCCCGGGACCGGCTGGAGGGTCCACGCCTCAATGGCGTTCGTCCTCCCCGCAAGCATCGCGGTGGTCACAGCCCTGTTTGCCGGCTGGCACGTCTTCTTGGCCGGGACCAACCAGACGACGATCGAGTTCTTCCACAACCTGTCGCGGAACTCGAGGGCGAGGGAGCTTGGATTCGTGAGCTGTGTGCACCTGCGCTCACGGCCACAGAGCTGCCGACAGGTCCGCTCAGCGAGGGGGTCTTGCACGTGCGCGTGCGGTCCCGGCGCCCTACGTCCGCTTGTGGCCTCTTTTCTTCCCCACGACGCCTGCTGTGTGCCGGCTCCCCTCCCCCGCTCCCCTCTTCCGCCCTGCGCAGCCCTCTGCCAACTTTTACGACCTCGGATGGACGGACAACCTCAGCCAGGTGTTCGGCTCGCATCCTTTCTGGATGCAGGTCCTGCCTGTCCGGCTCAGTGCGCCAGGAAACGGTCTGGAGTGGCCAACCCGGTTGCGTCGCTCCATTCGCTATAGCACGCAGCTTCAGGACGGCAGCTGGGACGTGCCGCAAGACTTTGGCGTCGTCACCGGCGCGGCTGCTGCAAGCGCCGGCGGTGAATCGGCGCTCCCAGGTCCTTCGCATTCCAACGGGGCACGCAGGCGTGGTGGCGTGCAGCATGGAGTGGTGCCCGTGTAGGCAAAAGCCCAGCATAACAACTTGTTGCTCGCCAGCAGGCCACCGATCACTCATCGCCGCTCACTTGCCCTCGCCTGACGTTCTCAACGCGGCAAGGTGTGTCTGGAGCGCCGCAAGGGCGTGTGCCATGTCTGTGCTGGCGTCCTCGCGCGAAGCAAAGGCCGTCAGACGCTCTTCCGTGCCTGCAAGGCTGAGGCGCACCGGCTTGCCCACGACCCCGCCCTGGGACCCAGCCGCAAAAGATGCTGTCCCGCTTGACGAGTTCATGTGCCGAGCAGAGTGCGCCGTCCAGCGGGCGGGCGCCCTTGCCAGTTTCTGGCAGAGCGTAGGCTGAGTGGCCGCTACGTGCCCCGCAGCGGCAAGAGCACAGCACGTGACGCCACCAGTGCTTGAAAGCACTCTGCGGCTTGGCGTTTCATCGAGGCTGCGGGCAAGGCATGGCTTCGGGCGATGCCGAGGGTGGATGGGCCATTCGACGATTCTCGCTGTCAGGTTCTGATGACGGGAGCACAGCTGTGAGGTCACCGCCGCCCCATGCTGGGACGGGCGTTGCAGCTGGAGCGGGGAGGCGAAGGACGGGGCTCGGTGCGCCGCCGCGAACGGGGCTTCAAGCTGCAACATCCCCACGCCCAGCGCCGGCCCGAGCCGGGGCCTCCGCCACGCCCGGCCTGGGCGACCGCCATTTCTCACCCGCTCTTGAGGCGCTGAGGGCAAGCACCGCGCGCCTGTCGTCCAGGGTGCTCGTGCGCTCCGGGCTCTCCGACGACGAGAAGCGCGCCGTGCTCCCGACGGGTGTGACTGAGCCAGCCCGGCCAAGCAAGCGGCAGCAGTCGCTTCGCCGCGCCGTGGCAAGCGCTGCACGCGTGGTGGAGAGCAGCACCTCGGAGTCAGAGAGGAGGGATGCAGCTTGCCGGCTTTCCTCCGCTGCGCCCATGACAACGCTCACTACGAGCCTTCAGAGCCGTATGGGGGTAGCTTCTGACCTGCGGATGGTGCGGACCCTGTCCCAGCTGGTCCTGTTCGCCCGGTTCCCCGAGTCTGCGGCGCGCTCAGCGGCGGCCGCGGCCGCAGGCTCCGCTCCTGCGGGGGGCGGCGCAGGGAGCGCCGGTGCCAGCAGTGGCAGGGGAACGGGGAGACCTTCGCCCGTGAGGCTCTGGCGACGCCTTGTCTTCGACCGCCTGGAGCGTCCGGAGGGGTCGCAGCCGCGGCTCTCCGACGGCAGCCCCGTAGTCTGGAAGGAGGACGCTGGATGGCTGACGGCCACTGCGGTGGACATGCAGTGCCGTGAGCTTCGCGCGGCGGCGATGCGCAGAGGAGGGCCGGAGGCGGCAGCATTTGGCGTGGAGGAAGCCGGCGCGCTGCTGGGCATCACGCGCTGGTGCTCGGGCTGGTACGTGATCATGGCTGCACCCTGTCCCCGCGTCGGATCGCTGGGCCGCCACCCCGTGCTGGGAGTGACAGAGGTCATCGTCGTGCCAGTGTCCTGGCGTGAAGCCGCACCCACCGGCGTGCTTGCCTCGCTGGGTCGCATGCTCGGCACGGACGCGCTCCGGGCCTCCGAGAAGCGGTTCCGCGCGTCGATTCGCGCGGCGCTGGCCAAGCCCCTCGGTCTGTTCTTCAGCCGGCGGTACGACTTGACGCGGCCGCTGCAGAACCAGATGTCGCTTGCGGTCGCCGGCGCTGCGGTCGCTGGACACGACGTTGCGGCCGGAAGGCGGTCAGCCGAGCTCATGACCGGCACCAGCGATGTCACGCTGTGGCTTGCCGAGGGCTCTCCGGAGAACGCCACGAAGGCGACCTGGGGCACGCTGGCCGCCTTACCCCGGAGTGCCGCTGCAGCCAGCGGGGAGCCATCGAAGCCCGCACAGCCTCGAGCGGCTGGAGCCCCGGAGCAGCCCCTGCCGCCGGCGTCGCGACCGGCAGCGGGGGGCGCACCAGCCGCCAGTGGCCGGAGCGCCGCTGCGCCGCCCGCCCACCCCGACCCCCAGGTCTCGTGCCCTCCGCGCGAGATGTTCGTGTGGAACCATGCCCTGCTGGAGCCGCTCTGCGGAACCGTGAGTCCTGGGTGGGCTGCCCCCGTCATCTGCGGGAGCTTCGGGCAGGTCACCGTGACGTCGTTCTCCAAGGCGCTGGTGCTGTCGCTGGTCTCGCGGCGCAGCCGCCACTTTGCGGGGACCAGGTACCTCAAGCGCGGGGTCTCCCGCCTCGGCTTCGTGGCGAACGAGGTGGAGCTTGAGCAGGTTGTGGACGACACCAGCGGCGGCATGGCCGCGTTCGTCCAGCACCGTGGGAGCGTTCCGCTTCCCTGGACGCAGCGGACCAATCTGCGCCAGCCCAAGCCGCCCATTGACCTGTCTCCTCCCGACTTCACGTCCCTCACGGGCGCCAGGCAGCACTTCGCTTCCCTGCTGGCGCGTCATGGCGCTCCGGTTCTGTGCCTTAACCTGCTGCGGAAGGGATCGCGAGCCGCCCGAGAGGGACCGCTGGGGGCAGCCTTTGCGGACGCAGTCAAGACGATCAACACCACGATGCCGCCGGCCCTCAGGCTGCAGTTTGCGTCGCTGGACTTCGCCTCGCTGTCCAAGAGCAGGTCACATCACGTTCTGACAGCTCTGCGAGCCTCGAGCGAGTGGGCTGTTGCGAACACGGGGGTTTTCGTCGCGGCCCCTGGCAAGTCGGGATCGTGCTCCGCGGCGGAGGCTTGGGAGTCGGGCGGCGCTCGCCTCGCCTCCAGGCCTGACCCGGCGGCCCGCTCACGCCGGTGCGCCCTGTGCGAGGAGGGCGGGGGCCTCCACGACGGGCCGTGCACCGGACCTGGCGACACCCAAGCAAGCGGCGCTCCTGGGCCAAAGGCCGGCTCAAGCCGGCTCCGTGGCTGGGGCCCGTGGTGGGATGTCGATCCTTGGAGCCCCGGGCGCGTGCCCCTGCGCGAGCGGCTGTCCCCGGCGTCCAGAGCGACCGCATCGGGTCACAAGGCATCGTACCTGGCCCCGGTGTGGCGAGCAGTGCCGCTCAGCAAGGTGTCGATGCGGTGGGCGCCCGAGCACTTCGTCATGAGGGCAAGGGCAGACCGCGCCCGCCGCCGCAGGCGCTCCCATGCCGACGCTGCCGCCGCCCAGCACCACCGCCCGGCACACCAGCAGCCGCTGCCTGGCGCGTCGCAGCACCCGTCAGCGCCGCCGCAAGGCATGGCCCCGGCGCTGGCGATGATGGGGACAGCCGCGCCCGGCGCCCGCGGCGGCCTGGTGTCCGCCGAGGACGTGGTCCGGGCGTTTGAGACCGCGCGGCCCAGCGCCGCAGGCGTCGGCGGGCCCCGCCCGTCATTGTCACCTTCATCGGCGGCGGCAATCGCTGCAGTTCGGGCGTCGACGCCGTGGCGCACCGGGAACCGCTCGTTGGCACCCGCCATGCGGGCTGCGTGCGGAGACGTCACAGGCAGGAACGCCCCGGCGGTGCTTGCTGCCGTCGCTGCGTCGGTGCCAGGTGTCGCCAGCCCTGCACTCTCGCCGCCTCCGCGGCCTGCCGCCGTGTGTGACGAGGACTGGAGCAGCCATGCAGTGCTGGCTGGCTCTCGTGAGGCGCTGAACTTCCTGGAGGAAGGGCGGCGCGTCCCTACGTCGCTGCGGTCTCATGGCTACTCGTACCTGGCGGCGATCGCCAAGGCTCGTCGGCTCTCCTGCCTGGCTCCTCGCCCGGCACCACTGCAGAGCGCTCAGAGCGGGGCGAACGGCGAGGCAACGACCGTGGGGCTGCTGCTGGCCGCCGCAGGAGGGCGGCCATGGCAGCACCGCCGGGCAGCCGCCGTCGCGGAGAACGACAGGGGTCGGCCTCTGGTCCGGCTCCCCGTCCTCGCGCCGTCACTCGGGCCGTGGGCTCCGAGCTGTCAGCCAGAGCTGAGGAGGGCGTTCGACAGCGACACCGCGGCGATTCCATCCCTTCCGCTTGCCCTCCTGCTGCTTCACGAGCTCGAGCACTCGGCCAGGACCCAAGCAAGCGCGGCGAACCGATCGCTGTCGACCGGGCCGGCGCTTCCCGGGGCTGCCTCCCTCGCGTCGCCTCGCCGGCCTGCGCCCGCATCCCAGTCGCAACACACTGTCTGGCAGGCTTTCTTCGGGCGATCATCCCCGGTGATGAGCACGGCGGTGGTTGCAAGGTCCGCCGCGGGCTCTTCGTCGTCAGATATCCGCGGCGTGCAGCCGTGGCCAGCCTTGCCCGTCATTGCGCCGCAGCAAGGCCTGGATGCAGGCTCGCCGCTTCACATGGCCTCGATGCCAGAGGTGGCCGCCTCCCTGAAGCGCCGTGCCGCGTCTAGCGGTGTAGGAGGGACAGGGGGTGGTGCTGACTCCACGCCACGCCGCCGCTCATCGTCCACCCACGGGTCCAAGGCAAGGAGAAGGCTCCTCTTCGCCGGGACATGCGCGAGCCCCTCCGTGGCTGCGTGGCTCGCCGAGCTGAGGCGGCGGCTCGACGGCCGCTCTCCGCCCAAGGTTTCCCGCCTGCGGGCGAGGGCCTGGTCCCAGCGCCAGAGCGCGGTCAGTACAGCACCCCAAGCGGCCCGCAGCGGTCCGGTGGCCTTCATGCACGGCCTGATGCAGCCGGTCGTGGACACAGACGTGGCAGGCACCGGAGCAGCATCGTCGTCAGCCTCAACAGCGGGCGGAGACGCTGTTCCAACGAGCGACAGGGCGGGCCGTGCCTCTGCGGGCTCCGTGTCGCCTGCATCCATCACGGGCGGCAGCGGGATCAAGGGACTCCCCACCGTCAGCCCGGCGGCGACAATGGGGATGCTGGGGACTCCTCTCGGCGAGGATCCGCTAGCAGCTGCGGCAGTGAGGCCGGCAGCTGCGGCCGCATCCTCTGCTGTAGCTCAGCGGCTGGCGGCCGTTCGTCGCCGGCGCTCGGGGCCAAGGCGCCTGGCCGTTCAGCTGGGGGCGACGCCAATGGGAGCCTCCTCGTCGTTCCACTCGGGTGCTGCCACTCCGGGGGGGGCCTCCGCGTTCGCCCGTGGCCGGCCGTCGTTCAGGGCGCAGTCTCCGATGTCGCCCTCCCAGCCACTGGAGCCCCGCCTGGCGCTAGTTGTGCACGACAGCGTCTGCCCGGTGCCGTGCTTGGCGATCACCGCCCCGGTGTCGGCGTCCGACCCTCACGACTCGCACGCCGGCTACTTCGTGCCGTCCTCGCACGCGGCCGTTCCCTTCACATTCCCAGGCCCGTCAACCGCCGGTCCTGCCGTCCCACTAGAGTGTCGTGCTCTGGCAGCCGTCACTGGCCAGGCGGCGCCGCCTGTTTCGTCGCTGGTGACAGGCTGGTCAGCCGGCACGGAGCCATCAACTCTATCACCGCCGGATCACCACGAGAAGCTGCGATCCGCATACCTCCCCGGGGGTGTCATGGCGCTCATCACGGCAATTGCTGCCGAAACAGCCCGTGCGAAGCGGCACGGCACCGGCTCCAAGCAAGGCAGCCACGCGTTTGCGTTTGCCCACCACCGGGGGGTGGCCTCGGCCACATCGGCCCCTGCCGGCCGGCCTGTGCCTGGAATGGCTGCAAGCCTGAGCTCGCTGGACCGGGCTGACGATCTGGCACGGCTCATGCCTTGGCCTGCGGCTGCTGCGTCCATCCGGCTCGCGGCAGCGCTTGGCTGCTCCACACCCGCGAGCGAGCACCCCCAGCCTTCGCCTACCTCAGTTTTGAGGTTCGGAGGGCTGGTGCCGCCCTGTGGTCTGAGTCTCGGACGCGAGTCATGGCGTGCGGCTGCGACTGTGGCTGTCTCTGGGCGTGCTGGTGCGCTCTTCTCGGCCACCGGGACCCGCACGGTGATTGCCGCCCCTGGGGAGCGCGCAGATTCCGAGCTCCCGCCGCAGAGCTCGGGTTCGGGCCAGAAGCAAGGGGGCAGGATGGACGGCTCCTCGTCGGGGCTGCCTGCACCGGGGGGGCTGCCGACTTCGTCGGCTGCCACAGGAGGGGCGGGGAGGGAAGCCGGCGCGCAGGCAGGCGGAGCCTTCAAGGGGCCGGCGTCGTGGGACTCGGTGCCGAGATCGGCGCTCATTGCAGCGGCAGCCTCCCCTATCGTCGCCCCTGCGTCTGGGGGTGTGAGCGGCCTGGCAGCGCGCTCGCTGTGCGCGCGCGTGCTTTCGGTCGAGGCAGTTGGGTCAGCAAGGTCCAAGTCGTCGGCTGCCGCGGCATCCGCTGCGGCGTCTGCCGGTAGCAGCGACCCGGCCTCGCTTCAGTCCGGCAGGGTCACCGCCACATCACCTGGTGCCTACCTTTTCGTGGACGGCGAAGGGGCGTCCGCGGCCGGACGGGTGGCTTGGCCAGCCGTTGTGCGAGACGGCCTGGGAGGGCGCGGCGTCCCTGCTGGTGGCGCCGTGTTCTTCCAGTCTGGGATCGTCCGCTCCAACTGCGTGGATTGCCTCGACCGCACGTCCGTGGCGCAGGCTGTGGCTGGCATCGCGGCGCTTGGGCCGATGCTTGCAGCGCTGGGCTGGAACGAGGCTGGGTCGGTCGTCGTCGATGCGACAGCCGGCATCGACGCCGAGGACCGTGCGCCGGGCCTGGCTCGCGCGAGTCTCCGAAAGTCCAGGGCACGCTCTGACGCGGCCCTGACCGCGGTTGAGGTCGCAAGGCGCGTGCAGCAGCGCCAGGCAGGAGGGCTGAGAGCAGCGCTGGCGTGCTGGCGTGGCCACGTCGCCGCTGGGAGGAAGCCGCCGGCAGCGGCCGCAGCTGCCGTGCAAGCCTGGCTTCGCCAAGGAGCGGAGACCACGGACCCGCTCTCCCAGCTCCTTCGACGGCTTTACGAGTCAGCGGCTGACGCGCTTGCTCTGCAGTACGGTGGCTCCGGCGCCAACAAGCGTGTGGACGATGCGGAGAAGGGGGGCGAGGCGGACGACGAGGCGAAGCCATCGATGCTTACCGGTGTTATCAGCTCGGCAGCGTCGGGCCGGCGTGCCGCCGCAGGTGCCGGCACCGGGGCAAGCATGGGAGCAGTCACCGCCGCTGCGGCAGGTAACGGATCACGCGGGGTGACGTTCAGCGGCAAGGTCGTCATGGCCGTGGAGCGACACCTCAAGAACTCGATGCAGGATGCCGCGCGCCAGAGGCATACAGACGCCCTGCACGGCAGGCTCCTGCCGGCGCACGGACTGCAGGCAGCAGCCCTGCTAATCGCGCCGCCGCGCCTGAAGGATGATGCGCTGTCTCAGCTGGCAGCAGCGGGCAGGGACGCCCTGGCGGGGGCCGGCCCCATCGGCGATGTGTCCTGGGGCATGTGGGCGCACTCACAGCCGGGGAGCGCAGCACCGGCGGGAGCGCTGCACATGGCAAGGTGGGCGGGCGGCCATTCCTCGCTACAGCAGCTCTCTGCGCGCGCAGCTGCCATGCAGACGCGTGCCCCGGGCGGACAGTGGGCCGCCCGCCTGGCCCTGGCGGCTGCTTCTGACGTTGCGGCGCAGTGGGAGGTTGCCATCCGGGCCGCAGCAGCAGTGGCGGGTGCTGCGGGCCTGCTGTCCGGGATGTCCCCGTCTGCGTCGCTGATGGGGTGCCACGACTCCGCCACGCGCACGCTCGGGCATGATGCCGAGGCGGCCGTGCTCCACGCCCTGCGGTCGGGCGCGTCCGGGCTCCAGGGCGCCACCACCGCAGCAGCAAGGGCGGCCGCCAGGGAGGTGATGGACTGCTCGTGGGGCCCGTTCAAGGGCATCCCCGGACTCGGTACGCGGGTGGCAGCTGCCAAGGCTGTGGCCGCCGTGGTCGGGGAGGCTGCCGGGGCGGCGGCGCAGCTTCGCGAGGCAGACGCTGCTGAGGCTGCCGCGCAGGGTTCTGGCGGCCAGAGCCGCACCAGTGGGCCGGCTCAGCGCGCAAGCTTGCGCGCTGCGAGAGGGGCTTGGACCGTGTGGCGGCCTGGACCATCCGCTGTGGCGTCGGCAGCAGCAGCACTTCTGGCAATGCTGTTACCGCCCCCGGCCGCCGCAGGGTGGCAACTCACGCCGGCATCCGCGGCACCTGTCCATGCTGTCGGAAAGCAGCCTTCGGCTGCAGCGCGCTTCCCCCGCCGCCGTAGGAGTCGTGCTGCGACCACGCCCGCAGCATCCCTCTTGCGGCAAGCATCCGGTGACGGCCCGCTCACCCTCATCGCGCCGGAAGACTCGCCCCCAGCTCCGGCTGCTGCCCAGCCGGGTGTGCTTCGCGGAAGGAGCAGCACCGCCGGCTCGGTTGGCAGCGCGATGCGGCAGTGGCACCGCGTCACGAGCGCCTCTTCGATGCGCCGGAGCCGCCACCGCGCAGGCTCCTCGAATGGCAGCAGTGGCGGAGTCCAGCGCAGCGTTTCGGACAGGCGGCTCCACGCAGTTCGGTCGCTGGCATCGCTTCTACAGGCAGCCTCGGCTGAGGCGCCCTCGCCAGTGGCGCAGGGGTTCAGGCGCCGGACGGCTGCGTTTGGGACGGCACCGCGCGGGCCAAGCCCCCTCGTTCCTCCTGACGATGGCGGCCCTGCGGCGTCGTCCGAGGCTGCATCCCGCCTCGCGGACGATGGCGGGCACGCAGCAGCCGAGCCAGCGTGGAGTGGCCGCGGCAACGAAGACTCCCTCGGCCTCGAGCGCAGAAATGCGGCCGGCACCACCGCAGCTCGGCCCGTCCGTCGAGTGCTGCTGAGCAGCGATGCGGCGCTTCCGAACACGCCGACGAGCGACGGGGAGAGCCGGGACCTCGCGTTCGTCACACCGGTGGCCAGCCCCACTTCCAGTCGGACGCCGCACTTCGGCCCCGTGCGTCCTCGCCCGCTGGTGGCAGGAACTGCCGAGCGGACGGCCGCAGTCTCTGCGGTGCTGCGGCGGGCGGTGATCCATCCTCGCCTGGCGGCGGCGGCACTCCAGGCCCGAGTCGATGCAACGGCCCCGCGGCCGTTCTCCAGCCGCGCAGTCCCGGGGGAAAGCGACGTCATCTGGTGGCCGGGGGGCGTCGGTGGCTGGCCGGCCAGGGAGCTCCCAGCCTGGTGGGCTGCGCGCGCAGTCACAGCCGTCAATGAGGCAGCCGGCGCCGCCTGCGGGTCCGACTGGTCTGCGGCGGCTCTTGTGGTCGCCCGCACGGTCGATGCCGCGGCCGGGCACGGGGCATGGAGCGCGGCGTCGTCTATCCTTGGCAAGCGGCTCTCCGCCCAGCTGCGCCCGTCGACTTCCGATGCGTGGGTGCGGGGCGGTGACGGAGGGGTGACCTACGCGTCGGCTGCGAGCGACACTGCTGCTCTCGCGGCATCCATGAGGGTCGTGGCGCCGGGAACGCACTGGGACGCCGCGGAGCGCCTGATCGCGGCTCTTGAGCTTGCAGGCGGCTCAGAGGTCGCCGCCCCAGAGAGCGAGGGGGCAGCCACGCGCGAAGCGTCGTTTGGCTCCGACGACGGCGATGCCCCGGCGTGGCGGGCCGTCCTGCTGCCGTCTGCACCCGGCGGACTGGCCGGGACGATGCTCGGCGAGGCGAGAGCCGGGCATGCCCAGGCGCCGGGCTCGCCGCGGCGGCCGCGCGCCGGCTCGGCCCCTGGCCAAGGCCTGTCTGCGGCGGCCAGGTGGCGCAGAGTGGCCGCACTTGCTGAGCCTGATGCGGTTGTGCTCCGCAGCGGTCAGGGTGGCAGCCGGGATGGCAGAGCGCCGAGCCTTGTGGTGCAAGAAGCCCCGACAGGCCGCGTCGGCGCCCCCCAGCCGCTGCGACACGGCGGGCCGGCTGTCCTTGCGCACAGTGGCGCGGGACGCAGCATCGCGGAGCGAGACGAGGTAGACTCGGACAGCTGTGACAGCGGAGATGCACTCGGGGCGCATGCTTCCGACGCCGGCGGCTCGAAGCGAGAAGCGGCAGGCGGTCAGGGCGAGGACGGGTCCGCCTCCCCGCCCCGGGCGCTCGTCCCGCCTCCCCCACCTCGCCGGACGGAACCCGAGAGGCCCGGCTCTGCCGCCGGATCATCATCAGACCCGATCGTTCGCGCGGGAGCTCCGGCGCTGCAGCGCGTGCTCGCGCCAGGCGCCCCGCAGAGCATGGCCCTCGTGTTCGTCCTCAACCGGAGAGGCGGGAGCCTCGTTCCCGGCGTCGGCGCGCAGATCCCGGCGGGTCAAACCGGCGTTGTGGTGACATCAAGGCGGCTGTCTCTGGCCCTGCGACGCGACGGCGCTGAGGATCACGCCCGAGGAGCCTCGTTCGAGATCGCCACGTGTGCCGGGTCCCCTCGGGTTCGGATCGTCCCAGCAGGCCGCGGGGCGGGAGTCGGCTCCGTGGCGATGACGACCGTACAGGGCGCAAGGGGCGTCTCCTGGGCGGCCCACGGGCTTCGCGGCTGGGTAGCAGCGAGCCCGTCCACCACAGCTGCACCCGGGGAGTCTGCGCTACGCTCGGTGCTCCAGCACAGCTGGTGTGGCCTCTGGCCCATCGCTTTTAGCGTCCCGGTGACCGAGTACGTGACGCCCCCAACCGCAGCAGCTGCTGACACCGACTCCGGCGATGGCAACCCGCCAAGCCCTTCCCGCCAAGCCTCGGGCCGCCGGGGCAGCGCGGCCTCAATGACGGCGTTCGCGCGGCGGAGGACATCGGCACGCCACGCGGTCCGGTGGGACGACGCAGCCTCGGCGACGTCGGCGCGTCAAGACGCTCCCTTGCGCCGCCAGCTCCCGCGCAACGATTTGCCCCCGACGCACCCTGCAGTGGCTGCCGGAACGAGCGCAGCCGACACCACACAGGCCGGAACCGTTATGCCTGGGGCCTCAGGCTCTGGCACCGTGGCGCTTCCCCCATCATCGCATCCGTTGTCAGCCTCGGGCGGGCGGCGCAGCCGCTCGTCGACTGGGAACCTGTCCGCGTTGTCGGGGCGAGCCGAGCTCAGGCACGGCAGAGGCATGGGAGGGTGGGCCCTGGCCAAGGCGAGCGCCTCGCCGGAGGCCATGGCTCGCCTTGAGGCCGAGGCTGACCGGCGGTTCGGGCTCCTTCGCTCAGGCGCCTGGCTGGAGCGGCCCGCCACGTCCGGGGACCGCACGTACCGCGACGACCCAGCAGCCCTCACGCTTTCTGCCCGGCCAGCTTCTGCAGACGCCCGCGGGCAGCGCGCGCCCTGGATGCGGCGCGGCGCTGCTGGCAGTAGTGCCGACGGCGGGCAGCTTCCAGGCGGCCTCGTGGCTGATGCCCCGGCCCACGGCGTTGCTGGCTGGTCAAGAGCCCGGCAGCGCCGCCTGGCCGCGGCCGTGCTCGCTCAGCTCGGCCCGGAACCTGGGCTGGTGATGGTCCCGGACGCCGCAGCGCCCCTTCTCAGGCCTGGCGCAGCGGCCAGGGTCCTGGAGGCACGTGGCATCAGCGTTCCTGTTTCGTCCGGGGGGATCGGCACTGCTGGTGAGTCGCCGGAGCTCGATACCGAGTTCCTCGGTGGCGGGATGCGGCCCGCAGGGGACCCGACCGCAGCCGGGGCGGCCGCCGGCACGCACCCGCTGACTGGGTCGCCAAGGCGCTGTGCCCCTGCCCGAGCAAGGGCGATTTACGGAGTCTATGTCGCTGTGGCGTCGGCGGTGTCGGGCAGGGACACGGCCTCGGCGGAGCGGCTCCGCCAGAGCGAGACGGCCGACACCGAGGCGTGGGAGCACCTGAGGCCGATGTCAGTCGCGGCGCTCATCGTCCCGGCGGTGACACCCGCCGACGCCGCTTCGTACGCGACCGCGGCTCACGCGTGCCAGCCTCTGCTGCCGCCTGGGCTAGCGAAGGACGTCGTCACCGCTGCGCGAGCTGGCATTGCCGGGTGCTTTGGCCCGTTGTCCTCGCTCCGGCCCGGAAGCGCGACCCAGTTCTGCAAGTCCCCGCTCACGCTTGCTGGGCTGCGAAGAGCGGCCAAAGCCGCGCCGACGGAGCGCGACGCGCTCTCGCGATGGCAGTGCGGAGCGGGCTGCGACACGAGCGCGTCCTCCGCCAGGCTTCGCGCTGCCATGGCGTCTTCGTCGTTTCTCGAAGGCCTCAGCGGGCCGTGCGGCGTCGCGCTGGGCTCGGCGGCGCAGTCGGCTGGCGCTGCAATCTCGGCAGAAGCCAAGGCATGGGACGAGTGCATTCGGGGCAGCCGAGCCGCCCCTGTGCGCGTCCTCGGTGGACAGCGGCTCGTGACGCCGCCCTCGCGCTGAGCAGCGGTGACCCAACCCAACGCCGGGGTTGTGAGTGAGTGTTGGTCTGTGCCTCCACGATGTGATCCGGCGATGGGAGCCCCGTTCCATCGCTCCGCTGCGTCATACGACGGTGCAATCAGCCCGCCGGCTTCAGACCGCAAAGCCGCCGCAGCAACGCGCCCGTGACTCGCGATCGTCATGTGCGGGTTGCTCTGCCCGGCCTCGCGGAACTGACGGCGGCGGCCTGGCACCTCGATAGCACCCGAGAGCGCACGAACCGACCCGGCCCAACCAATGAGCACAATGCCTGCCACGGGCGCCGCCGCAGCTTCGGCTGCGGGGTCATCCGCAGCCATGGACGCTGGTGAGCTCAAACCGAAGTTCTGGCAAGTTTTCTGCCGGGCCTTCCCAGAGCGACCTGCCTGCCGCAGGCCTATGCTCTCAAGGTTTTAAATTCGCCGCCTTGCTTGCCGCAGGGGACATGGGGTCGTCCCGGATCCCTCTCCCGGCAAGGGAGCAGACCGACCCCGACGAGGCCGGCATTTCCACCGTGACAGAGTACCGCTACGCGGCTGACGGCACGGTGGCCAAGCATGTCATGAAGGTTCGCGTTGTGGAGAAGAGGACCCTGACGTCGAGGGCCGCCATCGCCCGCGAGGTGAGCCGCTGCGTTGGCTCCGCGTTTCCGCGACGCCCGAGACAGCGCCAGCCCGCCAGCCGGTGCCTGAATTTCCGCGACGTGTGTGCATCGCAGGGAAGGATGAAGAAGTTCGGCGCGGCCGCCACCTCGTCCGGCACCGAGAACATCACATACTACGACCTCAACCTCGTGAAGATGCGCCGACCGGGCGACGCGGACGAGAGCGGCAAGGAGATCGATGACCTCATCTCGAAGCTCAAGCATGGCGTTCCCCACTCGTCCCGGGATGCTGCTCCGGCAGCGGCTGCGGGCGCAGCCGCCGGTCTCGCCACGAACACGTGGGCACGCAAGTTTGCCGACGCCGAGTCCAAGGGCATCGTTGGCGCGGCCGAGGCGGCGCGCAGGGGTGGTGGCCCCGGCGATGCAGCAGCTGCATCCTCGGGCAAGTATGTGCCGCCCGCGCTCAGCGGAAGGCCTGGCACGATGCCTGTGGGGGAGACGGAGGAGAACACGGCGTCGCTCAAGGTGTCCAACCTGGCCGACGATGTGACCGAGGACCAGCTCCGCGTGCACTTCGGGGACTACGGCAGGGTGACCCGCGTCCGGATCATGTCGGACCACCGCACCGGCGAGTCGAGGGGCTTCGGCTTCGTGACCTTCGCCCTCAGGCGCGAGGCTCAGGGCGCCAAGGACGAGCTCAACAAGTCGTACCTGAACAACATGGTCATGGACATCGAGTGGGCAAAGCCTCACGTGCGCACGGGCGGCCCGGACAGCTCGATGCGCCACGCGACCGGCTACGGTGGAAAGCTCCCGCAGGGGGCTGGAGGGCCCTCGTTCTGATGCGTGTGAGGACCGAGTGCGTGTGTGGTGCCGCGACACTGGCTGCGTCAGGCAACACGGCACCTGAGCGAGCGTGTCGTGCTGGCCCGGCAAGCCGCCCGCCCGCCCAGCAAACGGCCCCATCAAACTGTGCCTTCGTGGTGATCTGGCCCAACCGAAGCGAAGCTCCAGTGGCACCGTGCTGGGGCCAAAGCAAGGCTGGAATGAGGCCGCGCAGCGAACGTGGCAGCGCCTCGCCGCAAGGCGGCAGCAACGCCGCCGCTCGTCGCTTCACACAGGCCCCCGCTCAGACGGGCCCAACTCGTCCCCCGCTGGGACGCATCCTGCATTGGAGCTGTGATGTCCGATGTGGACGTCGAGGCCCTCATGGCCTCCACGCAGGCCAGCGACGGCTCGTGGCTCAAGCGCCTGGAGAACGTTGCGTTTCGGGTGAGCCAGAAAGGGAGCGCCCCCCACTGGCGAGCAGCGCATCGACGACCGCATTGATGATGCATGCCAATCTCGGGCGCGGGCTGACCTAGCGGCCAAAGGCGGTGCTATTGCAGCGTGGGGCGAGCGAGCCCGGTCCTAAGCCTCGGCAACATCGGCGATTTGCACGGCCCCAGCAACCGTTGCAAGGCTCCTTACCGCGCGTTCCGTCCGCTCGTGTTGCGTTTGATCGTCTCGCAGGTCCTGGAGCTGATGCTCAGCGATTCAGGACCTAAGAGCGCCCGCAAGTCCGCCAGGGCCAACGTGCTATCCCTCGTCTTGTTCCTTCTGGACTGGACCCAGCTGACTGCCATCCTCGTGTCGCCTGAGATGGGATGGACATTTTCGTGAGCTCAGGCGGGCGCAGCAGCACGAGAGGCGCCAGCGCCGCTGGTTCGGCGGGAACGCCGATGGGCAGTGTCGCAGCTAGCACCGGCTGCGCCGCCACCGCCGCCCGCATCGGCATCAGATGCGAAGCGACCGAAACGAAGTTCTTGCCGTGGTCTATCGACGCGCAGTTGGCCGTTCCTCTCCCTGGTGCGGCACCTGTCGGTGCTGCGGCTGCTGGGCCTCGACACGTCAACTGTGCCGGCGTTCGTGGTCATGTGGTGCATCGCCGTCGCAATCATTGTCGTAGCTCTGGCTAACGCCGGCTACGTCGCATGGCAGGTCCGCGTCGGCTTTTCTGGGAGTCTCCTACCGGTTCGAACTCTCCGTGCAGCCGTGACGGTGCTCCTGACCGCCGGCTATGTACCACTGGTGGAGATCGCCTCCGAGCCGCTGTCGTGCGCGAAGCTTCAGCTCAGGTCCACCAATCCCGAGGCGGAGGTGCCCTGCTGGGGCGCGCTCCACGCCACGCTGTTCGGCCTTGGCCTGCCGCTGCTGGCAGCCTTCGTTGCGTTCGCATTCACCATGCGGTCAGTGTACTTCAACGACGCGCCGCTGTCGGGGATCATCATGGCGAAACCCATTGGTGAGCCGAGCTAGCCCGCGCGATGTCGCCAGCGCCCCAGAACAGCAAAATACAGTCTCGCCTCACCACGGGGCGATGGATTGAACCATAACCCCACCACCACCCCCGGTCGTCATCACATGGTGATGCCACTGACAACCCCTTTGCTCACCCCCCCCCGCACCTTCTTGTGCTTCCTGTGCCACAGCTAGGAACGAGTTCTGGGACATCGTTGTGCGAACAGTGCTTGTCTTCCTCTTCCTCTTTGGGGCCCGCTCTAACCCCCTCTTCGTGTCCTGGGCCAGCACGATCATGTACCTCTGCCTCACTATCCATGCCACGGCCCACCTACCTTACTTTCAGCTGTCCGTCACCCAGCTCCGCGTGGCGACCTACGTGACGCTTGTATGGGTCGCGCTCGGGGGCTGCGTCATCCAGGGCATGAGAGGGAACGACTTCGACCCGGCCGTCATCGAGATCACCGCCATATCCCTGCTCTCTTGCACCCCGGTGCTGCTCGCACTGGGAGCAGGCGTCGCGCTGTGGCGGCAGCGGTGGATGGAGCGAAAGGGCCTCGCCATCGCAGCCTTCCATATCGCCAAGCGAGAGGCGGATGGAGAAGTCTTTGACGAAGACGGGAGTGACGCCGGGTCCTCCGCTGCCTCGCTTGGAGACTCGGGGGTGCCTTCGCGGAGAGCACTCGCCACGTCGACCCCCGGGCCAGCAGGCACCTCTGGAGCGCGTAGGGAGGGTAGCCCCTTCGCGACACCGGACCCGACCATGCAAGCAAACGGCCGGCGTGGAGGCCGAGGCACGCAGCACCACCATTGGGAGACCGTCCAAAGGACCGTACATGCCGGAGGAGAGCTTCTGCTGGATAGCTCGGCGAGCGCTCGAGCTGCGGGCAATGCCTCGGCCGGGCACGCCTCGGCACAACGCATCCAGCCGTTCCAGACGGCAGCAGTGCCGCGAATCCCTCCTCGGCGGACGACTTCCACCTCCGGGATGACGCACAGCGCGCTGCAGCGGCCTCCTTCGTTCAGCGTGCCGCTGACCGCGCCGCCATCACCAACAGCTACCGCAGCAGTGGCGCATGCGGCTGGCCGAACGGCAGCGAGCCAGAGGTTCTCCCACCACCTAGAGGCAGAAGACGTGACGGAGCTGCTCGGAATGGATGGAGCCGACGACGGCATCGGCGCCGCGGTCGATGAGGGGGCTGTCCTGGCATCCGGATCACACGAGGGGGGCTGGAAGCGCCAGCGCCGCGGCTCCACGCGCCGCGCTTCGCGTCACATGGTTCAAGCAGCCGTGGAGATGGACCGGGGAGCCGACCGGCACGGCTTCGTGGCGCTTCCGGTGGTTGATCGAGGCGCGAGCCAGCGAGCCGTCAAGGGCAGTGCCAAGATCGCCCGGAGGGCATCATCCGGCGAAGGGACCACAGCCTCGTCAGCCGGGCGCGGAAGCATCTCCGAGAGCAATTCCGGGGCGCAGGCGAAGGCACACGGTGCAGAGACGCAGGTCTCGCTCCGCGTGGAGCAGCTTTTGGTGGCTGCGGCAAAGCGTGCGAAGCAAAGGGCCACAGGGAGGCCAGATGGCGCGCAGAGGAGGGCTTCGATGCCTGAGAATGTCGGCAGGCCCACGCGGCGTCTGAACGCGCCGAACGCGGTGGCGGCGAGCTTCGTTGCGGCGCTCCGGTCGGAGCTTGGACACGGGCGAGCAGCTGCAGCAATGGGAGTGTCCCGCCGGGTCTCCAACGCGGGGAGAAGGCCGGCGGCAGGTCGCAGGATGTCTGCGGAAGGCAGGTCGTTCGTGTCGGGCCCCAGCGGCGCAGGAGTTGGAGACGCCCCGGCGGGTACCGGAAGGCGCAGCATGAACTCCGTCTCGGCGGCGGTACGTTTCGGGATCAGCACCCGCAGGCCAGGAGCCGACGGCGGGGATGATGCTGACGGAAAGGTGCCGCTTTTCAGCCCGCCAGTGGCTCCAGCAGCGGTCGCGGACCGCCCGGCCGTGACTCGGCATGACTCGCGCGCTCGGCGCATGCTCGGCCTGACACAGGACGACACGGCGGACAAGGAACTCGACGAGCTCATCGGCTCTGGCCCGGACCTGTCTTCGCTCGAGTCCCATGCCTCGCACTTCTGGTCCAGTGACACTGATGTGGAGCTCTTCGTTCGGGCACTGCTGGCCAGACCCACCCAGCGGCGCCTTGTTTTCGCCCGGGCGGTCCTGGACGAGGCCTTGACGGTATTTCCGGACTCAGTGTTCGTCCGCCTCACGTTCACGACGTACCTTTTCAGCCGGTCGGCGTCGTACAGCGACATCCTGCTCGCTCTGCGCTTGCTCAGCCAGGCAGCGTCGATGCCTGCCTCGCTGGACCTCCGCTTTGCCGTGTTCTCCAAGCTCAACGCGGTGCTGAACGCTCGAAGGAGGCTCGTCCTGGGGGCAGGCGGGTCCGGGACCCGGCAGGACGCACTCGACCTCGTCGAGTTCAAGCGCGGGATGCGTGTTGCGAACACCGGACACCTGGAGGCGATCCGGCTATCGAGCCAGTTTTGGTCGTCTCTCGCCACTGGGGCGACGGATGGAATCACCCTCGGCGGCCAGTCCGTGTCAACTGCCCTTGGTGAGATCTCCAAGGCGGCAGAGACTGCCGAGCGGGCATACCTGACCCTCCTGGAGCGGTGGCCGAGCTCCCAGCAGGTGCAGCGGGCCTTTGGTATCTTCCTCATCAACGTCAGGCAGGACAAGGACATGGGAGAGGCCTACGTCCGCATGAGCGAGGACCGCGACGACGACAGCGCTGCCGGGGAGGGGGACGCGCCTTCGCCAGGCAGGTCGGGGCCGAGGCTCAAGAAGGTCGGGCCGCTTGGATCCGTCGGAAAGTCGGTTCGGTCGCAGAGCACGCTGCTGGGGAAGGAGGGGATCAAGCGGCGCCGCAAGAGGCTGGGCTCGAGCCGCGGCGGCAGCGTCATCGCGGATCTCGATGACGTGGTGTCAATGCGCGTTGGCTTCCGCCTGGGCATGGGCACGCTCTTCGCCATCGTCCTCGGGATGATGATCCTGAGCGGTGTGCTCTTTGAAACGGTCAAGACGACAGTCCCAACAATGAGCGCGGCTGGGCGCAGGCGGACGCTGGTCGGGACGATGCTGTACACAGTTCGAGGAATGCGCCTCGCAGCTGCTGGCGGGGATGTGGCCGCGCACGGCTCCCTGGCCGCGGAATCGCTCCGCGTCATGCAGACCCTCCACGAGGACACGACCCAGCTGTTCTTCGACGGGCCGCAGCCTGACCTAGTCTCGTCGCAGTGGCTGAGTCCTGTCGTGCCTATCACCCTGTGGGGCACGACCCCACCTCCGGGGCGAACGCAGCAGCTCCGGCTCGGCCTGCTGGACGCGTCATACCTGGCCGTGGCCAACGCTGTGCGGGTGGCGAAGCTCAACTCGAGCACCCTCCTCGGGAACTGGCCGAACGCCAGTGTGCCGTACAGCAACCTGTCAGCGGCCACAGACCCGTTCTGGCGCGTTCCTGAGTACCGTTTCGTCGTCGACAACGAGCCGGAGCTCCTGCACCAGCTTGACTCGGCAGCGTCAGCTTACCAGCTTGCCGACGCATCCTTTGTCGTTGCCATCAACTCGGTGTTGCTTGTCTTTGTGGTGTTCCGCTTCGGCGTCATGCTAGCCATCGCTTGGTTCGTCGTTCGCCCTGCCGTCGACGCGATCCGGTGGCAGAAGCTGGAGCTTCGCGAGCTCGTCGTGGGCATCCCTCAGCCGGTTGCCAGGCACATGGCCAAGCGCCTTCGCAAGCTGGAAAAAGCGCTCGCGGAAGTCGCCGCGCAGGCGGGTGGCCGGGGGGCGGCGCTCGACGAGATCGACCCGACGACTCGGGCCTACGCCACGCTCGTCTCCGTGAAGTTTCTCACCACCATGCCGGACCTCCGTCGCTCTGCCATGAAGCGGTCTTCCGGCAGCGCGCGGCCCCGCCACGGCAGCACGCCCACGAAGGACCTCGGTGCAATCGAGGAGGAGGACGACGACGTGCCGGGAGCAAGCGGCCCGCCCAGCATCGGCGGAACGGGTGCTGCGGGATCGAGGCCCCCGCTCACGGTGCACCGAATCAGGCCGAGCCGGGTGGGTGCCCTCTCCGGGTCCTCCACCGCTCCCTCGGCATCTGGCGCTTCGTGGGGCAGCAGCAAGGCGCGCAAGCAAAGGCCTGCGCCTCTGCGAGTGGCCCCGTCTCCCGCTAGCGGTGGC
>Ga0136560_1000040_pt1 | contig 42512 bp, 15 predicted proteins | sample AntRauMeHopE1497_FD_104925 | JGI IMG/M metagenome (GOLD analysis project Ga0136560, IMG submission 104925) | Saline lake microbial communities from Rauer Islands, Antarctica - Metagenome Hop E1 #497 | ecosystem: Environmental > Aquatic > Non-marine Saline and Alkaline > Saline | place... | reverse complement strand
GGGGTCGGCGTGCCCCGGCTCCGAGTACCCCGCCCCCACGCCGGTGATCACGTCATCGTCGGGCCCCGACTCGGTCCCGTACACGCGCGACAGCGTGCCGCTCCCCGCAGCACGCTCAACCTCCCGGACGAAGTCCGCCGACACCCCAGCGTCGCCGAACGCGGACCGCGCGACCTTGGCCGCGTCCCGGTCCGTGGGGCCCTCCGCCCCGCGGAACGGGATCTGGCGGCCCCGGGCCGTCGCCCACACCGGCGCACCGCCCACCACCGCCTCCTTGGCGGCCGCTGCGCGCGCCGCTACATGCCCGAGGGCGTCGAAGCCGTCCGTCGCGCCGCGGAATGCCGCCACGCCCGTCCACACGGCGCGCCGCACGGCGGTGTCGACGAGGTCCGCCGCCACCTCCGCCACCATCATGCCCTTGAGCATCGTCCGGGGCCCAGCCGGCCGGAGCGACGACCGCAGGAGCCCGAGCCAGTGGGCGGGGATGCCGGCCTCGTCGAGCAGGCGCCGCATCACCGCGGGCGTCTCGGGGGACCACGCGCCGCTGTTGACCGCCGCCGCGACGCGGAACATCGCCGTCGCCGCGAGGCTCTCGGGGCTCGCGGCGTCCTCGGGGCCGCGGGGGAGCGACACGTCGGGAAGGCCGTCGCAGTTCCGCCGGAGCGTCCTCACGAACGCCGCGGTGCGGGCGGGAAGGAAGCCTGTGTCGCGCCAGCCGCAGCCGCGCGGCGAGGACGCGCCTGGGTCCCGGGGCCGCGCCCTGTCCCCTGCGACGGCCGCCGGCCCAAAGGGGTCGGGCTGCTCGAGCCCGGGAAGCGGACGCCACGACGTGATGCCCTCGATGCCCACAGCCACATCGACGGGGCACGCATCGGCCGTGGTGCCAGCGGCCATGCCGAGGGGGGTCGAGCGCAGCACGGCTGCGATGGCCGCCCTTGCGTCCTGCGCGCCCTGCACGGCCCGGGAGGCGTGGTCCGCGCTTGCCTCGCCCGCCGCGAGGGACTCGCTGGATGTGCGGCACGGGAGCATGCCTGGGGCGCCGGCCGCCCGCGCGCGGAGAACTGTGAAGCCCGTGGAAGAGAACCACCTCGCGTCCGCTCCAGTCGCCCCGCCGCCGACGCTCCATGGCACCGACGCCATCCGGGAGGTTTCCTCCGTGATGGCCATTGCGCGGGTGACCGAGTCGCTGTCGATCCAGACGCCCGAGCTTTGGCCTGCGATGTTCGGCGAGGTCGGGATGGACCACTCTCGCCGGGCGCTCAGCAACCTTCCTCGGCAGCGCGGGCGGTCGCACCCGGGCAAGCAGCAGCCTTCAGGAAGGCATCGGTCCTGCAGCAAGTGCTCGACTCACGGAGGCACGCCGCCTGCGATGCGTAAGCATCAGCAGACTTCTCGGCAGGATCCGGAGAGGCTAGCACGCACCCCTTGTACATCACGGCCGCGTTCTCGTCGAATGCACCCAGGACAATGAGCCGTAGGAAGTCATCCTCGACGTCGGTGGCCTCCTGAAGCATGGCCCAGTGCCTGCGGATGGCGGCCGGGGAGGCACCATCGTTCACGGGCGCCGCCAGGAGGGCGCCCCGCCGTCCGATCTCCAGCAGGGCGTCATCCAGCTGTGCTGCCCCCCAGGTCGCGGCAAGCGTTCGCTCGGCTCCGGATGCCATCCTAAAGACGGCGGTGCGGCGCGGGCACGGGCGCGATGGCCGAGTCTCTGCATCGTGGGCGGCCCGGCCCATCCGACGCAAGGAGGCATGTGCGTGCCCGGCCAGACCTCGCGAGGCTTGCTAAAAGGCGTTCGCTATCGCTACCGAGGCACACAGTCGACGGGCCGGGGCCATCTGCACGTCCCGCCCCCGCCCCGTCGGGTTGACAATCTAAGCAATTGCTTTTGTTGCCGGTGACTCCCCCCATCCACGGGGACATTTCTTGCACGGCCGCGGCCCGCTCAGCGACCATGCCCACCAAACATGCTCATGCTGCGGCCTGCTGCGGCAGGCATGCCCTCGTCGACCCCGCGGTGCGTGTCGCGGCTCGACAGCGCCGCGATGAACTCCCGGACGTTCAGCCCGCCGTCGCCGTCCGTGTCCATGGCCTCGATCACGGCGCCTAGCACCTCCGGCTCCAGGTCGAGCCCGATGGTCGTCAGCGCGACGTGGAACTCGTCCCTGGTCAGCACCCCGTCGCCGTCGGTGTCAAAGGTGTGGAACGCGACGCCCAGCTGCCCGGCGGCGGCCTTGAACCGGATCGCGATGTCCGAGAAGATGGCCGAGAGGAAGTCGATGCGGTTGCGGCGGCCCACGCGGAGCATAGGGACGCTGGCGCGGCGCGACGCCGCCGCGCTGCCGTGGGCGGCCATGGCCGCGGCGCCCGGCGAGTCCATCGTCGCGGCCGTGAACTCCACGGAGAAGGCGCCGCGGAACTCCGCGAGCTCGATGCTGCCGCTGCCGTCCGCGTCCACGACCTTGCACACGGCCTCGATCTGCGCGGGGGAGAGCTTGGGCCTGAGGCGAAGCTCGGAGAGGACGGTAGAGAACTCGTCGTAGGAGAGGTTGCCGCTGCCGTCGGCGTCGATGGAGTGGAAGAGGTCGTCGAGCGCAGTCCCGGCCTTGATGATGAGGCGGCCGATGCGCTGCAGGCAGTGGGCGGTGTCGGCGTCCATGCCGGCGGCGGCGGCCCGGCCCTGCTCGGTGGCGGGCGCGAAGGAGACCTTGAACGTGGACTCCAGCTCCTGCATGCTGATGGTCCCGTCCATGGACGAGTCGATGGCGTGCATCAGCAGCACCAGCTGGTTCCGGTTCAGCCCCACGCCAACTCGCTCCAGGCCGGTCACGAACTCGTGGAAGTCGATGACGCCGTCGCCGTTGGAGTCCAGCTCCCGGAAGATCGCGTCCACCGTCGGCTCCGAGACCGCCTCGAACAGCCGCCGGGCGACGCTCCGCATGATCTCCTGCTGCGCCGACCGCCGGTTCGGGGAGATGTCCCCGACGTAGCGGTCCAGGAAGCGGCAGTAGTTGACGGACTCGTCGGCCTCCACGTCGGCCAGGCAGAACTCCGCGTTGATGTGCCGCCACGAGGGCGCGTCGAAGGGCATGCACTGCTTCATGCCGCTGCACCACTGGTCCAGGCTCACCCGCCCCGTGTTGGCCACGTCGGCGGAGGAGAAGCACCAGTACAGGTCCGTCTTGCGCTCGATCACCACGTCCACCACCGTCTCGCGCGCGGCGCGCCAGTCCCGCTCCGCGCTGGCCGCCGCCTTGGCCTCGGCCGACTCGGCGGCGATGACCTCCTCCTCCTCCGTCAGCGGGTGCGGGCGGCGGAGGCGGGCGGCGGCGGCGGCGGCGCTGGTGGCTGGCACCTCCGCCGCCGCTCCGGCCGCTGCCGCCCCGGCCGTCATCCCGGCGACGGCGCTCCGGCGCGCCGGGGGCGGCGGCGGCTTCACCGCAGACGCCGCGGCGGGGCGGCGGCCCGACGCGCCCGACCTTCCCATCATCGGACCGAGGGCGTCGGCACCGGCGACGGCCAGGCCCGCCTGCAGAGCCGAGAACTCCAGGTCAGACTCCACGCACGCCTCCCGCGCGTCGCGGCGTGCGGCCCACGCCAGGTCGGCGGCGGCGCGGTCCGTGGCGGGGTCGGCCCCGAGCGCGGCGACGTCGACCACCCTGGGGTGCGTGACGTCCATGGACGGGGCGGTGAAGGTGTCCACGCGGCTGCCGAGCTCCTCGTTGAACACGATGATGGCGCCCTTGTTGGCGCGGTAGCGGCGGCCCGAGCGCACGTTCATGTAGCCCGAGGCGGAGAAGATGGTCACGAGGCGGCCGCCGTGCCAGCGCCTGTGGCCCTCCATCTCGGCCTCGTGGGAGCGGACGACCATCTCGAAGCCGTTGCGCTCGCAGAAGTCCCGGGTCACGCTCTCGCCGAACACGCAGGGGATGTCGCCTCGGGACTCGTTCATGGACGCGCCGCGCATGTCCCGCGGGTCTGCCCACATCGCCTGGACGAAGAGCCGGTCGTCCAGGCTGGTGCCGCCCACGGGGATGGGGCGGAAGCGGTGGATGCGCTGCAGCATGGCCTCGGTGACGCACGGCTCCATGAAGAGCCCGCCGTGGACGACGAAGGCCTTGCGCCCCGAGGCCGGGGCGTGCAGCGTGTGGAAGAGCGGGAGCGAGTTGAACACCTCCACGCACGCGCCGTAGACCACGGCGCCGTCCTCGTGCCCGTACTTGTAGTCGCAGTCAAGGTGGAAGCCCATGTCGTGGCCGTGGAGGCCGCCGGTGCCGCAGTACATCTGGTTCTGGTCCGCCGACTCGTGGTTGCCCCGCCCCAGGGAGACCTGGCCCGGCCCGTGCAGGAGCATGAGGCCCATGATGGCGAGGACCACCTCGACGGAGGCGGGTCCGCGGTCCACGAGGTCGCCGTTGAAGACGTACTTGTTGGTCGGGGAGGGCGCGCCGTTGCACTGCAGGATGAAGAACAGGCTGTCCAGGTGCCCGTGGATGTCGCCCACCACCGTGAGGCGCTCGCCCGGGCCCACGCGCATGGCGTGGCCGTTGGGGATGCCGCGAAGCATGGCGTGGACGGCGGCGAGGATGCGGAGCGCGGCTCCGGCGTGCGGCACCATCCCCTCGCGAAGGCCGCCGATCATGTCCTGCAGCACCGACGGCTTGACCGGGAGATCAAACACCGACGCGGGCAGCGGGGCGGCGGCGAGGCGGGACTCGTCAAAGGCGCGGGACGAGGGGCCGAGGCGGCGAAGGGCCGCGCGCTTGGCGGCCCGCATCCCGGCGCCGGTGCGCTGCCGGGCTGCGCAGGAAGAGAGCAAACATGGAACGCATCGCAAGCTGGCCGCTGATCCGCCTCACAACGCCGCCCGAGGCCGAGGCAGGCACGGTCGGTCGGCTGGGCCGCTTCTCACCCGCCATCTCGGACATGCTCTTGTTCATCTGGGTCTCCTTGTACTCCTCAATCGTCTTGATGAATTCCGCGAGGGTGTCCGCGCGGAGGCGCATCCGCGCAGCGGCTCCACGCGCCGCGGCGGCAATGACGGCAGCGGCCTTACGCTCCGCCGTAAAGGGAACCACAGACGCGTCCGTCGCCGCCAGCACCAGGCAATAGCCGGGGCGGCCCCGGAAGTGGGCCGTCCCACCGACGGCACCATCGTGCCCTCCCGGCACGGGGCAATCAAACTCGATTCCGACGGCCTCGTGCTTTGAGCCGCCGATCACCGCGTCACCTGCGGGCGGGGGGGGAGGGGGGGACCTCACAAAGCGGTAGCAACTCATTGCTTCCGCTCGACGACCGGGTGCATGGGTGCCGTGGCGCCGTGCGCAGGCCGGGCCGGGGAGGCTGCCACTCAAGGTGCTGCGTGCATGGGGATCCCTCCCGGCGCAGCGGGGCTAACCGCGGAAGCACACCACCCCGCGGTGCCGAGAGCACCAGAGGACTTCATCGCCGACGTCAAGGCGTGGCATGGGTCCCTGTTCCGCAGTGACCGGGCCGGCGTTGCAGTCCCTTCCGGACAGATCCTTCATCCACAGTCTCGGCGGAGAGTCACTTGGCTAGGCTCGCGGCAGCGATCACTCCCACCCCCAGCCTCGCCCTTTGTCACGCTCCACCCTGCCCCTGGCTTCAGTTCCCCCAAACCTTGCCTGCAGCGAGGTAGCCGAGGCGGCGAAGCGAGCACCGGCGGCTCAGTGATATCCCTCGAGCGTTTCCTGGAACTAGTTGTCGGGCGCCTTCCCGCCGCCTGCTGCCATGCAGCTCGCTGTCCAGGCCAGCGGGCGTATCATTGCATCGCTGCTGGAGCCCCTTCTGGAGGCAAGGGCCGAGGGCGACAGATGCTTCGAACACGGCGCGAATCGTTTCAAGGCACGCCGCGTCAGGCTCTCTGGCCCTGCTGTGGACGCGGTCCTGGGGTCCGGGATTCTCCCAGTCCCTGTGGAGCGCATGTCTGTGGAGATTGACTCCCTGGACGTCGAGGTTGAGCTGCCGGACGTGGGAGAAAAGGGCGCCGGCCTGGCTGTTGCGGCAACCAGAGGCTGCTCCGTGACGATCAGGGGCCTCCGCGTCAAGATCGAGCTGCCAGACGGCGTCGTGGGCCCGGGGGCGTCCGATGCTTCGAGGCGGACGTCCGTGCTCGCATGGCTCCACAACCGCGCGTCCACCATCGCCAGGGCCGCCCGAACGGACTGCCTGAACGCGGTTGATGCGTGCGTTTCGGGGATCAAGGGCTTTCGGGCCGCCAAGGTGGCTGTGCTTCGCATGGCCAAGAGCGTCATGGGCGGCAAGCCGGGGTCATCCGGCCCGGCCAAGCTCCTCGTCCGGCTCCTCGCCTCGACGAGCGTGTCCATCCGCGACATGGAGCTGGAGCTGAGCGGGCCGGCACCGGTCCGGGTGACGGTGGCGAGCCTGGAGTTGTGCGGGCCGCTCCGCTCGTTCGGGAGCCCGGCCAGCGATCCGGCAGGGGGCGCGGGCGCCGAGCCGGAAGACGGGGGCCGGACCGCCGCCGCCGAGGATGGCAGCGCTGCCGCCGACGAGGCCGCCTCGGGCGCCGCGCTGCTGCCGGACGAATGGCCCGAGGCCGCCGCGCCCTCGGCATGGGCCGAGGCGCTTCCGCACGCCGGGCCCCGCCTCCGGGCGTCCGGCTTTGCTGTGTCGACCACGGCAGCGGGTCCAGAGGCGGGAATCGTTGCAGCCGCTTCCGCCTCGGGCGCAGGAGGCCGTGCCACGTCCAGGCGGCGGGCACAGGCGGCGAGGCAGTCAGCAGGCGCTGCCAGCCACCCAGGTCCAGCAGGGCACGACGGTGCGGAGCAGGCGGCAGCCGGTGCGGGCCCCGCCCAGCTGCTCGCGCTCGACGCCGCCTCCCTCGCGTCCTGGCACGGCGATGCCGCCGAGAGCGCGGACGGGGCGACGGCCCCGCCCAAGGTGTCGCTGGGCGTGAGCGCGGGGCTCGGGGCGGTGGCGTTCCCCGCCGGCGCCGGGAACACCGTCGTCTCGCTGGCGCAGGAGTGGGACGGCGCATTCTCCGCGGCTGCCGGGTGCACCTACGCGTGGCGCAGGCTCTGCTCCTGGTTCGGGGGGCCGCAAAGGGGCAGGACCACCGGCCCCCAGCGCCTGGCCGAGTCCCTAGCCCACGCCACGGGGGGCGGCCCCGCCGGCGCCCCGCGCATGGACGAGGTGTCGCTGTGGCGCCAGGAGGCCGGGTGGAACGCGTCATGCCGCCTGGCGTGGATGTGGGGCGTGGCGGACCCGCGGAGCGCCGCCTACCGCGGCCTCCGTCTCCCGCCCCCGCCGGGGGCCGACGGCCCGGGGCCGGACGACGCGGCCGCCGCGCTCAAGCCGAGCGAGGCGCTTGCGGCGGACCTCCGGCGGCTGGACGACGACTCCGAGGGCCTTGCCGACGCCGTCGACCTGCGCGCGAGGGCTCTGCTCATGTCGGCCACGCTGAGCAGCAGGATGCCGGTGCCCCAGCCGGCGTTCCTCGCGCGGCACCGGTCAGGGGCGGCGTCCGCGTCGGCCGAGGCAGCAGCCACCCCCGTGTCACGGCCGGGCGAGCCGGTCGCGGATGTCGACTCGGCGGTGCTGGTCGACGTGTCCAACGCGCTCTTCGGCAGGCTGCTGCTCCGCCGCCGCCTCCTCGGCCTGGCCAAGGCGCGGCGCCAGTTCGGCGATGCCGCCCCGTCGGACGCGCGCGTCGCCCTTGCCGTCCTGAGCAACGCGGAGCCGGAGCTGCGCCGCCTCCGGGGGTCACTCGCGTCCCTCACGATGGGCGAGCAGGGCGCCGACGGGGCGACGGGGGCCACCTCGCAGGAGTTTGTCACCCGGGTGGAGCGTCTGACCGCCGAGGCGGAGGTGACCACTGGGGAGCCGACGGTCCGGGTGGGTCTCGGGAGCGTGCTAGCGCTTGCAGCGATCGTGGACAGGCGCGGGCGACGAGCGCTCGTGCCGACGGCCGCCGTGCTCAGCGTGTGGGGGGGCGCCGCCGCGCGCGCTGTGACGGACGGCTGGTCGGGTCTGGCCCCGCGCTTAGCAACGGAAGCTGAGGACGCGGCGTCGCTGGCGGTACGGTGGACCCGCGGCGCCACCGGGCGGCGTGAGGTGGAGGTGGTCGCCCGCGTCGGCCTGCTGGCCATGCTCGCCAGCGATGCTACTCGCATCTCGGCCGCCGTGGCAGCGATGCGGTGGGTCCGCCCGGCGCTTGTGGTCCTGCGGCACCGCGCCCAGGGGCTGGAGCGCCGCCTGAGCCACGCCTGGCGCCACGCCAAGCCCGAGGACGCCGAGGGCTTCGTGCCCCGCGTCCGGCTGAGCCTTCGGGCGGAGCGGGCCGTGGCGGCATGGAGCTCCGACGAGGGGTGGCACTCGGCGGCCGGTGAGGCGCTGCGGTCGTCGCCGGGCCGCCGCACTGACAGCGGCGCCGCGCCTCGGGGGTCCCGCAGCGTCCCGGCGTTCCGCAGAGCCCTGGTCAGCGTGAGTGAGGCGGTCGAGTGGCAGGTGTCGCTGGATCCGGGGGACTGCCCCGCCGCGGACCGCGGCGAGGCGGGGACGGGCAGAGCCCGGGGAGGGGCGCTGTGGACCCTCGGGCAGACGTCGAGCGCCGTGCACGGGAGGGCCGCGTCCCTGGCCGGGGCGGTGCGCGCTGCCGCCAGGCTGGACCGCTCGGCTGCGCCGGTCGACCCCCTGGACCGGGAGTCCGACGGCGTACCGATCGAGGCTCGGTTCGGGATGACGGCGTCGATCGGTGAGGTCAGGCTGAGCTCGGCGCTCGGCGGGCCGTGCACCGTGCTGGAGGCAGCCCTCGCTGGGGACCCCACCCTCGCGGGCCGGGAGCGGCTCCGCATCGTGGCGTGGTCCAGCCCGACGGTCTCGGTGGACGCGAGGGGCGGCACCTTCCTGGACGACGGCACCACGGCGGGCAGCAGGGCGCAGAGCCTGGCCGTCCACGTCGGGGTCCGCGCCCCCATCCTGCGGGTGTGCGTGCCCGCGGTCATGACCTCCTCCGTCGCGTCGGCCCTGGCGCAGACGGTGGTGGTGGCAGAGCAGGCAGCCTACGTCGTCTCAAGCCGGTGGGGTGAGCTGGCAGCAGACCTCTCTGGGGCGGCGGGAAGCAGCAACAGCGGCGACGCCGAGGGCATGCCTTCGAGCGCCACCGACGGCCACGTGCCCCCCCGGATCGCCGTGGGCTTGCACGCGGAGCTGGAGGGGGTTGACTTCGTGTTCCCGCACCAGTTTGCCGCGTGCGAGGCGCGCAGGACCCCCAGGGGCGGCGACTGGATGGAGGGGGCGATCCGCGTCGACGAGTCGGGACAGCTGAACGGGAGCATGGACGCTGTGGAGCGGGCTTGGACGGGCGGCGCCGGCTCGACGTCGTTCCCTCTGCCGCTGGCGCGCGGGGAGGTGCCGAGGGCGTACAGCGACGACGACGACGACGGCAGCCTCGGCACGAGGGTGTGCGGGCGCGTTTCCGCGGGAAGATCCGTGCTCGTGGCGGCGATTGGCGGGCGGTGGGCGGCCCTCAGCCTGGTGGCGTTTGACGTGACTGCCAGGGAGGTGACGACGACGCTGGCCGCGGGCCCGCCGGCCGATCAGGCGCACGCGGCAGCGACAGCAGCGGCTGGAGGCACGGCCGGCGAGCTCGCGGCCGAGATGGCCCGGACACGGTGCGCGGACCTCGTGCTCGGCGGCAGCGGCGCGCTCGGCCTGCTTGCAGTGACTGGGCGTGGCAGCCACAAGCGCGTGTTTGCCTCCGCAACCGGGGCGAGCAGGGCGATCGAGGTCTCGGGGGGCCGCAGCATCGACGAGATTGAGCCGCTCGTGCTGCCGGGCGACGGCGGCGCCGCCAGGGCCGGCTCCCCGTCGCAGCGAGACGTGCTCATCGCCCCGGCCGCCGTCGGCATCGCCGGGGTGCTCGCGCCGCAGGACGCCCCGCAGACCGTGCCGGAGCCCCTGGAAGGCCTCGTGGGGCTGGCCTGCCAGGAGGCCGAGCTCCTCGCCACCGAGGACATGGAAGGCACGAGCGCGGGGGTGACGGCCTCGCCGGACCAGCAGGCACCCGACGCGCGCGATGAGGGGCGGGCGAGCCGAGGGGACGACGCGGATCCGTCGGCCGCCGGCCTCGCCACGGCGGACGGCGAGGCCGAGGCCCAGGCCGCGGCCGCGTCGCACATCGCAGCGTGGCTGGCCTTTGCATGCGGTCGGCCGGCGGAGGCACCTCCAGGCGCAGGAATCGTCTCGCGCGACGTTCTGGGCGGGGAGAACTCCGGGCAGAGCGAGGAGCGCGCGCCCGAGCAGCCGCCTCGGCTCGCGGTTCGGTTTTGGACCGACCGGCTCGACGCAAGGCTGAGCCGCGACGACGTGACGGTACTCGTCGGCCTGGTCCTCACCACGGCGTGCCGGCTGGTGAGCAACTGGGTCAGGCTGAGCCGCAACCTGCAGGCAAGCCTCGAGGCAGCCGAAGCGGCGTCCGCCGCCGTCGCCGCGCGGCGCAAGTCCGGCTACATCCGCCCCAGCGAGTTCGTGCGGGAGGTGGTGACGGTGGTCATCGCTGCGCTTCGGCAGGAGGACGGCAGCGTCCCGGCCCCGCACGTAGCGGGGCACATCGGCCGTAGCAGCCTCACCATCCACTCCTCCGGCGGCTCCCAGCGGCCCCCCGCGCTCCGCCTGTCGCTCCGTCAGGTGTCGGGCTCCAGCGCCGGCGGCCGCGCAGAGCTCCGCGCCAGGGTGTCAGCGGACTTTGTGAACCCTGCCTCCAACCAGTGGGAGCCGGCGATGGCCGACACCACGCTCAGCGCCGTGCTCGCCAGGGCGGGGTCAGACCCGGGAGACGGGTCTCCCGCCAACCCCTCGGGCGCGGAGCCCCGCCCGCTGACGGTGACGGCGCACGGCCCGGTGGTACTCCACGTGTCACCCTCCCTCCTGATGCAGCTGACGGTGGTGCTCGGCGGCCTGACGCAGCTGCAGGCGGCGCTCAGCCCCGTCCTCCGCGACGCGCCGGAGACGCTGCAGTCCGTCATCCGGCTGTGGGCGACGGTCGGCGCGGCGGGCAAGGCGATCCAGTCGGTGAGGCGGGGGGCGGACGAAGCCTCGGGCGCCAAGGCGGCCATCGCTGATGCACACAGGCTCGGCGACGACACCCGTGCCCGGCTCGCTCGCCTATCATCGGTCATCGCGGAGCAGCTCGCGACGGCTCGCGACCGCTACCGCCTCCTGGACGTGGTCAACGCCACGTCAAGCACGGCGACGATCCGGCTGGTGCTGCAGGGCGACGCACGCGACGAGGACAGCCTCGGCCGCGACGCGGAGCGCGGCTCCTTTCTCACGCGGCAGGCGGCGTCGGAGGAGGAGGCGCAGGCGGACTCCCCCGGCGGTGCGGCCGGGCAGGCAAGGCTCCGCGCGGAGAGCGAGGCCGCCCCGCGCAGGGCCGAGGCGGCCCCGCCGACCGCGGCCCCGGGAAGCTCCGTCAAGGTGTTCCGCCCCAACGACCGGGAGGCCTCGGACGCGGCGCCAAGGACCGCCCAGGCTGCGCTGGTGCCGGCGGCCCGCCGAGCGACCGCCACCCTCACGCCCGCCCTGCTCTGGGCAGGGGGCTGGGCGAGCTCCCGCTTCGCGCGCCCTCCCGGGGGACTGTGGTCGGCGGCAACGCAGCGCTACCGGGTGCGCGCCGTGCTGCGGCTGCGGCCCGACGAGGGCGAGCGGCGGGGGAAGGAGTTCGCCGCGGACCTGCTCTCGGACCAGGAGCGGCCGACGGGGACCAGGGCGATGCGCGGCGGGCAGGCGCCTGCCACTGTCGTGTACCGCACCTCAAGGGAGGGCGGCGCCAACGTGGCCCTGATCTCGCCGCCCGTGCTCATCCACAACATGACGTCATCCCCCATCGAGTTCGCTGCGCTCCCGAGGGAGGACTGGGCCGGGAGGGTGGCCGGTGGCCGCCTCGGCGAAGGCGCGCCCGCGTCCGCCTCCGTGGTGGTGCCGCCCGGCGGCTGTGCGGGCCTGCCAATCGGCGCCACGTCCAACCACCTGCTGAGCCTCCGCCCGTCGTCGGAGCGAAAGGCGTTTGCGTTCGCGTCCATCGCGCTCGACCGCACCGGCTGGGCAGCTAAGGCCCTTCGGGAGGTGTTCGGCGCCGCCTCAGCCTCGGGCCAGCCCGAGTGGGAGGCGCCGGGGGCGGAGAGCGACGATGCGCGCGTCGCCCTGGCGGACGCCGCGTCGGCCTCCGGGTCCGCCACCGCCTGGGTCGCCAGCCGCCCGACCGCGTGGGAGGAGGCCGAGCCCGCCGCGGGCACGAGCCTCCGCCCCGCCGAGCGGGACGGCCGCCCGTCCACCTCGTCGCCCCTCGTCACCTGCGACGTGCCGATGATCGGGCCCATGGCGCCCCGCGCGAGCCTGCGCCGCCTCTCCCGGGTCCGTGCGGCGCGCGTCGACAAGCCTTACCCAGTGGAGGGCTTCCGGCCCCGCCACCGCATGCTCGCCCTGGGGAAGCACCTGCCCAGCGTGGCGGCCCTGGGCCCCGTGACGCCCGGCCCCGCCCCACGCGGGTGTATCCCGATGCGCGTCCGCCGCAGGCATTTGCCGCCTGGCGCGGCCGAGGCCGTGGGCATCGACTATGTCGCGGCGAGCCTCCCCGCCGCGTCCCTCACGCGCCGCGGCTGCCGCGCCCTCGCCTCGACGGGCGCCCGGGTCTTCCTCCTTCGCGCGCTTCCCTGGGCCCGTGGCGCGGGCGTGGTCATCGAGGTCCGCCCCGCCGCCAGCGTCGTCAACGCCTGCCCCGTGCCGGTGGAGATCGGCACCACCGCGCCGTACGGCACCGCGATGCCACGCATCCTCACCGGCGCGGCGTGTGCCACGGGATCCGCGCTGGCCCCGGCAGAGGCGCTGCTCGGCCGGGCCTCCGGCCTACCGACGCGGGCAGACTCGGCAGGCGTGCCGAAGCCCCGGCCCGCTGCCATCGGCGCCCCTGGGGCGGCAGCCTCGGACGAGATGCAGCGGCTCGGTGTACCGTTCGGGCACCCGCTCGCTCGCGGCGCGGTCGCCACGCCCTCTGCGTCCGCTGTTGGATCGGGGGCACCGATGCCGTACGTCGGTGACGACGGCGGCTCCTCGGTGCTTCTGTTCGCGCACGACGCCCTGCCCGCGGACACGCTCAACCCCTGGCTGGGAAAGGCCATCCTGCAGACGGCATCGGCCGACTCGGCTCCTCCCGCCGCCCCCGCAGCGCCGGGCGGGGCGCACGGGGACGCTGTGACGGCGCTGATGTCATCGGTGCGCACGTTCGCGCCTGCGGACGCCGCAGCCGCGGCTGCGCAGATCGCCACGCTCGCTGCCGCGGGGCGGGGCGCCGGCGCGGGCGAGGCGTCGTCGTGGCCGGTGAGGAGCTGCCGGTGGTCCCTGCCGGCGTCGCTCCAGCCTTCGTGCGTCTTCTCGTCGGCGCACGCCAGCGCATTCGGGGGCCGCGGCGGGGCCATGGTGCTGCCAGGGTCGGCCGCCGGCGGCCCCGACGAGCGGGCGGCCGGGTCCCCGCTGCAGCACGAGCTGGCAGTCGGGGGCGGCGCAGCGGGTGCCTCAGGCCTCTCGAGGGTCGTGGTGCTGGAGCCGGGCGAGTCGGTGCAGCTGCTCGGGGCCCTGGACGACCCGCGCCGCCTGAGTTCGAGAGACGCAGAGCGACTAGGGCTTGCCGGCGGCTGGTGGTGGAGCGATGTCCCCAAGCCCTTCCGCCGGCCCAAGAGCAGGGGGTCAGACCCCGGCTCGGAGTGGTTCCGCGCCCTCGGAGAGGCGGCGGGGGAGCTGGAGGCTGCTGAGCCGGCCACCGAGGAAGGGTCTGACCCGTCAGACTCGAGCGATGACGACGATGATGGCGTCGGTGGGCGCCGGCCGACCGCCGCCTCGGACGCATCGTCGGCCCTCGGCGCGGCCTCGCCCGGTGGCGGCAGCTCGGGCGGCAGAGCGGCTGCCGAGCGCAAGGACGGCACGCAGCGCCCCGGGCACCGCAGCACCGGCTCTACTGCCGCCTCGGCGGGCCAGATGGTCAAGGGAATGTTCGGTGCATTCATATCCGCCGTCAGCGGCAAGGCAGGGGACGACCGCACAGCGGTGGAGCCGACACGCCCGCCCGCACCGGGGACGTTGTGGCCAGGCGCATGCATGGGGTCCTGGAGGCTTCGGGTGCGGCTTCCGGGCGCGCGGTGGTCGGGGGTGATGCCGGGGGCGGTCCTGGCCCCCGAGGGCGCGTCCTCGAGGCTGGCAGGGGACACCAGCGACCCGTCGCACCCGAACAGCGACTCTGCCATCGTCGTGGTCGACGGCGCGATGCGCTCGACCGTTGTGAGGGCGTCTCGCGGGCCGTGCCGGGCCGAGGCCGCGGGCGACATCACCCCCGTGGAGTGGCACACCCTGTTCCGCGGCTCCCGCTCCTTCCCTGAGGACGACGAGGTGAGCCCTGGCGAGGCGATGGTCCGAGGCCTGCTGCGGCGGGCGTCTGCGGCGGCCAGGGGCGACGCCGCCGGCTCGGGGCACGACCCCCTCGCCGTCGCTGACGCGGAACGCGCCCTTGGCCGGGAGCCCGGGCAGGCGGCATCGCTGAGCCACGGCTGGGTGGCTGTTGTGTCCCTGGACACCGTAGGGGTGGACGCCGTCGGCGTGGCGATGAGTCCCCCGCTCGCTCGCGAGGAGCTGGAGGCGTCACTCGCTGCGGTCGCCAGGGCGGCAGCAGCCGCAGGTGCCCTGCCGCTTGAGCTCCGAGAGGCGCGGCTTTCGCCCGGCCGCGCGCTCCCCGAGGCTCCCCCCGTCGCCGCGGGGAGCCTCACGGAGGGGATGAGCGTGGTGGACGTGGTCCGGGACCGCGTCAAGGCCGCGCCGTCTACCCCGTTCGGCTCCCTCCTCGGGTCCTTCCGGGCCTCCAGCGAGGCGCTGGCCCCGTCCGCGGCCTGGGCGGCGAGGCGCACGGTGCTCACAGCCGGGCTCCCGGCGGGCCTGACGTCCGCGGAGCTTGTCGCCCTGCTGCAGCGTGCCGGGGTCGGGGGCACCGAGGGCTGCGTCGGCACCGCGCGAGCGGGGGCGTACGCTGCGTCGCCGGGCGGCGGGCCCGCGAGCGGCGTCGCTGCAGCAGGCTCCGAGATGTGGCGCAACGCCCCACTCCGGCCGGGCTGGCCGCCCGGCTGGAGCAGGCAGCGGCTCCACGACGGCGCGCCGGCTCTCGACCCCGACGGCCCGGATGCCGGCGAGCCGTCGGAGCGGTCGGTCCTCGTGCGGCTGCAGTCCCTCCCGCCGGCAGCGCTCGGCGGCATGCCCCTGCCAGGCGCCGTCGACCTCCTCGGCTGCGAGCCGCCCGGCCGCATCGGGTCGGGGCGCTCCTCCCTCCACCGCTTCCTCTCGCCGCAGCCGCTTGCGGGGCTGGCCGTCGCGATCTCTCTGCGACCAGGCCCCGGAGTCGGCTCTGGTGGCGTGTGGGGCCCGCTCCTCCGCCTGGCGGACGGATCGGGGACCTCCGACCGGGACCTCAGCCCTGCGGCGGTCCGGCGGGGCGTCTCTGTCCAGACGCTCGTGAAGCTCCCCTCGCCCGACCCGGCGGCGCCGTCAGGGGGCAAGGTTGTCGTCGTCTCCGTTGTCAGGCTGGCGGGCGGCGCCGAGACGCTGCGAAGCGACGGCGATGATGCGTCCGGGGGCATCGGGTGGGAAAGCCTGCGCCGCGCGCAGGACGCCATCCAGGGGAGGACCCTGCCCTCCCACTCCGTCGTGGTGTCGCCGGCCGTGTGCTTGTCCAGCGCGCTTCGCTTCTCCCTGCAGGTGTGCCCTTTGGACGACGAGACCGGGCTGCGCGCGGACCAGCAGCTCGACCTGCCGGCGGACCCCACCACCGCTGCTGTCCCCCTGTGGCGCCCCGGTACCTCTGTCTCGGCGCCTGGCCGGCAGCGGTTCGGCACGGTGGCGGTCCGGCTGCACGGGGAGTCCGCGTGGTCCGGCCCGATCAGGCTCGACGTGCCGGCCGCAGACGCCGAGACGAGCGCGGCGGTCGTCGTTCCCGCGCCGTCTCTGCGGGTCGGCAACGGCGGCGGCTGGGTGCCGATCACCGTGACCCTGTCCCGGCAGCAGCCGTCGGGCTCGCTCCTGGCTCACTTCTCCGGCTCTGCCCCTGGAACCGGCGACCTTCGTGGCGGTGCGACGCCTTCGCCCTCTCCGGCTATGGCCGCGTCTGCGGACGACGAGGCCGACGCCCCCGTGCTGGGCGACGCGGACGAGCTACTCTCGCTCGGCTCCGGGAGCCAGGAGCTGGTGGTGGTGAACGGGTGTGACGACGTCGTCGTCCTGGTCAGGCAGCCGCCGAACGATGGCGCGGCGCAGGACGCCTGGGCATGGACGCAGGGCAGCCTGTTCGACACCGGCCCCACGGCCGCCTCGTCGGGCGTGGCGCCCCCCGTCCCGAGCGAGGCGGCCTGGTACCACGCCAAACGGAGGGCGCTGCCGCTGCAGCCTCGCTCTCGCCGCTCGGCTGGTTACTACTCTCCCCCGTTCGAGGGTCTCGTGCCCAGCGCCGCGGGGTCGGGGTCATCCAGCCCGCCGGCGACCGGCCTCGATGTGGCAGTCGTGCGGCCCGCCTCGACGGCCCGCGCGGCGGCCCCCGACGACGTACGACTGCTCCCGGCTGCCGCCCTCCGGGTCTCGGCGTGGAGGCGGGTGCAGCTCGAGGCGGTGACTGGCGACGGGGAGGACAACGCCGTCGAGCTTCCGGGGTCCGACTCGGGCGGGCCGGAGCGGTTCTCCATCAGAACGACACACGCCGGTGGCAGCACCATCGTGACGGTGGAGCGGATCGCGGGGCTCCTGGACCCTCATTCGCCCGGCCTCGACGCAGAGGATGACCCCAGCCCCCAGCAGTCGGACGCGGTCAGCCCTGGGTCCGGTTGGGGCGGCAGCGGCACCGACGACCCCGATGCGCCGCAGAGCGGCGCGGTAGACCTCGCCTTGGCGTCCGCGGCGCGCCTCCGGGACGTGAGCGTGCTGGTCCCGCGGCTCGAAGTGACGCTGTCGGGCGGGGACGGCAGCAATGGCAGCGAAAAGGCGGCCGTCTTCGTCGACGGGGCGGCGGTGGAGGCCCGCGGCATGCCCGGCGGCACCAGGGTGGCGGAGCTGACGGTGCGGCGCGTGCAAGTCGACGCGTTCGCCAGGGTCACGGGCCACGGCGCGGCCGACGCCGCCCGCGCCGGGCTGTCGCGGCCGCACGTCCTGCTCGCGCGGCAGCCGCACCGGTCCGTGGCGGCCGACCAGGCGCCGCACTTACGCCTGCGTGTGGAGAGCGCGGGCGTCCGTGACCGCGTGCTTCGCCTGCTGTCCGCAGACCTCGCCGTGGCGCCCACCGCCATCGTTGCCCGCGCCGAGACGGCGGTGCCGCTCCTTCAGGCGGCCGCTTCGATCGGGCTCGCCATGCGGCTGGCCCGCGAGCAGGTCCGGAGGGGTGCGGGCGAGGCCGTCGAAGGCAGCGACGGCCGGGAGCCGGCCGGCGACGACGCCGGAGCGAGCCGTGCGGCGGCTCCGCCCGCCCTTAACCTCCTCCTCTCGCTCACTGGCGGCGAAAGCCGCGACGGGGCGGCCCGGGGCCACCGGCACCGGCCGTCAGGATCTTCCGGCGCTCCGGTGCAGTGGGGAGGCTCGCGCATCTCGGTGGACCGGCTCTCTCTGGCGGCCTGCCACCTGGAGCTGGACGCCCGCGTCAGCTCGGCGTTCCTGCTCATGGTCGAGCAGGCGCGGGGCAAGCCGCTGTCGCCGTGGCTGCGCACCGCAGCGGCGGCGCTCACGGACGTGCGCGGGGCCAGGCTGGTCCTCCCCCTCCTCCTCACGCACTGCAGCAGGCTGCGCCCGCGAGACCTGGCGCACCTGCTCAGCCGGCACGCCGAGGCCAGCGCGCGGCGGCAGACCCTGTCGCTGCTGGCTGGCGCGAGCGGCATCCGCGGCGTCATCGGCATCTACGAGGCCACGAGGGACGGCCTGGCGACGGCCCACGCGCTGGTCACTGGCGCGGACGACGACGGGACCGCCGTGTCGGGGGTCGAGGGTCGGGGGTACGCGGGCGGGGGCGGGGCCGAGTCCCCTGTCAGCGACGCGGCAGGGTCGCCCCGGGCGGCCGCCAGCGCCCCGTGGTCGCGGTGGGGCGTCGCCTCGTCCCCGGGCGGGGCAGCCGGGAGCGCAGGCGGCCCGTCGCCCCGGAGATCGATGCACCTGGCCGGGCGCATCGGCCTCGCGGGCGTGGCCACCGTGAGCGGGGTCATCACCGGCCTGAGCGGGGCGGTGTCGGACGTGACGTCGATGACGTCACGGGCGCTGCTGGGCCTGGCCGGCGACGACGAGGACGCCCTGCTCGCCGGCGAGGCGGAGGATGAGTGGCAGTCGCGGACCTCGGCCCCGCTTCAGGCCATGGCCAACGGTATGTGGAGCGGGGTGTCACGGCCGGTGCAGGACGTCAGGGAGGGGTGGAGGCGGCACGGCGTCCTCGGGGCCGGGCGTGGCCTCACCAGCGCGGCGCTCGGCGTGGTCACGCGCCCCGCCGCCGGCGTCCTCCTGGGGACGAGCCTGATGATGCGGCGTTTCGGGAACCAGGCGCGCCGGCTCCCCCACGTCCTCGCCGGCCGTGCAGCAGCGGCGAGGGCGGCGGCGAGCGGCCAGGCCGGGCTGGACCTGCCCGCGATCGAGGACCCTGGAGCCGCGATTGCTCTGGTGCGGGAGATGCCCACGAGGCTCGCCGCGCGGGTCAAGGCCCAGCTCAGCGGGGCCGGGGAGGCGGGCAGCGGTGGTGACGACCCGGCGGGGGGCGAGAGCCCCGGGCACACGGATGGGGCGGAGGCCGCAGAGCGCTGCGTCCTCATGGCAGCCACGGGATTCTTGCGGCTGCCCAGTCCCGAGCTTGCGGGCCGCGCGGTGCTTTTCGTGAAGCAGGCCGAGCTGGAGGGTGAGGCGGACGCCGGGCTCGGCCGCGGGGACCTCGAGAGAGACCTGCTCGCCGGCAGGGCGGCGGCCGCCTGGGCCGCGTCGCTCGCCGGAATGGCGGCGCATGCCACCCGGGCGGGCGCGCTGGAGCAGGCCACGGCGCTGGTCGCTCGGGTCTGCGTGGCCCAGGCCAGCCCGCTGTCGTCCGACCCTGCCGACGATGACAGCCCCGCGCGGCCGCGGCGGCCGGCCCGCCTGCCCTGGGGCCGCGCGTCCACGCTGATGACGCGCACGCCGTGGTCGGACGCCGCCGTCCGGGTCGCGGCAGCGCTGCACAGCGGCCCGGGGGTGCCGCTCCCCGGCTCCCCGGCGGTGCGCTTCCGCCCCGGGGAGCGCCTGGTCTTCCACACGGTGGTGCCGGAGCCGTGGCTGGCCGGAAACCCCGCGGACCGGGACGGCGACGCCGCCGGCACGACGGCCGTCCGTCTCCTCTCCTCCTTCTCCGAGCTGTTCGGGAGCCGGTCGGGGGAGGCCGCAGCTGCGGCCGCGGTTGTGCCCGCGGTGGTGCCTGAGCGCGCTCGCTCGGCGGCGAAGGCCCCGTCCGTGTCTCGCGTGGGTGTGCTCGCGACGACGACGCAGCGGGTCATGATGCTGACCCTGTCGCAACGCCCGGAGGCGGGCGTGCCGGGCTCGGTCGGCGGGCACTGGGCGGAGTGGGCCGTGGAGGCAACGTGGTGCCTCGACCCGGGGTGGCACGTCGGCCTGCTAGGCTCCGTCGGGGCCATGACCGCGGCAGACGACAGGCTGGCTCTCGTTTCGGGCCTGGAGTCCGAGGGGCGGTCAGGTGCCGCCGGCCGCAGCCCGGCTGACGGCGCCGGCGGCTCTGCCGCTTCACTGACCCGGATTGTGCTGGGCTCGGCGTCGCTCCTGTCCCAGTGCCTGCCCCCCGCGGCGGCTGACCCCCTCCCCGCCCACGCGTGGGGCTTCCGACTCGGCCTGTCGGGCTTTGCCCTCAGCGAAGCGACGGCGTGGGCGGTGTTCCCCCAGGTCCTGGCCGCGGCCGAGGGGGTGGTCGAGGCCGTGGCGGGCGCCGAGGTCGTCCGGCGCAAGGCGCTGTTCCGCGACGCCGAGGGGGCAGCGGCAGCAGCAGCAGTGGTGGGGCGCGCCCCTGTGCTGCCGGGAGACGGGACGGAATCGTCCCCCGACGACGGGCCTGCGCCGCCACGGCCCGACCCGGCCGCCGCACTCGCTGCTGCCTACAGCGAGGCATGCGCCCTCCTGGGACCCGCTGGGGCCCCAGCCACGGCGCGTGGGGCTGCATCCTCGCCGCCGGAGCTGACCACACGCACCAGGCAGAGCAGCCTGCACAGGCTCGCGGCGGTGCTGGCGATCCTCGACACCGTGTCGCCGAACTCGCCCAAGCTCTGGGTCTGCGCGGCCAACACCGACTGGGAGGCGTCCGGCGTGCTTGGCGTGCTCGCCGGCATCTCGGCAGGGGCGGACCCGCGAGAGACCCTGGCGCGCATCGTCGCCGCGTCCCAGCTCCTGAGAGCCGCGTGGCGCGGCCCCCTGTTCGGGGAGGAGCGGGGACTGGCATGGGCCGTGGCCTTCCTCCTGGCGATGCCCAGCGGTGGAGTCGGTGTGGCGCTGTCCCTCCTCGCCGGCCTGATGCGCGCGCAGGAGGACGACCACGGCACCGCCGCCCCCGCTCCTATCCTTGACTGTGTGGCGGGGCTCAAGCTTGCCCTGGCGGCGATCGGCGGGTGGGGCAGCCAGTAGAAAAGCAAACTGACGGCGCTTGAGCAGCAGGCGGCAACTCTGGCGCAGCCCGCGACATGCCAACCACAAACAATCACACACCACAGCAGGTCATTCGCCGAGCCTGACCACACGGGATGTCCCACCAGGTGCCGCAGCTGGCAGCAGCTGGGCGCACAACCTTTGCCGCGACAGCGCCTCTGAGCCAAGCGACCTCCCGCTGCTGCCGTTTTTCTCGACCCGCGACAGCTCAGATTCCAACCTGCCATGAAACGTGCGCACATTCGAGCCTTGGGTACGGTTTGTGCTGCTCCTGGCTCCTGTGATGTGCGCAGAATCTGCGGCTCACGCCGCGATTGGCCTCGCGCCCGATCTGCCGCGATCAGATCAGAGCTCTCGTTTCCCTGCACTCGGAACTGTCGAGAAGCGTAAAACCGCTCCCCTTCCGCGTCATCCCCACTACGCCTCCCTGTCCGAATGGCAACTGCTGAACCAATCGTGCCGCGCTCTCCGGTCTCGGTGAGTCAATGATGCACCGTCGCGCGGCGGAGTGCCGAGCTAGTGCAGTGCTTCTCAAGGGTGCGCGGCAGCACGTCGGCACGTGCCGGGCCCGCCACTCGGCGAGGCATGACGCATGTGTACGATACCGTCGCCCAGGCACCTATGGCAGTTCCTCGGACGGCTGCTTTCTCGCTTCTCGGTGCTTTTGGTGATGGATTCGCCCGGCAAGTCCAATATTCTAGTGCCGACGTCCGAACATTGCTTTTCGCAGCTGAGTGTTCCGACCTCCGAGTCTCCCGTGTCTGCCGACGATGGTGGTGTTTGGGTGCACGCGGACATGCCCAAAATGTGGCACAGGGCCATGTACGACGAGGGCACCGCGGCGCCCGTGATGCGCGAGCTGTTTGGTGCACAGATGCGTTTGCTTGATGCCCTCGCCCAAGGAGGCTCCGACGACGACGCGGAAGCCGCTGCTGTGGACGGCACATCCCCATTAATGCCAGCGCGGCAGATTGGGGCCCTTCGTACTTTCGTGGAGGTCGGCTGCGGCACGTCAGAAGCTGGATCTCGAATGCTCACCCACGGCTCCGTGAGCGCTTACGTGGGCGTGGACCTCTCCTCAACATTTCTCGAGCTATCCGCCGCGTTGCATCCGGTGCTGAATGACCAGGCCAGGGCCGCGCTCCTTCAGGGCGATGCCAGCAAGCTCGAGTCGCTGATCGCCACCGCCGGGACGGGAACCCCGACGGCACCCGCGGCCACCGGTTTCGCGGCTGACGCAGCATCTACAGCATCAAGCGACGGCGAGGACGAGGAAAACGGCGAGGCCGCCGTCTGCGGCTCGGCGGCAGCCATGGCAGCCACATCGCCGTGCCTCGTCGGCTGCGTGATGAACACCATGGGCATCCTTCCGGATTTCATCCGGGCGGCGACGGTGTGCGAGATGATCCGAACGGCAAAGCCCGGCGGGACGGTGGTGGTCGGGTGCTGGTGCGCCGACAAGTTCGCGGAAGGCGTCGAGCGCTTCTACAAGCGGCACCCTGAGCTGTGCGGCGTGATCGACGACTCCATGGTGGACCTGGAGAGCGCCACGCTGGTGAACCCGGCCGGCCCGTCCGGCCTGTACACGTCGCAATGGTGGACGCACGAGCGGGTGAAGCAGCTCTTCCCCAAGGCCGTGCGCCACCGAGTCAGGACCATCACAGCCTCAATCGGCGTGTTTGCGATCCTCCGTGTCGCGGAGGAGGATGTGAAAGTGACGTGCGCGTGATCCGCTGCCACCTTTCTCCCTGTCGATGCGAATCCCGAGCCTCAGCAATGCCTGCCACTCCACGACCGCGCTCACAACACGCTGGCTCGAGTCACAGCCCAGGGTGGCAATGCGCGCGCGGACCGGGGTCGAGGGCGCTTCCCGGCGAGCGAGGTCAGACGCCATAGCGGCGACGAGCCAGGGATGCCTCCCTGACGCGCGAAGTCGGACCAACGGAGAGGGCACGACCCACCAACCCGTGCAGCGCTCCCATGACTCAAGTGCTGCCTGCCTTGGAGGCTCGCGGCCGCGAGTTCCAGGCCGACGGAACACCCGTCGCGGAGCAAACATCAACCCAGCCCTCAGCCGACGAACGATTTGTGCGGCTGCCGCGGTGATGTGCGTTGCTGTGCCTGTACATGGCGCTCTGGTGTGTTCTTCCGCGGATGTGAGGCCGCGAGCGCCAGCCGGGCTCGGCCTTTGCCCGTTCACCATGCTCCAGCTCGCGGAGCGCAGCGTCACGGCCACCAGCGAGTGCCAGCTCGACGCGTTCGGCATGAATGACTCCACTGGGGCTGTCACCCGGCCGGCTGCGTGCAACGCGGGCTGGTACAGCGACCGCGGGGAGCAAGGAGCCAGGGACGCTTCAGGCGACGCAATCTGCTGTCCGCGCGGGCACGTGTGCCCGGAGGGCCTCGCGTGCGCGATGGCATGCCCCGCCGGGACCATGTGCCTCCTGCCTGAGAGCATCCCGGGCATCGTGACGCCGCCCGCCCGGGAGCCGGCAGCCGGTGCCGAGCCCTCACCGCTGCCGACCCCGCTGCCGGCTCAGGCCTGCTCCACGTCGAACCAGATCTTCGTACCCGCCCCGCTGTCAAACGGGCGGGCGCCATCGGTCGGCGCGCTCACGCTGTGCACGCCCGGCATCCAGCACCCTCACATGGTCGGCTACCCGCCGCTCGTGAACTCATCGGCCGCCATCGAGCTGGCAGAGGCTACTGCCTGGGCAAACGCCGCGGCTGCGGGCTCCAAGGCGGAGGCGGACGCCCTGGTCCTCGGGGCACCTCCCGGGCAGGCTGAGGCAGCCGGCCGTGACGCGGCGGCACGGGCCCTCGCTGCCTCCTTGGCTGCTCTCCTGCCGGTACGGCTGTCCGCGGCCTTTGTTCCCGCGGTCGGCCCGGTGTTCGGCCCTGCAGGGGCGTCGTCAAGCCCGGCGGGGCCGCGGGTCTGCGGGGGTGCCGGCGTCCTCGCGCTCTGCCCGCGCGGCTGTGAGTGCCCCAGTATCGTCCGGCCGCCGACATTGTGCCCTGAGGGCTCGGTCTGCTCCCGGGGCCGGGCCGTGGCCTGCTGGCCCGGGCAGGGCTGCCCGGCAGGCACGCAGCAGCCCAGGTCCGGCGACGCCGGGTCGCTCGTCGTGGCCCTGGCCGTTTCGACGTTTGCCGTCCTCGTCCTCATCAACGTGGTCAGGCACGAATGCCGCCGGCGCGCGGCCAAGCAGGCTCGGGAGGCGTCGGCATTTTCGGAGATGCGGCCGGGCGAGGCGAAGCCCGCGGTCGAGCGGCCCACGGTCCGGATCGCGCAGGGTCCCGCCCACGCGGCAGGGGTCGCGGCGCCCGGGCCGGGCGTGCGGGCGGCGGCAGTCTCGGCGGGCGGCGGGGCCAGCGGGGCGCGCGGTGGTGTTGCGCGCCACGCGACGTCAGCAACAGTTGCTCTGCCACTGGGCACCGCGGCAGCAGCGCGCCGTGCGGATGGAGAGGGCCCCAGCGACGCCAACAGCCGGTCTGCGGCCGGCGCTGAGTCGCTGCGCGGCCATTCGGTCCAGGCGGCCGCGCCGACCAAGCCCGGGGCCACAGTGGCATCGCTGCGTCAGCGAAGCGTCCGGCGCGCTCGCAGCGAGCAGGGCGCCGCGGCGGGGCACAAGGGCGCCGCCGACGGGATGGCATCGCCGCCCGCCACCTTTGACCCGTCAGGCCGCGGGCTCGCCCTATTCGGGTTTGGCGGTCACGGGCGGCCCAGCAGCCGCGCGGGCCGCTCGGCTCGCAGGCGGCCCCACACGCTGCATGCGGAGCAGTCGTCGGCGTACTGGGCGTCGACGCGGCAGAACCACAGGGCATCGCCGTCCTTCGCCGTTCTGGGGGCCCCGGCCACGACGCTCGTCGCCGACGACACGGCCGAGGCGGGCTTCGTGGGCGGCAACGTGAGCCACGCGCTCGGAGCGATGCTGGGGGCAGCGGCCGCCTCCCCGCCACGAGACTCGGATTCCCCTGCCCCCTCGGGCTTCCACGCCCGCAAGGCCACCACCGTGGAGGCCGCGAGGTGGTGGCGTTCCGTCTTCGCGCCCGAGGCCGCCGTGTCGCTGTCCCTCCGCGCCGTCGACATCGCCGTGTCCGGCTTCAACCCCACAGCCGGCTCGCACCCCCACGACCACATGCCGGCCGCGCTGCGGCCCGCGATGCCTGACGACCAGCACCCGGGCCGTGCTGGGCCGCAGGCCCCGAACCGCGGCAACGCCGTTGGCGGGGCGGCAGCCGCCGTGGTGTCTGGCATCACGGCGTCGCTCCCGGCCGGCACGACGACGGCGATCCTCGGTCCGTCGGCTTGTGGCAAGAGCACACTCCTCAAGACAATTATGATGCGAAACCCCTCCGCCGACGTCGTGGGGGGCGACGTCGTGGCTCGGGTGCCGTCGCAACGCCCCGGAGGCAAGGCCTCGTCGATCCGCCTGGACTCGATCCCGGGCCGCCTGGGCTTTTGTCCCCAGTCCGACGACGTTCACGACGACCTGACGCCGCGGCAGATCCTGACCTTTCACGCGCGAGTGAGGGGCGGGCTCGGGGACGACGAGGCGGCGCACATCGTGGACGACGTCCTCGCCGCCGTGGGGCTGGAGCATGCGGCGGACAGGCGCGTGAAGCAGCCCTCGCACGCCGGCGGCGGCCTGTCGGGGGGCGAGCAGCGGCGCCTGAGCGTCGCGTGCGAGCTGGTGACCAAGCCAATCCTCCTCGCCGCCGACGAGGTGACGTCGGGCCTCGACGCCTCCGCCGCCGTCTCCGTCGCCCTCCTCCTCCGCCGCATCGCCCGCACCGGCCTCCTCGTCGCCTCTGTCATCCACCAGCCGCGGGCGGAGGTCCTGGCCACTTTCGACCGCATCATCCTCCTGACCCCCTACGGCCAGGCGGCCTACGTCGGACCCCGGGTCCTCCTCCGTCCCTACCTCGCCGGCTGCCTCGGCGTGGAGCTCCACCCCGCGTGCAACATCGCCGACGCTGCCCTCGACGTGGTGTCGGGCGTCGCGGTACACTCGCCCGCGGCCGCCAGGGCGCTGCCGGTGTGGTCAGGCACGGCGCTTGCGCACAACGGGGCGCGGCGCCGCGCCATGGACTCGCTTGTCGCGGCGGGCGGCGCTCGCCCCGCGAGCCTCCGCTGGGACGGCGACGCCCGCACGCTCGGCGCCTACTTCAACGCCGCGGGCTCACGCTGGGCTCTGCTGCAGCAGGCGAAGAGGAGCGTGCATGACGTCATGGCCCTGATGAGAATGTCGGCAGCCGTCCTCACCGTTTGCGATGGCCGCGCCGCCGCCCCGGCCGCGGCCGCGGACGAGCGCCTCTCGGAGGTGTGCGACGGAGCCGTCGCCGCCCTCGCAGGGGCGCGCCGACCGCAGGCGGACGGCGGCGCGCTCGACCCGCTGGGTGAGCTCGAGTCAGAGGAGGGCTCCGACCGCGACGGTGTCACCCCCGCTGCCGCATCAGCTTCGGTGTCTGGGCGCACACAGCCCGACAGCACGAGCGGCGGCCGGTCGGACGGCCGGGCCTCGACGCAGGAGTCGAGCGCGAGCCTGCGCACGCCGGGACCGGCGGCTGCCGGGCCGGTGGCTTCACCACCGCCCCCAGCCGCTGGCAGCGCTGCCATGGTATCGGACGCGGCCGCTGCGCCGCCCCGGCCGCCCTTGCTCGGGAAACCGGGGCTTCAGCCGGGGATGCCTGCACTCGGTGGCGGCAGGGCAGCCGCGGAGCCGGCGCTCGCGCGCATAGGTGTGGTATGGGTGTGGGTCCGCGAGCTGGGCCCGCAGAGGCTGCCAAAGCAGATCATGGAGTCAGCCATGGCACAGTCTGCCGCGATGGCCGACGGTACGGACGAGGCCGAGCTCCGGCCGATCGCCAGGCGGGCTGCCGAGGCGTCCACCATCGACGAGGCCTCTTGGATGAGGCAGCCCGTCACGCTGCGACTGCTCGGCGCGGCGCTCGACGCCCGGGGACGGAGGCTGGCTGCCGAGCGAGAGCAGTCTCGTGGGCGTGACGGGCGGGCCGAGCCCGAGGACCCAGCCCATCGCAGCGGTCCGGGCGTCACTGTGGACGACGGCCCGGGCTGGCGCCCTCACCGCGCGGGCGGGGCGACGTGGCCGCTGCAGCTGTGGTCGATGCTCGCGCGCGACGCCAGGCTGCTCTACCTCACCAGGCCGCAGCGGCTCGTCGCCTCCGTCGCCCTGGTGGCCATGTTCGGCGTGCTCCCCGGCTTCCTGTACGACAGCGCGACGCAGATCGACAGCGCGCAGTGGATGTGGCTCGTGCCCATGGCCGCGGGATTCTTCGCGATCACGCAGGCCCTCCCCCTGCTCCGGGACGAGGACTCGGTCGTCAGGAGGGAGGCAGACTCGGGAACGAGCCAGTCGGCGTACGCCGTGGCCAAGATCCTTGCCCCGCTGCCGCTCGTCGCGGTCCAGGCGCTGGTGCTGGCGGCGTCGAGCATGGTGTTCGCCGACACCCAGGAGCTCAGGCTCGACCACGTGTTCATGACGACCCTGCTGACCATGGTCCAGGCGACCGCCACGGGAGCGCTGGTCGCGGTCATGGTGCCGGGGAATGTCGCTCAGCTGGCAAGCGTCCTGCTGGCGCTGTGCTTTCCGCTCGTCGCCGGGCTGCGGCCCAACCTGGACGCCATCGACGAGATGGGCACCTTCTTTGTGGCTGTTTCTCGGCTGTCGTGGTCCTACTACGCGTTTGCGCACTCCTGGTGCGTGGACACCGGGCTCAACTATCTCGTGAGCATCCGGCCGGGGCAGCTCGTGCAGGCGGTGTACGGCCACAACTGCCCTGCCATCCGCGAGGACCCGTGGGGGTCGCTGCTCTGGGCGCAGGCCGTCGTCATCCTCGCCGTGTACTCGTTGTTTGTGCTCGTTCTGGCAGCGCGGACACGCGCCGGGGCTCGGACGCCATGCTGCCGCTAAGTTGTCGTTTTTTTGCAAGTGCAGCGACCGTGCACCCTGCAGCGTCCCTGAGAGTGCCCAAATTGGGCGTCAGTGCATCAGCGGGCGCGCGCGAGCAACGTGCCACACTCGTCACGAGCACCGCCCGACAAGGAGCCAAACGCTGCCCGCGCGAGCTGCTGCAAGTCTGGCGGCTCGAGCCCTTGAATCGGGGACCGGGACGGCTGGCTTCGGGCTGTGGCGGCGATGCGGCGGCCTGTTTCCGGCAGAGCGACGGGTGGGACGACGTCTCCCGGCCGCCCGCCGCAATCGCCTCGATGCGCCCCACCCCGCTCTCAGGAGTGAGAGACAGGGACCTGCGCGCCCCAAGGGGACCCAATGCGGTCTCTCTTCGCATGCGTCGCCATTGCGGCGGTACTGGCGTCTGTGTCGGCGGCCACGGCCACGGTGAGGAGGTCTGCGTAGCTTGCCGCTGTCCGGACGCCTCGGCTGGGCGCTATCTACCGTGCACGTTGTACGTTTGTGAATATGTGGGATTACAAACGCCTGGTGCCGCCGTTCTTGAGCGCCTGCGGCGGTCGGTGCAGACTGGAGCCGACCACCGCTGGTGCCAGCCTCGTTTCTCAGCTCGTCCCTCGCGCCCTCGCCTGGGACCTCTCGCTGCCCGACCCCGCCCCTCCGCCGCATCGCGCAACGATGCTTGTGCGCACCTTGCCACCGCTTTAATCCGTGTTCCCCGCGTCCGCAGCGCGCCGCGACGGAGGCGGCCCGTGCCAAGCTTCATGCTATGAGCCCCGGAGAGCTCTCCCGCTTTGTGCAGCGCTGCAAGCGCCGCCAGGAGCCTGCATCCGCCGGCTCGGAACAGAAGGCGGCTGAGCCGCTGGTGGACGACGAGGAGGCGCTGAAGCGCGCCGCCGGTTCGCAGCCCGACCGCAAGCCCGAGGCGGCACTGCGCACGTGGACGGACGTGATTTCCGGCGGCTACGACAACGGCGGCCCGGGCGTGGACATGTGCGTGCTCGCCGTGACTGAGCGCGCCATGCACGCCGGCATGGTGGACGTTCTCAACGCCGAGGCGACGACGGCCGGCGCCGCTCGCCAGGAACTCCTCAAGAACCGCGTCACCACTGACGGCGTGGACCTTACAGCCGTGGCGGAGCGCCGGCCGTTCGGCGTGGCCAAGCTGGGCATCAAGGCCGGGGAGAACTACAACGCGAACAAGGCCACCGGGCCGGGGAACCCGCCCACCATCGCCGCGTTTGTGACCCGGGAGGACCAGGCCGCCAAGAACGCCGAGGCCGCCAAGGCCGCAGAGCCCGTCGCGGCCCCTGCAGCCAAGGCCGCAGCGCCCCCCGCGGCCCCTGCAGCCAAGGCCGCAGCGCCCCCCGCGTCGCTCCTCCAGGCCCGCGCCGAGCCCGCAGCGGCCCCCGCCCCCGCCCCCGCGGCGGCCCCCGCCCCCGCCCCCGCGGCGGCCTCGGACGCGGCGGAGGAGCCCGAGTCCGCGTACGGCGGCATGATCATGGACGCGCCGCCTGGCATGGGGAACCAGCCGCCCGTGGACGTGCTCCCCCTGACCGCCGTGGGCGGCAACCTCCCCGCCACCTCCCACTACGGCGTGCTCCACTCGTACGTGGAGGACCTGGGCGTGCTGGTGGGCGAGCTGGACGAGTCCGAGGCCAAGGCGCGCAAGCTGCGCATGATGATCGTGGAGAAGGACAACTTCCTCGAGGGCCTCCAGAAGCGCGAGAAGCTTCTGCGCATCGACATGACCGAGCACAAGCAGACCCTGTCCGCCCTCGCGGCCCACATCCAGGCCGTGGAGGCCCGCATCGGCCGGCTGAAGCAGGAGCGCCAGCTCGCGGAGATCGCGGCGCAGAAGCACCAGTTCGACAGCGCCGCGGGCAAGCTCAACGTGGAGCTCGACGGCATCCGCGGCGTGGCGAGCGCCCTGGACAGCCGCATCAAGCACCTCGGCGGCGGCATCAACAGCAACATGGCCTCGGAGATGGAGGCCATGCGGCGCTCCGTCCAGCCCGCCGTGGCGGCGGGCATGCGCGTCGACGATGGCGCCGCCCAGGCCGCCATGGAGGCCAACAACGAGGCGTTCCTGCAGGCGGCCGGCGGCGCCCTCCGCGGCTCTGCCCGGGAGTGAGGGGGGAGGAGCGGGCGCGGCCCGCGTGCGTGATTCGCCGTCTGTTCCCGGCAGGGGGAAGACGCGCCCTGACGCTGCCGAGGGGGTCGAGCCGGCGCGTGAGGGAGCGTGTGACAGCCCCCTGGATTGGGTTTAGAGCGAGGGAGGGGGTCGGGACATGGCGGCCGCCAAAGAATCGTTGTCTGCACCGACCTGGCCGCACGCGCTCGCGTCACGCTCACGGCACACCCTGATGGCCGCACGCGCTCGCGTTACGCTCACGGCACGCCCTGATGGCCGCACGCGCTCGCATCGCCACACGTCACGCTCACGGCACACCCTGATGGCCGCACGCGCTCGTGTCGCCACACGTCACGCTCACGGCACGCCCAGGCAGTGGCCACGCGCCCCGCCGTCGCGCCTACACGCCCTGCCCGCCGAAAGCGGCGCCGCCGCCAAAGGCCGCCCCGCCTCCGTCGAACGCCGCGCCCCCGGCGTCGTCGTCCTCGATCTCCCCACCCCCCGTGCCGGCTGCCGCGGCCACGGCGTGCCGCACGGTCTCCATCTTGCGCACCAGCGCCGCCATGCCCCCGCGCACCGCCTGCGTGGCGTTGATGGCTCCCGTCGTCTCGATGTCAAAGAGGAAGCGCCCCTCCCGCCGCTCCACGCGGACCAGCGGCTCCCCGTCAGGCGACATCACCTGCGCCAGCCGCTTCAGCTCCGTGGTGTTGGTCAGCGCGTCGGCCGAGCGCACGCGCACCGTGGCTCCGTCCTCCACGAACTCCAGCACGCCCGCCTGGCACGCCGCGACAAAGGCGCGGCGGTCGTCGGGCCGCAGCCGCTCCATGGCGGCGGCGTTGACCTCCACCACGTGCTCGTACCGCATGATGGCCGTGCACACGGGGATGTACCGCCCGTGGATCTTGCCCCACCCCAGATTGGCGTACGCGCGGAGCTTCACGCTCTGCCAGGGCCCCAGCTTCACGATGGCGATGGCCCCGTCAACGTCGTCCTCAGGCGCCACGGCGCCGGCGCCGTCGTCGTCCGCGCCGATCGCCGCAAGCTTCTCCGCCTCCTCCCTCGACGCCGCGTGCGCCGGCTGCACCAGCGTGTGGTGGGGCGCCATGGGGATCACCTCAAGGTCCCGCGACGTCACCACGCGCATCGCCTCGCCCTCGTTCTGCACGTCCAGCAGGATCAGGACCTCGTCCGTGCCCTCCGCGTCCGGGTCATCCTGCGGGCAGGCGGGTGGGCTGGCGCGAGCGGGGAGACCGTGGCGCGAGGGGAGGCCGGGGCGTGAGCGCGGCCTAGCGCGCGCGCGGCCGGCCTCACCATGGCGAACACCGTGGTGATGTCGCGCTCCGAGTCCAGGAACTTTAGCGGGATCAGCCCGAGACGGTGCGCGAGGAACTCGTCGTGCAGCGGGCTCGAGTTCACCTCGATCTCGACGCGGTCGATGGCCAGGCACGGCGTCTCGGCGATCATCGCCCGCCTCAGCGCGTTCGCCACGCTGCGACGGAGCGATGCACGGGCGCGCGAGTCCGGGGTGAGCACGGAGCGAGTGGCGCCGTGGTGGCTGGGGGCGCGCAGGAACGGCGGCCTGCTCTTTGCTCGTCCCGGCCTGCGGCGCAGGGCGCCACGCCCGGCGCAGCCGCGTCAGCGTGCCCCATGGCGCTTACCTGGTGTCAGTTCCGGAGAGGATGAAGCTCATGGTCGCCTCACGGACGTCCGTGATCTCAATCTGGGGCGCCCTCATCTCGACCCGCGCGGATGCCGCCGCGCTGGAAGCCGACGCCATGGTCACTCCCCGCAAGCACCGCCGGCACAAGCACAGAGATAGGCTGCCTGGCTGCGTGGGGCTGCCGCGCTCGGTTGGGGGCTAGCGGGCTGTGCGAGCGGCCGCCCTCGCCGACGGAATGCAGAGGGGGGGCGCAAGTACGGACGCCTCGAGGTGCTTACGGGCGTACGTGGCAGCGGGAGTTTCGCTCTCAGTCAAAGCGGCGCCCGCCACTCGCGGCGGTGCTGAGTGGGTCGCGTGGGTCGGCGGGGCACGAGCGAGGGCATTTTCTTCGCGCGCCCGACCACGACACTGCACTCATGCGCTTGGCAGCCCCTCTCAGAGCTGCCGAGGCCACTCACGTCACTGAGGTCCGACCATGACCGACTCCAGGGGACTCCTGGTCGCGTGCACCGCGGGTGCGCCCGGCACGGCGCAGCCCTTGGACCAGCCGCGGCCGACGAAGACCCTGTCGATGCGCTCCCGCATTTCCGACTCCACCTCGCTGATCTCCGACGCGGACGCGCCCGAGGCCTTGGCGGCGTGCCTGGCGGCGGCGATCTTCTCGGCAAAGGGGAACTTGCGGAACTGCATCGACGCCGCCTCCCACCTGGACATGCCGGGGCTGCTGCAGCCGCACGCCGGCTCGGGCTCCGTCTCGAAGCCTGGGCGGCGCGCCCACTTGTCGCCGTCCTGGTCGAAGCGGTCGACGAGGAAGGTGCTGTCGTGCGCGCCGCGGCGGAAGAGGATCTGCGCCTCGAGGGCGAGGCGGGCGAAGGAGGGGTAGAGGGTGCGTGAGACGGCGCGGAGGATGGCCATGGGGAGGATGGCGAGGGCGAGGAGGAGGACCTGGACGGCCCAGAAGGAGACGGAGGAGAAGAGGAGGGGGACGGCGCCGCGGGTGCCGTCGGCGTTGAGGCTGTCAAAGACGAGGGCGGCGGGGATCCACAGGACGGCGGACACGGTGGTGATGAGCTGGAAGGACCAGTGGTGCATCCCGACGGCGAGGGCGACCTGGACGTTGAGGAGGAGGATCATGGCGGTGAAGGCGGCCTGGCCAAAGGAGAAGATGTCCATCATGCTCCAGCCCGCGGGCGTGGAGCCGGCGCCCACCCACAGCGCGAGGCCGAACGCGATGACGGCCCCCTCCCACACGCCGGCCGCCGCCCAGGCGGCGAGGCGCCAGGGTCGCATGTGCTCGCGCACCAGGCCCTCGCGGTAGGCGAAGGGGAAGCGCTGGGCGCTGTCCTGGTCGAGGTCCTGGTCGAGCACGGCGGCCCAGACGATGGGGAAGGCGACGTAGACGAGGTTGAACGTCTGGATGGCCGCCTCCACGATGACCTTCTGCCCGCTGAAGCCCATGTAGGCCTGCATGAAGTAGGTGACAAACGTGAACTGGAAGTTCTTGTAGAGCGAGTACATCACCAGGTAGGCCATGCGGCGGTAGTTCCAGCGGCCGTGGACGAGCAGGAGGCGCTGCAGGAAGCGGAACTGCCCGATGGCGTAGTCGGCCGAGTTGGCGGCCTGGGCCCCCTCGGCGCCCTGCACGCCCACGCCCACCGCCGCCTCCATGATCATCTCGACGTCGTTGGCGCCGTCGCCGATGGCGAGCGTGGTGACGTTCTTGTCGGGGACGGAGCCGCCGTTGGGGCCGTACTTGATGAGCTGGACCACGGCCTTCTTGTGCGACGGGCTGCAGCGGCAGCAGACCACGCTCTCCGCCGCCTCCATCACGCGGCGCGCCACGACGCGCACCGAGGAGCGCTCCTCGTCCGTCTCCCAGCCCTTCTCGCCCATGAGGGCGGCCAGCACCGGGTCGTCGAGCACGAGGGCGAGGGGGCGGTCCCGCTCCGCGGCGCCCTCCCGGCCCGGGTCCAGGGCGTCCAGCTGGTCCCGCACCACGGCCGCGAGCCAGCTGTCGACGTCGGCGGCGTCGCCGGAGCGGGGCGGCGTGAGGATGGTCGAGCCGAAGCGGCCCATGGACGACGCGGCGCCGCCCGCCCGGGCCTCCTCCGAGTCCTCGAGGAGCTTGTCCTTGGTCAGCTGCACCAGCTCGTGCTCCTCCGTGAGCAGCTGCACCGCGTAGCCGATGTTCTCCGCCGTGGCGCGCTTGTCGCCGGTGAGCATGTAGACCTTCATCCCGGCGTCGCGGAGCGCCGCCACGGCCTCGGGCACGCCGGCCTGGAGCCGGTCCTCGATGCCCGTGGCCCCCTGGATGCGGAGGGCGCGCTCGATGACGGCCATGGCGTCGTCGATGGCGTTTGGCTCCCCCCTCTCCTTCTTGGCCTTCTCCCCAAGGTCCTGCGTGGCCAGCTCCCACAGGCGCAGCCAGCCGACGCGGCCCGACGAGCCCGACGACGACGCCGCCGCGGTGGCGGGCGGCGAGCCGGCGGACCCGCGAGCGCTCTCGCACCTGGCGCGCCACTGCTCGTACGCGCCCACCCCGCAGTCCTCCTCCATCCAGTCGCGGGGGATGGGGCGCCAAGCGAAGGCCAGGGTGCGGAGGCCGTCCGCCGCCCAGGCGTTCATGTGGCCGTCCGTGGCGGCCGAGACGGCGTCGTTGTGGTGCTTCGCCGACTGCTCGATGCGGGACGCGACGGCACCCTCGGGGACGCCGGCGGCGCGGGCCACGCCGCGGTCGTCGGCGTAGCCGGCCGCGAGGCCCGCGATGCGGCTGTCGGCCCCCTTGCAGTAGAGGGCGTACTTGCCGCGGCCGAGGCCGCGGTCGGCCCAGCCGGCGTCGTCGCCGCCAGCGGGGGCGTCGGGCATGCGGACGATGACGGACATCATGCGGCGGGCCTGGGTGTACGGGAGCTCCGCCACGGTGGCGTAGGGGCGCGTGGAGCCGTCGGGGAGGAGGAGGCGCACCAGGCCCTTGGAGCGGCCGACGAACTCCCACCCGGCCAGGGCGGCCATCGCGACAAAGGCCTCCTCGTCCGGCGACGAGGCGGAGAGGCCGACGCTGGTGACGTTGCCGTCGTCGTCCTTGCGGGACTCGAGCTCCACGGAGTGGTCGAGGGCGAGGTTGAGGAAGAAGTGGCGGAGCTCCACGCCCAGGGCGGCGCGGGCGTCGGGGGAGAGGGAGCCGATGGGGCGGGCGCCGGCGTCGGAGACGACCGACGCGATGGCCGACGGCGAGCCCGAGGCCCCCGGGGTGCCGCGGGAGCTGCCCCTGGACGAGCCGGGGGAGGGGGCGGGGGCGGCGGGGCCGGGGGTGGCCGCGGCCCCGGGGCCGCCCCTGCCGCCCGCGGAGGACGCCACCGACGCCCCGTCACCGGAGCCGTCCGAGGTGCCCATGTCGGCGAGGCGGAGGGCGGCGGAGGACGGCCTCGACGCGGTGCCGCCCGCGGGGGCGCCGAGGGAGACGTGGGAGCCGGCCCACCAGCCGGAGCCGGGGCAGGGCTTGCCCGACCCCGAGGCGCCGGCGCCAGCCGCGGCGAGCCACTCGTGTGTGATGGAGGGGGGCGCCGACGACCCGGTGGAGCCGTAGCTGCCGCTGCCGCCGCCGTCGTGGGCGGACGCGGGGACGCCGAGGTCGGCGGCGAGGGACCGCGCGGTGCTGTCACCGCCTCCCGCGGGGAGGGCGACGCCGTCGAGGAAGTTGACGTGGGGGAGGGGCCGCACGGCGCGCTCTCCCTCCTCCAGGACGCGCTCGGCGGCCGAGACGGCGCCGGCCGAGGCGGACGAGTCGTCCGAGGTGGCCGAGCGGCGGAGGCGCGCGAGGCCGATCGTCGTCGTCCCCCGGCCGTACTCGACGCCTGCGATGGAGAGCTTGCGGAACTCGAAGCTGTTGCGGGTCAGCGTGCCCGTCTTGTCCGAGAAGACGTGCGTGACCTGTCCCAGCTCGTCGTTGAGCTCCATGGTGCGGACCGTCGGCCAGATGGTGGGGGGCGGGTCCGGCGTGCCGCCGCCGGGCGGCGCCTCTGCCGTGGGGTCGGGCGCGTCGTCGAAGAGGCTGTACACGGGGGCCATGCAGATGCCGCGGCCGCCGAGGACGCGGGCCTCGGGGCCGGGGGCGCAGCACTCGAAGATGCCCCCCTGGCCGCAGCAGCCGCAGCACGGGCCGCGGGCCACCGCCCTTCCCGAGGCCGAGCCGTAGGGGACGGCGGGCTTGCCCGACGGCGACTGCTTGGCAGACCCTCCCGCCGCGGCGGCGTGGCCGGCTGCGCCTGCGGTCGAGGGGGGCATGGCGGCCGTGTCGGTGCGGCGTGTGCCCGACACCGTGCGGGCGGCGGTGAGGCGCTGGCGAGCCTCCTGGGGCACGGGGTCGTCGTCCTCTCCGTCAAGGAGCCGTCTCTCACTGGATCCGGCTGCGGGCGACGACAGGGGGTTGGGGAGCGACTGCGCGTCGTGGGGTGCCCCTCCTGCGCCCGAGGAGGCCGGCGAGGGGACGCGGATGCCGCTGACGACGGAGCCGGGGGTGGTCGGGGCTCGGCGGGCGGGGGACGGCGAATCCGCCGGGTGGGGGGTGGAGCGCCGCGGACCAGTCTCACGGCGGCCTGACATGCGCCGCGCCGCGTGGAGGCTGTCCGGGTGGGCCGGGGAGAGCGGCGACGGCGGCAGCCCCGAGGGGGCGGCGCCGCCGTCTCCAGAGGCGCGGATGCGCGACGGCGCCTTGCCCTCGGGCCAGTCCGTGACGCTGGGCGCCGTCGTTTGGCGTGCGGTGTGCGAGGCGCGGCGCTCGTCCGCCTGCGCCTGGCCGCCGCTGGCCTTGTCCCTGGCCCGCGCCTCGGCCGCGCGCCGCGCGGTTCTGTCGGCCACCGCCGCGGCCGCCGCCGTGCCCTCGAGGCGGTACGCCATGGCCCTGTCCATCTGCATGACGAGCTGCTGGATCTGCCTGGCGCCGCGGATGGAGACGTAGAGGGAGACGGGGATGAACTGGGCGGTGAGGAGGAAAAAGGTGGCCGAGCGGGCGACAAAGGCCCCGGCGTCGCGGGCCCCGCCGCCGCCCATGCGGAGGCCGAGGTACCAGTAGTCGGAGGAGAGCGCCTGCTCGACGAAGGCCGAGTCGATGGCGGCGCCGATGAGGCAGACGGCGAGCTGGGCGACCATGATGCCGACCAGGAAGAGGTTCATCTGCCTCTCCATGAGGGGGGACTTGGGGCGGGGCTTCTTGGCCGCCTGCACGCGGATCTTGCACTCGTTGCCCGTGTAGACCACCAGGCCGACGGCGTGCTCGACGCCGCGGACTTCGGTGCCGCGGAGCAGGAGGGCCTCGGCGCCCACGGCGAAGCGCTTGCAGGACTCCTCCCCGGAGTCGGAGCGCTTGGCGAGGCGCCGGGCCATGGCCAGGGCGTCGGGGCCCACCGTCTCCGAGTGCACGCCGGGGGGCAGGGCGGGGTCGGGGCCCGACGGGGAGGCGAGGTGGGACGACGAGTGCGCCGAGGTGGTGAACTCGGCATCGGCGGGGATGGGGACGACGATGTTGCCGCGGAAGCGGTTGAAGTCGGCCTCGGGCGGGCCGCACTCGACGAAGCCCTGGAACTTGAGGAGGCGGCTGTGGGACACCAGCTGGTCGGCCACGGGCCTCGGGGTGCGCTTGAGCTTGAGGTTGGACTCGCCGTCCAGCTGGTCCGTCTTGACGAAGCACACCGCGTGGTCCCCTTCCTCCGTCTCGTGCTTGGCGGCGAGGAGGACGCAGTCGGCGGGCACCACGTCGCCGCTGCGGATCTTGATGCGGTCACCGACCCGCACGTCGCGCGACTGCACGTCCTCCCAGCCCGACGCGCCGAGTCGCGTCACCCTGCGGCTGTTCACCTGCTCGTCGGCGGCGTGGCGCCGCCAGTCCTCGATAGCGGTGAGCAGGCCGTCGAACGAGATCACGGCGGTCAGCGGCAGCGCCGACGTGGGGAGTCCCCCAGTGATCGTGATGGACGGGATCGTCTGGAGGACGCACACGACGAGGAAGTACGCTGCGGGAGTCGGCGACAGACAAAGCGCGGGCGGGGTGGCAGCGCGGCGTGCTGGAGGCAGCGAGGGAAACGTAGCCCGTTTGGCGTTCCGTCACCCCGACGGGGGAGGCGCACGGCCGGCTGTGCCACACGGCATGCTGCCCGGCCAACAGGCCGCCCACGAGGCGGCCACGGCCCCGGCCCAGGGCGGGCTGTCCGCGGCTCTGCAACCAGAAAAGCCCAGCGTCGCGGGAGCAGGATCGGCGCTGCCCCGTGCTCGCCTCCCCGGGACCGGGCCAGCCCAACGCTGCCGCGGCAGGACGGCCTGTTCGTGCCACTTCGTTGTGGCGTGCGGGGCGTTCCCGAAGGCGGACGGCGGGACGGCGGGACGGCGGCGGGCCGATGCTGGCCTTTCTGCCGCGAGAGGAGTTGGGGGGATCGTGGCTCGTGCCTCCCATCACACCGCGCCTGAGCGGAAAGCTCTCTGCCTTGCGGCATGTGCGGCTGTTTTTCGGCCGCAGGGCGAGGCGGGCCCGGCGGGCCGCGCCACGGCGCGGCCGCAAGGTGGCGAAGCGCGCTTGCCCCTGAAAAACCAAACGCGGGCGCGGCCCTCCTCGCGCGTGCACCGCGCGTTTGCGCGACTCACCGTTGGCCAGGCGCTGGAACTGGTAGAAGAGAAACCGAGGGACAAAGTCCCAGATCGTGTAGACGCTGGTGCGGACCTCATTGTTGGGAAACAGCTGGGCCTCGTCGAGGGCAGTTCCCAGCCGGTTGGCGTGGGACCACGCCTGCCTATCGTACGGGAAGTCCTCGCCGGGGTTATCACAGCATGGCAGGCACGGGAACAAGCGAGCGAAGAACCCGCTGCGAACGTGCTGCGGCGGCGATCCGCCGCCAGGCCGCGTTGCGGCTGAGCCTGATGAGGGCATGGGGTGGACCGCCGCCGCCGCCGCACGCCCGCGAACCAACGTAGAGAAAGGACGACGAGCAGCGCTTCTGCTGCGCCACTCGTCAGTGCAGGAGTCCGCAACCTCGGGCGGTTGCCGGCGGGCGGTTGTGGACAAAGCAGCTTGTCGTCGACGGAGCAACAATGGTGGCAGAGCTTGCAAACCGGCGATTGCTGCGGCTCGTTGCTGCGGCTACGGCTTAGGCCAAACCGCATAACACACGGCAAATTGTGGAGCAATGCCCATGCGTTGCGTGGACGTGTGGCTAGCGCGCGCTGCAGGCCGTGCGAGGGACGGAGCCGTATTCCTTAAGCGGTCCGCCACGCCTGTCAAGGCAACAGGCCGGCGTTCTCACTCAGGAATGCGTGGCGCTGCCTTCAGAAGGCGGCGCCGTGAGCAGGCGGGTCAATCGCCCCGTGGATAGTGTTGTTGAGTGCCGAGGACGCAGCCGGCGCGGCCCCCCGGGGAGGCGCGCCCAGCGGTCACATGCTCATCGACCCGATCGCCTCCTGGATGGACAGGACCTCGGATCGGCCCGAAGGCTTGGACCGCACGACAAATGCGTCCTCGGCCGCGCTGGTGGCGGGCTGCGCAGGCGCTCCGAGCGGGGCCGCTCGCGCGCCTGCGGCGGGCGTCACCCCGTCGCCACGCGCCGTGGGCGGGGCCGCCCCCTCCCACGCGGGGTCGGCGCCCGCCGGCGGGGACCTAGACACCCTGGGGAGGGCGTAGACTCCCCCCTCCGCGGGCTCGTCGCGGACTCCCTCGCCGGTCCGCCGGCCGCGCTTGGCGGTCGGCGTGCCGCCGGACGAGGCGCCGCTCGCGGCTGAACGCGCCGAGAGGACCCGCCCGCGGATCTGTGGCAGCAACGGGTCGGCGGCCGGGCCGTACGAGGCGGGTGCCGCGCCCTGCTGGGGCCGAGCCCCCGCCGGCGCCGGGCCGGCCTCGATGGACGACCGGGCACTTCGCCGGCGCTTTGCCGCGCCGCTGCTGCCGTGCGCGTCGTCTCCGTCGCCGTGGCCCGCACCGTGCCCGCGGCCGTTGCCCCGGCCCTCAAGGGCTTGCTGCAGCTGCAGGCGCGCGGACATCCCGCTGTCAGCCACGCTCGCCGCGGACCGCCCCTCCAGGCGCGGGCCTCGGGCCAGGGCAGAGCCGGTGGAGATGCCGCTGCCGACCTGGGGGTCGGCGAGGGAGGCCGACGACGATGAGCCGGCCAGGGCATGGGAGCAGCCCTCCGGCTCCAGCGACTCCGTGGCGATCCCCGGCCGGAGGACGGCGGCGGTGCGGGTGAAGGCTGCCTGGGGCGGCGAGCGGGGCGCGGCATCGGCGTCGGCGGCGTCGGCGGCGGCGTGGGCGAGAGAGAGCAGGCCGATGACACCCCGGGGGGCAGGGGGTGCGGCCGCGCGGCGGCTCGAAGTCGTCGTCCGCGCCGCACCGAGGGGCGCGGGCGGCAGCGAGGGCCGATGCAACGACGGTGCGGAGCTCGAGGGAGCCCAGGTCACCGGCGCGGCGGAGACCGGGGCCGTCGACGCCGGAAGGACCTGCCTCGCGCCGCTCATGCGCTGGAACGCAGCCATGGCGGTCAGAGCGGCCACCTCGTCCGCCGGAGCCTGGGGCGGGACCGGACGGGGGGGAGCCCTGGACGGCAGCGCGGGGCTCCTGTCGGAGGCGGCCGAGGAGGCGGCATCCTGCGGGGCCCACGGGTCGTGGGCGTGACCGGCGCCCGGGGGTGTCCACGCGAGCGGGCTCTGCCCGTACGGACCGGGGATCACACCGCGGCCCTGCGCTGCCGCCCATGCGCCGGGGGAGGTCGCGGTGGAGCTGACCGACGGGGACTGAGCGCGGGGCACGTACGCCCACGGCGAGGGGGACGGCGGCATGTGGCCGAGGCCCGCGTGGCCGTACCCCATGTGCTGCTGCGGCGGCGGCGGCTGGTGGTGGTGGTGGTGGTGCTGCGGCTGCTGCTGGTGGTGCACGGGGACGAGGCGGCCGTTGGGGAACATGTGCATGGGGCCGGCGGCCGTGCGAACCATGACGACGCGGGCCGAGGGGGCGTCGTAGCCGGGGTGCGGGTGAATGAACCCTGAGGTCGACGTCGGCGCTTGCCCGCCCTGGCCGCCGCTGCCGCCTGCGACGAGGTGCGACATGGTGGCGGCCGCCCCTGCGGCGTGATGCCCGGGCCACGCGGCCATGGGGTTGGGGACCAGAGCGTAGCCTCCCGGCACCGCGACGGCCGCGAAGCCAGGCGGCGCTTGCAGGCCCGCCGGCCCCGACGGCCCGCCGTGGCCCATCCAGCCGCCCATGTACGCCATCGGCGGGCCGGGCGGCGCCAGGCTCGGCGGCCCGTACGCTCCGCTGGACGCCGGCACGCCGCCCATGCCGCCGGGGGCGCGGCCGGGGCCGGCGTCGTGCGGCGGGGGTGCCATGTCCGAGACCTCGCCCGGCTCTCCGCGCGCCCGCGGCTGGGTGGCGAGCACCCGGAACAGCTCCTTGGCGATGAGGCCGTTGAACTGGGGGGTTCCCTCCTTGACGCCCGGGCTCACGCGGCGGATGCGGCGCTCGCACGAGTAGAAGAGGTTCTTCACCTGAGGCGGGACAGGGAGCGGGGGCAGGTGTGGCGGGACGCTGGCGACGCAAGGGCGCGGTACGGGCGGCGCTGCGGTCCCCGCTGACGGGACCGCGCTGCCGCCGCCGACGCGCTCACCTTGTTGGTGGTCCGGCCTGGGCAGCGCTTTGCGATCTCGCGCCACTTGTTGCCAAAGGTGACGTGGAGCTCTATGAGCAGGTTCATCTCTTCCCGGGTCCAGGCCGCGTCGTGCTTCACGAACGGGTTCAGCACGTTGGCCCAGCGCTCCCGGCACTGCTTGGCGGTGCGCGCGGCCTGCAGGTACGCCGTCGAGCACGAGTCCCACGGCCAGTCCACGTACGGCACGCCAGGCCCGAGGCTGCCCCGCAGGATGGTGTCCCGCACGAACTGCAGCACCGCGCGGTCCTCCTGCGAGTCGGGGCGGGATCGACGGCGAGCGGGATAGCGTCGCAGGAAGCGCGTGCGGCTGCGCCCTCAGCGGCCGCGACAGCGCATCACTGGGGTGGTCGGTGCTTGCTGGGCCGCGCTCGGCTCGGGGACTCACCGGAAACGTCCAGATGTTCTTGCCGTCCGCGGTCCGCAGCTTGACGTTGGCCGAGTTCTTGTGGATCTCGCGGAGGCGCTGCTCGCCTGCGACGCTCAGGGCCTTGGCATACTCGTCCGGGGAGGCGTCCGGAGAGAGCCCGCTCATTGCCGCCATGGCGCGCGCGCTGGCCACGTCTGCCGCCATCCCCCGCGGGGTTGAGCGGTGGATCGGCGACATGGTCGTGCGGGATGGGAGGGGGGGCTGCGCCTCGAACGCGTGGCCGCGGAGTCCGCCTCCCGAAGCTGCCCCGTGGCTGGGTGAATCTCCGACGCGCGGCACGACGATGCCCGCCGTGACCGCGCCCAGCACGCCCGCTTGCGACACATGGCCGCCGTCTGCCTGCGAACCGGGGGGCGGGGGGGGTCCAAGGGGTCACGGGAGCCGCAAGGGGTCGAGAAGCGGGCAGGGCGGGCGCGAAGTCGGACTGGCGACGCGTGACGAAGTCGTGAGCGCATCGGCCGCTCCCGGCGACGCGACCTTGCGCGGAAGCTCCCGACCCGCACAACGGCACAGATACGCCGAGCGACAAACCGGGCCAAACGGCCCGATTCCGCGGCGCGAAGGCCGGCATCGCGCGGCCCAAAAGGTGACTTGAGTGCCCGCTGACACGCAGCCGAAGGTCGCCCTCCAACCTGCCGGCCGGGCCGGCCCAGCCGTGAGGCCTCCCCTCCTTCCCCCCCCCCCCCCCCCCCCCCCCCCGCCCCCGGGCCGCCGGCCCCTCCCCCCCCCCCCCCCGGGGGCCCGCACCCGACTCCGGCTCCCTCCGCGCCCTCCGCCTCCTCCCTCACCTGCCCTGCACCCCGCCTGGATCCGTCCGCGCCTCACGTGGTTCAGGGGCAGCGGGGCTGCCGCTCGGAACCGAGGCACGGCTCAACCCGGTCTGCAGTGACGGCAGGCGCATGCACCGCACAACAAAATGCACCGCGCAACATGCACCGCGCATCATGCACCACGTGATTTGCACTGCACAACATGCGCTGCG
>Ga0136560_1000039_pt1 | contig 42563 bp, 18 predicted proteins | sample AntRauMeHopE1497_FD_104925 | JGI IMG/M metagenome (GOLD analysis project Ga0136560, IMG submission 104925) | Saline lake microbial communities from Rauer Islands, Antarctica - Metagenome Hop E1 #497 | ecosystem: Environmental > Aquatic > Non-marine Saline and Alkaline > Saline | place... | reverse complement strand
GGGGGAGGGCGGCCCGGTGGGGGAGGAGGCCTGGAAGAGCCGGTGGGGAGAGGGGGGCGGGGCGCCGGGGCGGGGGGGGCGCGGGGGGGAGGGAGGAGGAGGGTCCGGAGGGGAGAGCGGCGACGGCAGCGGGGCTGCTCTGCCCGGGCGTCTGGACGGCTCTGCCCGACCCCCCGGCTCTGCCGTCCGTCGCCGGGTGCTCGGCCCAGGCCTCCGTGCGGCCGGGGCCGCCTGGGGGGCGCGGTTTCGCGGAGGTCGGGGGAGGTGCCGCAGGTCTCGGCGTGTGCTCGTTGTCGTCGTCGTCGTCCTCCTCCTCCTTGTCGTCGGGCCAGTCTCCAGCGGCGGGCGGCCCAATCACCGGGCCGTCCGGCCGCCGCCGCCCCGCCGCCCCCTGCCGCCCCGCCGCCCCCGCCGCCCTTGGCGTCAGCACCATCGCCCGCTGCAGGGCGCTCTCCTCAGCCAGTGCCTCAAGATCGCTCTCCGACTCGGACATGGTGGGGAGCCGGCGCCGGGCAGAGCCCGCCCGGGCAGAGCCCGCCGCGGGGCCGCCCACGCCGCCACCGGGTGTCCCGCCCGCCGGCCCCGGCCCCAGCTCCGGCCGCCACCCGTTGCCGCCCCCTTCCCCCTCCCCGCCTCCGGGCGCGGTGTCCCAGCCGTCCGGTGTCCCCGCGTCCTCCTCCCCGGCCCTGCCGGCAGAGCTCGACCCCAGGCGGTCGGCGCGAAACCGCACCGCGGCGGGCCTCACCGCCCCACCGCCCTCCCCGTCACCGACCGCGTCCCCGGGCCCCGACGCCCCGACCGGCCCGATGCCGGCCGGCACCGCGTCGCCCCGCCCTCTCGCCGCCTCTTCCCCGCCTGTCGGGGTGGTCTCAGCCTGTGCCGCCCTGTCCGGCCTTGCCGCAGCCTCTGCTGCCCCCTCTCGCCGCCCCACCGACGCCGCAGCCTCTGCTGCCTCCTCTCGCCGCCCCGCCGCCGGCTCCGCCCCCTGCCCTGCCGCCGCCCGCCTGGCGCGCGACTCGGCGTCTGACCACTTCCGCAGCGAGTCGCGGAGGATGTGACGCAGCGTCGACAGGCAGCGCTGCGCCTCCGACAGCGACGCGACCTGAAGCCAGTCCGGAGGCAGCGAGGGATCGAGCCGGGAGGCAGCGGTGCGGACGCCGGCTCCGCCATCGCCGGCCCCGCCGCCGTCCTCCTCCCCGTCCTCCCCCTCTGAGCCGCTCAGGGCGAGCGACGGCGCGTCGCCCCGCCCCGCCGCACTCACGCCGGCGGTCGCGTTGAGCAGGTCACCCTCCCTGACCCGCGCGGGGACCCTCCCCGCCCCGCCGCCGTCGGCCCCCGCGCCCCCGCGGTTTCGCCTCGCCGTCGTCCTCCGGACCCGCTCCCTCGTCCGCGCCGCCGCCGCCGCCTCGTCCCTCTCGATGAGCGACGTCGCGTACCTCGCCCCTGCCTCCTCCACCGACGCCGCCCCCGCAGCCGCAGCCGCCGCGTCCGCCCGCAGGAATCGCGTCAGCGCCTCGTCGCAGCCGGCCTCCTCCGCCGGGGTCAGCCGCCTGGGCGCCGCGAGCCTGGCGACGAGCCTCCGCCGGCTCAGCGACACCACCTCGGCCCTGGCAACGAGTGCCGCGCGCTGCCGCTCGAGCCTCGCCACCACCGCGCCGACGTCCCTCTGCTCGTTGATCACCACGTCCGAGGAGAGCATGCCGCAGCGCTGCACGAAGCGGCAGGTCGAGAGCGTCTCCTCGCTGTTGGCCGACTCGGCGTTGAGAGACGCCACGAACACGGTCTTGCAGTTCCCCCCCAGGCTGTCCCGGAGCACGGACGTCACCACGCTGTTGCGGTACGGCACGTGGACCCTGCCAGGCCCGCCCTGCCCGCCCCCGCCGCGAGCACGGGACCGCGCGTACAGGGCCATGATGACCTTTTCCAGGTAGTGCAGGCTCAGGTTGATGAATCGCCCCTCCCGCCTCGTCACCGCGTCGCTCTGCACGCTGAGGTGCGACGCGGGGCTGGCGGGGCGGGCGGCGCCCGAGGCCGAGGCCGCGGACGAGGGCACGGGTAGCGGCTTGTGCACTCGCTCCGACCCCGCGAGGTCGACGAGGTGCAGCTTGGAGGACCTGACCACGTCAGAGTCGAGGCGGCGCTGCTCCAGGGTGAGGGTGAACACGCAGTGGGAGCGGGAGGAGGCGCGGTTCATCGGCGTCTCAGCCGTCATGCGGTGCGCGTTTCCGAGGAAGAGCAAGTGCAGCGCGTCGTCCTCGCGCCGTGCCTCGTACACGCGGAGGCCGCGCAGGTTCAGCCGGCCGTCGGGGCCCTCGCGCATGCCCACGCGCGGCCACTTCTCGATGGGGAGGTGCGCATGGTCGGGGTCGAGCAGGTCGTACACAGACTCGTTGTACACCTCCAGGTAGGACACGAAGACCGAGAACGCGCTGTCCCCCGACGCCCGCCCCACGTGCGCGAAGACGTCCGTGAGCGCCCTGGGGATGAGCCCGCGGTCCGCGAAGCGTGTGCCGCCGGTGACGGTGTACGTCTTGCCGCTCCCCGTCTGGCCGTACGCGAAAACCGTCGCGTTGTACCCGTCCAGGAAGCTCGCCACCACGTCCGACGCGCAGTGCTTGTACACGTGCGCCTGGCTCTTCCCCGCGCCGAAGACCCGGTCGTAGACGAAGCGGTGCGTGCGCGCCTGGTTGTCCGGGGCGCCCGGCTCGGGGTCCCCGCCGCCCCGCCTTGGCAGCGCGACCTCCAGCCCGCGGGGCACCTGCTTCGGCACCTCTCCGGCCTCGGTGTCCTCGTCGGCGGCTGCGCGGGGTCACGGTCGAGCATCGGGAGCGGGCCGAGTTGCCCTGCCCGCCGCCGATCGTGGCAGCGGCACCGGATGCGACTGCACCGGGCATTCGCGCGCGGACCGCTCTCACAGATGATCCGGATGGGGCTGCCGGCCTCGTCCCCGCGCGGCGGCCGGAGCCTGGCAAACACCCGGCAACGGAAGCGAACCATCCCGACGCTCGGTGGCCGGCCGTGCCGCCGTCACTGGGCGTTCGTGCGGCACCCGGGGCGCGCTGGTCTCCCGTTCGGGGCGCCGTGTGCTCGCGGGGTGTGCGTGGGGCGCGATGGTCGGCAGAGTCGCTCTCGTGTTTTCGCTGCGCGGCGCGGGCGCGGCACTGCCCGGCACGGCGTGGCGTCCCTGGCTCAGGTGGCGGCCTTGATGATGCGGTCGCGGATGTTGAGCATGGTGTCGGGCATGCCGCCGAGGGACTCGGGGCCCGGGCACATGTGCCCCGCGCGCATCAGGTAGTACATCGAGAGCCGGTCCGTGACCTTGGCGAACCCGCCCGTGTTCATGTCGCCGGCGCTGGGGTAGATGGGGGTGCGCTGCGTGGCGTAGAAGGCCTTCATGCCCGGCCAGGTGAGCGTTTTCATCCACTCGTCGGCGCCGGGCGTGCAGCAGATCAGGTCGACGGAGCCCTGGTAGACGTTGACGCGGATCTTGCCGCCGGCGAGGAGGGCGTCCACGAGGGGGGAGGCGTCCTTCATGAACTCGACGCCGAGGGTCTGGAACACTGCGCCGGACTGGCCGCCCCAGGTGACGTTGGCGGGGATGGTGAAGCCGGCCTTGGCGACGAGGCTGGCGCGCACGGGGCCGTTCATGACGGCGGAGAGGCTGTCGTCGTGGTAGGCGGCGAGCTGGCGGCGGGCGGCGGGGCTGCCCATGGCGCGGGCGACGGCGCTGTAGCGGCCCGTGCGGTCGTGCTCGGGCGCCACGGCCTCGTCCCCCGACACGTGGTGCCAGAGGGCGTAGTACCAGTCGACCTGGTCGGTCGCCGACCCGATGGCGCCCTCGAGGTCGCCCCAGAGGTCCGTTGCGTTCTGCCACTGGCCCTCGCGGACGGCCGCGGCGACGGCGTCCACGGTGGGCTGCAGCTTGGCCTCGTCGAGGGCGTCCACGACCGAGAGGGAGCGGAGGTAAGGAACCCACGTGTTTGTGAAGGCCACGCCAGAGACCCACGAGTCCCCGAGCGCGATGGCGCGCAGGTCGAACTTGATGGTGCCGGCATCGACGGCCTTGAGCAGGGCGGTGGCGTACGCGGGCACCATGTGCCCGCCGAAGCTCTCGCAAAACAGGAACGACGGGCGGGTGCTCAGCGCGCTGTGCTTGCCCGTCACGTCCCGGAGCACCGCCACGTAGTCGTCGGCGAGCTCCTCGTTGGATGTGGTGAGGAGGGACGGGTTGGTGACGTACGAGAAGCCCGAGCCGACGGGGTTGTCGACGAAGAGGAGCGCGCCGGCGCCGTGCGTCCAGCTCGTGTTGCGGGGCTGCCCGTCCTTGTCCACGGGGCCCAGCTCGAGGAAGTTGCCAAATCCGGTCGAGCTGGCGCCGGGGCCGCCTGCGGGGACGGGCGCGGGGAGGCGCGGGGGGCGGGGCGTGAAATGGTGCTTGTCGCGAAAGCGCAACCGCGGCCGCCCGCGCGGGCCGGGGACTCACCCTGCTGCCAGAGGAGGAGGGGGGCGTTGGGGTCGGAGGCCTGGTCGCCCTTGTACAGGAGCCAGAACACGAAGGCGCCCGGGCGGACCTCGGTGTAGCCCCAGTCCTGCGGCGAGAGGACGTCACAGTCAGGCTGGCGGTGCGGCGCGATTCGCACAGGACGACAGCCCCCGGTGCGCGAGGAATCCCGCGCACTATCGGCCTGCGGGGGCGCGACGCGGCCGTGGGGCGCCCCCGCGCACGGACGCCAGCCGGCGCGCGGGGATGTTGAAGGCCGGCAGGCCGGCTCACCTCCGCGGGGAGGATATCGGCCGCTGCCACCGAGGCGGCCATTGCGGCGAGGAATGCGACCGCGCGCATCATGCTTGCGCTTCCCAGATCGCCCGGGAGTGCGGGGCGCGGGCGCTCGGAACGCCTCGGCAGAGCACTCGCCCCGACCACGCCGCCGGCGCCGCCGCGCGACACCCGCCCGGCCCGAGCGCCATGCAGGACGGCTGGGGGCTCCGGGCCGCGTGCGCGTTCGCGGGAGCAGCCGCGGGCGCTGCGGTAGCCGGCTGGTGGTTCGCCTCGCAGCTCGACAAGGCGAACCGGCTGCGCGCCGAGGAGTTCAAGGGCCGCGTCCGCGCCGAGCAGAGGACGCGGGACACCATGAAGAAGCTCCCCGCGGCGGCAAAGTCCGACGCGGCGCCGGACGCCATCATGGTGGAGCCCGTGGCAACCATGGTCTCGCCGCTGCCCCGGCGCTGGGGCACGCCGCGCCAGGGCCTTCTTTGCCCGTCCCTGCGCGGCCTCGTGGTGTTCCACAAGGGCACCCCGGACGAGGCGCTGCGGGGGATCACGGAGTTCTCGCACTGCTGGCTGGTTTGGCGATTCCACGAAAACACAAACGCCGACAGCCGAAAGGGCCGCGCCACCAAGCGGGGCCGCGGCCTCGGCGTGCCGTCCCTGGTGCACGCCCCCGGCCTGTACGGGGAGGCCCGCGGGCTGTGGGCGACGCGCACGCCGCACCGGCCCAACGCGCTCGGCCTTAGCCTCGTGGCCGTGGAAGGCGTGTGCCGGGTCGACGTCGAGGTGGACGAGGCGGGGGCCGTCAAGATCGTGGGGCCGGCGGCCGCCGCGGGCGGGGAGGGCGACGGCGGGGAGGGGGAGGAGGAGGCCGCAGCTGCGGCGGCCGAGCCCGCAGCGAGGCGGCGCCGGCGGGGGCGGCGGTTTCGCGCCGTCGCGCTGGTGGTCCGCGGCATGGACCTGATCCACGGCACCCCCGTGCTGGACGTGAAACCGTACCTGGGACCCGGGCTGGACGCCCCGGCCGAGGGGGCGGCCCCGCCGCTGCGGGTGCCGGGTTGGGTCTCGGGCGGCAGGGAGCGGTCGATCGGCGTGGAGGTGAGCGACGCGGCGGCAGAGCAGCTGGACGAGCTCGTGCCCGCGTGTGGGGCCGGCGGCGGGGGCGCCGGGGCGGGGCACTGGGTGGAGGGTCCTTCGGAGGGGCTGGGCGCGGCGCTGCCGCCGCCCGTTGTGTCGTCGCGCTCCGGTGCCGTGCACAGGCACGGGCCGCTCCTGCGGTCGGCGGTTGAGGAGATTCTTGCTCTGGACATCCGCGGGGTGCGGACGGGGCGGGGGGCGGCGTGGAAGCCTGGGAAGAAGGGTGCGCTCGCCGGCGCCGAGATCGATGTCGACGGCATCACGGTGTCGGCGGAGTTTGCGGACGACAGGGGAGCCATCGTGGTCACGGGGGCGCGGAAGCGCTCGCCCGGGTAGCGTGCAGTCGTGGCGAGACTGGGGCAGCGACTGCGCAACTTGGAAAGCGCCAACTCTCACTTGCACGCCACAACTTCCCGCCGCCCTGTCACTCCACGGGGGCGCCATGGCAAGCAAAGCGATGGCAGATGAGCCGTGGATGGCGTTCGAAACCGGCTCGGCGCTGCCCAGTGGCGGGGCGGCGCATTTGCGTGCCCGCCTCGACGGTGACGCAGCTCACGCACGCAAGGTCGAGGCCGTGGTGGCGACCGTCAGGGGCCGCAAGCCGGGCCAGCTGGTGTCCATCCGGAAGCCGGGAATGCACCACACGCCGCACAGCCAGGACTACAAGAAGGGCGCGCAGCTCGTTGATGTCGCGGCCCTGACGTCCGTCGTCAGGTGAGTCTCCGCGTCACGGCCGCCTCCAGTCAGGCGGCCCGCAGCCCCCGCCTCCCGCGCCCCGAAGCACGGCCTTGTCAGCATTTCTCAGCCCGCGCGCTCCGAGCGGTCCTTCCGTCGGCCATCTCCGCGTCAGACTTCAAACATTCTGCCCAAGGTTCCTTGTCGTCCCTCGTCCCGCGCAGCGTTGACACCGAGAACATGCTGGTGGTGTGCGAGGGCGCAGTCACCATGGACTCGCTGGTGCAGGCATGCGTGCCGCACAACGTGCTCCCGCAGGTGCTGCCCGAGATTCGTGATTTTTCCGTCGCCGGCCTCCTGAACGGCCTCGGCATCGAGTCGAGCTCGCACAGGTGAGGCTTCCAGCTCCTAGTGCTGCCTGCCACCCGAACCGGGGCCGCACAATGCCGTGCCCTGGTCGGCGCCCGCGCCGGTGCGGCAGGGAAAGGGCGGGGAGCCAGCAAGTGTTCCGTGCCGTGTCTTGCGCGCGCAGGTACGGCGGCTACGTGGACACGGTGGACGCGTTCGAGATGGTGCTCGCCGACGGGTCGGTTGTCACGGCCGACGAGGCCGGCGACCGGTCGGATCTGTTCCGGACCGCGGCGGGCGCGTACGGCACCCTCGGCGTGGTGACGGCCCTGACGCTCCGGCTCCAGCCCGTGTCGTCGCACGTGCGGACGGCGTACTACCTCTTCGACGACCTGAAGAGCTACTGCCGGGCGATGAAGGACGCGACGGGGGCGCCGGGGACGGGCAAGCCGAGGTTTGTGGAAGGGTTTCTGTTCGCGCCCGACCGCGGCGTGCTGATGCTGGGCGAGTGTGTGGACCTGGTGGACGGCGCGGCGGCCCCCGGCTCGGAGCTCTCTGGCGCCGGGGTGGGCTCGGGGAGGGCGCGCGTCATCCCTCAGCTGGACCGCGCAGCTGCCGGGGCGCACGCATGGGACCCGACGGTGCGGGGCAAGGAGTGGATCCACCAGCACGCCCTGACCACGGCGGGCGGCGGCTGGCCCGCAGGGGCGGCCGAGCCGGCGGGGGTCGCCGCCCCCGCTGTGGGAGCCCGCTTCGCGACACGGCGGGACGGGTTCGCGGACCGCAGGGCATTTGCCGGCGCCGCCTCTGCCGGCTGGGACGTCATGACCGTCCAGCACTACCTCTTCCGCCATGAGCGCGGCTGGCTGTGGACGCTGGAGCAGTTCGCGGGCATGCCGGGCCTGACATCCACGGAGCTGGGCCGCGGGCTGGTGGAAGACGCCGCCGCCGCAGAGTACGCCGAGCTCAACAAGGGCATCGGCGGCTTCATCGGCAGCTCTGCCAGGAACCCCTCGTTCACGCAGGAGGACCTGGAGCGCAACTTCGCACACCAGGACACCATCTGGCACGTCGACAGGCTGGAGGAGGGGGTGCGCATCGTGGCTGACGAGGTGGCGGTCTGGCCGCTCTGGCACTGCCCCGCGCTGTGCGACGACCGCCCCAAGGGCCCCTTCACCGCCATCCGCCGGGGGCCCGGCCTGGCCCGGCCTTGCATGATGGTCGATATGGGCCTCTACGGCGAGGCCACCGCGCCCCACTACCGTTTCCGATCCAGCATGCGCCGCGTCCAGAACGCCGCGGACCTTGCCACCGCCTTCGGATACCTCTACCTCTCGCCCGGCGAACTTGCGCGGCACTGGGACCTGGCGCTGTACGACCGAGTCCGCGAGGAGGCGGGAGCCGCTGACGCCTTCCCGCACGTCCTGACCAAGGTATCGATGTTCGACGACTCCAAGCCGGACCTGGGGACGTATTCGATGTGGCGGCTCAAGCGCGCGGGCCTGGAGGGCGCCGCGGCGGCGCTCGCGGCCGGTGTCACGGTCGTCGTCGCTGCCGGCGTCTTCCTGGCCGTGTCACCCTCGGCCCGCGAGCGAGTGACAGGGGCGATCAAGGCCGTCTTCTGGCCCGCCCAGGAGGCCTGAGCGCGCGACCCGACGCGCCGGCGAGTGCCGCAGAGTGTGTGTTTGCCGCCTATTCGAAGCGCGCGCGCCACGCCCCGCCAGCGCTCACTCTCGCCGCGCAGCGAGCCCGGCCCGGGCAACTGCCCCCCTGTGGAGCACAACCTGTCAGCCCAAGAGCAGCCCCTCGGCCACACCAGAAGCCATGCCCGCGCGCGCCCAGCCGACGCTGTCCAAGTTCTTCGGGGCGCCCAAGGCGAAGGCCCTGCCCGGGCTCCCCAAGGCAAAGCCAGCAGCACCAAAGCCCGATGCTAAGCCCGCGGTGAAAGCCGCGGCGCCGGCGGCCGAGCCGGCGGACGTGGTTCAAATCGACTGCTCCCAGGAGAGCGAGCCGGCCGGGGCCGACCCCCGCGCTAAGTCCGTCGCGGAGCAGCTGGACGCAACATCCGTGCTGATCCGGGACGATGAGCGGAGGAGGCGCGCAGCAACGGCGCTGGGACTCCCCGCCGCACATGCCAAGCCCGCCGCCGCCGCCGGCCTGGCCGCTCTCTCCCAGTTCGCGGCCAAGGCCGAGCGGGTCGCAGCACCCGCCCCGGCCCGGCCGGAGAAGGTGGCGCGCCTCGTGCCGGTGTCGGGCAAGCTCACGCCGCTGGAGACGCAGGTTGTGGACCTGCTCCGGCGGCACCCCGGGGTCGTGATGCTGGTCGAGTGCGGGTACAAGTACCGCTTCTTTGGGCGCGGGGCCGTCCTGGCGGCCCGGGCGCTCGGGATCTGGTCGCACCAGGACCACGCGATGATGACGGCGTCGGTTCCGACGTTCCGGCTCGGCGCCCACGTCAAGCGCCTCGTGGCGGCCGGCTTCACCGTCGGCGTGGTCCGGCAGACGGAGACGGCGGCGCTGAAGCGCTCGTCCGACACCAAATCCAAGCTCTTCAGCCGAGAGCTCGTGGCTGTGTACACGCGCGGGACGCTTGTCGACGACGCCTTCCTGTCGCCCCCCGCGTCCGCCAAGGCCGCGGCGGCGGCCGATGCCGATGCCGACGACGACGTGGCCCCCGCGGCCGCCCGCCCGAGCACCATCGCTGCGGTATTCTGCGCACGCGCACCGCCCCACACCGGCTCCTCCGTCGGCGGCGCCGCGAGCCGCGGGCCCGCGCGCAAGCGCGCCTCGCTCGACGCGCCGGCCCGGCAGCCCGACGCCCCCGTCACTGGCCGCGAGGACGGAGACAGGATGGTCGGGATCGCGAGCGTCGACGTCGAGACGGGAGCCGTCAGCTGGGACTGCTTCCGTGACGGCAGAGCCAGGGCCGCCCTCCGCGAGCGGCTCGGCCTCATGGACCCTACGGAGATCCTCGTCGCCCAGCTCCCGCCCCGTCCCGCGTCCTCGTCCTCGTCGTCCTCGTCGTCCTCGTCCTCCTCGTCGTCCTCGTCGTCCTCGTCCTTGTCCTCCTCCTCGCGGACGGCGGACACCGAGGAGGCCGCCCGCACGAGGCACGCCGTGGCGTCGTGGGCGTCTGCCGGCACGGGAGCGGCGGTGGCCGACGAGTGGCCGTTCGTGCCGTGCGCCGCCGATGACGTGGCGGCGCCCAGGACGGCTTTGCGGGCTCTGCACCGCGCGGCGGTCCGCCCCGCCGACGTCGTCGTGACGTCGGGAGCAGAGCTCGCGGAGGGGGAGGGCGACGCGCCCGACGCGAGCGACGCCTTCCGAGGCGACGCGGCGGGGGTGGGGTCCGCGGCCGCAAGGCCCACCGGCCTTGCTGACGTCACCGAAGTGCCCGCGTCGTTCTGCTCACCCGGCTCTGCCGCAAGGGTGCTGGCAGAGCTGATGGCGGGAGGCGACGGGAGTGCAACGGAGGGGGAGGAGGGTGCCGCGCCTGCCGGGCGCAACCCGAAGAGACAGCGGGACGAGGCCGCCGCCCCCGGCTCTGCCGGCCCGTCGGCGAGCCCGTCGTCGCCGGCGCGGCAGAGGCTCGCCGGGGAGGAGGAGGAGGACGGCGGCGCCGCCTCGGCACACGCGTCGCCCCTGTCGCTGCCCGAGCCCGCTCGCACGGCCCTCGGCGCGGTGGTCTCGTACCTGAGGTCCTTCCCCCAGGACCTGACCCGGGCGCTGCGGGGCGGGGCGGCGAGGCTGACGCGATCCAGCCGGGATGGGTGCATGCGCCTCCCGGGAACGACACTTGCCGATCTCGAGATCCTGCGGTCCCGGAGCACCGGCGGGGAGGACGGAACCCTGCTCTGGGTCGTCTCGAGGACCAACACTCCCATGGGCAAGCGCCGGCTGCGGGAGTGGGTGTCCCGGCCGATGGTCGACGCCTCGGCCATCACGCGCCGACTCGATGCCGTCGAGGCGCTCGCCCGCTCGCCTCCGCCCGCCCCCGTCGCCCCGCTCCTCGCGTGCCTCCCCGGCCTGCCGGACCTCGGCCGTGCCATCGGCCGGCTCGCGTCGGGCACGAGCGACGCGGCGACGCTCGTCTCCACGCTCCGGGCTTGCGAGGCCGTGTGCTCCGCCGCTGCTGCTCTCGCTGGGGCCCGCACGGCAGACACCACCGCGCCGCCGGCGGCCAGCGCCGCGGTCCCCGATGACGTGGCGTCCCTGTTCGACCCGCCGATGGTCGATCGCGCGTCCCGGGCCGTCCGGTGGGCGCTCGGCCTGGTGAGCGACGCGGCCGGCGGCACGGGCGGGTCGGCCGGCCCCGCGGGCGGGGACTCGGACCAGGCCAAGGCGCGGGCCGCGGCCAAGGTGGCGTTCGGGGGCGGCGGCAGGGGCGCCCGGTTCGCGGCATCGACGGCGAGGGCCAAGGCAGCGGTGGTGTCGTCGGCCGAGGCCCTGTCGGCCGAGGCGGAGGCGGAGCACTTCCCCGCCGTGTCGGATGCCAGGGCTGACGTCGCCTCGGCGCTGCGGGGCCTGGACGAGGAGCTGGAGGCCGCGAGGGCGCTTCTCGGGATGCCGGCCCTCGAGTACCGCTCACTGCGCACAGGCGTCACCACGTCCGTCGAGTTCCTCCTGGAGCTGCGGAAGACCGCGCCGCAGCGGTCCAGGGTCCCCGCGGCGTGGACCCTGGCCTCCACGACGTCGGCCCTCGTCCGCTACCACACCCCACGAGCGCTCGAGCTGATGGAGGAGCTCGCCCGCGCGCGCGAGACCCTCGCCATGCGCTGCGACGCCGCGTGGGCGGAGCTGCTGGGGATCGTGTCCGGCAGAGCAGGGCCGGCCCTGCGCGACGTCGCGTCGGCGGTCGGGTCGCTCGACGCGCTGACGTCGCTCGCGTCCGTGTCGAGGCTGCCGGGCTACTGCCGGCCGATCATCGTCGGCGGCGGCTCCTGCCCCGCGGGCCTGTGGGCGGTCGGGGCGAGGCACCCCGTCGCGGAGCTCGCGGGGACCAAGCACCGGTCAAGGCACGAGAGCGTCGCGGCGACCGGGGGCGTCACCGCCACGGGAGTGTACGTCCCCAACCCGTACGCGATCGGGGACGCCCCGGCTCTGCCGCCGGGGTCCGCCGAGGCGTCGGCCGTGATCGAGGAGGCGGGGCGGCTCGCGGGGTCGTCGCGGCGGACCACGGTCCTGACTGGTCCGAACATGAATGGCAAGTCTAGCTACTGCCGCGGCGGGGCCCTCCTGGCGATCCTGGCGCAGATGGGGTGCTTCGTCCCCGCGGACCGGTGCGTGGTGTCGCCGTTCGACGCGATCCACACGCGCATGGGGTCGGAGGACGACCTGGAGGGCGGGATGAGCACGTTCCTCGTCGAGCTCTCGCAGAGCGCCGCCATCCTCCGGCAGGCCTCACGCCGCTCCCTGGTCATCGTGGACGAGCTCGGGCGGGGCACGGCAACGCACGACGGCACCGCGCTGGCGCAGGCGACACTGGAGCACGTGGTCCGGTGCCTTCGCTGCCCGTCGCTCTTTGTCACGCACTATCCCGAGATCAGCCTGGCCGCCGACGGCATGGCCGCGAGCGGCGAGTCGGTGGGCAACGCGCACATGACCTACATGGACGGGGCGGGGAAGGTCGTCCTCCTCTTCCGACTCAAGCCCGGGTCGGCGGGCCACTCGTACGGGATCAACGTGGCGAGGCTCGCGGGCCTTCCGGACAGCGTGGTCCGAGAGGCCGCGGCGCTGTCCTCCGCGCTGCGCGCCCACGTGCTCGCCTGAGCGTGCCGGCCCCAAGGACCCGACGGAACCCCCGCCAGCACACGCGCCCGCTCTCACCCAAGGGCCCCGGCGGCAGAGGGTCGCGTCGACTGTTCCTGCGCCCGCCCACTGCTCCACCGTCACGCCCCGGCCTCTGAACACTGCCACCTCCGGGCCGGGCCGGTTGCGTTCCGCCTTGGGGCGTCGGGGTGCACGGATGGATCCGTTCGTGGCAAGTTCGGAAGCGAGCCGAGCCCTGCGTGAGTCCGTGCGGCACTTGCACTTGAACCCGGGTTCGGCCCGCCCGCATACGGTATCGTAAGCACCTTCGAGTGATTGTGCCGCGGTCTGCTCTCGCCGCAGTCGCGCGGACAAAGCTGACGGAGGCCTTGACGGCCGCCGCCGATGTTGCATGGAAGGAGTCCGTCAGGATCGCCCTCGCCCTCCCGCAGGCGAAGGCAGCCCACGCGGAACCAGGTGGCGGGGCATCCCTGGCGCCAGGCAGGGCTATCTCCGGGGCGCCGTCGTATGCTGCGGACGCTGCTCATGACGACTCGAAGGCTCACCACGGAGACGCAGGCCCGACCTACGCGGCAGCTGGGTATGAGATCAGCCGCAACTCAAGCGGTGCTGCCACGGATTCCGCTGCGGGAGCCCTTCCGGGGCGGGAACCGACAACGACCGCGTCTCCGGCCGAGCCAGGCGCGGGCGCCGGCCGGTACGCATCCGATGCCGGCGCAGCATACCAAGGCATGGCTGCGGGCGTTCGCGGGCCGGTATCTAGGGGTGGAGTGCGGGGTGTCGCGTTGTCAAGGTACGCCGAGCCCGAGCCCGAGGCCAAGGCTGTCGCTGGATGCGTCGGCGACGCGGCCACAGGCGCCGCAGCCGCAGCGGTGGAGCCCGAGCCCATATCCGGGGCCGGGGCGTACGCTGCCGACGCCAGCCTCCCCTGCAGCCGCGTTGCAGCAACCGTCGGCGCCGCGGTGCCGGCAGCTGCTGCGAGGCCGGGCCCTGCCGCCGAAGCCAGCCCGCCGTTGCCGCCCCCAGGGCAGGCATCCTCCGAGGATCCAGCCACAGCGCCCTACGAGCCAGCGAGGGTGCTCCCACCGCCGCTGCCCCCGGCCCCAGCGGATATCTCTGCGAAATGTCTGGCAGCCCCCGCCAGCAGCGAGCCGGTGCAGCACCCGACCCCGGAGGAGGAATCTTCGGGAACCGCCGAGAGTGTGGGCCCCGGCCCCGTGACGTTCGGTGCGGACGGTGCCGCGGCCGAGACCATCCACGAGCTGTACACACGGGAGCGACTCGGCATCGCCATCCGTCGCCGCGAGGTCAAGGACAGGCAGAAGCGGATGGAGCGCCTCCGGCGCGAGTTCACGGCGGTGACGCGGCCGACTGCGGACAGCCTGGCGCGCGAGTATCACCGGGCGATGCGCTCGTGGTCATCGGGCGGTGCACGGGCCCTTTCCGGCGCTATCGCTTCGATCCGTGGGGACGGCTCCCTTCGGGTGGTCGAGGCCGGGTTCGCAGGCGGCCTCAAGGTCGTTGACACCAGGCATGGCGCTTTCTTCAAGCTGAGCGAAGACCCGATGACCGGGCCAGGGAGGCGCCTGTACCGCTCCCCCGTGATGAGGGACAAGCCCGCCAAGCACGAGCTGGCGGCGCTCGCGTACCTCCACGGCCTGGACCTGCCGCACGTGACCGTGCCGCTGGTGTCGTGCGTCGACGTCATGATCCGCGATGGCCGTGGCGGCACTCGCGATGGCGGCCACAACGATGGCGACAGCGAAGGCGACGACAGCGGCGAGGACAGCCCCGCCGCCCCGCCTTCCGCCTCTGACCGCGCGTACCGGGTGCAGGTCTTCGCGCTGCTGACCCCGGGCCTCCGCATGGGCTCGGGCGACGGCTGCCGCACCATCCACGTCTGCGCCGAAGTCCTCGCGACCGCGCAGCGCGTTGCGGACGCGTTCCACCTCGCGCCGAGCGCCCGGCAGCCGAGCTCCGGCACGGTGCACGTGGTGAGCTACGAGCAGCCGCCGTGTGCACGTGACACGCGGTGCGTCCCGGACTTTGGGCCGGCCACCGACCGGATCCTCGAGGGCCTCGGCTGCGCGAGGCAGGCCGCCGTCGCGACGGGGTGCATCGCGCGCACCGCGGAAGAGATGGGTGCGGTGCTCGACCCGCTCCAGCCCATGCACCCGACGATGACAACAGAGGTCGTGGACCTCGGGCAGCCCGACCGCTCGCGGGTGCTCGCGGCGCTGCCCCCGTCAGTCGTCCTCCCCGGCCCGTCCGACGGCCCCGTCCGCATCGGCCTGCCGCTGCCGTTTGACGTGGAGATGCACATCCTGCCGAGCGGTGAGCGCTGCGTCCTCGACACCCACCGTCTCCTCATCCCGGAGCGCTTTCCACCGGACGCGCGGTGGCGCTCGGGCAACGTGCTGATCAGCGTGCCCGTGGGGGGCGACCAGGCAGAGGCGCCTGAGCCCCGCGGCACGTGGCGCCTTGCCGCCGTGGACGACGCGATCCGTCTCGGCACGGGAGTGGAGGTCCTTCTCTCGAGCGACGGGCGGCACGTCGCCCTGGCCCCCGACCCTGCGCTGTACTGGCAGGCCGCCCACCTGACCGCGCTGTTCCCGCCGTCAGCCGGGAGCGTCCTGGACGAGGGGCTCGGCCGGCCGCGCGTATCCCCCGACGCGGTGTTTGCGGGCGACCCCGAGGGGAGCCTCATCGCCGCTACTGCGGCGCTGACCGGCGCCGAGAATGCCGGCCGGGCCGCCGAGGCCGTGGTCGCTGGGTTGAAGCGGCTCAACCACCCGGAGGTCATCGCCGCTACGGACGGCGGCGGCCCGCCCTCCGCCAAGGCCCTACGCAAGCTGCGGCGCGCGGTCAAGGCGGGGCTGCACGCGCGCGGACTGGGCCTGCGGCACGTGGGGTGGGTGTGGGACGCCGTCTGCGCGCTGGCCGACGGAGCTGGCGGGAGCGCAACGGGACCATGCCCGGGCGATGCGCCATCCCCTCTCTTGCCACGCCTTGCAAGGATTGCGCTCGCTGCGGCGTGCTTGCCCGGCACTGGGTCCAGCGCCGGGCTGGCCCTCGAGCGGCTCTGCGCCCTGGGTGGGAACCGCTCAGACTGGGTCGCGGCATGCATCGCGGCCCGGGCTGCCGCGTGCAAGGGCCGTGGCCTGGACGGGAATCGCGTTCGCTGCATGGTCGACGACGTGCGGGCGATGGCAGCCGGGCCGCTGGCTGCCTGGCTGGGCAGCCAGCAGCGCTCGGCCCGGGCAGCCACGTGGAAGCGAAGCGGCACCATCGGGGCAAGCATGCGGTCGGCCCGGGCGACGATCCGTCATGGCAGCTCTGCCATCGCCGCGGTCCGGGCAGAGCTGCTCGCCGAGATCGCGCACCGGCAGCGGGTGCTGCCCGCGGACAGCGAGGAGCTAGCGACGCGCCTGACGTCGTTCGCGAGGTTCAGCCGGGTCGCCCCGGAAGAGTTGCACGACGAGGCCATTGCAGCTCTTTTCCGCGCCGCTGCACGGCCGGGTGCGGGTCCTGAGTTCGGTGCCGAGTCGTTTGAGCAGCTGACGGTATTCTACACCACCCGCGGGGAGCATGCGGCGTGCCTCGAGCTGAACTGGGCGCTGCATGAGAGCCTGCTGACCAAGCCGGGAGGAGGACCTGACGCCCCAGACGTGGTCTTCACGCTGAGAGACATCGGTGAGAGCATGCTGGAGGCCGGAACCGGCCCCGAGGCGGCGCTTGCCATATTTCGCGAGTCCGAGGCGCAGGCAGAGCGGGTCGACCCGGCGCTGCTCGTGTTGCCTCGTACGAGCATTGGCAAGTGCCAGCACATGCTCGGGAAGCTCGAGGAGGCGCGCGCAACGCTGCAGTCAGTCGTTACGGCCGAGCGGGCCGCCGGGAGGGAGGTGGCCGACAGCGTGCTTGAGCTGCTCGCATATGTGCTGGACGGGCTGTCGGACCCTGACGAGGAGATCAAGGTGCTTTCGGCGGTCACCGACAGCCGGCGCAGGAACGACGGGAGGATGCACCCAGACTACGGGAGCTCGGCCAGCGAGCTCGGGACGAGCCTGCTCCTGCAGGGGCGGCCCCGGGAGGCGGAACGGCACCTGCGGCGGGCGTACCGGGCGCTGCTGGCGTCCGTTGGAGCGACAGACGAGCGCACGCTGCAGGCGCAGGCCGGCCTCGCGGAGGCGCTGGGGGAGCTCGGACGGACCAAAGTGGCCGTTGCTATGTACAAGGACTACGCCGCTCAGTCCAGGCTGGCGGGCACCGAGCCGTCCGCAGCTCACGCTGGCGCGCTCGTCTCGCTGGCTGGCTACATGCTGGACCTGGAGGAGGACGAGGACGAGGCGGCAGCGGTGCTCGTGCGGGCGCTGGAGGTGGGGCTCGGCGCTTCGGACGCCCCGGCCGCCGGCGTCGCTCGCTCCGGCGCGATGGTGCTGAACGACCACGACCTTCCAGGGCGTGCAATGGCGTTGCTTCTCGACGCGGCGCGCCTTATCGACGAGACGGCCGGGCCGGGGTCCATGGACGCTGCGCGCTGCCTGTCCGACGCGGGATACTTCTACCTTATGCTGGACAAGGAGGAATTCGAGGAGGACGAGGCGGCGGGTGGGGGTTATGGCGTCGACATGGCCGAGGTACTCAGAGGGGCGTGCGTCACGCTGCAAGCGGGATGCACGCGTCCCGATGAGGACGCTGCGACGGCAATGCATCGTCTCGGAGCGTGCCTGCTCCGGCGCGACGAGCCGGCCGAGGCTGCCACGTGGCTGGAGCAGGCGATGACCTGGCAGGAGGAGGCAGGGGGCGCGGACTGCGAGCCGGCGGTGATCAGCAGGCAGCTGCTGGCCCATACCTTCTGTGCGCGGGACGACGACGAGCGGGGTCTGGAGCTCCTCGACTCGTGCATTGAGTCGGTGCGGCGCCGCGGGGAGGATGCCTCGGACACGGTGACTCTCGAGATGGACGCAATCGGCTGCCTGACCCGGATGGGACTGCACTCGAAGGCACTGCAGCGAGCCGAAGCCCTGCTGGAGGCGGTGCAAGGGGCATCGGCCCGAGTGAGGCGCAAGGTGCAGCGCGAGGTAGACAGGCATCGCCGGAGGGTGCAACGCGCGGCACAGCGGCCCACCCGACTGGCCGGCAGCGGTGACGATCAGAGCCAGAGCGGCAGCGAAGAGAGCAGCAGCGAGGAGGAGGAGAGCGCCAGTGATAGCGGCAGCGAGGAGGACGAGAGCGGCAATGAGGAGGACGAGAGCGGCAGCGAGGAGGAGGAAAAAAGCGAGAATGAAGACGACGAGAGCGGCAGCAGCGAGGACGAGAGCGGCAGCAGCGAGGACGAGAGCGGCAGCAGCGAGGACGAGAGCGGCAGCAGCGAGGAGGACGAGAGCGGCAGCAGCGAGGAGGACGAGAGCGGCAGCAGCGAGGAGGACGAGAGCGGCAGCAGCGAGGAGGACCAGAGCGGCAGCAGCGAGGACGAGAGCGGCAGCAGCGAGGAGGACGAGAGCGGCAGCAAGGTGGAAGACGAGAGAAGCAGAGATAAAGAGGGGAGCGCCAGCGCGGACGAGTGATCGGAGCACTGCTGGTCAGCATTGCCATCGCTGCCAAACTGCCTGGTGTGGGATCCCAGTATCGGAAGGCCTGCTGTCTCGTCCTCGTCGTCAACGCAAGACGTCGGCCGCGATAAAGCCCCACACGATGTCTGGTAAGGCCTCGCGCATAAGAATGGGTAAGTTGATACCGCCGCATGCCGCAACGCTGCATCGTGCTGGCACGATGGTGACCTGCGACAGAGCGCGGGGCACGGGTATCCCCGGCCATGCTACGGGCGCGGCCTCCGCTAGCCCACGCCGCTGAGCCCTCCTGGCCACCCGGAAACGCGGACCACATGCGATGCAGAGGTCGTTCGCTCCATGCGGTCGCCGTCGGTCGCCCGCACTCCGCGCCCTGCCGGGACGTTGAGAACATGGCGTCGCACGGCCAGGCAGAAACGGAGAGGCTGCGGTCCAACGTGGAGGGTCAGCTGCAGCGGCTGTTAACCCAACTCGATGTGAGCCTCCCCCGTCACGCGCTGACACTATCCCAGGGTCCAAAGCTCGCAAACGAGCGTTGGTACGCGCTTGTGCCTGGAATGCCCCCTTCCGCAGGACCTGGAGGAGCTCAGAGAGGAGCTGGACGACGACGAGTACGATGAGGTCCGCGCGGACACCATGGAGCAGCTGGAAGAGCTCCGCGAGCAGATGGACAAGTTCACAAAGGGGAACATGACGCTCGTATCGGCGCTCGGCGCCATGAGGCTGGCAGTGGAGGTGAGGCGGCCGCTGCTGTACCGGCTGCGCGGCGCCCTCGCAGAAGCTTCCGATCGGACGGTCCCCACCCCCGGCCCCCACGCGCGCAGGCCGCGATCAAGTCGGAAGCCCGCACCCCGGAGATCATCCGGATGTTTGCCGCCAAGCAGGCGCCGTCGCTGAGGCAGCGGCTCAAGGACCTCAAGGAGGGGCACAAGCTCGGCCGCGTCCCCGAGTCGACCTTCCGCGGCCAGGCCGTCGAGATCTGCATCGCGCTGAAGAAGCTGGGGGAGGAGGTGAGGTCGGCCCAGGCGGGCGCTCGCGCGCACCCGATCGTAGCCTCGAACTGGCCGACCTCGGCGCATGTGCTCGTCACCCGCGCAGCTGACCCCCGAGGAGGCGGCCATCCTCAAGGCCAGCGATGCGGCTGCTGGGGAGTTCACCGCCGCGTCAGAAGGCGTCGGAGACGCGGTGATGGGCAAGGCGGCCGCGCTTGCAGCAGCGGCGTCAGCCTCGTCAGCTGCCGGCACTGGCTGAAGCTGTGTTGCTTGCGTTGCGACGTTTGCACAGACCCCTTCGTACGGGCGAGCGGGGACGGCGTCGCAGCGCGCGCTGTCACGCGCGGTCGGCCGTGCAAGCTCCCAAACGTCAACAACCAAAAGCTCCTGCCTGCCGCTGCCCGGCACTCGGCGCGTCCAACATGCCCGGGAAGGCGTCCAAGGAGTACCAGAATGCCGCCTTCATCCAGGTGCGTGCCGCATCGGCCATGAAGGCACCCGCCGGCCGGGAAGGGCGCCACGTCCACGCGATGCAAGCGAACCGACTCCCGCCGCCGCCGCCCCCTGTCCACAGAGCCTCATCGCCGAGTACCTCGGGACGCTCTTCCTCGTCATGACTGCCGTCCTGTCCTCGGGAGACCCGAAGAACCAGTACATGGCCATGGGCTTTGTGCTCGTGAGTTTTGGCACCGTTGTCCCGGCCCCTTGCGCCCGGACCGAGCCCCGGCGGGGTGCGGATCCGCGGCCTGCCGCGACGGTGTTCACCAGACGTCGGGCTTGCGCTGGCTCGCTGGCCCCCGCAGATGGTCCAGGTGTACGCGTTCGGGCACATCAGCGGCGCACACTTTAACCCCGCCGTCACGGCCACGTTTGCGTTCCGGGGCAAGATGCCGATCATCAAGGCGCTGCTTTACGTGGCGGTCCAGCTCTTCGGAGGGGCCACGGGGGCCATGACGGCGTACGCCGTCGCCGGGCCAGGCGACCTGGCCCCGTTTGCGCCCGCCCCGGACCTGCCCAACCCCGTGGCCTCGATCTTCCTGGCGGAGTTCCTCTACTCCTTCGCGCTCTGCCTCGTGGTGTCGTGCGTCGCCACGGCGCACGCGGACGACCCCAACTCGCACTACGCCATCTGCATCGGATTCACGCTTCTGAGCACCGTCAGCGCCGTCGGCCCCATCTCCGGCGGCGTCATCAACCCGGCCGTCGGGACGTCGGTGGACCTCCTCTCCACGGCCGTGGGCGGCGTTCCCAAGTACACCTGGGTCTACTGGGTGGCGCCGCTCCTGGCTTCTGTGCTCGCCGCAGCGCTGTACTCGGGTCTCGAGCGCATGGCCGCGGCGGAGCAGGAGGCGGCCGCCGACGCCGAGGCCTCGGGGGAGGACCGCTCCGCGAGCCTCGCCTTCGACCTCCCCCTCAGAGTGGTGGTCTTCGAGTTCGTGGGCACGTTCTTCCTCGCGCTGACCGCGGGCCTCGGGTCGCAGCCCCTCGCCGTCGGCGCCATTCTCACGGCTTTCATCTTCTCCTCCGCGGGCTTCTGCGGCGGCGACTTCAACCCGGCGGTGACGTTCGGGGCCATGCTGCGGTTCGGCGTGACCCGCTCGGAGCTGTGGAAGACGGCCATCGTCATGCTCGCTCAGACCACGGCCGGCATCCTTGCCGGATTTGCAGCCTTTGCGGTCAGCGACCAGGTCGGCTGGCCGCACCCCGACGGCGCCCAGGGGTCCTACGGTGCCTTTGTGTACGAGATGATGTGGACCGCGCTGCTCGTCACCGTGGTGCTCAACACCACCACCCCCGTCTTCACGCCAGCCGCCGGGTCGCCCCCGGTCGAGCACCTGTACCGCGCGCGCTCCTCCGTGCACGGCCTCGCCATTGGCATGACCCTGACGGCCGGAATCATCGGCGCGAACAAGCACGGGTCCGGCTCGGGCGGCGTGTTCAACCCAGCCGTCGGCACCGGCCTGTCCCTCGCCGCGCTCGCGAGGGAGCACGACGCCACGGGGGCGGTGTGGATGTACTGGGTGGCGCCCCTCATCGGCGCGGCGGTGGCGTCGGGCGTGTTCCGTCTCCTCCACGTCGCGGGCGACGAGGCCGAGGCCGGCGCAGGCCTGCTCGCAGATGGCGAGGGCATGGGCTCCGCCGCCGCCGACTCCATGAGCGCCGGGCTCCTCCAGCACCCCCTGGACGCCGGCTTCGTCGGCGCCCCGAGCATCAACGGCGAGTCCGAGGCGGGCGTCGGGCAAGGCGCCGCGGCGGCCGCGAGCGCGGCTGGCACCGAGACCAGCCGTGGCCCCTGAGCGTTTTGCGCGCTGACTGCATCGTTGCGTGGGCTTGACCACTCAACAGCCGCGAAGCCAACCGAGGAACGGGGAAACGGCATCGGAAGCTCTGGCATTCCGTCGCACTGTTCCGCACGCGCACCCGGCACTCGCGCACCGCTTCAGCAGCGCGCGCACCAGGCAGCCGCCAGAAAAAGGGCTCCTGCTCCTCGTCAAGGATGGGAACGACAGCCTCGTCACCGACCGTGAGCCTTGGCGGTGCGCGTGCCCCCCGACCTGCCCCCCGGAACGGCCGCCCCGCGACGAAATGTGCCCGGTTTTTTTGGTGCCTCAACTCTCGCGCAGGCTGATGTCGGGACCCGCGCCGTGCCGGACTCGGCCGAGCACGGCCTAGGAAGCGGCGAGGTTCGCAGGCACGTGTCGGCCATCGACGGCCTGCTGGCAACGATTCACTCGGATGTCACCACGGTCTACGAGGCATTCGAGTGAGACGGGGTGGATCGCGCGCGCGGGTCCGGTCCTTGGCTGCAAGGCGGCAGCGACTCCCCCGCTCCGCCGCTTCCCGACTCGCCCTCTCGCAGGCGCGGGGTCCGCCTCGCCGGTGACAAGCAGTTCCTCGGGACCCGCGACTCTCTCCCGCCTGCCGACGGGTCCGATAAGCCCAGGCTCGGCGACTTTGCGTGGACCACGTATTCCGAGGCGAAGGAGCTCCGCGATGCCGTGGCCACGTCCATGGTCCGGCGCTCCTTCGCGGCCGAGGTCAGCGACGACTCGATGCCGCCGCCCGTGTGGGACTTTGCGGCCGGGAAGCTCGCGGCGCACGTCGCCGAGGCGCCAGTGTGGACCCCGGATGACGTGGCGGCCGACGCCCGGGGCGAGACAGCGGACGAGTCCGCCGCGAGCGACGCCAAGGCCGCGCCGGTGGCGGCGGCATCCGCCCCGACGGGCCCTGCCCCCGGCGTGCGTTTCAGCGCCGTGGCTTGCATGTCCAAGAACCGAGCCGAGCTTGTCATTCTCAACCACGCCTGCTACCGGCAGAGCTGGGCGGTCGTCCCGCTGTACGACACCCTCGGCGGGGACGCCACCATCCACGCCCTCGGCCTGACGGGCGTCACGGCCGTGTTTGCGGCGGGGGAGGACTGCTCCAAGGTCATCGCGGCCAAGGTCGAGGCCTCGCGCCTCGCGTCGACGGGGCCGGGCGCCGCGGCCGGCGACGGCGCCCCCGCGGGCAGGAGCGAGGTCGGGCAGGCAGAGCTGGACCGGTGCTCGGAGCGACTGGCCACTCTCGTCTCGTTCGACGCCCTGTCGGAGGACGAGGAAGCGGCGGCCGAGGCGGCCGGGCTGGAGCTGCTCTACTGGCAGGACCTCGTGGCCGAGGGCAGGGCCGCCGTGGAGGCCGGGGAGGCCGCCGTCGCAGAGCCGCCCACCCCCGACACCGTGGAGTGCGTGTGCTTCACGTCTGGCACCACGGGCGTGCCGAAGGGCGTCGTCCTCACGCACGGCGCCGTCGTGGCGTCGGCCTCGGGACCCTTCCGCCTCGGCCTCGGCGGTGCCTTCAGCCCCGATGACGTCTACCTCTCGTACCTCCCCTACGCACACCTCTTCGGCCGCGTCCTCCACTGCGCGCTCATCACATACGGAGTCGCGATCGGCTTCTACAGCGGGGACCCCCGACTCATCGTCGACGACCTCCGACTCCTCCGTCCCACCGTCTTCCCCTCGGTGCCCCGGCTCTTCAACCGCATCCGGGACAAGGTTCAGGCGAAGGTGGCCGACACCGGCGGCCTCGCTGCGACCCTCTTCGCAGCCGCCGTGTCGGCCAAGACCGCGAACCTCCGAGCCACAGGCGTCGCCACGCACAGCTTCTGGGACTGGGCCGTCCTGGGCAAGGTCAAGGCCGGCGTCGGGCTCGACAGGGTCCGGTGAGAGGCACACACACACGCGCGCGCAAGACGCTCCTCAGGGCATTCTTTTCCCAGCTGGGGGGCGGGTGGGGGGAGCGGTGATCGGGACGGGGCCGCTGAGACGGCCGCCGACGGCGCCGGGCGGTCCCCGACCCGGCCATGGCCGTGCCGCCTCTCCGCGATTCGTTCCCCCTCGCCCGGCCATGCTACGCGCCGCGTGCGAGGCAGTGTTGTCCCGCCCGGCGGCCGCGGCTCCTCACCCTCATGGCGCCTCACAGGACCTTCCCCCTCCCAAGCCCCGTCCGCCCCCACGCCGCCTTCCCCCCCCCTCCCCCCAGGTTCATGCTCACCGGCTCCGCCCCGATGGCCCCAGAGACCCTGGAGTGGCTCCGCGTCGTGTTCGGCATCCCCGTCCTGGAGGGTTACGGGCAGACGGAGGACGCAGGCGCGGCTTTCCTGACCAGCATCCACGATCTGGGCACCACGGGCCACGTGGGATCGACCTTCCCCAGCGTGGAGGCCAAGCTCGTGTCCGCGCCGTCGCTCGACGCGCGGGTGACGGACGGGGAGCATAACGGGGAGCCGTGCCACGGGCGAGGGGAGGTATGGATGCGCGGGCCCCTGCTCTTCCGGGGCTACCTGGGGCAGGCCGACAAGACGGCGGACACCCTCACCCCCGACGGGTGGCTCCGCACGGGCGACCTTGGCCTGTGGGACGCCAGGGGCAGGCTCCGCATCATCGGCCGTGCCAAGCAGCAGTTCAAGCTGCAGCAGGGCGAGTACGTGGCCCCCGAGAAGGTCGAGGGCGCGTACACCAACGCGGCAATCGTCCAGCAGTGCTTCCTGTACGGTGATGGGCTCAAGAGCCGGTGCGTGGCAGTGGTGGTGCCGGACCCCGACGCTGCGCTGGCTTGGGCCAGGGCCAAGGGCCTGGCGGCGGCGGACGGCGCATCGGTGGTCCGCGACCACCACGATGCCCTCAAGGGGGAGGTCTCCCGCCAGATGGCCGCCGCGGGCAAGGAGGCGGGTATCAAGGGCTTCGAGAGAGCGGCCGCATTCCGCCTCGAGGCGGAGCCGTGGGACGTCGAAAACGGGCTCCTGACGCCCACCTTCAAGCTCAAGCGCCCCCAGGCCGAGGCCAAGTACGCCGATGCGATCAAGGAGATGTACGCCGAGCTCGGCGAGTGACTGTGTGGCCGAGCGCGAGAGCAAGGCCTTGAGCGAAGCTCTCGCTGCCGAGACGCGGATATGGTCGCAGCAGCTAGGAACAGTGCTACGAAAGAATGGGCCCATGGCTGCCCTTGGCCACCAGCCTCGGCATGTCGTCTCCATGAAGCAGGACAGAAAAGACAAACGACCGAGCTGCGGCCCGCCTGGTCGTGCGGAACCGAGCAAGCAGTTCCGATTCGGGTTGCCGCCTAGGACTAGCACGCTTCGCACCATGCCAGCATCGGAGTGCATGCGCATGGTGCCTGGCCGGCCTCAGTAGTTTGGAGAATGACGCCCGAACCCCCCACGAGCTCCTGGACCCTTGCATCGCGCGGAGGGGCCTGCGGTGATCCGAAGCCGATGCAGTCCGCCCCGTCAAAGGTCGTTGCGGTAGGCCCCAGCGCATGTGGGGGCCTGAGCGATGGGCGGCAGAGTGATGAGTTCCGCCGCGACGTCACAGCAAGACAAGACTGTGGCGCCCCACCTCGTGCCACGCCCTCGTGGCCTGCGGCAGTGAGCTCGCCGGAATATTGCGCATCCCATGCTGCTAAGCTTGGTCTTGGCGATCGCCACCCTCGGACTGGCGGCGGCTGGTGAGACGTTGCAATGCTCCCCGCCGGCCTATGAGCATTGGCGGCTGCAGCAGAGGGCTCCAAGGCAGGTGAAGCGTGGCAGTTTGGGCACATCCAGCCAACGCCGCGCGCCGTGTGCTCCTTGGGCTGCTGCGCTCCGTGGCCGCCGGGGATGCGTGTGCGCGCCCTGGGCCTACCTGAAAAGGCACCCCACAGCCGCCCCGCCGGCTTGCGCGCATAAGCTTTGCTCGGTTCATGCAGAACCGCGCGTATGGTCGTCAAAAAGGCGGTCGCTTTGTCGCTTCAGCGCTTGCTTCCGTGGAGGCCGCATGGCTTGCACTTCCCGAGCCACCGTGACTGCACCCGCCTTCCGCGACGCAGCACCGGCAAGATGTAGCGCATCATACGTCCATGTTGCATCAGCCAGAACCTGCCTTCGGTACAAAGGAAGCTCGCGGACTTGGTTCTCTGCAAAGCGGGATTGTGAGGCAGAGGGAGCATATCTCGCCGAACCACGTGATCGCGAACAACAGCGCGTTGCGTGGGGCTTCTGCAATTCCAGGCGTCAGAAATGCTGGTTAGGACTCACGGATAGAGAACGCGAAGGCACCTGGCGATGGGAGCGTCACCGCACGGTGATGTCTGGTTTGAGATGGTGGGCTGGAGAGCCAAACAACGCTGGGGGCGCACAGCATTGCGCCCTCATGGCGCCAGACGGAAGAAGCACGCTACTGCTGGATGATGACCGGTGCGACCATACTGTTCATTACGTGTGCCAGAAGCCCGACACCGGCTGCGAAGGCGGCCGCTTCTGGCTAGGGTCCAGCTGCTCACTGTGTCAAGCGGGCACGTATGCCTCTGGTTTCGGCTACCGTCTCAGCTGCACTCCATGTCCTGCCGGCCGGTACGCGTCGACCACGGGGTCGACCAGCTCCCAGTGTCAGGGCCCCGCAGCCGCCGGTCATTACACCCTGGCCGGGGCAACAAGCGCAATTGCCTCGCGCTGTCCCGCCGGGCGGTACGCGTCGACCACGGGGTCGACCAGCTCCCAGTGTCAGGGCCCTGTCGCAGCAGGCTACTTCGGTAGCTCTGGAAGCACGACGGACAGGCCGCCGGGCCAAAGATGCGCCGCGGGGCGGTACGGCAGCCCCGGCCAGACGACATTGAGTTGCACCGGCCCTTGCGAAGCTGGCTTCTGGTGCCCAGCCGGAAGTGCATCGTCGCGAGAAAACGCATGTAGCACGGCAGACTGGTACTGCCCGGCAGGATCTGGGGCTCGCTTACAAGTGACGGCTGGACACTACTCGACACCCCTGGCGTCTCCAGCAGCACAGCGCTCTGGGCAGAAGCCGTGTGAGGCGGACTACTTTTGCTGGCGTGGCCTGCGCCGCCTTGCCATTGCCTTCACGGGACCGGAGCAGCTCTGTACGGCATCTGACATGGGCAATGGGTCGACTGTCAACGACTACGTGGCCACGCTGGATGTGCCGGAGCGTGACATCGCAGCCTCGCTCGCGACCATCGGCGTGCGCTCTGAATATGGGAGCCCGTCGTACGCCATCGACAGCCACACCGCATTGACCTCGTGTGCTGCGCTCGCCGGCCAGGCTCCAGGAGTGTCGGACGCGGACGGCCTGTTCCGCATCTCAAACTCGTCAGCCGCTTTTGTGACATTGTCCGTCGCACCAGGGAAAGCGCTGGACTTTGAGGTATGCCCGCTTTACCTGCTCACCGTCTCAGCGACCAGATCTGGCACCACAGCCAGATGCAACATCACTGTCCACGTGCGGGATGTCAATGACCACCCCATCTTCGCCGGCAGGAACATCACAGCCGGCGTCGTCCGAGGTGCCATCGACGAAGGCGACCCAGCCGGCACACTTGTTGTGCAGTCGGGCGCCGCGAGCTCAGAAGGCTTGCGATCGACACCGGAGCTCGCCGCGACCGACCAGGACGCGGGCGACGAGGAGTCCCTCGTATGGGGAGTGGAGTCCGAAGATGCGGTTGAGGTGCCGTTTGTGATCATCAACACAGCGCATGGACCGCGCGTCGCGCTCAGCCCGGTCGTCGGCCGTGGAGGCCTGGACTTTGAGGCCCTGCGAGCCGCTGCCGCTCGGTCCCCGTCCGAGACGCTCCGCCTCGAAGACACGTCGTCCGCCCCTTTGCTTGCATTCAACGTGACGGTCACGGACTCCAGCGGTGCGCTGACGCGCGTGCGCTTTGAGGTGGAGGTCCGCGACATCAACGAGCGGCCGGTGATCCTCGGCGACTCTGCCGGTAGGACTGCTCCCAATGTGTCAGCAGGCCCCGCAGCTGCAGGCATTCGGCGAGAGGTGCCCGAAAACGCCGCCCCCGGCACACCAGTCGCAGTCGTTGGCTTTGGCAGGGCTGTGGCAGCTGCTGTGGCAGAGCCCGGGCCCGGCTTGTCCGGCTCTGGCCTCAGCCTCGACCACCATTGTGCCATCAATGCCAGTGATGAGGACGCCGCACAGTCTCTGGTCTTCGGCATCGTACCTGCGGGGCAGGGGGCTGGCCCGCCAGCTTCCGTGACCCCCGCGGGTCTGTTTGAGGTGCACAGCACCACTGGCGTGATCCGACTGCTGCGAGCCCTGGACCGCGAGAGCGCAACCGAAGGTGGGCCGGTCCACTTTGTCCGCGTCCGGGCGTGTGACGATGGCTTGCCGTCACTATGCGACGAAGCCGACGTCCGTATCGAGGTTCTTGACGTGAACGAGCCACCCGTGGTCGCAGAGGCCCAAGTCTTCACGCTCCCGGAGAACGCAGAGCCTGGGAGCGAGGCTGCAGCGGTGGGTGTGCCGGGGGCGCCGGTGGCCGTATCGGACCCGGATGATGGCGGCGCCTTTACATTCTCCATCCTCGAGTCTGAGCTGGACATCAACGGCACGTCCGGGCTCAAGCCTCTGTTTAAGATCGGCCCCCTGACTGGCAAGCTGGCCGTGGTTGATGATATCGACGTTGCAGACGTGTGGAGCTCGGACCTGAGCTTTGAGGCGCCCCCGAGGGCCGTTGCATTTCCGGTCCCTGGAGCGCCGAGCGAAGCGGTAGAGGCGATTGCTGCAGGCAACTACTTCCGGATCGTCGTGCGCGCTTGCAACGCGGGGCCTGACGGGCGCGCACAGTGCGGACAGGCGACAGTTGTTGTTGCGCTGAGCGACGTGAACGAGGCTCCGCGCGTGGTCCCTGGCCAGTCGCTCGGCGTGCGGGAGCAGTCAGCCGTGGGAAGTATGGTGGGACCGGCAGCTCTGCGCGCAGAGGACCAGGATGCGGGGCAGACGGCCATGCTGCAGCTTTCCGAAGCAACGAGTCCGAGATCTTCCCAGTTCGCCGTCGAGCCGTCCGGACGAGTCACGCTATCGCGTGCAGCGCCGGCACTGGCGCCCGGTGAGCCAAACAGGACCGAGCAGATGCAGGTGACGGCCACCGACGGCGTGCTGGACAGCACTGCTGAGAGCGTCTGGCTGGTGGTGGAGTCGCACAATTTCCCGCCCGTCGTACAGGCCGTCGTGCTTCGAGTGCCAGAGATCGCCACAGCGGGCCACCTGGTGGGCAACGTCTTCGCCACGGACAGCAACAACGGGCAGGTCCTAACGTATGGGCATGCTGCTGACTCGTTCTTGCCGGAGACTGGCCAGGGCTTGTTCAGTGTGGACTCTGCGTCGGGGGCGATCCTCGTCACGGCTCCGCTCAACCATTCTGCGCTCCCCAGTCTTACTATGAGAGCCACCGTGACGGACGACGGGCCGGTGAGCTTGCAAGCGTCCGCGGCCATCACCATCATCATCACCAAGGTCCGCCGAGCCGTCCTGGCATCGGTGTCGCCGCCTCCGGCCGTGACGTCAGCAAGGCTTGAGAGCTTGCGGGCTGATGTCGCCGATGAAGAATTCAACGCATTGGCCGGCTCGGGGGCATCTCCTCCGGGCCGTGTGTCCCCGATGAGCACCCTTTGGTGGCCGCAGCTGCGAGGCTCGAATTTGTCCGCAGTGTCGTTCCGCGTCAGTGGAGCCGGACAGGCGGCAGTCGTGGACGAGGCTCCGCCGGCGGTCATCTTGCGCTTCGGCCGGGGCAACGCGACCGAGTGTGGCTGTGAGGCAACTGTGCTTAGCGACGCCGGCAGCTCGCTCGGCTGCTCTCGTCCCCTGAAGCTGCGGGAGCTTGCTCAGTGCGCGTGGGACGCCGCTCTGCCTGAAGCGCGAGTCCTCACGGCCGACGGGCTCGACCTGCAAGTACCGGTGTCAGTGTATGGCCTTCCCGCGGGTCCCGAGCAGCTGCCTCCGTTCCGCCTGGTTGTCGGTGCTGCCGCGGCCGCTGTGCCATGTGCCTACGAGACTCGGCAGGACTGGCATCCGGGCGCTGGATCACGCCGCGCACGCCCATGGTGCGCTTGCTTGCGCCCGCTTCCCCCGCTTCGGCCCGTCCAAGAGTCAGTGTGTGGGAACGCGACCAGCTTCCGAGTGTCTGTCCCGCTCGGGCTGCAGCTTGTGAGGACGCCGGCCTGTCCATCAATGCCCCTTGATGACGTCGGCAAGGTGGTGCTCACCCCGCCGCTGATCGCCTCATCACAAGGTCGATCACTGCTGGCCGCCCACGTCGTTCTTCTTCCAGCGGTCCTTGCGCTTGCCGTGCGCACGCCGCTGACCAACGATACTCACAGGCCGAGCTCTCGGCTGGCCGGCTCTGCTGAGCTGTCTGTCGAGTCAGTCGGCGCCCCGTGGTACAACCAGGCCGGGGTGTGGCCGTCAGGTGGCGGGCGGGCAACACTGCACCTGCGAGCGTCACAGCCATGGATGGTACACGCGCTTGACTCCAGCAGGGCGGCAGCACTTGCGGCCGACCAGTCGGTGACGCCTTGGCGCGTCTCTGGCCTGGTCGTGGACATCCAGCCTGCCGCCGATACTTTGCCCATCGCCGCGCTCGAAGTGGTGCTTACGGGGCACATGTCTAACGTGGAGGCGGCAGTGATGGCCGCGTCATCGGCTCCGGGCCTTGAGGACATGTGGGGCCGGGATGTTACACTGTCAGCTGTGACAGGGTATTCGGCCGGGCTCACCAGAATCCATCAGGCAAGCCCGGCCTCGGAGCCGCTCCGGCAGTATCGACTCACCGTTGAGGGAAGCTCTGCCCCAACAAAGAGCTCTCCGCGCGGTGACGCCCTTGGCTGTGACACGCTGCCCGTCGTTCCTGACGACGGCACAGGGCGGATGCGCCCAGCTTGGCTGCCCGAGGCCGCACTGAATGATGCAGGGCGCTTCGAGGATCCGCAAGGGCTGCTGACGTCGGCAGTGGCCCAGAGTGGTGGTGCGGTGGGCGTTGGTGGACGTCCAGCCTTCCGCGCCACCGCAGTCAGCTCCGCAACATCACTCACAAAGTCTGGTCACATTGCAGCCGCCTCGACGCTGGCTGCTGGTATTGTCAGCGTGCAGCTTCCAGTGGCTCCCGCGCAAGGGGAGGTGGGGGTTGTAGAGTGCCGTTCGTCGCTGCCGAGCCTCGTCGGCGTGGCTGCGGCACGCGGCACGCGCTCGGCGCCAGCCAGGGCCTCGCCCGCATCGGTGCGGCTGACACGGGCCTGGTGGCGGGCAGAGAACGGCCTGGATCAGCGGGACGACGGAGGGCTTGTCGTAATCACTGGAGCCGGGCCGCGCCCCAACTTCACCGTGGCTGTGTGGGGCATGGACGCCACAGCGACGTCCCCGCCGTCAGCGGTCGAGGTCAGCGTCACGTGCTCTCTGCGCTCCGAGCGGCCCGATGGCAGCACCACCGGCGCCATCGCAGGCGCGGTATTTGGGCGCACGTCTCCAATCGTCATCCCGGTCCTGTGGGCCCCGGTTGTCCTACCCGCAGTCGGCGAGGCTGTCGAGGTCCTTAACGCGTCCGCGGTGTCTGCCTTGCTTCGGGTCATCGGTGCGTCGGGAACGATGACTGGTGGAGCCGACGCCCCGCCAGGCGGCTCTGTCTGGGTTCGCGCATCGGACCGCAGCGAGGGCATTCGCTCGCACCTCCAAGGTGCACTTGACCGGTCCGCCGAGCTCCAGCCGTCAGCCGCAATGGCCGCCGTGCAAGCGGCCGCAGACACGGTGCGTAGCCTCAGCTTGACGGCGGCAGGTTTTGCCAGAGCAGAGCTCACCGAAGTCCTGACGGCAGAGTCTGCGGCTGACTCGGCAGCCGGGACCTCCGCCCTGCTCGGGTCTGCCCTCATCGTGCGGCTGTCGGCATCCCGTGAGGTCACCCTGGTGTGCGCAACTGCTGCTGCGCTCTTCGCGCGGGGCATCAATCCTCGGGCCATACCTGCCGCCCGCTGCATGGGGCGAGGAACGCGCGTGTTTGTGGGCGGAGCCGAGGCGCCGGTGCTCTCGGTGCTTGGTGGCGGGCTCGCTGCGACGGTAACAATGCCCCCGCTGACGTGCGGGTGCGGGCTGGGAGCCAACGCGTCGTCGCTCAGCCTTCCCGCCGGGTCATCGCTCGTGGAGGTGGCTGGCCTCCCGACCAACGGTGATGGGGGTATTTCAGGATGCGGCGCCAGGCCGTTGACCATCGTGAACCTGCCGATGATGCGAGCACCCAGTACGATGACCGCGACGCGGCCTGACCGTCCGATCCTCAATGGATCGCGGTGTGACGGAATCGTGGCCAAGTCTGTGCTCGCGGCTCCGGACTCCACGATCATTGTGGCATGCGACGCGGCTGCCGTTGCTGCCTCTCATGCCGCCGTGGCATCGACCATCGCGCTTGGCTCGCGGCTCGGTGGGTGTGCTACCGGGTCCGTGGGCGTGAGCGACCTGATCTCTGAGCGCATCGGTCCGCTGCTGCAGACATCTCGTCGGCTGACTGGGCGATCGGCTGCGGCCCCGCCAGCGCTTGCCGTGGTCTCGCTGTCGCCGTCCGGTCGAGCGACTGCATCCGCACCGGCACCGTGGGGCGTCGGCTTCACTGTCACGTGTGCTGGATTTCCGTCCACCCCGGCGCTGTGTATGGACCCCGATGCCGTGTTAGGCGGCCTTCAGTGTGCATTTGGTGAAGGGGATGCATGCAGGGCCTGCCCACGCGGTGCGCTGTGTCCCGGCGGTTTCTCGTCGCTGCCGCTTCCAGGATTCTGGACCGCTGACATTTCAAGCGGCAGGATGGCAAGGTGCGGGGCGCCGGCTGAGCTCAGATGTCCGGGCTGGCTGCCCGGGGCCGGCGTTGTCAAGAGCCTCTGCGGCGTCGGCTTCACTGGCCCGGCTTGCGGGCTGTGCGAGCCTGGATACTTTCCCGAGTCAGCGGCCGGCTGTGAGAGCTGCCCTGATGGATCTGCCCTCCAGCTTGTGCTGATCCCGCTTGCAGTCTACGCAGGTGTCGGCGCTGGTCTCGTCCTGCTCACCTTCTGTGCGCTTCGGGGCCTTGCTGCTGTCACGGGTGCGCCCCCTGGACGGGTCGCTCGGAGCGCGTCCCAGTTTGCGATGTGGGCGGTGCTGCTGCTCCAGACGATTTCCCAGGTCGGGTCCGCGTCGCGGCCGGGCCTTGCTCCGGAGCTCGCACGGCTGTACACGCTGCTCTCGGTCTTTGAGCTGGACCCAAGCATTGGAGTGCACCCGTCGTGCATTGTGGGTGCACCGCTGGTCATGGAGGTGGCGATCCTCTCCTTGGTCGGATTGCTCGCCGTCACGGCTCTCGCGGCTCTCGCTGTCATTCGAGGCTACGCAAGATCAGCCGCCACATCGGAGGCTGACTCCACGGCAAAGTTCTCAGTCAGAGCTCGGAAGGCCACGCCGTCCCTGGCTGCCCTTCAGCGATCCACGACTGCGCAGCTTCGCCTGAAGCGAGATGGGCTGTGCGGCTGCACGTCAAAGGTCGCCCTGACGGGACTCATTCTTTCGTTTTCTATCGCATGCACAACTGCGTTTGGTCTCCTCAACTGCGTGCCAGGAACGGGCGCACTCTCGTCAAGCCAAGTGCTAAGCGGAAACCAGTTCCTGCCCTGCGGACAGGGCCTTCATGCCTTTGCCTCCCCGTTTGCGGTGGTGATTCTGACCGTCGCAGCGGCAGCTATTGGAGCCGCGCTGTGCGACGCCACCAGGCGTGTGCGCAGAGCCGCAGCGCACGCCAAGGACAGCAGCCAGCCTGATTACGGGAGGGGCTGCTGCCTGCTCCGTGCGGGCGCTCATTCAAAGCACCGTGCGACATCAGGACCCGGTGTGGCAAGTGGCCGCGCACTGAAGCGCGTCGACGGTCGACCTCGCTCACTTCTGGACTCCATCAGCGGTCCTACGGTGGCCATGCCTGACCGGCAGCTCTCGTTCCATGGCCCGAACCCTCTGCTCGGCGCCAAATCAGCAAAAGCAGGATCGTCTGGGCAAGCAAAGACCAAGCGCTTGCCAGGCCAGCATCCCCGAGCAACAGACACGCGTCTCGCGCTGAGAGCCCACATCGAGGCAATGACGTCGCTGGCGCCGCTACTTCAGGCAGAGTACCGAGCCTGGGACGCGCCTGCGATGCGCGCCGCTGACCTCATGCTTATCGTCATCTTGGCTGGGGTCGGGACGTTCCTGGGGCCAGACTCTGCAGAGGCCGTGGCTCGCAACTCAACGGGAGAGGCCGACGAGGTGCAAGTCTTGGTCTCCGCGCTTACCTACGCGTCTGCGGCCAGCGCTGTCATCGTGTCGTGCTGCGGCGGAGTGGTGGCTCTCATGTACTGCGGCTTCGGCCCCGGGCCGTACATTCCCGAGGACGCGTGGAAGCGTCCGATTCGGGCCGGCTCGCTGCTCCTTGCCGCCGTGGCATCGCTCCTCAATGCCCTCAACGCTGCAGCAGCGGTGGCGGACGCCAGGGCGGACCTCGCGACGGAGTTGCTCGGCACAGGCGTCCAGGTGATGTCGCTGGCTGTGCTGACGCTCTCCATCGTCACAGTGGTGGCTCTCGTCGTCGGCTTCTGGAGCTCGATGCTGAGCCTCGCGCTTGCAGAGGCTCCGAGCGCACGATCCTGCCATGAGGGGCAACGTGCAGGCCCGGAGCCGTGCTTGCTTCGCGTGGCACGATACGTCCACTCACAGCAGCCATCCTCAGGGCCTTCATCCAGGAAGACAGTCGCTGCCCGGGCATCTCTCGCATCGGCCTTGAGCTCAGCATGCAGCGGAGTGACTCAGAATACACCGGATCATCACGACGGCGCACAGAACCCGCTTCATGCCTCAAAGAGTGACCTGCAGCTGTCTGGCGGCCTTCGGAAGCCCCGGGCTGACCTGCCACCGTCGGGCCTCGCAAGCCGTGTCCTGGTGGGCGGGCGGCAGTCTGGACGACCAGCCTCTCTGAGGGATGGAGCAGCTGCAGCCTTTGCGGCCCGCGCTGGAGCGTTGAAGGATGACCGGGCTGTGGTTCAGGCAGTCCGGCTGCTGCGGCGATAGTGAGTGCAATGCATGACGCATCTGTGCATTCATCTCGCGCGCATTGATGGGGAAGCGCTCGTGCACCATCAAAGGCCAGGCGTGGTGCTCTAGGCAGACCAGGCCCGCATCTTCTTGCTGAGAGCTCGGGTAGCGGGCAATGCCTGACCATGGCAAGGCTCCAGCGTCGCACGATGGACAATGGCATTCTGTTGTCGCGATACCCTCTTGGACCATGTTGCTCTTCGTGTGGCAGCGTGTTGCGTTTGCCTGCCTGCGATCACCGAGCTGTCACTCTCGCTGTCGATGGCCACAGGCATCGACCCAGGAGCGGCATTACCGTGCCTACTCTCCTTACCCACCACCCGACTGCACACCGTGCCGTAAGCTTGCAGCGCACAGCATACTGCGCACCTCAAGCCCCGTCATCTCACGCAATGACATATCACACGAGTGCAGCAAGCGACCCGCGCTATGGCTGCCCTCCTGCTCGGTGCGTTCCATCAGCAGCCAGCGGGTCGCGCATGGCGTGTTCACGCATGGCAAAGACATTCCCGCATCCCGAGCTGTCGATATACTTTGCCACGCCATCCAGCTCGCCTCAATCGCCTGCTCGGCGACGGCGCGCGTGACCGCCGCGCCCGGGCAGCAACACGGCTCGGAACGTCAGCTGCGCACTCGTCCGGACGTTGCTCGCCGTGACCCTACGTCGCTCAGTACATGTCCAGCTCGTTGTCCTCGTCGCCGGACGACCCGCCCTCCTCCTCCCTGATGAAGCTGCCGCCCGCGTCCCGGGGGCTCCCGCCTGCCCCGCCGCCCTCCGCCCCGAACGCGCCGTCCGCCGTGGCCGCGCGTGACGTCAGGTCCGATACGCCCGCGTCCCCCGACCCCAACTCCCCCACCGGCGACGCCTCCACGCCGCCCCGCCCGACCGGCCCCGCGCCGCCCGCCGTCCCCCGCTCCCTCGCTGCCCAGTCAAGCAGCGACCCGCCGGCCCCCCCCGCCACGAGGCCCGCACCCCCGCCGAAGCTCGCCGCGTGCGTCGGCCCCCCGCTCCCCGACCGGCCGCCCGCACCCCGCCTCAACGCAGCCGGCGGCCCCACCGCCACGCCGTCCTTGCCGACCAGACCAGCCCCACGCCCAGGCGGAGCCATCCCCCCGTCGGCGTCCCCCCCCGCCCTGCCCCCGCCCCCCTTCCTCCCCCGCGCGCTCGCCGACACCGGCCGCCGCCTCCTCGCCGACGTTGGCCGCAGGCTGCCCCGCCCCTCCGCCGCCCTCGGCGCCCCAAATCGCTCCTCCAGCCTCTCGAATGGGTCAGCCGCCGACCCCGCCGCCCCGTCCGCCCGCCACCGGCGCCGGGACCCAGCGCCCACCGCCGTCGCTGGCCGGCTCGGCGCCCGTGACGATGACGACAGCGGCCGCGACCCGCCCGCGCTGCCGGGGTCGCCCCCTCCCGAGTCCTCGGCCCCGGCGGCCTCCCGCCCGGCCGCGTCGCTGCCCGCCCCCGCGACGCTGCCGACCGCTCCCGCGTCGCTCACCGCCCCCTCGTCGCTCTCCTCCTCGATGACGTCATCGGCCCCGTCGTCGACGTCCCGCCCGAACTCCCGCTCAAAGTCGCGATCGAACACCTCACGCGCCCGCTCCGACGCAAAGCCAGGACGGGAGGCGGTCGACGTGTTGGCGGGGGGCGCCACAGCCGGGATGGCAGCCGTGCCGCCGAGACGGCTGCCCGCGCCGGACCCCCCGTGCGCCGCTGCCAACCCCCCCTCCGCCGCCGCCTCCTCCTCCTCATAGTCATCGTCGCCGTACCCCTCTGCGTCGTCCTCGGTGTCGTCGCCGGGCCCCGCCACCCCGGGCGACGACCCCCGCTCCCCCCGCCGCACCGACGACGTCGCCGCGCCCCCCCCGCCGCCCCCCGGGGACCACGGGCCCGAGTGCCCGCTCCTGGTGCGGCGTCGCGCCGGGAGGCGGAAGAGCGACTCCTCGCTGTCGGTTCCGGCCCTGCCGAGCGACGACGCGCCGCTCCCCCCGCCGAGGTCGCTCATGCGCGGAGACCGGAGGGCCCTGGCCGCGAGGCCCATCACCCCCGCGGCCCGGGGGCTGGACTGGCTCGCGGCCGCGGCCGCCTTGTCCGCCGCGGCCGTCGCCCGACGCGTCGCCGCGGACACGGGCCGAGGCGCGGCAGAGCCGGTCGACGTCCCGGTAGAGCGGGCGTCATCGTCGGCCGCGGCGTCCCGGGCGGAGCGGGGCCGGTTCGGCGGCGTCCCGTCCTGCCGCCGCCCGCTGCCCCGCCTGGCCGGCTCGCCGCCCGCCCTCGCCGACGACGGCCGCCTCGGCGCGAACCCGCTCCCCCGCCGCCCACCCTCCGCACCGGCCCTCGCGGCCTGCCTCTGCCGCCCGAGCGCCGCGCTGACCGGCCGGACCGGCGCCGACGCCCCCTCCTCCCCCTCCTCCTCCTCCTCGGCGGCGGCGGCGGCGGCATTGTCGTTGCTGCTTCCGAGCACTCCCCACCCGTCATCCTCCGCCGCCCCGCGTCGCTCCGCGCCTCGCGTCGACGTCTCTTCGTCGATCAGCTCCGCGGCTCTGCTCAGCCGCTCCGCCTCTGCCCGGGCGGAGGACCGCACACCGCCGTCCCACGTCACCTTGGAGCGGAGAAGTGTGTCGAGCTCTGCCCGGGACGCCGCCGCCTCCGGCGACGTCGAACCGTCGCGCGCCGTGACGGCGGGACCGGACGTTCTGGCGATTTCGCCGCCGCCCCCGCGGTCGGCACGGCGTGCGGTGGCCGGGCGGCGGCCGGCAGAGCCGCCCCTGCCGCTCCCCCGCCCTCCCCGCCGCCGCTGGGCCGCTGACCCCGGGCGGAGCGCACCCGCCGCACCGAGCCGGCGCCGCGACGGGGCCGGCCTGGCAGAGCTGGGGCGGGAAGGACCGGCGTTGGACCGGGCGGCGGGGCGGCGGGGCGACGCGGCGCCGTGACCACTCCGGGGCGGCGGCAGCGGCCCGGCCGCGACGCCCCCGCCCGCGCCCCCGGCGTCGAGCAGACCCCTCGCCTGCCGCCGCGCGCGCCGGATCAGCGAGTCGACGTCCTCGATCGCGCGGGTTAGGTGACCGTCATTCTTCGCCCCGCCGGCGGGCGGCCTGCCCGTCTTGGTGCCGGGCACCGCCGCGCGGCCGCGCCGCCGCGCTCCCGGCTTGACCCCTCGCGTCCGCAGCCGCCCCAAAAGGCGCCGGTTCTCGTCCGTCATGCGGCACAGCGCCGCGGAGAGCCGCGCGGCCCCGTCGTCGTGGCGCCGAGGCGAGCCGCGCCCGCGCCGGGCCGTGCCGGGCGGACCGCCCGCGGAAGGATCGCCGGAGGGACGCAGCACGGGGAGCTTCGGGAGCGCGGGCGCCTCGTCGGTGTCCTGGAGCATGGCGTTCATCTTGCCGAGAAGCATCCGGCTCCTCGCCGCGGAGGACGGGCGGCCGGCCCGGGCGCCGTGCGCGCGGCGCTTCGTGTCAGCACGGGGTGCATCTTCCCCGCGCGACGTCTTGCTCTCGCCGTGGGCGTGCCTTGGCATGGTGGTGGCGGAACAGGCCGAGAGACCCCCACACCTCTGGGCGCCGGCACTGGCGTCACGGGGCGCGGCGCGATGTGTGCTCGGCTATCGAGGGCGTGCGCTCGGTCCTGGATCGCTGCTCCCGCTGGCCCTCGTAGTGCACCGCGTGTGGCGTTCGGCGCGGTGCTGGCGTGGTCTCCGCCTGCGGCTCTGCCGCCGCTCGCAAACGGCTTTCAGGCCCGACTCGGCCGCCACCGGCTGTGCGCCCGCCGAGGAAGGCATGGATTCCCGCGACAGCGTGCTGAGCGCCGGCCAGCAGGCGGCGCTCGATGCCAAGAAGGTGAGCCTCCGGGTCCGCCGCACCGCGCTCCGCCACTCCGCGCCCGCGGACGGCCATGCTTGCCTCCCTCGCTGCCATCACGCCCGCAGGTCGAGCTTGCCGCGGCCGACGAGAGGTACCTCAGGGCGCACCCGGAGGTTGGCGCGATGGTGTCCGCGTTCACGAGGCACTGCATCGCCTCGCGGCCCGGGAGCGTCCGCGAGGCCGCCGTGGCCTTTTTCTCCGACACTGACGCGGTGCGCGCGGCGGCGGCACCTGCAAACGAGTGACGTGCGCGGCGCGCGTGCCTGTTGTGTGACTGAGCGGCGCCACGGGCGGCCAACCGATTGCTTGCTTCGTTCCCCGCGCCCGGTCACGCGGCCACGCCGCACACGCGCGCCGCGATTGTCCCACTCACGCCTCATCCTTGGTCTCCGCGCCGTCGTCCGGCCTGGGGCTGAGCCCAGCGTCGGCGATTGCGCCCTTCGCCGCCTCGGCAAACACGCGACCTTCGGCCTCGGCCCCCGCCTCCGTCGCCGCGACATCCGCCCCCTCGGCCGCAGCGCGCACAAGGTCCTCCCCGAGGCCGCCGCTCCCGCCCCCCGCCGCCGCCCCCTCGCCCCGCACCGCAGCCTCCGCCGCCGCCAGCGCGGCGTCCGCCACCGCCCCGTCCACCGCCTCCCGGACCAGCGACGCCGCGCCCACCTCGTGCACCCGGCAGAGCTGCCTCCACACCATGTCCCTCTTCGCCCGGACCCCCTCCTCCGCCTGCCGCCGCCCCGCCTCCTCCGCCTCCCTGCGCCGCCGCGAGTCCCGGGCCCGCGACGCCAGCCGCCGCACCCGCCGCTGCTGCTCCGACCGCACGAGCTCCTTCGCGAGGAAGTCCAGCGTGGCAGAGCCGGCAGAGCCCGCGATGGCGCTGAGGGCGGCGTCCTCGTCGGCCCGGAGGCGCCTCGCGGCGTCCACCGCCCCCTCCTCCTCCTCCACCGTCCTCCGCTCCGCCGCCCGCAGCAGGTCCAGCCTGATCTCCCCGATCAGGTCCATGCGCCGCTCCTTCCCCTCGCTGAGCCTGTTCTGGTCGGCGCGCCCTCGCAGCAGCCGCTGCAGCAGCAGCACCGCCTGCTCCAGCTCCGCCTCCGCCTCCGTCTCGTCCTCCTCCTCGAAGCTGGGGGTGGACGGCCGCGCGGCCAGGGCCTTGGCGCGCCGCCACGACGGCACGTCAGCCGCCACGGGCCGGGAGCGCCCGAGCGATGACGTCACTGCCGCCTTGGCCACGCCCGCCGCGGACGACCCGGCCCCCGCGCCGCCGCCGACCACGGTCCCCGTCAGGCCCGTGAGCGCGGCCGCCTTGGGCCCCACGTCCCCCGGGCGCGTAGTGGAGAGCAGGGCGTGGACGCGCTCGATGTCGGCCGCCACCGCCGCGGCCCGCTTCGCCTCCGACCGCTGACCCCTGGGCGCCAGGGCTGTGGACCGGCGGCCGGACCCCGACGCCCCCGGCCCCGCGCCCGGCCGCGCGACCCTCGCCGTGACCGCCGACGCCGGCAGAGCCGCGTCGAGAGCGTTGAGCGCCACGGCCCCTCGCACCGGCGCCACCGCCGACACGTCGAACCGGGCGGCGACCGCGATCCGGTCCCGCTGCGCCCCGTCCCGCCGCCGGGGCGCGAAGACCGCCGACCCGGGGTCCGCGTAGTCCGCGATGATGTCCCGGCCCGACCGCTTGGGGTGCCGCCGGCGGGTCGCGCCCCCGCCGCGGGCGAGCGACGACGCGCCGCCCGCGCCCCCGGGGCCCGTGAGCGCCGCGGACCCCGTCCCGACCGCCGCCGCCCTCGTCGTCGCCGCCACCGACGTCCCGGCCACCGCGTCGGCCTTTCGTTCCGCCGCCTCGCGGTCCCTGGCCAGCTTCCGCAGGGCCTGCGTCCTCTTCCGACGGATCCCCCGCAGCGCCTCCTCCTTCTCCGCCTCCAGCTGCGCGCGCAGCGCCTCCACCCGCGCGTCGCTCTCGAACTCGCGGCGCCGCTCCCTCTCCTCGAGGGCCGACGCCACGGCCTCCACCCTCGCCCCGTTCGCCGCGTCCATCTCCCCCTCGCGGAACCGCCAGTCCTCCAGCTCCTGCCGCTGCATCAGCCGCTTCCGCACCGCGAAACCGGCCTCGTCGGTCATGGGCGGCAGCGATGCCTCCAGCTCCCGCCGGCCCCTCAGCCGCCGGACCAGGGCCACCTCGGCGGTGCCCGCGGGCAGCGACGCGCCCCCCGCACCCCCGAAGCGCAGGTGGGCGACGGCGAGCACCTCGGGGTCCTGCCCGGGCGCCACGGTGTAGTCGGCGGTGAAGGGGTCAGTCTGCGCCTCGCCGTCGCGGTACTTGGTCTGCACGCCCACGGTGCGGGCGGCGACCACGGCCTCGCCGTCGGCCGTGGAGACGGAGGCGGGGTGCGGGTCGGCGGTCACGAGGTGCGCGTCGGCGGCCGAGGCGGCCTCGGCGCGCGCGGCGTCGGCGGCGCGGCGGGCCTCGGCCCGAGACACGGGCGCGGGCTCCCGGGTCGCCGGCGCCGCTGAGCGGTCCAGAACGCTGCGGGGAGGCGAGGCGGACAGGGGAGGAGCTCGGCTGGGGCCGGGAGGGAGGGGCTCGGTCGGGCGCGGGGTGTCCGGGCAAGGCGGCGGCGGGTTCCCGCGTCTCCGTCTCACAGCGGCACGCCCCCGAGGGTGGCGCCGCCCGTTGGCTGGGCGAAAAAGCGATGCCGGTGCGTCCCCGAGACGTCCACGGCCTCCCGTGCCTCCCGCGCCGCTACGGCCGACGGCTGCCCCGGCACGGCCGACGGGTCCATCACCTGCCGCGTCATGTGCTTGGGGAGCTCCTCCTTGTGCGGGAGGCGGTAGCCGGCGCGGGGGAACCGGCGAATCTCGCTGAACATGTTCTTGGCGTCCGGGACGCGCTCCTGCGACCAAAACAAACACGCGGGCGGTGAGGCGATCCGTATAGGTGCCAGTCGTGCCAAGCAATGGCGCCGGGCGGGCGCGGAACGGCGGGCCAATGGCACCGGGACTCACGACATCCCTGAACACGGCGGCCTGCTGCGCCTGCATCCGGTTCTTGGCCGACGACACCGTGAAGGTGGGATCTGCAAGCACATCAGGCGCGGCAGACGGAGGGAAAAGTGGCGAGCCGAGGGCCACGCAAGGCGGGCGGGAGCGCGGCGGCGATCGGGGAGCAACGGATGGGGGCGGCCGCGCTCACCGTAGAGGTGGTCATACCGCCGCGTGGCCTGCGTGGTTCGGACGGCCATTGCGGTCCAGTTGCGGGACGGCCGCCTTGTGGGGCGTCCTGTGCGCGCGTCCACGAGGCGGCGGGGCGCGCGGCAGAGCAACGGTTCGGGTTGTGTGGCGTCGCGCCCGCCGGTCACGCATCACGACTCGTCCAGCCACGAGTGCCCGCACGCGCCGCATAGACACCTCCGCTTGGACTCGCTGCCGCCCGAGCCGCCCCCTCCCCAGACCTCGGACTTCCGGATGTCGCGCTGCGACGACAGCTCGAGCGCCCGGACCTCCCGCCGCCCGCACGACGGGCACGGGATGTCCGTCTCCGACGCCTGCTTCATGCGGTCGAACGGCGTGGCGGCCGCGGCGCGCTGCGCGAGCCGCCTCTCGCGGTCCTGCTCCGTCGCAAGCTCCAGCGACGACATGCCGGCAAGTGTCGCCGGCGCGATCTCGCCCCCCAGAAGACGACGCCGGAGCGCCCCGCCGCCCTCTCTCCCGAGCGCCGCGATGACCGCAAAGGCCTGGGAGCCGTAGGCGTCGGGCGCGGCGCCGTCGGCCGAGGCACGGGCGTGCAACGCGGACTCGACAGCGGCCGAGAGCGCCGCCGCCGCCCCGCGCCCGGGCGACGCATTCTCCGCGCTCCGCACAGCGGTCTCAAAGTCCGCCGTCACAGCGGCCGCGGAGCAGGCGTCCCCCCCTGGGCCGGCCAGCGCGGCGACGAGGCGGCGCCGGACGGCGTCGCGCGCCGAGTGGCCCGTCGCGTGCCGGCCGAGGCTCAAGGGCGCCGCACCGGGGCCGGCGGGGCCGGCTCCCGCGCGGCCGGGCGCCGCCGGCCTCGCGCCCGCAGGGGCCCGCACCGGGT
>Ga0136560_1000038_pt1 | contig 42564 bp, 19 predicted proteins | sample AntRauMeHopE1497_FD_104925 | JGI IMG/M metagenome (GOLD analysis project Ga0136560, IMG submission 104925) | Saline lake microbial communities from Rauer Islands, Antarctica - Metagenome Hop E1 #497 | ecosystem: Environmental > Aquatic > Non-marine Saline and Alkaline > Saline | place... | reverse complement strand
GGGAGAAGCCGTGCTGACCGTGGTGGCCACGGCTGGGTCGGTGGTCAACAGGCCGCAGCAGCCCGCGGCCCCGCAGGGAGGCGGTGGCGGGCCTCCTCTCCCCAGCGCTCCTGCGAGCGGGGACCGGGCGGCCAAGGCCCCCGGCCACGTGGGGCCAGCCCCCCGGACGCGGGGCGGAACCCCGTCCCTGCCGGCGACTTCGGCCGCTGCTTCTGCGAGGACCATTGTCAGCCGGGATGCAGCGGCGCTGGGCGGCTCCACACCGACATCCAACCCGCCCTCGGCGGCGGCTTCCCGTGAAGCCCCAGCAGAGCGCAGCGACGCCGGCTGGGCCAAGGCCGCGCTCGGGAGGATGACGAGGGGCCCAGCTGCCATGGCCTGGCGCGAGCGATGGGTCGCGGGCGGCCGCCCGGCAGGTCGGGCGCAGCCGTCGGCAGGCTGCACCCCGCCCATGCCCCACGCCTGCCTGACCTCTGACGCCGCCGTGGCGATCCGCGTGCTCCACGAGGCCGACCTGTCCGCCGTCATCCCGCCTGGCGGTGTCCCCGGCAGCGGGTGCCGCCTCCAGCCGCACAGCTCGTCCCAGGACCGGCAAGGGGCCAACGCGGCGGCCGGCATCGCCGCGATGCGGACCGTCATCATGCGCCTGGCAGCCACGCAGCCCACCGGCGTGCCCTGTCCGGCAGAGCTCCAGGTCGACAGGAACGAGGCCGCGGCTACTTCCGCGGCAGAGCCGCTCTCGCAGGCGCTGGCCTCGACCCGGGTCCGGAACTCCGTGCTAGCCCGTGCCATCCTGGCCAAGCGCGAGGTCATCCGCGCGGCTCGCAGGGAGGCCCGGGTGCGCCTCGGCCTCGCTGGCAGGGACCTGCCGCCCGGGGGCGGCACCCCGTTCGGCGCGAGCGTCGCCTCGCAGTCCCTCCCGGCCTCGCCTGCCGCGGCTGCCTTCGAGAGCTGTCTCGCCCAGGTGTCGGGGATCTGGCACCCCTTCCGGCGCGCCCTGAGAGGCGACGCCTCGGCGCCCAGCGTCGACGCCGTCCTCGGCCGGCTCAGTGCCGCCACTGGGTCGCAGAGCTTCGGGCTCCAGGTGCCCCCGGTCCTGCCGCCGGTAGAGCGCTCCCCGGCCGAGGTGTCGGTGCGGCGCCGCGAGGCGGCAGGCATGAGCATGATGCGGTGCCTGGGGGCGGGGCGGTCGACGCCGGCGGCACTGCTGCCCCCGCAGGCGGTCGCGTACGCCCGATCATTCGGGTATGGCTACGTCACCGTGCCGTCGCTGCGCTGCGCCGCGCCGGCGGCGCTACGGGCCGGAGCGGGCTGCAGCGGGAGCGGTGCTGCGGTGGGGCCGGCGTCGCGCTACCGTTTCTGCGCCGGGTGCGGGTGCGAGCTGCACGAAGGCTGCGTGCCTCAGGGCGTCGCTTCCTGCTCTGTCTGCCAGTGGCCGCTGTACCGCGACGCGTGCAGAGCCATGGTGCGAGAGCGGGAGCACTGGGGGCACGCGACGGTCGTGTGGGGCGGTGCGGTTGCCGCTGCGGTGGCGAGGAGGCTGGGAGCGGCCATCCCGGTCCAAGCGGCGGAATCGTCGTCGGCACCACACGCGTCGTCGTCGTCGTCGGCTGCAGGGGACGACCGCACCGAAGCTTCGGTCACACGGTGCGCTCTTGCCCAGGTCGGGGCTGCCGCCGTGACATGGTCAGCCGGGACCGAATCGATCGCCGCCACTCTCCGAGCCTTGCGAAGAGGCGAGACCGGGGCGGCAGGCCTGTCAGCGGCCATGGGTACCAGAACAGAGGCGTGCGGGAGGCTGGGGGCCGATGCCTGTGCGGTTGCCGAGGCCATGCTCGCCTTCCTGGGGCACGAGGAGGGCGCGGAGGCGGATGGCGCGGAAGCCGGGCCGCGCGCTTCCCCCGACGGCCGCGGCCTGGCGCCACGGCTTTTCCAGGAGCGGCTCGTGGCCGCGAGCGGCCTGCTCTGCTCCGTCAGGGACGCCCCGAGCCCTCCAGGGTCCGAGGCCTGGGCAGGCGGACCCCTGGCGGATGTCTTTGAGCGCGCCGGGCTGGGTGCCTTCGTCGTGCGCGCTGACGAGGCGATGGCAACCACGTCCGGGCTCCCGGCGTCGCCCGCTCGCGTGGCGCGGTTCGCCCGGGTTCTGTGGAGCGCCGAGGCGTGGGGCACGGCTCTGTTCGGGCTCCTACCCGTCACGTCGCGCGTGGCGGTCGAGGCCGTCACGGGGGCCGCCTGCGAGGCACTCCAAGGGCGGGAGCCAGGGAGGCGGACCCCGGGCGATGCCTGGCCGCGCGGGGCACGCCCGTGCCCGTTCCCCGGCTTCGTGGCGGACCCCTCCACCGGCCTGCCCACCCCGCATGCCTGTGACCTCGACCCGCTCTGCCCGAGCTGGGAGGAGGTCGATGCGGCGTGCGGGCTCGACATCAGCGGCCCGCTGAGAGGTGTCGGCTGGCGCACACGGCCGCAGCGGTACTGGGGCCTGGATCCGGCAGCCATCGGCGGCACCCTTCAGGCGCTCGAGGCCGCGTCCCCGTTGCTGCAGCACGATGCGGCGCTGGCCGCGGCGTTGACAATCATCGTCCGATTCCTCTGCGTCCACGCAACGATCCTCCGCTCGAGGCTGGACGGCGGCGCCTCCTCGCACATCCCCCCCAGGATGGCAGACTGGGTCGTCGCCTTCCAGCTGCTCCACCACGAGGGCACGGCGATGCCGCAGTCCAGGACGGCGACACGCAGCGCGGACCCGTGGGCACTGGCACAGGAGCTCGCCCGGGCCACGGCCCGGTCGCCGTGCCCGCTCAGCCTCGCCCAGACGACCGCCATCCTCGCCGCCTCGGCGCTCAACCGCGCGGCGGACGCCCTCTCCTCCAGCATGCGCCGCATGGGCGAGCCCTGGGCAGAGCTCTCCGCGTCTCTCCGGCACTTCTTCCCGTACTACAACGCCGCGAACCTCAAGCGGCCGCAGCCGCCCGGCCTGCTGCCCCGGCCCACCCTGCACCCCTCGGTGTCCGCCTCCAGGCTCTTCCAGCTCTCCATGTACCTCCCGCGGGCCGTGGCAGAGGCGGCGGCGGAGACGTCCCGGTCCCGGTGGCACGCCTGCGCCTCCCAGGCAGCCCTCAGCCTCCTGATGTGGGCGGTGGCGCGCCTCCCAACCAGGGCGGGCGCAGCGCGCGAGCTGCCGGAGCGAGACACCCGGACCGCCGAGGCGCGGGCCGCCTCGGTGGCCTCGCCGGCGGGCATCAGCCCGGCTGGTACCACGCTCTTCCGCAATGGCATCGGCCTCATGCTGGCGGTGACCGATGCCGTGGGCGGGCCTGACCTCGCGGCCGAGATCCTTGGCGTTCTCGTGGAGCCGCCCGCGGGCGTGGTGGCAGGAAGGCTGGGCTCCAGGACGCGGGGCGTGCCCAGCGAGGTGTGGGCGGACTGTGTCGGAGGGAGCCTTGCTGACGTCATCCGCAGGAGCAAGGACGTCCTGGAGAACTCGTCCTCGGCTGGCGCGGTGGCAGGGCTCCAGGGCCAACGGCAGGCTCTGTCGTGCGGGGATGCCTGCTCCATCGCGATCGAGCTCGTCCGGCCGAGCGGGCAGGCCATCGCCGGAACGACCGCCGCGCGCGTCGGGGACGCGCTCGCGACGGCCGTGTGGCGCGGGGTCGACCGCCCGGCAGCGGAGGTTGGGGCGATGTTGGGCCCAGCGCTCGCTGCGGCCGACCCGGCGCTCGCCCGCTTCGCGTCGTGGGACTGGGTGCGAGCGTGCGGCGTCCTACGAGCCATGGCGGTGCTGGAGCAGGCGACCCGCAAGTCCCTGAACCGGCTCCACGACGCCCTGGAGGCCGTGGACCACTTCAGCAAGCAGGCTGGACTGTCGTGGCAGACGGTCTCCGCGGGCCTTTCCCTCTCACCCGGCGCGCGCCGGACGCGCAGGCTCGTGCGGTGGGCTGGGGGCGACGACGACTCGGACGACGACGACCAGGACCCGGACAGCGCAGCAGGCCCGGCGGCGGCCGAGGCTGCCCGGCGGCTTGCCCGCGCCAGCCTCCCACTCCTCAGCGACGCCGGGCGGTCCGCCGTGGGAGAAGCCATCTTTCACGAGCCCGGCATGCTGCTGCTGCAGCCGCAGGAGCGCCGCGCACACCTGGCGGAAGCCTTGCGACGCGACTCGCTCTCTGCCCAGTTTGCCCGGCACAACCTGTCGTCGCAGCGGCTCCCGCGGGCGGCGGCACTGGGTGCAGGGCCCATAGGGATCGGGGATTTCCACACCCTCCTGCTCAGGGCCGCTTCGGCGGTCCGCGCCGCCAGACGGGCGGCGCTGCGGCTCGCCGGCGGCCTGGAGGCTGCAGGGCCGCCGGCAGAGCCCGATGACGGCCCTGTCAGCCGGACGACCGCGGCCTTGACCGCCCTGGCAACCCACCGCCCGTTCTCGGTGCTGGACCTTGAGCGGGGCTGCTTCGTGCGGGCCCCGCGGCTCAGGGCGGCACTGGACACTGCCGACGGTGTGCTCGCGTCCGGCGCACAGCTCCGCGGCCGCAGGCGTGACGCCGTGATGGCGCGGGCGGGCGCCGCTCTTGCTGATCTTGCGGCCTTGGCCGCGGCCGCTGCTCCGACACAGCACTTGTCACACCGGCACCACGCGGGAGAGGCGGCAGTCCAGGGGCGCCCCAAGGGCCTGCTCGCCGTGCCCGCGCTGCCCTCCCGGGCTGCCATGGCTCGCCTGTCAGCCGTGCTGAGGCGGCAGGCGGAGGCTCTCGAGGCGGCAACGCGGCCGCAGCGCCTCGCCGGGGTCGGCCCCGCCGGCGCGCACGAGCCGGCTGCCGTGCTGCCAGCCGGCGAGCAGGCGCCGGCGCCGTCCCCGGGAGCGCAGCCGCCACACCCGGGACCTACCGAAGGCGCCGACGGCGTCGGAGCCCCGTTCCTCGCCGGCGCCGTGCCTTCTGACCCGCTCCGGCAGCTGCGGGCGCCGGCCCCCGGCTGGTTCGACCGGCTCGCGGCGTCATGGCGCCGGGCCGGGGGCAGGCGGCGTGTGGCATCACGAGGCGGCGACGAGGACGACGACGACGATGGCAGTGGCGTAGAGGACGACGGCGACGGCATTCCCAGCGCCAGGGCACGCAGGCAGGCAGATGCTGCGGCCACCGCGGAGGCACGCATGCCCGGCTCTGGCCTGGAGGGGGCCGGGTGCGCTCTGCCGGCGTGCCGGGGGCTCTGCAGGCCCGGCTCGCGCTACTGTTCTGACGCGTGCGGCCTGCTGAGCGCCCAGATCGCCATCGTTCGGGGCCTTCAGATGGCGTCGCAGGCGCGCAGCGGTGGTGGGGCGCCGTCGCCAGCGGCCTCCAGGTCATCCAGCCCCGAGCGCGGCACCCCGCCCGCGTCCCTGAGCGCCCTGCAGCCCCGTCCCACGGCCTGCGGCCAGCCAACCGGACCGGCGCCGGTGCTGGACAGCGCCCCGCTCGCTGCTCGGCCCGTGCAACAGGGACGCCGGCTCCTCCGTGCCAGCCGGGCCCGCGCACCCGTCGCCCACGCCACGATGCCGACCACGCCAGGGCTGAGTCAGCTCGGCCCGCTGGAGCAGCTCGCCGCGCTCGTCGCCTCCTGGCGCCTCCTGAGTGACACCCTGTCCCGCATCGGGGCGATCGGCAAGAGCGGCGTGTCGGGCGCGCTCGGGGGCGGCATCGGCTCGGCCGAGTCCCAGCGCTTCCGCGTCGTCGTGGACGAGTCAAGGGGCTACGAGGCCGACCCTCCCCTCGACATGCCGTCCGCGCCGAGCCAGGAGGCGGTCGGCCTCCGGGACGCGCTCTGCACGGGCTGCAGCCGGCACTTTTCTGCGGCAAAGCTTCCGAGACACCGCAGCGCGTGCGGGACGATGGGTGCCGTTTCCGGCGGCCAGACGCTCTTTGCGCCCGTCGGCGAGTCGCCGGACCCGCGCGCCCTCCCTTGGTTCTGCGCCACGCCGGACGAGGCGTCGCTCCGTGGCAAGGTCTGCGTGCCCGCTGAGGCCCTCGCCGCCCCCTCCGCGGTGCAGAGCCTGCGGGTCCCAGTCAAGCTTCACCGCCCGTGCTGCTTCCCACTCGCGATGCGCGCGAGGGCGGTCCCCACGGCTCCGCAGCACGCCGCGGCCTTCGCGGCTGAGCACCTGACCCAGCCGCGCGGCTGGGAGCTGCGCGTCGGCCTGCTAGCCGAGTGCGCGGGCGCCGACGCGGCGGCCTGCCTCGTCGACCTCGACACGGCCGCCTCGGCAGAGCCGGCTGAGGGTATCGACAGGGCCGCGGTCTCCGGCATGTGGCCCTTCGTGCCCGGCCCGGGCTGTCGGGTCCGCGTCAGCGCCTGCAACCAGCACTGGGGCTGGGACACGTCGCTCGTTCGGCGCCTGACCACGGCCAAGGCAGTGGTGCAGGACCGGCTGCGGCGGTGGGTGTCGGAGCACCACGGCGACGCGGCGCTGGCCGGCCGAGTCGTGGTGGCGCCGGGCAAGCGGCTGCGGGCAGCCAGGCCCGCCGCGGCGGCCGCAGGCCCCGGCACGGCGCTGCAGGCCGTGGGAGCGGCCAGCGGTGCGAGCGAAGCGGGGGATACGTCGGACCAGGAGAGCGAGGCGGCGGCCAGCCCTCCGGCCGGCTCTGATACGACCCCCGGCGAAGACGATGCGCTCAGCGACGAGACTGAGAGCCAGGCGGGGCAGGCTGAGGCCGCGCCCGGTCCCGTTGCAGCGGGCGGGGAGGCGCCGGGTGGTGCCCAGCAGCTGGGAGCCGGCGAGGCTGCCGGCGAGGAGCGACCGGCGAAGCGTGGGCGCGACGCGCGGGCTGATCGCAGCGCCCACACCCGCGCAAGCAAGCGCAAGTTTCAAGGATAGCCCGTACCGACGACTGTTTCCAAGCCAAGGCTGTCCGTCAGCGATGCGCGGGAGTGAGTGTCCCTCGGACGGCCAAATAGCATGCTCTGCTCTGATGAGTGCGCGCCCTTCCTGCCCACATTCGCACCCAAAGCAATGGCAGCCGCCGCCTCCGCCAGCGATGCCAAGCCCTCGGACGTTGTGTCGTCCGGCAAGCCCCGCCCCGACGGCTCGGCCGCGGAGATGACGAGGTGAGGCGATTCGCAACCTGTCGCGCCGCCGGCGCAGTGGCTGATTCGGGGCGCTCACTCACGATACACGCATGGCCCTTGCGACTCGCCCTCTTTCCCCCGCAGCGCGGACTATTACTTCGATTCGTGTGAGCCAGCGGGGCAGGCCTGGGCGCGTGTGTGCCGGCGCAAAACGGGCGCCACTTCCTCTCGCTCCGACACCTCCGCCCCGCAGACTCCCACTTTGGCATCCATGAGGAGATGCTCAAGGACACGCACCGCACCAAGACGTACATGAACAGCATCATCCGCAACAGCCACCTGTTCGAGGGCAAGGTCGTCCTCGACGTCGGCTGCGGGACCGGCATCCTGTCGCTGTTCGCAGCAAAGGCCGGTGCCGCCAAGGTCATCGGCATCGATTCGTCGCGCATCACCGACCAGGCGAAGGAGATCGTGGCCCTGAACAAGCAGGACCACATTGTGACGATCATCCGCGGCAAGGTCGAGGAGGTGACCCTGCCCGAGGGCATCGAGAAGGTGGACATCATCGTCAGCGAGTGGATGGGCTACTGCGGCAGCCTCTACGAGTCCATGCTCCCCACGGTCCTGTACGCCCGCGACAAGTGGCTCGCGAAGGACGGCCACCTGTTCCCGGACCGCGCCGTGATCTACATGTCCGGCATCGAGGACGCCGAGTACAAGGAGGAGAAGATCGGCTGTGAGCCCCCGCCCCGTGCTCCGGCACCGCCGCGCCCTGCAGTGCCGGGAGCCGAGCGCGCGCCCCCAGTCCCCCCGCCCTCCTTGCGATGAGCCACCGACCCCATCCCCCCCGGCCCCGCCTCCTCCGTCCCGCAGTCTGGGACAACGTGTACGGCTTTGACATGAGCCCCATCCGCAAGCTCGCCATGCTCGAGCCGCTGGTGGACGTGGTGGACCCGGACCAGCTGGTGAGCGGGGACACGGAGCTCATCCGCTTCGACCTGCACAAGGTCACCAAGGCGGACCTGGACTTCACCGCCGACTTTGAGATCGTCTTCGACCGCAACGACCACTGCCATGCCCTGGTCATGCACTTCGACACCATCTTCTCGGCCTGCCACAAGCCCCTCACCCTCACCACCAGCGCCCGCAACCAGCCCACCCACTGGAAGCAGACCGTCTTCTACCTCGACGACGAGATCCGCGTCTTCGCCGGCGAGCGCATGACAGGCACCCTCAGCCTCAAGGCCAACGCGGAGAACCCCCGCGACCTCGATGTGACCATCCATTACAAGTTTGAGGGCCGCTCCGGCAAGTACGACCGCGTGCAGGAATTCCGCATGCGCTGAGCCCCCGGCGAGTCTCCCCGCCATCTCGCCCCGGCGGGTGAGGCAACTCATCGTCCTCGTGCCCCGATTCGTGTCTGCGTGTGCGAGGCCAAGCCTGTTCGTGGAATCGCCTGTTTCGCACGAGGGTGGCAGTTTGGCACACATTCAATGGCACATCGGTCGAGCCCAGCCTGAGCCCCGTCCACCGGACGGTCGCAATACTCCCAGCCGAGCCGCTGAGCAGCTGGCGGGTGCATCGGGACGGGCTCGGCGCTTGCAGCTGGGGGGAGAAACGACGCCGCCTGGCTCTGCCATCTCCCGGCGAGCCATTCCTCCCCCGCCGATGTCGCCCGGCACACTGCTCGCTTGCCCCCAGCACCATGGCGGCTGCTGGCTCTTCCTCGTCGAGCGACTTCGATGTGAACAAGATCATTGACAAGCTCCTCTCGGTCCGCGGCTCCAGGCCCGGGCGCAACGTCGCGCTGTGAGACCGCACCGTTTGTTTGGCCGCGCCCGTGTGTCCAGTCGGCCAGGAAGCGCCTGGGCGATGATCGCCGCGGCAACAATGCCATGCACCAACAATGCATTGCAAGGGGGTGTCAATCATGCTGGTCCGCATCCCAGCAGGCCCAGGGGGCGCGGGGGAGGCCGCGTTTTTGTTTTCTCCCCGCACACCTCCTTTGTGCTCTGTCGATCGGCCTGAGGCTCAGCGCCCGCCCCAGGGGCGGCGCCGCTGCGCACGGGACGGGCCACGTGGGCTGGCAGCTGCCACTCAAGTGGCAGGGCAGTGGGGCAGCTGGGGGGCACCCTAAAGGCGCCGGCAGCGTTCGCCCGGCCGATGCTCCCAATGCCACTCGCATCTGCCCCGGACGCTTCCCCCTGGCCCTCCCGCAGCACCGATGGCGAGATCCGGCAGCTTTGCAACCAGTCCAGGGAGGTGTTCCTGTCCCAGCCCATGCTTCTCGAGCTGGAGGCGCCCATTAAGATTTGCGGCGATGTCCACGGGCAGTATTACGACCTGCTCCGGCTGTTTGAGTACGGGGGCTTCCCCCCCGACGCGAACTACCTCTTCCTCGGCGACTACGTTGACCGTGGAAAGCAGAGTCTGGAGACCATCTGCCTGCTGCTGGCGTACAAGGTGAAGTACCCGGAGAACTTTTTCATCCTCCGCGGGAACCACGAGTGCTCGAGCATCAACCGCATCTACGGCTTCTACGACGAGTGCAAGCGCCGGCATAACATTAAGCTCTGGAAGACCTTCACGGACTGCTTTAACTGCCTGCCCGTGGCGGCCATCGTGGACGAGAAGATTTTCTGCATGCACGGCGGCCTCAGCCCCGAGCTTGCGTCCATGGACCAGATCCGCAAGATCATCCGCCCCACGGACATCCCCGACACGGGGCTCCTCTGCGACCTCCTGTGGTCGGACCCGGACAAGGACATCGTGGGCTGGGGCGAGAACGACCGCGGCGTGTCCTTCACGTTCGGGCACGACGTGGTCTCCTCCTTCCTCAAGCGCCACGACCTTGACCTCATCTGCCGCGCCCACCAGGTGGTGGAGGACGGCTACGAGTTCTTCGCCAAGCGCCAGCTCGTCACCATCTTCTCCGCGCCCAACTACTGCGGCGAGTTCGACAACGCCGGCGCGATGATGAGCGTGGACGACACCCTGATGTGCTCCTTCCAGATCCTCAAGCCGGCGGACTCGAAGCAGCGCTTCGCCTACGGCAGCGCCGCCAGCTCGGGCGGCCTCCGGCCCCACACGCCGCCGAGCACGGGTGGTGGCCGTGGTCGCGGCCGCGCCAGGTAAGCAAGCCCCGCTTGTTTCGCCGAGTCTGGTGGGGGCCCGTGCGAGGGGCGCGTCGTGGCGGGCGCGGCCGAGGTGTCGCGTTTCTCTTTCCGTTTGTGATTGCGAGTTGCCGCCGTATCGCAAAGTCTGTACTGCACGTGTTCCGAGAAGCGGGGGCACACCGTCCCGCAGCGGCCCGCCATTGCACTCGTGACGCAAAATCAAACGCAAAGAAGGAAGTACACAGCGCCATTGCACGCCGTGTTGTGTCATGGGAAGGGGGTGGCTCAAGCCTTGGCGCGGCGCTTGCAGAACGCCTCGATCCTGTCGTACGCCTCTGAGAGCTTGTCCTTGGGGGCCTGCACGGGCGTCAAGGGCGGGCGGGCGAGGCGAGACGGGTGAAGGCGGCGAGGAGCCGGGCAGGCGACGCGGGCAGCGGGTTGGAAGCGGGGAAGGCTTGGATGTGGAGCTCATGCATTGGCAAGATGACCATTGGCGACGGGGGAAGACCCCGCCGCCGTGAGTCACGCCGCCCCAAGATGGCGCCTAGAACGTTTGGAGTTCACTCTTGGCAGAGAAAATCCCGGTTGAGGTGGTGTCGTCTACTCAAGACCGGGTCAGAATTCGTGCCTGGGCGCGCGGACAGTTTGGGCTCGGCAGCGAGCGGGGGGGCGGCGGCGGGTCTCACCGAGAAGACGATGCGAGCGAACATGGGCATGCGGAACGCCGCACCGGGCAGCATGAAGACGCTCTCCTCGGTGAGGAGCTGCTGGGTGAAGGCGACGTCGTCCTCGATGCCCTCGAGGGCGTCCGTGTCGATGCCGATCATGACGTACATGGCCCCCTGGGGCTCCACGACGCGGAGGCCTGGGACGCCCGTCATGCGCTCCACCGTGAAGCGGGCGTTCTCCTCGAGCTGCGCCACCGTCTCGGTGTGGAAGAGCTCGAGCGCCTCGGCGTCGGCGGAGCCGGGCTCCGGGGCGAGGATGGCGGGGAGGGCGGCCTGGACGATGGCGGTGGCGCCGAGGGTGAGCTGCGAGAGCTTGAACAGGCCCGTGCGGATGTGCTCGAAGGCGCCGCGCTTGTCGTGGATGAGGACCCACCCGAGGCGCCAGCCCGGGACGAGGAACTCCTTCGCGATGCCGCCCGTGGAGAGGATGGGCACCGTGTCGGTGAGGTCGGCCATGGCGTAAAAGGTCGAGCCGGAGAAGACCATGTTGCCGTAGATCTCGTCAGCGATGATGGGCACGCGACGGCGCTCCGCCACCGCGATAATGGCGCGGAGGTGCTCCTCCGAGTACACCGACCCGCACGGGTTGGACGGGTTCGTCACCACGATGGCGGCGGTCTTGTCGTCGATCGCGGCGTCGAGCGCGTCGAGGTCCGCCTCCCACGACTTCTCGGGGAGCAGGTCGTAGTACCGGGCGTGGCAGCCCTTGGAGATGGCGAGCGTCTCGTAGAGCGCAAACGCCGGCTTGGGGATGACCAGGTTCGAGCCAGGGTTGCAGAGAACCGTGATCGCAAGGTCCAGGGCGCCGGAGCACCCGCTGGCAATGACCACGTCGTCGGCGGTGAGCGGGGCGACCTCGGTGGTGTAGCGCGTGGCGATGGCCTTGCGCGCCGCCACGGTGCCGGCCGAGTGAACGTAGCCGTTGCAGGCGTAGGAATCAAGGCTCTTCTTGATGGCGTCCACAAACAGGGACGGCGTCTTGAAGTTGCCGAACACGGTGGGATCGCCGAGCGAAAGCGGGATCACCTCCTTGGTCTTGTCCTCGGGGAACTTGATGCCGTCCACGATGGCGCGGATCGGGTTCGTGGTGCGGTTTGCCGTGTCCGAGGCCGGGACGACCCAGGGCTCGGCGGCTGCGGGGGGTCAGGAGGGCGGCGGGAGCGTAGAAAGTGGAGCCCGTGGTTCATGCGCCAAGGCGCATGCGGTGTGCCCACAGCGGGCGGCGCCTCACCGCCAGTCGAAGGAGAAGCTGATGCCATGCCTCTGTATCGAACAAGGGTGCGCCGGTGTGCGCCGTCCGGTCCGGTCGAGGGCGCGAGCCGCAAAGATCGGAACAACAACCCCGATTGCTCTGCCGTCACAGTTTCGAGCTAGGAATGTCTCTCGAGTGGGAGGCCGGCGATCGGGCCGGTCGCGTGTCACGGACGGGGGATGGCAGGTGGTCATTGCGAGCATAGGCTGGCTTTCGTGGGCATGGCTCAGCACCGGGGTCAGAACCCGCCGGTGGAGGACGTGGAGGCCGCCCTGCCTAGCTTGACGTCGATCGCGGCGTTGGCCTTGGCCACCAGGGTGTCCACGACGGAGGGGTCGGCGAGGGTCGAGATGTCGCCGAGGCTGTCTGTCTCCTGGCAGATGATCTTGCGCAGCACGCGGCGCATGATCTTGCCGGAGCGCGTCTTGGGGAGGCCGGGGGTCACGATGATGTAGTCGGGGGTCGCGAACGGCCCGATGGTGCTCCGCACCTGCAGCCGCAGCTCGGCGACGAGGTCCGGGGACTCGGTGGCGTCCTTGGTGAGCACGACGTAGCAGCAGATGCCCTGCCCCTTCGTCTCGTGGGGGCACCCGATCACCGCCGCCTCGGCGACGGACCCGTGCTCCACCAGCGCGGACTCGATCTCGGCGCTGCCCAGGCGGTGCCCGCTGACGTTGAGCACGTCGTCCACCCGCCCGGTGATCCAGAGGAACCCGTCCTTGTCGCGGTAGGCGCCGTCGCCGGTGAAGTAGTTCCCCTTGTACGCCCCAAAGTACGTCGTCATGAACCGCCCGTGGTCCCCGTGGATCGTACGGGCCATGCCGGGCCACGGCTTGGTGATGCACAGCACCCCGCTGACCGAGTTCCCCTCCACGGGCACGCCATCGCCGTCCATGAGGGCGGGCGCGATGCCGAAGAAGGGGAGCGTGGCGCTGCCGGGCTTGGTGGGCGTGCACCCGGGCAGGGGCGTGATGACGTGGCCGCCCGTCTCCGTCTGCCAGTACGTGTCCACCACGGCGCAGGCGCCCTTGCCGACCTTGTCGTGGTACCAGCGCCACGCCTCCGGGTTGATCGGCTCCCCCACCGTGCCGAGGACGCGCAGCGAGCTAAGGTCGTACTTGTCGAGTTCCTCCTCGTCGAACCGCATGAGGCTCCGGATCGCGGTGGGGGCGGTGTAGAACTGGGTGACGCGGTAGCGCTGCACCAGGTCCCAGTACCGCCCGTGGTTCGGGTACATGGGGGTCGACTCGAACATCAGGGTGGTCGTGCCGTTGCACATGGGGCCGTACAGGATGTAAGAGTGGCCGGTGATCCAGCCGCAGTCCGCCACGCACGCGTAGACGTCGCCCGGGCGGCAATCGAAGCTGAAGAAGTGGGTGATGGCCGCATAGACCATGTACCCGCCCGTGGTGTGCACCAGGCCCTTGGGCTTGCCGGTAGAGCCGCTGGTGTAGAGCAGGAAAAGGGGGTCCTCGGCGTCCATGTCCTCGCAGGGGCAGTAGGGGCGCGCTGTCTCGAGCAGCGGCGCCATGTGGTGGTCCTTCTCGCCGAACTTGACGTCCGCCCCGGTGCGCTCGAAGACGAGCACCGACTCGACCCCGGGGCACATGGACACCGCGTGGTCCACGGTGGTCTTCAGGTGCACCGTGCGGCCGCCGCGGCGGCCTTCGTCGGCCGTGATGACCACCTTGCAGTCGGCGTCGACGATGCGGTCACGGAGCGACTCGGCGCTGAAGCCGGCGAACACGACCGAGTGCACGGCCCCGATGCGGGCGCACGCCAGCATCACGAAGGCCAGCTCTGCCATCATCGGCATGTAGCTGCGGTGGGACGCGGGGGAGCGGTGGGGGGAGAGCGTGAGACTGGCCGGGGGCTTCGGTGGCAGCTGCTCAAACGCGCGGATCGGCGGGCGGACACTGGCGGCAGCAGGGAGCCTCACACGGCCACGGCGTCGCCCTTGCGCACGCCGAAGGACTTGAGGACGTTGGCGATGCGGCAGACCTCGCGGAGGACCTGCCTGTACGTGAACGTCGTGCTGGCGCCAACCTGCGAGCGAGAGTGCCAGAGGGGTCGGCCACAAGGTGCGTGGGAGCACTTTGGCGAGGGTGGGCTGCCGGCGTGGGCCTCTGCAATGGCCCAACCTGGCCGCGACAGCTCACCTCGTCGCCCTCGTGGATGATCGCGACCTGGTCGCCGCGGGTGGGGATGTGGCGGTCCACGCAGTTGAAGCACGCGTTGAGCTTGCCGCCTGCGCCGCCACGAGCACGCGAGAGTCGTCGGAGTCGGTGGGAAGGGCAACTGCGAGCCACCAGCCTTCGCGCGACAGCCGGCGCGCGGGACCACGCAGCGGAATGCGGCCTCGCATGGGGCGCCTGGCCACGAACCCTCGTAACGGGCTATCGTCCTGGGTCGGCCGGCCGGCCGGCAAGGGCGTGCGAGGTGCCTTGAAGCCGCGATCCGGCCCGCGGAGCATCTCACCAGAAAACCAGCGAACGTCGCCGTCAACGAAGGACCCGCTGCACACGTCATCGAAGCCCTTGGACCAGGAGACGAAGCGCTCGGCCTGCTCGCGCCAGAAGGCGTCCGGGTCGGCGATGCTGGCGTCGTACTGTGCGCGGTAGGCGTCCATCCCGGCAATGTTCGCGCCAGAGCTGACGCGGTCAAGCACGGCTGTGCTCATGACCGAATCGCGCTCATCCGATGACACCTTGGTGCGCTTCGGTGCGGAGGAGGCCGCCATTACCGGCCGTCCAAGGTGCGCCAGCTGCCGGCCGGCCAAATACTCGTCTTGTTCCCCGTGCTCTGCACTTCGGCTGCCGCCCGCCACACGCGCCGGAGCCCGACGTAGCGCGACATGGCAGCTTCAGGCACGCGAGACATGTCGCTCGAGGCGGCGGAGCGAGCGCTGTGGTCGAGCATTGCGTCAGGTGCGGCGCTGGACGCCGCGGCCCGCCGCCGAGGGCGGGTCGTGGAGCTCATGCAGGTGTACCTTGACCGCGCAGGGGTCACCGACGCTGCGCGAGCCCTTCCGGTCGTGCACATCGCTGGGACGAAGGGAAAGGGCTCCACGGCATGCATGGTGGAGTCCATGCTCCGCTCTCACGGGCTGCGCACGGGGCTATTCACGTCGCCCCACCTGGTCACGTTTCGGGAGAGGTTCAGGCTGAACGGGCGCCCCATGGCCGAGGACGTCTTCCTCGGCCACTTCTGGTCGGTGTGGGACGCCCTCGAGGCCGCCGCCGCGGCCTCCAAGACGGGTGGGGACGGCGGCGGCGCCGGGTCGGGTGTGCCCGACGTCCCGGGCTTCTTTCACCTCCTCACGGTGCTGGCCCTGGCGGCGTTCGCGGCCGAGAAGGTCGACGTCCTGGTCCTGGAGGTAGGCCTCGGCGGCCGGCTCGACGCCACCAACGTGGTGGAGGACCCTGTGGTGTGCGGCGTCGCGACGCTGGACTACGACCACGTGGAGGTGCTCGGTGGCACCATCCAGGCCATCGCCGGCGAGGTGAGACCGACCGCCACTCCCCGCCGGCCCGCCCGCCATACGGTCCGCTCCCCGCCGGCCAGCCGGAAGAGGCCATGCGACCTGCTCCCCGCCGGCGTGCTCTTGGTCACGCCCCGCCACTCACCCCCCGCCGCCCGTCGCCTCACCCCGCAGAAGGCCGGGATCTTCAAGCCCGGCCGGCCCGTGTGGACTGTGCACCAGCCCGACGGGGCCATGCCCGTGCTGGACGCGCGGGCGGAGCGGGTCGGCTGCCCCATCGCGGTTGCAGAGCCCGGCGCGCTGCTGGGCCGCGGCGGGGCAGGCGGGACCCCGCTCGTGGTGGGGCCGGACGGCGCGTTCCAGCGCACCAACGCGGCTCTGGCGCTGGCCCTGACGGAGACGTTCCTCGTAGCCACCGGGAGGGCAGCCCGGGAGGGCACGTGCGTGCCCCCGACCATGCTCTCCGGGGCCGTGGGGCGGGTGGACGCAGCGGCCGGCGGGCCCGTGCCGGCGGCGCTCGCGGCTGGACTGGCCTCCGCCCACTGGCCGGGCCGGGCGCACTGCGTGTGCGTGCGCGCGGCAGAGGGGCCCGGCGGCGCCCTGTCGATGGTCCCGCCCGGGGAGGGGACCGCCGGGGACGTCGTCGCCCTCATGGACGGCGCGCACACCACGGCCTCGATGGAGCAGGCGGTGGCGTGGTTCCGGGGGAGCGCCCCGGCGGGGGCACCCCGGACCCTGGTGTTCGGGTGCGGGCAGGAGAAGGACGCGGTGCAGCTCCTGCTGCCCCTCGCCGCCGTCCCGTGGAGCGACGTGATCATGTGCCCCCTCGCGGCCACGAGGCCGAGCCGGCGGGAGCAGCCCACGTGCGACGGCCTGGTGTGCCGCTTCCTGGAGCGCTCCGACGAGGCGTCGGGGCGCGCCCCGCCGGCGGACACGTCATCGGCGCAGGCAGGAGCCCACGCGGGCGCAGGGGACGACAATGAGGCCCCGGCGGCGGGAGAGCCGTGGTGTGAGACGCTGTGCCGGCTGTGGGAGGCGGTGCACTCCGACCCGCGCCTCGCCGAGGCTCGCGCGGCTCACGGCGTCGGCGGCGACGCGCCGGCTCCCAGGGCAAGGGCGGTGGCGTCCATGGGTGACGCGCTCCGGGGGGCGGTGCGGCCCGACGGCCTGGCCGCGTGCATGGTGACAGGGAGCCTGTACCTGGTGGGCGACTGCCTGCGGGAGGTGGGGTGGGAGCCGTGACGGGGGGAGCCTGTACCTGGTGGGCGACTGCCTGCGGGAGGTGGGGTGGGAGCCGTGACGGGAAGGACCGAAGCGGATGCCGAGCGAACGGGGAGGCGCCGGCAGGGAATGCTCGCGATGCGAGTGCGGTGTATGGGCGAGGTGGGGGCTGCGCGGTGAGTTGGGGAGTTATTTGGCCGGCGGGCAGTGAGTGGAACGGCCGGCAGCAGCGAGTTCGTCACAGCGCTTGCTTCCCGTCTCAAGATCGCGCGCGGCGCACACACTGGCACCGCCTCTGCTCCCGCCGCCTTCACTCGTCGCCGAAGCCCCAGTCGCCGCCGTCGTCGAGCGCGTCGGCCTCCGCCTTCATAGCCGTTAGGCCGCTGGCCTCCTCCAGCGCCGCCGGGTCCTCGAGCGCGCGCCGCAGGAAGGCGTCGCCCTCCTCCTCCAGCCGGGAGAGCACGGCGGGGGAGCAGGCCGTGCACACGCCCGAGGCGGCGGCCGACAGTCTGAGGACGCTGAAGTCGGCCATGAAGCCGCGGAGCTGGTGGGGGACCGGCCCGGTCCCGACATCGGCCGCGGCGGCGGCGGCGCCCGCCGGCGTCGAGGGCGGAGCCGGGGCGAGCGCGCCCTTCGGCTGGTGGAGCAGGTTCACCAGCAGCTCTACCGAGTGTGCGGCGGCGATGGGGGCGAGGCCGGGCCTGGTGACCTGCGCGGGGCGGGGAGTGGGGCGGGATGGAGGGGGTATGCCGTGTTCCGGGCACGTGCCGGCTGCGGTGGCGGTGGCGGGGGCGGGCCGGTTCGGCTCACGGTGCACTCCTGGTCGAGCGTCCTCCCTCTCGTGGTGTTGAGCGGACCCACCACGTCAGAGCAGAAGTAGCAGCCCAGGGAGGCGTCCTTATCGGCCGGCGAGGCGGACGGGGCAGCGGGGGCGTCAGCCGCGGCGTCGGCGGGGTGCGGCCCGAGCGCCCCGCGCACCGGTCGTGTCGCGTCGAGGCCGTGCCGCATGACCAGCCAGGAGTCAAAGCCCAGCGCCACGTTCAGCATGGGCGTGTTCTCGGCCCGGCAGAGCAGGGCGGGGAGCCAGCGCGACTCGCGGGTATCGGTTAGGGCGAAGACAACGTCGTGGTCGCGGACCAGGGTTCGGAGCGACGCGGCGTCCCTCATCGACTGCTCGATCGTCTGCGGGGGAGGGAGAGACAACCGCGGCGCGCGACGGGCGACGGCCGGTGGCTGCCAGGGGGGGTCGAGGGGGCGTGCGGCCGTGCGGCCGTGCGCGGGGGGCCGCGGCTCTGCCGCGCCTCACCTCCGAGTGTCCGGGCATCGGGATGGTCATAACCACGCCGGCGGCACGGGAGGCGGGGGACACCCGGCGGAGGGCCGCGGCGGCGGCCTCGGCCTTCTTGGCCGGCCCCCCCTCCCGTGCGACGTCTCCGAACTCGAAGAGCGGCTGCCGCACCGGGTTGGAGTGCGAAACCGCGCCGCTGTCGACGAAGGTGACGTGCCGGACGCCCCAGGCCAGCAGGCACCGCCCGACGTGGCACCCCAGAGTCCCCGCGCCGAGGAGCAGGCACCGCAGCCCCTCGAGTCGCTCCTGCGCGAGGTGCGGGAGGACGCGCCACTTCATGAGGGAGAGGTTGAGGCGGCCGGCCGTCTCCGCGAGACGCGCGGGATCAAGGAGGCCGGAGAGGTCAAAGGCACGGGGCCGGGGCACGAGGGACGTCGACCCGCCCCTGCGGACGGGCTGGAGCTCCCACCCGGTGGGTGTCACCGACGCCGGGAGCGACCCAGGGGGGGCGCGGAACGCTGACCATGCCGCGAGGGAGGTGTCAAGAGCCCCGGCGGCCTCGGCGGCCTCGGCGGCCTCGGCGGCCTCGGAGCCAGCAGCAGACGCGGTTACCGCGGCAGCGGACAGCTCTGGGCAAACAATGGTGACGACGACGGACCCCAGGGTGCCGTCGCCCGCAGCCGGGGAGCCACCGGGGCGGGCACCGCCCAGCCCGCCCGTCGGCGACGGCCGCAGGCAGACCACCGGCACGCGGCGGCCCCCGAGGCCGAGGCACACCGTCGCGGTCATGGCTGCGTTCCGGAGCGTCCACCCCGGCACGGACGGGTCGGCGGACGGGTCAAGCACGACGAGGGCGAGGCGGCCGCCCTCGGACAGCGCAGGCGCGCCCTCGTCCTTGAGCTGTCGCAGCGACACCGCCCGTGCGGCCCCTGCCGCTCCTACAATCAGCCCGCACACCAGGGGAAGCGTGCCGGCCGCGGCGAGGCCCTCCAGGGCCGAGCTGCAGGCGGCGCCGGCACCCTCCCCGAACTCCTCGTCCAGCGCCTTCAAGGCCGGCATTGCCGGGCCATGGGCGAGCACAGCAGACGCAGGGGCGAGCGCGGGGAACGCCGGCCAGAACACGAACTTGTGCTTCTTCATGTCGGCGTGGCAGGTGACCACGAACCTTGCGAGCGCCGACGGATCGTCAAGGGCGCGCCCCGACGCGATGTCTTGCCACACGAGCGATGCTGCGGCCGCAAGGATCGATTTCTTGTCCGCCGTCTTGAGGCCGTTCACCGTGTTGAAGCAAAGCAGGTGCCCCGGAACAAGCGGCGACAGTCGGTCCGTTCCGGCCGCTGCGGCAGTGTCCGAGCGCGCCAGCGAAAACGCGTCGGCATCGATCCGCAGCGCCCCCTCGGCGCGGATCGCAGGGACGAGCCGCGCTGTGAGCCGGCGAGGGCGGTCGTCGAGCTTCCAGTCCTTGAGCTTGGCCTCGCCCATGGCCTTGAAAAAGTCCGCCTGCGGGTTGGCGCGGAGCGGTCGGAATTTCAGGGGCGTTGCCATTCCGTTCCTGGCGCTGGGGTGAGCTTGAGTGCGGGAGTGGCCGGGCCGGCTCGCTCGTTCGCTGACAACCATCACTCGTCGCGCGTGAGCCATGGGCTGTCGAGGACCGCAAACCCAGCCGCAACCCCGCCCTCGTCGGTGCCCACCGTCTTGGTGCGCACGAGGTGGCCGAACGTCGCGTTGACGGCCACGCCCTCGATGGCGTCGGCAATTGTCGCTCCCTCGAACGAGCGCCTCGCACCCGTTCCCAGCACCCCCGTGTAGATTCCGAACTCGCACAGCGTGGGGACGACGTCCACCTTCCCGCCGCGCACCACTGCGGCCATCTGCATGGCCGGGTCGATGCGCTGCATGAGGATGAAGCCGGCGAGGCGGCTCGCGGGCCAGGAGCGCAGCGCCGACACCATCTGCCTGCCGAAGAAGTTGTGCCCGCCACCCTCCCGCTGCGGCTTGAGCACGTAGCGCTCGGGGCGCTCTGTGGCGTCGGCGACCGCGGCGCGGGCGTCGGCGGTGGCCGCCTCGTCGTCCTCCATCTCCGCAAAATCGAGGCTCCAGAGGCCCGCGAAGCTGCTCCGGAGCTCTGCCGCCTCGGGCGAGTCGCCGAGGAACCTCTCAAGGGCGCCGGGCCGCGCCAGGACCTGCTGCACCTTCTTGGCGCCGACGAGCTGGACCCAGACGTCGGGGCTGCGCACGGCGGCGGAGCGCTCGAGGAGCAGGCGGGCGCGCCACTGGGGCGAGTCGGCCAGGGTGGCGTCGCCGTCGCCGTAATCGCCCGGGCCGTAGCCCGAGCGCAGGTAGATGACGGCGACCTCGCAGGGCGGGGAGGAGGCGGAGGGGCGGAGGGGCCCCGGTGGGGCGCCGGCGTCGGCGTCGCGGGGCGGGGCGCCGTCGGTGGCGGAGGCACCAGAGGACGGGCCGGGACGGAGGAAGAGGCGGCGGGAGGAGAGGGGGCTTCCGGACGCGGCGTCGGGGGCGTCAGACGTGACCAGCGCGTCGGCGTCGGGGCGCGGGGTGAGGACCGCGCAGCCGGCCAGCTCCTCCAGCGTGCGCCTGACCGTCCTGACGCCGTGGTCCCTGAGCAGAGCCGTCTCGAGGAGTCGCTGGTCGGAGAAGTTGCGCTCCCGGGGCTGCACCACGCAGAGCACAACGGGCTCTGCCGCGGAGCCGGCCTTAGGGGTCGTGCCGGCCGGCCCCATGCGGGCGGAGTACTCGCGTGCCGCGGCGGCGAGGGAGGCTGCCATGCCGGCGAGGGCGCTGTTGGGCGGCAGGTCATACGACGCGACGGCGGCGGCCGTGGTGGCGCGGGCGGTGGGGAGGCCGCCCGCGCCGGCGGGGGCGGCGGGGGGCAGGCCTGCCTGGTCGGCCGTGGCCCCGTCCTTGGCCACGGCGGGGCAGGTTGGGCCGGCGACGACGGCGAGGGAGGCCCCCGCCGCCGCCGTGGTCCAGCCGGCCTGGGGCGCGGCGGGGGACGTGAGGGGCCGGGAAACTACGCCCGAGCGCGCCATGGCGGGCGCGGAAACGGTGGCGTGGACCTCGCTGACCCGGGTCGATATCGCCGCAAACCCGGCCGCCACCGTGTTCAGCTCCACCTGGAGCAGCCTGTCCGCCGAGCCCGGGGCGCTCCCGCGGGCCACGGCATCGTCGATCATGTAGTCCGACCGCAGCAGCCCCAGGACCGCGGGCTGCCGCTCGTCGCCGTCGAGGTGGCGGACGAGGCGGGCGATCTCCAGGAGCCGCCCCGTGAACGGGTCGGCTGCGGCCGTGCTGGAAAGCACGCGCAGGAGCCACTCCTCGTCACGGCGCACGGCATCGGCGAGCAGCGCGTACGACGGGCCGAGGCGGTACGCAAGCTCGATCGCCGCGGCAGGCATCTGCGAGCATCACAGAAGCAGACACGCCAACGTCAGGGTCGGCGCGGCACATGCATGGTGTCTGAGCTGTGCAAAGGCAGCTGAGCCGCCGCGCCCCGGGGCTACCCGAGGTGCGTGGGGAGCGAAGGCGGGTCGCAGTCGAACCTTCCTGGGCATCGCCGCGATGGGCGCGTGGAGAACAGCAGACCTGTCGGGGGTCCGCATGATCATGCCGTGCATGGAACCCCAGTCGGCCACGTCCTGCGCCAGCGCGGGGTCCACAGTCAGCTGCGGGGGGGCAGGCCCGTCACTTGCCGTCTTTTCGCGCCCCCGCCGACGCAGAACCGCCACTGCCACCGCGGCGGCACCAACTGCCGCAGCGGCGGTCATGACCACCGTGTCGCGGTCCATTGCAAGACTGCTCGGGTGAACGCTGGTCGCCTGTGTGGTCGGGGCGATCCGTCGGCCTGCGGCTCTGCGAGCCGCCCCCCTCCGCGCCCAGCCCGCACATTGCGCCCGGAGACCATGGCGTTCACCTCGAGAGCCCCTCGGCGCACGGTAGAAACGCCCACGGCGTACGTCCCCGGCCCAGAATATGAGCCGCGGCCGAGCATCAGGATGATGCGGCCGTCGGCCGCGCCTTTTGGCTCAACGGGCAATCGGTCGAGCCTGGGCCGCTCGGACGGCCCCGCCCCGGGACAGTATGAGGCAAACATGTCCCCGATCAAGGCCCGATCGTTTCTAACCAAGGCCACGCCGTTCCTGTGCGCCTCGAGCCGTTTCGGCGCCCGGGAGAGCTCGGTGCCAGGTGAGCCGCCCGCGCCCCGTGCACCGGCCCGGATCTCACTGCCTCGTGCTAATGCCCGTCCGGATGGGCCGTGCTCGTCTGCGGGTGGCCGGAGGGCCGCTGCCGGGCAGCGTGACTCCCGCCCTGACACCTCCTTTCGCCTCGTGCCTGTGCCATCGTCCCCCGCAGGCCCCGGAGCGTACACATCGCAGAGCTCGATCCGCATGCTCAGTACTGCAAGGCCGCGGACCTCGGGCGTGGGCGCCGCCGGGGGCGGGCCTTTGCGGGCGGGCTCCAGGCCGTCGTCGCGCCCGGGGACCGGGATCCGGTGGAAGCGCGCCCCCACGGCGCCGTCGGTGCCGAGCCGGCACTCGGCTTTCGGGTACGAGGAGGACGGGGACGGGCGGCTGGTGCTGAACGAGGCGCCGGAGGACAGGCGGCCGCGGCCCGACGGCCCGGGTCCCATGGACTACGCGGGGCAGGCCGACTGGGCGCGGCAGGCCTCCCGCTCCCGCGCCACCACGGCGTACGCGCGGGACCGGTCCTCGCGCTCCGACCTCGCCAGGGCGACCGGCGGCCTCGCAACCCCGGGCCCGGGCGCCTACGTGCTCCCCGGCCTCGGCTCTGCCGCCGCGGCGGGCTCTGCCATGGGGGTGCTGGTGGCGGGACCGGGCGGAGCGGTCTTCGACCGCGGGTCGGCCTCCAGCGGTCCGACGGCCGCGTTCCGGTCCGGCACGGCCAAGGGCGAGGCCATGCGAAACCGCGCGACGGACTTTGTGCCCGGCCCCGGCGCGCACTACAACGCCCGGACCATGTCGGCGGTCAGGGCCAAGCCCCGGCCGCCCGCTGCCCTCCAGAACTTCGGCTCGACGACCGGCCGCTCCGGGGTGGGGTCCTCGACCCAGACGCCGGGTCCCATCTACAACCTCCCGGGTGCCATGCGGATGCGGGGGTCGGCGGCGAGGCACGACGGCGGCGGGGAGGGCCCCAGGCGTTCCCACTCCTCGGCCCGGGCGCGGAGGGCGGGGGGCAGGGCCGGTGCGGAGGCCGGCGCGGCGGGCCGGCGTGGCTTCGCGGTCGGGCAGGCTCGCTTCCGCGACCCTGACGCGGCGCGGCGCACGGCGGTGCCGGGCGCCGGTCACTACTCTGTGCCGGACGGCTTCCGGGCGCCGGAGGCACCGGCCAACGCCCGCCGGGTGGGAACCATGACCACGGGCAGGCGATCGGCCATGGGCGGCGGGTCGACGGTGCTGGGCAACGACGGCCGGAAGCGCCCGGCGCCCGGCCCGGGGCAGTACCGGCCCGGCGGTTTCGCGAGCGTCCACCGCGAGATCGAGGACGCGCGGCCGCTGTCCACGTTCTCCAGCGCCGTGCGGCGCCCCGCCCCCGGGTCGCTCCGGCCCGAGCGCATCGACCAGACGGCGGAGGAGGCAGAGGCGAAGATGGTGGGGGACTACCGGTCCGAGGTCGGGCCCGGCTCCTACAGCGTGTCGCCGGAGTGGCGGTCATCTGTGAGCTTCTCGCGGGGCGCGCACGAGGGCAGGGGCATGGCGTCGAGCGGGCCCGAGCGCTTCGCGAGGGGCGGCATCACCGACTCCGGGGCCGGCTCGGCGCCCTCGGGCATCGGCCCGGGGTCGTACGACATTGCCGGAGCAGTGAGCAGGGGGGGAAGGTCCCCAGTCGCGGAGACCCGGCCGTCGCGGGGCCCCCGCACCGCCCGCTTCGCCGAGCGCCCGCCCTCGGCGCCGCAGCCCGGGCCGGGGCAGTACGACACACGCCCCGGCTGGTCCACGCGATCGTACAACGTCACTGTGGCAGAGCAGGAGCTCCTGCGGGCGGCCAAGGGCCTGTGAGCGAGAGGTGCCGGTGACGCCCCCACGGCAGCGCGGACCCATCGTGGCCGTGTGGCCCGTCGACAATGCCCCCCGGAGCGCGATCAAACACTCGTGATTGCTGCGCGGCCGAGACTGGCTTCCATCGCCCCTTGCCCTGTCAATCACACGCACCCTCAACGCTACGCTGTCCTCCGGTCAGTCGTGGCGCCGTGTCACTCGGAGCGCCCTCCATGGTCCCCGGCCCCTCGCCGCCTCCCCCCCTCCCCGCCGCCTTCCCCCGCTGCCCCCTGGCCGCCCCCCGGTGCCCCCTCGCCGGCCCCCGGTGCCCCCTCGTTGCCCCCCGATGCCCGCACGGTCGCGTGGCTCCGCCCCGCGGCGTTGCTGCCGTACCTCCTCGCCGCCTCCTGCAGCGGCGTCAGGCTCCGGGGCAGGTCCCCGGACGCCTCGAGATCCGCGACGGTCCTCCCGCCGGGGCCGTGCCGCCGCGGTCCCGGTCCCGTCGGCCACGCCTGGGCTGACGTTGTGTAGTGAGCGACCCCCGGGGCGGCGCCCGAGGCCGGCCCTCCGCTTGACGCGCCCGCACGGGTCGCCCCCGCGCCGTCGCCGGCCCTCCCCGACGCCCGCCCGTCGTTCCCTGCCCCCGGGCCAGCAGCCATTGCCGACGGCGGTGCGCCGGACGCTGACGGGCCGGCAGGGCTGGCGGGCCGGGAGCCGGCGGCAGACGGGGGGCCGGGGCTGGCGGGCCGGGACCCGGCGGCGACTGACGCGCGGCGCGTCACGGACGCCGGCTGCGCGCTCCCGTCGCCCGTGACCTGGCCGCACGCCCCGATCGTGACGCGGCGCGTGGGCCAGCCGTCGCCGTCGCCGGCAGCCTCGATCGCGTCGAGGACGCCCCTACCCGCCACGACGTACCCGAAGACCACTGCGCGCTCGTCCAGCAGCGGGCACGGGCCCAGGGTGAGGTTGAACGCCGACGCGCCGGTGTCGGGGCCCCGGTGGGAGGCTAGCGAGAGGATGCCGCGGCCCGTGTGGCGGAGCAGGAAGGACTCGTCGGGGAGACAGCCGTCCGCGAGGGCGCCCCGCCCGGGCTTGAACACGCACTCCCCGCCCGAGCCGTCGTTGTGCTGCGGCGGGGCGGCGCGCGCGGCGGGCCAGGGACAAGGGGCGGTGGCATGGCGGGGGCCGGGTTGATGGGCGCGCCTGCAACCGGGCGCCATGGCTCACCTCGATGTCGCCCGCCACCATGAACTGGCCGGGGAGGATACGGAAGACGCTCGACCCGACAAACGTAAGCTGCTTGCCGGAGCGGCCGCCCCTTCCGTACTCGCCCGTGCACAGCCCCCGGAAGTTCTCGCAGGTCCGCGGCGTGACATCCGCGCGCAGCAGGACCTTCATGACCCCTGCTGGCTCGCCGTCTATGTCGACCCGAAGCCAAACCTTGGGAAGGCCGTCGGCAATCTGCTCCTGAATCGTCGCGGCTGCGGCCATTCCCGCACGGGCCGCGCAGGGTGCCACCCCCGGCCGTCAGAGCCTCACCTGCAGCAGTATGTGTGCACACCGACGGGGGGCTGGCGTGTGGAGGAAGCATCGCGGGTGTGGGCCGGGGGTCTCTGCACGGGTGCCAGCGGCGGCTGCCTCGGCCGGCCACTCGAGGCTGGAGGCGCCGCCGGGCCCTACATCCCCGATCGGCCCTTTCTTGTGCGGCTTCTGCCATGCCCAGACGCTTCGCGCGTGTCAGCAAGTCTTCGGGCCGCAAAGCCGCCTCGCAGCAGGCCAGCCAGGATGACGCGTCCGGCCCCGCCATCAGGAGGCTGGAGCCCTGCGGCGCGATGATGGGCACCCACGCGGCCGACGCTTTCCAGGTGGAGGCGGTGATCGACCCCGAGAAGCTGCCGACGGTGCAGCAGGGGGACATGCTTTGTATTTCCCCTCCCGAGCTGGCGCCGGGAAGGACTCCCGAGCTCCACAGGGGGCACCCCGACCACGGGGGCGCGACCCAGCACGCGGCATCCGCGGCGGGGCAGCTCAAAGTCCTGCGGGAGCGGACCCAGGTTGTGGTTCGCGTCGGCACGCTCGCGGCCCTGCGCGGGGGCGCGGCGCTATCGCTGCGCGCGAGGACGGCCGAGCTCCTCGGGCTGGCCGCCCGGCAGCGCGTGGCGCTGTGGGCCGCGCGCGAGGAGGACGTTTCGCTCTCGCTCGTGGAGGCGAGCTGCAAGGGCGGGCACCTGCCCAGCGGCAGCGTCTGGAGGCTCTCCCGCGCCATGGTGGGGATGTGCATCCACGAGGGCGAAATCGTGACGGTGGGGGGCACGCGGCTCACGATCAAGCGCCTGCACGGCGCAGGGGGCGCCCGCGTGCGGTCGGGCCTCGTGCGCCGGATAACGCGGCTGGCGATGCGCAGCCGCAGCGCGCACATGGTGCTGATGGTGCAGGCTTCGAGCGACGCGTGGGACGTGGGGGCGGACGGCCGCGTCCGGATGGAGGCAATTGTCTCCTTCGTGCAGTCGACGCTCCGCCGGTGGGGCCGCATGGCCTGCGATCACCGCCTCACGCTCGTGCTTTTCAGCCGCACGCACATCGACGCCGACCCCGACGTCGTCAGGGCCGTTGCAGAGCTGCGGGACGCGGCGGCGGGGGAGCCCGCGGCGTCGAGCGACCGGGTCGCTCGCGTCGCGGCCCCTGCGCCGGACCTTGGCAGCGACGCCGCGGCCGCCGCCGCGCTCGAGGCCGCGACGGCCCCGTCCGCGCCGGGCACCACGGTCATATCCAGCATGGAGGCGGAACGGAGGTCCGCGGAGGCGTCGGGGGCCGCGGGACCCGACCTGCGGCCGGACACGGAGCGGGCGGTTCGGGCGCTCCGGGCCACGACGGCGTTCACGGCTTGGGCGGCCGCGGGGCTGTACGACGACGTGCTCGATGGCTCCCTCGCGGCCGCCATCGGGTCGGACGGCCGGCCGCAGGCGGACCACATCCGGGTGGTGCACGACGGCGGGGAGCCGGCGGGGGGCTGGACGTCGGTCGTGCCGCACCTCCGCCGCTGCCTCCGCGCGTTCCCGGCCACCGCGGGGTGGGGCGTCCCCGCCGCGTGGCGGCGCTTCGGGTCCACCCCGGCCGGCCGCGCCTACCCGTTCTCGGGGCAGCGCACCCCGTCCCTGGCGGCGCACGGGTGCGTGCTGCAGGCCATCAACCTGGCGTTGGACCTCTTCGCTGGGGCGCACAGGTCCCGCGACGTGGCGGTGAACGGGCACCACCTGGTGGTGGTCAGCGCGGGGCAGGGGGTGTTCCACGTCGGCCGCGGCATGACGGAGCTGACCAAGCAGCGCATGATCGCGTCGGGGATCGGGGGAGACCTGGTCTGCTGCGGCAACGCACCGCTCCACAACGCACCGCTGTTCGTCTTCGGGGCGGCCGAGGCCGCGTCGGTGCTCGCATCGGCCCTCGCCGCGGGGGCAGCCGCCGACGACGCCGGGTCCGCCGGCCAGGGGTCCGACGGCGGACCGCCCGACCCCGAGGCCAAGGGCTCCGGCCGGGCCGGCGCGCCCAGGGCGGACCAGGGAGCTGCCCCCGACGAGGCTGAGCTCCGCGCGGCGCTGACCGCCCGCGTCTTCGGCTACCACCGCTACCGCATGCCGTACTGGCTCCACGCCTCGTACTACACGCCCGACGAGGACGTCGACGCCGCCTTCTCCGCCGTCGGCTCCCACGGCCGCAGGGGCCTCCCCGGCCCGCTCCGCCTCCTCCCCGACCGCAGCCTCACGCACTCCTGGGCCTCGTGGTGGAGGGGCCCGCCCGGGGGCCAGGCAGACACCGCGGCGGCCGCACGCCTCCACAAGGCCGCGGCGCTCCGCGTGGCCGCGGGCCTCGCCCCGCTCGCCCCGGCCGGGGCAGCGCCCGCACCGGGGGAGGCCGCGGCGTCGCCCCTGGCCATCGCCACCGAGGCCGCGGCGGCCGGAGGGCAGACGGCGCTCTCCCTGGCGGACGCGCCGCACCACCACCCCCCCGGCACCGCCGCGCCCGCCCCCGGCGGCCCCTGCGGAGCCCCCTCAGCGGCGGCGGCGGCGGCCGCCCAGGCCCGGAACCCCTTCGCGCACCTGGACGGGGACCGCCTCCGCCTCCGCGCAGAGACCGCCACTCTCCTCGACTGGGCGCGCGGCGCCCTGGGGTCCGGCCGCGGGGCCTCCCTCGCCGCGGAGCACGCCCTGTCGTGGCTGGACCCCCCCGCCTCGGGCGGCGTCTTTGCAATCGCCGCGCCCCGGCTCACCACCGACGGCCACGTCGTCCCGCACACCCTCCTGGGTCGCCTCGTCGCCGCCGGCCTCGCAGGACCGCTCGACGAGTCCCACGACGACTGCCACGGCGGCGGTGGAGGGGCTCTGCTGCGGCTCCGCGACGGCTCGCAGCCCGGCGAGCCGGACGATCTCTTCACACTGACGCTGGCAGAGCTGGAGGAGGAGGACGCCGCCGCCGCCGCCTCGGCCGCGGCCCTGGGCGCGCCCGCGGGCTGTGCCGGGGACGACGCTCCCGAGGAGGGCGGCACTTTCGGTGGGGCAGAGACTCTGGCCGGCCTGGCGCTGCTTGCGAGGGAGGGCGGCGGCAGCGCGGGGAGGACCGTGACGACGGCGTCGCTGGCGAGGGTCATGGCAGGGCCGACGTCGTCGACGGGCGGCGGGCGGGGCGGGTCTGAGGACGGGAACGACGAGGACGAGGACGAGGAGGAGCCGGACGACGACGGGGGCGACAGCGCGGCCGGCCGCCCCGAGGCGGCGACGCGCTGGGTGCCATGGCGCGCGAGGCGGGGGCGCACCATCCTGATCGGCACCTCGGCGCTGAACACGGGGCTGGTGGACACCGAGGCGGCGGAGGGTGGCGGCGGGAGGCGGAGCGGGGGGGCGGCGGTGGCGGAGGCGAGGGGAGGCACCCTGGGGGACCCGGCGGCCGCTGGCGCCGCTGACCGGGCCACGATCGCGGACGAGCTCGGCGCGACGCCGGGCGGCGCGGCAGCGCAGGCTCTGGCGTCCTCGCAGCCCGCCGAGGCCGCGGCGCCGCGCCCCGTGCACCGGCGGAACGGGAGCGGGGGGTCGGCGGCGGGGAGCGCACGGCTCGGGAGGCGGGGCGGGCGGCGGGACCGCCGCTCGGCGTCGTCGCTCAGGCGGTCGGGGGGATCCCTGCAGCGCCTGGAGAGCGGGGGCGGCGACGCGGCCGCGCCCCCGCGTGGGCCGGCCGTCATGGTGACGTCGGGGGACGGGAGGGCGAGGTCCCTGGCCGAGACGGCGCTCGTGGACGGCGGAGGGGGCCGCGGCGAGGGCGGGGGCATGGGCTGGATCGCGTCTTCAGCGCAGAGCCGCGCCCCGGCGTCCTCCCGCGGCCGCTCGGCCATCGTCCTCGTGCCCCGTACCTCCCGCACGCTCGCCCGCCGCCTCCGCCTCGTCGCCCCCTCCATCCCGGGCATGGCCGAGGCCGCTGGCTCTGCCACTTCGACGTCCCAGCGGCTCCTGGGCTTCTCCGGCTCGTTCCTGGACCTCGAGACGGCAGACGCGGCGAGCGGTCCCGTCGACGCCGCCTCCTCGGCCGCCCGCGGGCGCAGCCCCGCCGCCGCGGCCATCGCGATGCGCCTCCTCCTCGGCCACACGCGGCTCGGGCTGGCGGACCACGACCCGTGGGGTCCCAAGTTCGAGTTCGGCCTTCCCTGGATCCGCTACGGTGCCGTCCCTTGCCTGGGCGACGCCCCGTCCCTCAGCGGCCCGTTCGAGCACCGAGCCCTGGAGCCCCGGGCCGCCGCGCTCAGCGCCCGCGCCGCCTCGAACCTCGGCCTCCCCGTCTTCCTCGCGCCCTCGGCCCGCGGCGACGACCGGGGATTCTTCGCCATGGCTCTCTCCCTCCCCGCATGGGCCTGCCCGGGGGTACGCGCCGCCGCGGGCCCGCCCGTGTCGGCGACCGCGCCCCCCGCGCCCGTCTTCCCGTCCGTAGGGCTGCAGCAGGAGCTGGCAAACCACGATGCCGCCGCCTCGGCCGCCGTTGCACACGCCGTCGCCACCCTGGCCCGCGACCCGGCCACCAGGCGCGGCATCCTGCCCCACGAGGCCGGGGCGGCCCTCGCCGCTGGCGACGGCGACGCTTTCGCCAAGCGTCGGCCCGTCGCGAGGGCCCACGTCATCGCCGCCGTCGCCCTGGCCTCCGTCCGCGTCGACGCTTCCGTCCTCCCCGCCTCCCGCCGCCGCCCCTCCGCCGTGTCCAGCGGCCACGTCAGCTCCCCGTCCAACTCCGACGCCGACCGCCACTCCTTCCGCCGGCTCTCCGAGGCCAGCGACGTCCGCGACGACGCCTCCTCCGTCTTCGCCCTTACCCCTCTGCCCCGCCACTCTGTCCCCTCCAGCTCCGGCGCGGGGCCGGACGGACGGCTGCCCGAGCTCGAGCTCGGCTCCGGCGCCGTCCGGCCCCGCGGCGGACTGCGATCTGCCCACTTTCACGAGCACGTGCAGGGGGCGGGGCAGGGCGCCGGCGGGGACGGGGCCGCGGGCGAGGGGATGCACCCGGAGGTGCCCGTGCCCTCTGAGGTCGGCGCGCCTCCGGGGAGAAGGCCGGCAGAGGCGTCCCCGGAGCGACACGGGCGGGCGCTGCCCGAGGCGTGGACCGGCACGGCACCCAGGCCGGGCTGGAGCGTGGGCGCGGACCGATCATCCGCCCTCGGCGCCCGCCTCGACGCCGCATCTGTGCAGCAGAGCACTGTGACGTGGCACGGCAGCGGGCAGCGGCGCCACCGTGCCCCCACGGCGGCCCTGAAGGCCCGGTCGAGGCAGTCCAAGGCCCTTGCCAACATTCCCCCCGGCCAGGGCGCCCACGCCGGGGGCGCCAGGCGCCGGGCGGCGAGCGGCGCCACGGAGCCCGCGTCGGTCGGCGGAGCGCCCAAGCTCGGCGTCCTGCCGGAGCTGGACGAGGAGGGGCGGCACGGCCTCGCGGTGGCGTCGGGTTCCCGGGCCCGGCAGCTGAAGGACGTGAGGGATGGTGTCCCGGGTCGCAGCGCCTTCCCGCTCGGCGACGACAGCCCCGACGAGGATGAGGACGAGGACGAGGACGAGGGTGGCGGCGGCGAGGGCGGGCGCTCGGGCCTCGGGGGCCGCGGGCGCGGCGGTGGGTCCGGCCAGGATGACGAGATTGGCCTGCACATCAACACGGGCTCGTCGGGCTCGCGGACGCCCGTGATGGCACCGAGGCCGGCGGGGTCCGGGGCCGGGCCACCGGACCTTGCGGCGTGGATGTTTCGTGACCGGACGGGCGTGGCGGGGGGAATCGCCCCCGGCGACGGCGAGGAGGAGGACGACGACGACCGCGGCCCGCCGAGCTCCCTCGGCGGCTTCAGGCACGGCGGCCTGCCGCAGCCGGCGACCCGGGAGCTGCTCCGCACCGCCAGCGCCGGCCCAACGGACGCGCAGTGGCTCGTGGACCTGCGACCGGCCGCCACCACCACGACTGCCGACGCCGTTGCCGTCCGCGCCGGCGTCACCAGGCGGCGGCTCGGCAGCGGGCCCGGCTCGCCGAGCCGCCTCCCGTCGTCCCCGCTGCAGCACCTCTCCCAGCCGCCCCAGCCGGCCCCGCGCCCCGCCGCGAGGCAGGCTGGCCACGCCGCCGGCCGGGCTGCCTCGGTCGGGCCCATCGCAGAGCGGCACCCGGCCCCCGGCGCCCCGACGATGCCCCCTCTCTCCCTCGTCGGCGACTCTGCCACCGCGCGCCAGGCAGCCGCGAGCCAGGGCAGCGCCCGTCACACCCCTGCTCACTTCTCCGACGAAGACAGCGACGGGAGCTCGGGAGGCGGTCGCCCAGGCGCCGTCGCGCCCGGCGCAGCTCTACCACGGCCTGAGGGCGGGGCAGCCCACACGGGAAGCGCGGGGGCGGGAGGCTCCGAGCCGGGCGCACCGGACGGGCTGCCGGCGGCGGTTGGGCCCGGCATGGCGGGCAGCGCGCCCGGGTCGAGGATGACGGGAGCTGGGCTCGCGGCCGGCGGGCCGCTGCTTCTGGCCAAGCAGACGAGCGGCCCCGCCGCCCCGTCGAGAGCGTCCAGCCCCGCTGGATCAGGGCGCGGCGCGGCGGCCAGGGGGCCGGGGAGCGGGGGGCGGGCCAGCTCACCCCCCTTCGTGCCGCTCGCCTCCTCGCTGTGCAGGAGCCCGCCCCTCGACGACGGTGCGGCGGCGATGGCGCTTGGCGGCCCCGCGTCGTTGCCGGGGGAACCGCGCGCGCTGGGGCGCGGCGCCGCCCAGAGCAACTCCCCGGGTCGAAGCAACGGCGAGCGGGAGGGGCCACCGTCCACGGCCGGCTCGAGGAGCCAAGTCGGCCTTCCCATCAACCTTGGCGCGAGCTCGCCCCCGCAGAGCCCCGGGCGGGGCGGTGGCTCGACCCCACGCGGCCGGGTCCCGCTGTTCCCGCCGCCGCCGCGCTCGCTCAGCCGCTCCCCGCGACCCGGTGACGAGCGGTCGCCGCTGCCCGGCCGGGTGCCGGCCTCGCCCCCGGCGGGGCCGCGCCACCGCGCCGAGAGCGGCGGGTCGAGCATCACCAGGGGCCGCCGCCGTTCGGTCGGGTCGGGCGTGTTTGCGCCCGGCAGCGCCGCAAGGACCGGCGGCGGCCTCCCCGGCCTGGCGCCCCGCGGGTCGGTGGGCAGGAACCTGTCTCGCCAGGGCGGCGTGCCGTCCGAGTCGGGCGGCGGGGCGCCCAGCGCGGCGGCTGGGTCGTCCAGCGCGCACCACCTCGCTCACGGATTCAACCCGTTCCGTCGGCGAGTGGATCTGGATGCCGTGGTGACGGCGAACCGGCGGAGATGGAGCCACCTGTTCACCACGAGCCGGCCGCTGGTGTTCCAGGCGGGCAACGGGGACGCGGACGGGGACGCGGATGACGACGACGCCGGCCTGGCGGCGTGGTTGAGGGGCGCGAACCCGTTCGGCGACGCGTCGGAGGCCGGCGACGACGGCGGGCCGAATTCCCACGAGCTGGGCCGCGCCGTCCTCCTCGCGTGCAGCCTGTACGGCGCGATCGGCGTGGGCGTCGTGGCCCCCGCGGCCCCCATCGCAGCCTCCTTCCCCGACTGGACCTCCCTCACCGAGCCCGCCCTCCTCCCCCTCACCACCGACTACCTCCCGCCCGCCAACCTCCTCGCGAGCCACTCGCCGCTGACCACCAACGAATTCGACGTCGCGCTGGCCGGGGCCGCGGGCGCCGACCCCATATCGGTGTTCGAGAACCTCATCGCTCAGCGTCTCTCACGCTCCTTCCAGCTCGTCGTGGCGCCGGCGGCCGAAGAATCCGCCCACCGGGTCCTTGCCCCGCCCATCGCGGGCCGCGAGCAGCCCAGCATCGCCAGCCCGGGTGCGCTGGTCCGAACCACCGTGTCCCGAACGCAGTCGCTCGCACGGGCCGGCGCCGTGGCCGGCGGCGGCGCCCCCAGGCCGGCGGCCGGCCCCTCCCAGGCCCGCATGCAGGACCTCGGCGCGGCGCTCGGCCGCCCGGCACCGCGAGCGGTGCCGGGACACGTCGTGCCGGCACCCGGCCGCGGCGCCGGCGCCTCGGGCGCCACCTCACGCTCGGCCTCCGTCCGGAGCAGCGCGGCCTTTGGCGCCCGCCCGGACCCCCTTGGATCCTCTCGCATACGCCTGGCGCGCTCGGGCTCGGCTGCCTCGTCGACGTCACAGTCCAGGCAAGCCGACGACGACACCGACGGCACAGCCAGCCCGCGCAGCCTGATCCGGGGCGACGGCTGGGGCGATGCCAACACCAAGCCCGGGAGCGGCGTCGCGGCGGGCTCGGGGCGTGGGCACACGCACAACGGTGTCAATGACTGCGACGTCATTGACGACGACGACGATGACGATGACGCCATCGTCGTCATCAACCCCCGCCCTTCCCTCAGCATCCCCCTGCCCGCGCCACTGGCCAGCTCCGGCGCTGGCTCCATATCCTTCCGCCTAGCCGGGCCGGCGCAGGCCAACGACGCCGCGGCGTCCGGCGGCCAGGCCTCCTCGTCCGCGGCACCCAGGCCGGCCGCGCCCCCCGCCCCCGGGGTCATCTCTGCCGTGGCTTTCGCCTCGCGCCTCGGCCTCCCCCTCGAGGTCGTCCTCTCCTCGCCCGACAGCGGCAAGTGGGCGGGGGGCGTCATCGGCGGCGGCCGTGCCTCCCAGGCCCTACAGGTATTCCTCTCCGCCGGCGAGATGGTCCACTGCATCCAGCTCCAGCCCCTGGAGAATCGCATCGTGGTCAGACAATTCAACCTCGCGGCCAGCAGGCCTGCGGCGGGGATGGGGCCCGAGGGCGGAGGGCCCGAAGACGCGGCCGACGCGGACGGGGCGCCTGAGGAGGACGCCACGCCGGCGCACCCGGGCGCCGTCGTGGCGTTCCAGCGCCACAGGCGCGTCCGCAGCATCGGGATGGGCCGTTCAGCGTCGGCTGCGATGCTCGGAGCCGCTGCTGCTGCTGCTGCTGCCGCCGCCGCCGCCTCGTCCGGCCGTGCCCCTGGGTCGCGGTGGCAGATGCCGCAGTCCCCGTCCCGCGGGCCGGCCCCCTCGCCGGACGACCCGGTGCCGGCGGGGCGACCCCTGACAGCAGCCAAGCGGCCTTCCATGACATCCCTCTCCCGCGGCCACCCTTCCTCCCGCGGCCTCCTCGCCGACGGTGTGGCCGCCCTGGGTCGATCGCCCCGCTTCGCACCCAGCGCACCCCCGCCCCCGCCGTCGTCCACCGCCGCCCCGGGGTCCTCCCGCGGCCGCGAAGGGGTGGGCGGGCCGTCCCGCCCGTACTGGTTCAGCCTCGTCGACCCCCTCACCGCGGCGCCAACGCAGGCGGTGCGCCGCTTCGGGTGGCAGCCCAGGACGCGGCGCGGCGCGGGCTCCGCCGTCGGCGGTGGCGACGCAGGCACCGCCGCCGTGGAGTGGAACTTGGTCGATCGCCTGGTCAAGGGGGATGACACCGGGCTCGGGGACAGCGTCGACGCCAGCAGCACATTCCTCGCCCTCCTCCCGGCACGAGCCGACCCGTCGCAGCCGTGGGCGCACCCCTGGAGGCTGCCCGCGTCGTCGGTGTGGTCCCCGGACGGGGGGCCCGCCCGCAGGCAGCGGCAGCAGCAGCACTCCCGCCGGCACCGCGGCTCGTCCGTGTCCTCAGGGCTCGCCGGCGTCGCCGTCCTCGCGGTCTCGGACGCAAATCTGCACGAGAGGCTCGACAGCGACGCGGCAGAGCCGCAAGGGGGCACCGAGCCACGCCTGGCGTCTCGGCTCGGCCTCGTCGCCCCCGTCGACACCGGCGCCGCTGCCTGCCGCGGGTGGGGCGAGTCCTCTGCGGAGAGCTCGAGGGACTCCCCGTCCAGCGACGGCTTCCGTCTCGTGCGCGGCGCCTCCGCCCCCGCCGCGCGCGCGGCCGCCCAGTCTGTCGACTCGTCCGCGTCAAGCGCCCAGCAGACCTCGCCGCGCCCCACCACGCCCGGCCCCGCCCTCTCGTCCCTCGGCCCCAGCTCCTCCGACCCCGACAGGGCGTCCCTCCCACCTTCCGCCGCCGCCGCCGCACCCGCACCCGCACCCTTGCGGTCGCGCCCGGCCGTCGGTCTCCGTCGCTCCGTCACCGCAGCGGGGTCCGCGTCGCTCTTGCCCGACCCCGTGGTCACCCCCTCGGCAGAGCCTGACGAGGCGCACTTCGTCCCCACCGACGTCGGCATCTCCTGGTGGGGACGGCGCGGCTTCCCCGTGCCTGCCCTCGCCTTCCCGTCACCCTTCTGGATGCCAGGGTCGTCCCAGGCACCCGAGGCTGCACCCGCCGCCCACGCCCACGCCGCATCGGCGTCGGAGGCCCTCCCGCCCCCCTCCCCGTCCGCCTCGGCGGCGCCTTCCCAGCCCCGGCCGCTCGGCCGCGCCTCCACGCTGGCTTCCGCCGGCTGGCCGTCCACGCTGCCGACCCCCGACCCCGAGCCGCCGGCCCTGTCTGCCCGCCAGGCCGCCACACGGGAGGCCGACCGCATTGCCAAGGTGCTCCGCCCCGTCAGGGAGGGCCTGGTGCAGGAGCAGGCGGCGGCCTTTGTCGTAACCGTGGCGGCGGAGCGCCGGCCCGACGGACCCGGCCTCCGCGTCCTCGGCGCGCTGCAGGCGGTCGCCGACCCCCGCACGGGGTTCGCGGTCACATGGCCCCGCCCCGGCGCCGGATGGGACGCCGCAACGGGGCTCCAGCACATCGGAAGGGTCGTCGCCGGCATGGCTCTGCACCCGCGCCGCGACGGCCGGGCGTCCAGCGCGCACGCCTCCTCCCCGCACGCCGCCGGCACCGAGGTCCGCGTCAGGGCCCCGGCGGAGCTCCACGGCGGCGGCTGGCTGCAGGTCACCGTGCCCTGCGTCTTCGACGGCCGCCACGCCTTCGTCATCGCCCTCCGCTGGATCTCCGCCGACACCGAGCCGGTCAGGACCTGCCTGTCCGCGCTCGAGCGGCGCGGCGTCAGGGAGGGGTTCGTCCCCGCGCGCCTCAGCACCGTCGCGAGGCTCCCCATCCTCCCGGCGTCTCTCAGCGCCGCGTCGCTCCCCATCCTCCCCGTCCGGACCGCCGCCGCGGACGGCGCGCCCCTGCCCGGCGCGGACCCCGCGCCCCTGAGCCGTTCGGACGCGACGCGCGGCGTCATCCTCCGCCTCCTCCGTGCCTCCCGCCGGCACCGGGCGCAGGGGGCCGCGGCGTCGAGGGCCGGCGACGCCACGACGCCGCCACCTTTCGTCGCATGCATCGAGCTCCCCCTCTCGCCCCGGTGCCTCGCCCCGCGCTGGTGGCTCGACCCCGCCGCGGGGACCCTCGGCCCCGCGCTGCGCCTTCTCGAGGAGGCAGCAACGGTGCGATTCGGCCTCGTCGGCGACGTCGTGAACACCGCAACAAGAGGGTCAGAGCCCGCGGCGGCCGCCGTGCCGGAGCCCGCGCTATCCGCAGATGCCCGCGCCGCGGCCGAGGACGGCGCGCCGGCAGCTCCGCCGCCCCAGGCCCCGGGGCGCGACGCCCGCGCCCGCGCCGCCGCCGCCTCCCGTCTCCTCTCCCGGGATCGCCGCCTCGTCGCCTCCTGCGCCCCTGGATGGTACCGGCAGTACGTCCAGGCGCCTGCCCCCACCGCGCCCCCGCACCTTCTGGCAGGGTCCTTCCGACCCCGCCTGTCCGGCGGCACGATCCCCTGCCTCCCCGCCCCCGCCTTCCGTTCAGCCCTCGCCCCGTACCGGCGGCCCTTCGCACAGCCGTCGGCCGACGACGCCGCCGAGGCCCCCGCAGGGTCGCTCCTCCTCCGGTCGACCGCAGCCGGCGCCGCCGTCGCGCCCACGTCCCAGGGCAGCCTCTGGCCGTCCGCGGCGGGCCAGCCGGCGTCGCCCGCCGCCCGGCAGGTCCTCGGCCTCGTCGATTTCGCGGCAGGCCTGTCCTGCGCGGTCGATGCCGTGGACTCCGCGCTGGAGGCATGCCTCCGCCAGGTGGGCGGCCGGGCGCGGGGCCCCGAGGCGGTCATCGGTGCGGCGGCGGCAGGCGACGAGGGTGTGCGCTCCCCGGCGCGGGGCTCGGCGGGCCCGGACGCAGGGCTCGAGCTGCCGGACGAGCTGGTCATCTGAGAGGCGGCGCCCCGCCGTGCCCGCGAGGACAACTCGGATCGGCGCGTGTTTCGAGCCGTTTGCGTGCTTGCGCGACGAGCGAAACTGCTGAGATTTCTGCCGCTGCCTCGGCCACCGCCTCATCTGAAGACTGAGGCCGCGAGCCGGGCGGCCACCGCCTCGCCCTGCGACAGGCACTCCCGCCGCCACGCCGCGTCCTCGGGGAGGAAGGCCCGCAGGAGCGCCTGCCGCAGCGGGTGGCTCGGCGGCGCCCCCGGCCGCTCCCGGTGCAGCGCGCTCTCTGCCCGCAGCGCGAAGAACACTGACGTCGGGGGCACCGTGCCGAACTCCTGCACCACGCAGACCCGGTCCTCCGCTCCCAGCCCCGCGAACGGCTCGCCGGCCCCGGCCTCGGGCCCCGGCACCGCGGCCAGGGCCTCGGCAAAGCCCCCCCTGATCTCGTACGCGACGCCTGACGACCCTGACGCGCACGCGTCCTGCACCACCGCCCGCTTGAGCGGCACCGTCGCGTCGTGCGACTCCACCCCCACGGCCCGCCGCACGAATGAGGCCTCCTTGCCCCTGGGGCCGCTGCCGCTGAGGAGAAGCGAGGACTGCCCCGGAAGCCCCAGCCCGGAGTGCACGTCGACGGACACCAGCGACCCCGGCCCGCGCAGCCCCTCCCAGATCCCCGCCGCGTCGGCCGCCGCCCAGGGAGCCCACGCGGGCCGCGCAGCCTCGGCCGCCGCGGCGAGCGCGCGCGACGCCGGCGGCGCCCGCTGCAGCATCCCGACCGCCTCGAGCCCGGCCATGATGAGCAGCGGCTCCTGCTGCAGCTCCGTGCCGCCAAAGTACATGGCAGAGGGCAGGACGCGGTGACCCGCCGCCACCGCGGCCTTGAGCGAGTCCAGCCCGTGGAGGGCGATGGCGAGGCCCGCACGCGCGCGCGTCCACGCCCACTCGGACCACGACGTCGGGTCCGGCACGGCGTCGGGCGCGATCAGGTCCCTGTACGCGTGGAACAGCGCCGGCAAACCCGCAGCAGCCTGCTCCTCGAAACTGCTCGGAACGAGCCAGTTTCGGTTCAGGTCACAGTTGGTGGGCGAGAAGCGGCGGTTCCACGCAAACCCGAACGGGTTCACAGCGTGGATGAGCACCGTCATGCCGCGGGGAGGCGGGGTGAGCTCCGGCCGCCTGCCCGCCGCCGCCTCGGTCAGCAGCCGCACCTGGACCGCCGACCCCACGAAGCCCTCCACCCCATGGGTGCCGCTCGAGTGCAAGAATGCGCGGTCGGGCACCTCAGCGTCCGCAAGGCCGTCGCCCCTGAGGTAGGCGATGTCGATGAATAGTGGCAGTCCGTCCGGGCCCCTGCGCCGAACACGGGGAGGAAGCACCATGGTCGCATTCGGCACCGCAGCCGGCCCGGACCGAATGGCGCCGCTGATGGTCGGTAGGCCGCCTCGCGGGTCTCACTCCACGCCCTTCAGCTCCATCTCATGCACCGTGAACCCCGCCACGGCGGCAGCCTCGAGAAACTTGCCGCGGGCATCCCTGTACGATGTGGCATAGTACGCCGAGAGGCCATCGGCCATGCTGCGGCTGTGCACGGCCACCTCAGCGGGCGGGGCGGCGACTCGAGGTAGAGCGAACTGCATCGTCAGGGCCAGTCGTCTCGCTCCCGCCCTCCGCCCACAACGGCACGCGTCGCAAGTTCACAGAAACAAAAGCCGGGTCTCCCTCGGCGATTGTGTTGTATTGCCCCTGTGGGTGGCAGCGAAGAATAACCGGAAGGAATTCTCTTCGTCAAGCAAATTGTCCTGGATTCATGGCAGAAATCACGCCCCTCGGCACGAGGTGCACGGACGCAAGGTTCCCAGGGCGGCCGCTTTACTTCTGCGAGCCCGGCGTCGCCCCGTCATCGGACGCGAGGTTCTTGGGGGATGCTTCCGGCGGGGTGAGAGAAATTGAGTGGCGGTGGCATCGGGCCCCAGCCGCGCCTCAGGAGGAACGCAGGGCAGCGACCCGTTCCCCGCGCCCCACCGACCTCTGCGCAGATGCGGTGCGCCATCTGCGGTGACGCTGCCGCGAATGGTGAGGGTGGAGCGATGACGTCCAAATTCCTGGGCTTCCGGCCTTGTCGTTCGCCTGCAAATTCCCTTGAGCCGCGCTCATCGGCGCGGCTCTTGAAAACTGTGACTTCAATTCTGGCTGGTCATTCGCAGGGCTTTGGTACGCGAAGCGCAAAGCGGGCAGCGATGAGCTGGTCATCTGCGCAGGATGCGGGCCCGAGGTGTACCCCCACGCCGTGGAGTACCGCATGCCTGAGGTCGGCATGGTCACGGCAAAGTACCGGGCGCTCCCGGCGCCCGCGCCTCCCGCCAGCCTCCCGGCTTTCAGCTTGGTCGTGCGCGGCCCAACGTGAGACGCCGTGGCGCCGCCCTGAGGCTCGCATGAGGCCTTCGCTGGCGCCCCCGTTTGTGGTCTACAGCGCTGCCAGGCCGCGTGTTCCGAGTGGCGGCGGCATCCAGGGCCCGGGTGGCGTGGATGCCGCAGCAGCCCCAGCGCGCGGCCGTGCAGCCTCCCGCCTGACTCCCGCCCCTCCTTCCCGCGCGCCCGCCCGCAGCTGGAAGTGGGGGGACCAGGACGGGCACCCCGGCGCGCTAGGCTGGTCCACCAAGGCCTTTGACCCGTCGACGAAATGGTGCGCCACTCGCTGGCACCTGGGCGACAGCAACAACTACCGGCTCCAGGGGCCGTCGGTGTGCGACATAATCCCCATCGTCCTCTCCCCGTCGTGCTCCGCGTCGGGGATGACCCCAGGGGCTTCGGGCCCGCCCGCGCCGGTCAGGGCAGCGAGGCCAGCCGCCGCCGCCGCCGCCGCTGCCGCCTCCGGCGCCGGTGCCGGCTCGCCCGCCTACCCGCACAGCGTGACGTACCGCGTCAGCGGCCGCGGGCCCGAGTTCACGGTGCGGTACAGGCGGCTCGCGCAGCCCTCGGGCTCGGACCCCCTCCCGGCCGGCACGACGGTGGTCCGCGGCCCGTCGTGGACCTGGAAAGACCAGGACGGCTCTGCCGGGTCCCCCGGCTGGCTTGTGGAGGACAAGCCCATGGGGGACGGCTGGGCGACGGTGCTCTGGCACCACTCGGGGACCCGCAACGGGTACCGCATGACGGCAGAGCACCTCGACCTAACCCCGGTGGACATCGAGCCGGGGCCCGCGGCGGAGGCGATCAGGCTCGCGTCGCGCGGCGTCGCCATCGTGCGGGCGAAGGCCGCGGCGCCGCCGCCGTCGTCGCGCCCGCCTCCCCCGGCCGCCGGGGCAGCCGGCGCCGCCGGCCTCGCCGCGGGCGAGGCCATCGCGATCCTTCGCGCGGAGAAGGGCTCTCTCGAGGACGAGATCCGACGCCTCGGCCGGGCCCGCAAGGACGTGGAGATGGAGCGAGACTCGGCCATCGCCTCCTGCGACGTGCTGCGCACGCGCGTCGCCGAGCTCGAGGCGAGGCCAGCGCCGGCGGCGCCCGCCGCGCAGCCCGGGCTCGGACTGTGCATCGTCTGCTGCGAGGAGCCGGCCAACATCGCCTTCGTGCCTTGCGGGCACATGTGCTGCTGCCTCGAGCACGCCTCCGGCCAAGGCATGGCCACCTGCCCCATCTGCGTCACGCCGGTCACGGGCAGGCTCCGGGTCTATCCGGCGGGGGAGGCTGAGTGATGCTGCCGGGCCGCCACGTGTGTGCGCGGCGGCCCGGGCGTGGTGCCGGGGCAGATTCATGTTTCAGGCCACGCAGAAGCCGCGCACTCACTCACTCTCGATACAACGGGCGGGCCGGAGCCCGCGGGCGGCATAGCCGGGTCACGCGGTGCCAGAGAGGGCCTGCGACAGCGAGGGCAGCGCCGCCGCCGGCCGCGACGGGCGGGGCCTGACCCGGAGGCCGCGCCGCTTCTGCCGGGGCCCCGAGGCCGGAGATGAGGACGCCCCCGCCGCGGCGGCCGCGCCCTTCGCGAGCGGCTCGGCCCCCTCCGGCGTCCCGTCGTCCCAGCGGTGCAGGGCCCGCCGCCACTTGCGGACGCGGCCGAGCCACTGCCTCTTGGAGGCGCTCTTGCGGGGGTTGGGCGTGCCGGGGTGCGCGGGGTTGGCGGGGTCCCGGGCCGAGACGGGGACTGCGGCGGCGTAGCGTCTGTAACCGGCGGTCGCCTTGCCGATGGCGAGCTGGCGCGAGCGTTTCTCGACGCGGTCCTCCGTAAGGGGCTCGGGCGCGGGGCGGTCCTCGGGGGCGACGAAGCGGCACATGCTGCTGGAGTCGGAGTCGTCGTCGGCGGCGGCTGCGGAGGACGAGGTGGACGCGGCGCCGAGCTTGGCGCGCTTGCCGCTGCTCGAGGCCGGGGCCAGCGGCGTCTCGGCGTCGACCGAGACGGCGGAGGCGTAGGAGAGCGCCCGGGAGACGGCGGCGGGGGCGACGGCGGGGGTGGCGGGGGTGGCTGCCGCCACGGGGCTCCGCTGCGCCGCCGAGGCGGGAGACGGCGTGGGAGTCGACGGCAGCGCGGAGGGCGTCATAGACCGCGGCGGGCCGGCCGTCCAGGTCGCGCGCGAGGCCGCCTCCTCAACGACGGCCGAGCCGTCGGCAGTCCTGCGGTCAAAAACGCCCGTTCCAAGGGGTACAGCTGGCTTGGCGCGCGGCTCTGACCGGCGGCGGCCACACAAGACGCGCAAGCAAGACTCACCGCTTGCGGCTGCGGCGTGCCGGCGCGCCCGAAGGGCCCGACATGGCCTGCGGGCGAACGATGGGGGCGGCACGCGGTTCCGCTCAGCATTCACCACCCAGTGTCAGGCTGCGCTCGCCGCCCATGACGGCGGTTCGG
>Ga0136560_1000037_pt1 | contig 42702 bp, 14 predicted proteins | sample AntRauMeHopE1497_FD_104925 | JGI IMG/M metagenome (GOLD analysis project Ga0136560, IMG submission 104925) | Saline lake microbial communities from Rauer Islands, Antarctica - Metagenome Hop E1 #497 | ecosystem: Environmental > Aquatic > Non-marine Saline and Alkaline > Saline | place... | reverse complement strand
TGCCAGCTCCAGCCCCGCGGCACTCAGCCCCTCGCGCCACGATGCCGCCCTCCCCGCCCGCTCGGCGTCCGGTGCCGACTCTGACGTCAGCAGCACGGCACTGTGCACCCCACCCAGGTCCGTGTGGGCCCGGTGCGCGGCAGCCGCGACGGCGTCAGCCAGGTGCGCGGAGCTGCGGTTGCCGCCCGACCGCCTCGCCGGGCTGACGACGGAGGCAATGACCGCCCCTCGCAGCCCGCCGGCCGTGGCGAGCGGCGAGCCGGCAGACCAGCAGTCCGGGCCGCACGGCGACGGCCACTCCGGCGCCGGGACGGGGGACCGCCACTCCTCCGCTAGCGCCGCCCAGGGCGCGAGGGGGGCCAGGAGCCATGGGAGCGGCCGCCAGAGCAGCTTGAGAAGCGTCGCTCGCCACAGCACAGCCGTCGCGTCGCTCGCCCGGCAGGCCGTGGCGTCATCTCCGCCCGCTCCGCACATCGTCGCCCCCGCCGCCTCACCCGAGACGGCCAGCTCGGCCCAGCGCCCAGCGAGCGCCCCACCGTCCCCCATGCTCACCACGCGGTCGTCGTCGACGTCGGACGCCAGGCGCGCGATGCCGTCGTCACCATCGAGCTGCAGGGCCGCCCAGGGCGCCGGCGGGGGCGCGAGCGGGGAGGGCGGCGGGCGGCAGGGCGAGACCGGCTCGAAGACCGCCTCCCAGCGCGACGAGGCGGCCGAGCGGGCGGGCGTGTCCATGACAAGCGTGCGGTTCAGGACGGCGGCGACGCCCAGGGCGCGGGAAAGAGCCAGCGACACGGAGGAGAGCGACCCGGCGGAGGCGAGCGCGGCCTCCGGCGCCAGAAGCAGCCTCGCGGTTTCGCACGACTCGGGGTGCTGGAGGGCGCTGACGCGGACGGCGGCGGCGTTGACGCGCCAGGAGGACGGAGCGACGTGGTCGCGCTCGGTCTGGTCGCCCTGCCCTGCCAGAGCGGCCTGCCAGGCATCGATGGCGGCGACGACGGCGGCTGCCGGCACGGCGAGGTGTGGCGCGCGACCCGCAGCCATGGGCTGGGAGGGGCTGGCGGGGAGGCGAGCGAGCCGCGAAGGCTCGACCAGGGGCGCCGCTCGGGCCCAGGGGTGACGCGCGGCCGGCTGCTGGCCGGCCTGTCGGCTCTGCCACGGCGGAGCTGTCCCAGGCGCGGCCGGCTCGCCGCCGTCGTCGGTCCAGCCCGCGCCGGGGCGGCTGCGCGGCGGCTGGATCGGGTGCGGCTGGGAGAGGATGTGCGCAGGCGGGGTCCGCAGCGGCAGCCGCCGCAGCACCCCCGGGTGTGTCACCGCGTCGAGCAGCTCCAGGGCGCCAGCGGGGGCCCTCCCCGGGGGCGGCGGGCCCATCGCCTCCGCGGCGCCGCGCCAGTAGCTCTGTATGTCATCGCGCCCCGAGCTATCGCCGTCGGGCGAGACGGCGCTTGCGGCCTCCCCGGCCCCGTCCGCGGTCCCCGGAAGCCAGGCGTCAACGATGCCCCATGCCCCGCCAGTGACGACGTAGGCAGCGCGGCTCGGCCTCGCGTGCCCGTCCATCTCGTCCAGGCACCGAAGCACCCGGGCCACCGACTCGTTGCCGTCAAGCACCCACAGCCGCCGCGACGGTCCGGCCACACGCTGCTGATGGCAGGGCAGCTCCCCCAAGATCATGGCTCCCGAATATGGCACCATGTTCCCGCAGCTGGGTGGCGTTGAGCGGCCGGCAAACCCGAGGAGCGGCTGTGGCGGCACGGCGGCGCCACGGGAGCATAGCCCCGGGTGCGACGCGGCCAGCCACGATGCCAGCAGAAGCATCTCAGGCTCGTGCGAGATGTGGACCTCGGAGACGTTGAGCAGGCGGATCGCGGCCGACGCGGCGTCCACCACTGCCTGGCCCGGCGAGCCCGCTGCTGCTCCGACGGCGGCAGCGACCCACAACAGAACCAGGCTGGTGTGCCGCATCCTCCCCGGCGGGGTCACCGGAACGCGTGGGGGCGGTGTCCGAGTGCGGCCCGCGAGCGCTGCCGTTTCGGTTTGAGACTCTCATTGCCTGACCTCACGACAATACAACGTGATCGGCGCGCCGTCTCCGAAGGCTCCGATGGCAATGACGTGCTGGCGAGGGTGCCACGCCGTTGCGCTCATGATGGCGTCGAAGCCGACGGCGCCGAGGCGCTTCATCCGCGACGGCGTCGCCAGGACCTCGCGCGCCGAGTCGGCGTCCCAGATGCCGCTGCGTGGAGGGGGAACGGGGTGGGGAGCAGAGCGCTGGTGGCATCTGGCCGGGGCGTCAGTGGCCCGCCAAGCGGGGCGCGCGGTCGGCAGAGGCTGCTGCAAGGCAATCGTGTGGTGTGATCGATCGGCTCACCATCGGCCGCTCTCGGACCCGGCCAGGATGAACTTGCCGTCCGGCGACCAGCACAGCTGCAGCCGGGAGCCAGCGCAGCTGAGGCCGGGGAGGGACCGCACCGGGTGGAGGGCTCGCGGCAGGATCTGGAAGATGCGCAGGCCGGATCGGTGTGTGACGACCACCAAGTGCTCGCGGCCCGGGCGGACCTGGAGGTCGACGATGGACAGGCCGGCAGTGAGCGCCGGTCGGACCTCGGCGACGGCCTGCGGGTGTGGCGGGAAGGGGCGGGGGCGGGGCAGCGGGTGGAGCGGGACGTGGGATTGGTAGCGGACAAGGACGGGCGAGGTGGGACTGGGCCGCTATCGTGGGGGGACGGGTAGGCGCTGAGGGCGTGTCCGGCATCCACGGGCTCGCGGGCTCACCTTGTACGCGAGTGGGCTGTTGGTGGCGGATGACGTGTCCCAGATGACGATGGCGCCGCTGCCGTCGGCGGAGAAGAGACGGCCGCCGGAGGGGTGGAACGCGATGGCGTTGACGTGGGTGGTGTGGGGTGACGTCTTGCCGCCGGGGGGTGGGCGGGAGGGCGCGAAGCCGCCCGCTGAGGCGTCGCCCGCCAGGGTGTGGGCCGGGGAGGCGGCTCCCGGGCTCATCAGCCGTGCCATACCGCCCGAGGACGATCGCATCACGAGCGACGCGCCGGCCCTCCTGCCCGTCGAGGCGGCGGCGATGCCGGGGGGGCAGCCCAGGAAGCCGCGGAGGACGCCGCGGCACCGCTCGGGGAAGACACCGCCGCCGTAGGCCCAGGGCGGGGTGTCCGGCGTCGGTGGCTCCAGCGCGTCGTCGTCCCCGTCGTCGTGCGAGGGGGGCCGCGGCGGCCTGCGCGGCGTCATCGGCCCCGCCGCGGCCACGTCGCCGTCGGGCACCACCTGCCACAGCCGAAGGATGCCGTCAAAGCTGCCGGTGACGACAAGGTCGGGCCGGAGGGGGTGGAACGCGGCCGAGTACACGTATGACGGGGGAGTCAGCGACAGCACGGCGACGCACCGGACGGCCCGGCGTCGCTCCGAAAACTGCCACACTCGCGCTGAGCCGTCGGCCGACGCCGTGACCAGGCCACGGAACCGCCGGCTGGACGCGCCGGAGCCGCGGGAGCCGAGGACAGTCGAGTCACCCGGGCCCGACACCGCCGACGAGCCCCCCGCCCCGCCTCCCCACGACGCCTCGGCGTCGTCGCCCTCGCCCGTCCCGGCCGACGGCCTCGACGCCCGCGGCGGCTGCCGCAGGGCGGGCTGCCACCGCACGTCGTACACCAGGTCCGTGTGCCCGTCCGCCTCAGCCCGCAGCTCCCCGGAGTCGGGGTCGTACACGCGCACCGGGAACTGTCTCTCCGGCAGATCCGCGCACGCCGCCGCCAGGAACGCCCCGTCTTCTGAGAAGCGCAGGCACAGGCACCCCGACCGGCCCGACGGCAGAGCCCGCATGAACGACGTCGGCACGCGGCACGGCTCTGTTGGGCGGCGGCGCCGGAGCAGGGCCTGCGCGGCGTCCTCCGCCGCCTCCTTGCGCGGTTTCGCGGCCTCCGCCGCCGGCGCGTCGGCGCCTCGGAAATCGGCGGCCGTGAGACGTTTCCGGGAAAGGCGCTCGCTCGCCCCCGCGAGCAGAGCCGCGGTGTCGTCGTTCCCGTGCACCGGCGTGGCGCGGTCGGGCCCGCTGGGGGCGCTGGAGGGGGGCGAGCCGACCGGGCCACGCAGCAGGCGGGCAATGACGGGTTCCGCGTGGGTGGTGCGGGGGGCGACGAGGGCGGCGGTGAGGGTGGCGGTGAGGGTGAAGGGGGCCTCCTGGCGGCGGCGGAGGCGGTACTGCAGGGCGGCGGGGCAGGAGGGGACGAGGCGCAGGCCGGGGGGCGCGCCCGGCTCGGCGGCTGCGCGCGCGATAGTGGCGGCGTGCGCGGCCCGCTCCGCCGCGGTGGGCGCGAGCCAGCGGTACATCCGGACCTGCAGACGCCTCCCCCGGCGGTCCAGCTCCCGCCTGCCGAGCGCCGCCTCCTCCTTGGCCGCCCGCGCCTCGTCGTCATCCTCCTCCTCCGACCGGCTCCCCCCCGGCCCCTCCTCCTCCCACCGCCTCGTGTCCGCGTCGACCCACCCCGGCGGGCCCCTCTGGCGGAGGCCCCCCTCCTTGCCGCTCCCCTCCGCGCCACCCCTCGACTCCCGCGGCGCCGCGCCCCGCTGCCGCGGCGCCACCCTGGGCCTCGCGTCGACGTCCACTCGCGGGCTGTCGTCCTCTGCCACCAGCCGGACGAAACCCCAGGCCACTGGGTAGAGCCCGCCGGCCGGCCGGGTGCTGGCCTCCGGGAGCGACGGCCCGTGGTCGAACAGCTCCACCACGACCAACACTCCCGGCCGGACGAGGGCCTCGAGGCCGGCGTCGGGCCGCAGCATCGTGAGGGCCGAACGTCGCTCCGCCGCAGGCCTCGTCTCGCCGCCCGGCCTCGCCCCCGCGCCCTCCTCCCCCTCCCCCTCCCGCTCCCGGAAGTCAGAGTCCTCCTCCCCGAGCGCAGGCCTCAGCGCCCCCGCGAACAGCAGCGACTGCTCCCAGCTCGCCAGCCGGTCCAGCCCGAAACCGCTGAGCCCGAGGCCCGTCGACACGCGGCCCGCGGAGCCAGCGGCGGACACCGAGGTTGGGTCGGTGGACTGCGGCGGCACGGCGTCCAGCGCCGCGACGGACGGGCGCACCACGCCGGCGGCGAGCGCGGCTGCGGACCCGCCGGGGAGCACGGCCACCCGGCTGGCCTCGGGCGTCGCTCGCGTCTCCCATCGCAGCCCCCCCGACGAGGCCCTCGCGCCCTCGGCGCCCCGCCCGGCGCCGATCCTGGGCGAGGTGTAGCTCCGCACCGCCAGGCGGCCGGTGGCCTCGTCGATGACGCTGACGCGCGCGATTGGGTGCAGCACGTACGGGTCCGGGATGATCCGGTCGGCGCCGTGGACGTGCACGCACAGGCAGGCACCCTCGGCCCGGGACTGCAGCCGCTCCGGGTCCGCCCAGCCGGCTCGCGGCGGGGCGAGCGGGAGCAGGCCGCCACCGCAGGGCGTGCAAACGACCGACGCCGTTTGGCCCAGGCAACCGGCCGTGGCGTCGCAGCACTCGCACCCCGCCGGCAGGGACGCGGGTACCGACCGCGACAGCACGGGGGCCAGCTCGAGGCGTGCCCCAGAGCCCGTGCCGGCGGAGCGGTGCTCCGCCCTGGGTGCCTCGGGTTCCTTGGGCGCCGGGGCCGGATCAAGCGAGCTCCGCCCCCGCCCCGAGCGTTTTTTCCCGCTGTCCCAGCCGTCCTGGCGGGCCGGGGCCGGCCCTTCGTCGGAGGCCAGCGAGTCGGCGTCGTCGTTTCCGGCAGGCGGCTTGGCATCACCGTCCTGCGACACGTCCTGACTTGCCGGAAGCCGCCGACGCGAGCCCTTGGCGTCCCGGGTCGACATTCCGCTCAGCTGCGGTGGCGGCGCGGGCGCTGTCGCAGTCCACGGTGGTCTGGAGGCAGGCGCTTGCAGAGCGGCCAACGGCGTGTTTGAGCTGGCTGCTCGAAGCCGATCCTCTGGCGAGCAGGCATTGTTCGGAGCACTGAGTGATTGGTGAACGCACAAATTTGCCCAAGCATGAGGCATTCGGTGGGATTTGGCGCCGTGCCGGGCTGGGGAGCAACAAACTGCATGGGTCGGCATCACACCGCCCGACCAGCAGCACACATGCACCCGGTGACGATTGGTCATGCCTGGTGAAAAGCCTGGCGCGGCGGCTTGGCAGGCCGCCGACGAGTGGCGGTGGCGGGCGCCATTCCGGCTGTAGCGCACCTCGGTGCATGGCTTCAAGGGCGCCGATCGCCCTGACGGGCGATCTGCTTCGCGGGGTATCGGCCGTCCTCCGGTCCCGGGCGCCGAAGCCGTGGCCGGGCAAGCAGCCGCTCGCGAGGCGGGCCGCCGTTTTCGTGCCCCTTTGCCAGCTCGTGACCGAGGAGGCCACCGCGGCAGGCCTCACGCAGGGGGAGGCAGCAGTGCTCTTCACGCTGCGCACGGACCTTGTCGGCGTGAGCGGCTGCCGGAGCGCCACGCCCGGGGCAGGACCTTGAAGCGTCGGCGCTGCAAAATGCCCGCCCGCCGCATTTCCTCGCGATGCTTCCGCAGAGCCACAAGGGCCAGGTGTCATTTCCGGGCGGCCATGTTGACGGTGAGGCCGGGCGCGTGCGCGCCCTGAGGCGCCCAGGCACAGCGCTTGCCTCACGGGTGACCCCCTGTCCGCGACCGCAGACGGCGAGACGCCGGAGCGAGCGGCGCTGCGCGAGCTGTACGAGGAGCTGTGGACGCCCAGCCTCGAGGACGGCGGGGCAGAGATGCTTCTGGGCGTCGAATCGGCGCTCCTGGACGATGCCCTTGAGAGGGCCGCGGCGGCGCTGCTGGAGCCGCCGGTCGCGATCAATGAGAGCCCGCTGCTGCGCTGCGCGGCGATCGGCTGCACGGATGAGGCGCTTTCCGGTGAGGCTCAGCCGCAGAGGCGAACCGCGCTATCCAGCGACCTTGGGCGCGAGGAGTGCCTGACCCGTCTCGTCGCTGCTCGCCCATTGCCCCGCAGTGACTGGCACAGTGGTGACGCCGGTGGTGGGCGTGCTCCCTCACCCCCTGGTGGACCCCGACGCGCAGGTCAGGCCGTCGTTGCGCGAGGTGGACACGACGTTTGCCATCCCGCTGCGGACGCTGCTTGACCCTGACTCGGCATACCTGGAGCGGCTCGAGTTCAACGGCAAGCCTGCGGAGCACTCCAGGGCGCTCCCGGGCAGGGATCGCGGCGGGTCGACCCGCACGGTGGACATCCCCGTCTTCCTGGGGGGCCCGGAGCGGGTGTGGGGCATGACGGCGTTTGTGCTCCACTCGCTCATCGATGACGTCATCCTGCCGGCAATGAGGATGACGGGGGAGCACGTGCACCGGGACGCGCTGGAGCTTCGCGAGTGCCGCGTTGCCCCCGAGTGAGCCGGGTCGGGGGTGTGAGGGCCCGCGTTGTGTGAGGGGGCGGCACGGCTGGCGCAGCGCATCGGATGCGAATCGGTGATTACCCCTGCAGGCGGGCGCGTCGATCGCACAACACACGGCGCTGTGGCCGGGGGCGTTGCCTCTGGCCCAGCTCAGCGGGCCAGCGAGCAGAGGGCGGCGACGCCGCGGAGCGTCCAGTGGTCGCGGCTCTTCCCGTCCAGCAGGGTGTTGAGGCCCATGCCGAAGACGATGTGCAGGTCCGTGCGGCGGGCGTACCGGTAGAGCGGGCAGTTGTAGACCTTGCGGCTGCGCATGACGGCGTCGGCCTCGCTGGACTCGCGCACCGTGATGCGGATGACGGGGAGGGAGTCGATGCGCTGCTTCCCCTGCAGCTCGTCGAGGGAGCCCTTGGTGCCGTCCTTGGCCTTGAAGGACCCGTTCCAGCGCGCGCCCTCGATGAAGAGGCCGTGGACGTACACCCCGTCCTCGGAGGACTTTGCCGACACGGCCTGGGCCCCCTCCCACTCCTTCACGTCCACGTAGTAGTCGACCGTGTCCAGCGCCCAGCCCTTGGAGGCGTTGGAGCGCGTGACCACCTGCTTCATGGCGGTGAGGAAGGCCTGCGGGTTGAAGAACCCGGTCATCCAGTACGACCGGGGGGAGCCGTCGTTGATCCAGGACCGCAGCTGGGCGTCGCGCTCCTGCAGGCCGCTGAACCACGGCCCGAGGGACGCCGCGAGCCACGAGAACTCGTCCCCCGCCGGCGTGGTGAGCCACTGCTGCGGGATCTGGGCCACGAAGATGTCGTTCATCGCCGCCTGCAGCTCCTCGGTCATGACCACGTCGCCGCTCATGGCCAGCTGCACGTTCTCGAGCGTCCAGCCCACCTTGACGATGACCTTCTGCAGCTGCACCACCTCCTGCACCAGGAACACGGCCATGGGGTTGGCCCCCGGCATGCGCTTGCGGATGAGCGACATGTACGACTCCCGGTTGAACTCGTCCGGCAGCCGCCGCAGGTAGTCGTCGCACTGCGCCGCCACCACGTCCTCCATGCGCACCGGGGTGCCCTTCTTCCCCTTGGACGAGCTCGTCTGCCGCGGCTGCGTGTCCAGCATCGTCGACAGCAGCTGCGTCGCCTCCTCCGTGCGGAAGGTCAGGTCCGCGTTGGGGTGCAGCCCGAAGATCTCGGGCGGGTCGACGTCGGCGAAGTCCCCCGCGTAGGCGAGGTACTTGTCCACCACCTCGAAGTCGGGCACCTGGGGCAGGAAGCCCTCGGGCCACGTGGCGATGCGGGTCTCGGGGGACGGCGCGAAGCTGAAGCCGTCGCGGAGGACGCCCTCGCTGACCCAGGCGTTGGCGTAGGTCTTGAAGAGGTGGCGGTCCAGGTTGTCGGTGATCTTCCCGCCGTACTGCACCTCGGCCACCATGTACTGCACGGTGGGCCAGCTGATCTTCCCCTCGTACATGTGCTTCTCCAGGAAGAGCAGGCACGCGGTGAGGTCCCCGTTGTTGTACTCGTACGGCACGCACCAGCCCAGGGGGCCGAACTTGCGCCGCTCCTGCACCACGGCGTGCAGGAAGCAGAGGGACCAGACGAGCTGGCGCCAGGTGGAGCCCTCGATGCGCTCCAGGCGGTCCTGGTCCACGATGGTGGAGTAGGACCGCATGAGGTTGGCGGACAGTCCGGCGGGCGGCTCGTTGGTGACCTTGGTGGACATCTGCAGGAGGCCGAGGGGGAACTTGGGGTGCGGCAGCGCGGTGATGAAGAAGCGGAAGTCCGGGTGGATGCTCTCGCGCACGCTGGCCAGCCACTCTTCCATCTCGCCCATGAGGCCGAGGCCGAGCTCGCAGTTCTGGAGCAGGACCCAGGTGCCGTTGACGATGGCCGCCTGGAGGGCTCGCTTGGCGACCTCCTCCTGGCCCTGGCCCATGGACACCGTGGCGATGGTTGTCTTCTTCTTCTTGCACAGCGTCTCGATGGCGTCGGTGGGGTCGGCGCCCGTGGAGAGGAGGAAGATGACGGGGGTGTGGCACGACATGGTCTCGAAGATCTCGGGGATGGTGTCCGTCACCGGGTCGGTGTACCGGGAGCCCATCTGCGGCACGGAGCGGATGAACTGGCGCACGCCGAGCAGGGTGCGGTCCACGCGGAGGGAGCGGAGGAGGAGGAGGCGGAGCCACGCGCCGACGGCGTCCCCGGCGTGGGAGGACATCACGCTCTCGTAGTCGGGCACGCTCATGGCCTCGGGCGTCTCCGAGTCGTAGAAGGCCGCCCACTCGGCCGCCCGGCGCATCATGTTGTCCGGCAGGGTCTTGAACTGCGTCGTCTCGTCGGCCAGGGCCATGACGTTGGCCCATGACTCGTTCTCGCGGATCCAGTCGGGCTTCTTGCGTGGCAGCGAGTTCACGTCGTACGCGGCGCCGCCGCGCAGGAAGAGCGAGACCTGGTGCGGCTCCAGCGTGCCTGCCGTGGTCAGGATCTTGAGGGTGATGGTGAGCACGAAGAGGAGCTTGTGGTCCTCGTACAGGCCCTTGTTCACGTACCGGTACGCGATGTACGTCAGCGTGTCGATGATGTTCTGCACCCGCTGCGTCTGCAGCGACGCCTTTTCGGCCACCGTCATGGACTGCGAGAAGAGAGCCACGAACTGGTCGAGAGACGTCTGGTACATGTCGTTGACGTGCGTCATGTCCACGATGCTGAAGTACAGCACCGAGCCGCGCGTCGCAGCGGGGCGGTACTGCTCCCGCTGCTCCGAGATCTGCTCCCGGGCCTCTGCGGCCGCGGCCAGCTTGGCCTTGACGTCGGCCGCCTTGGCCTTGGTCGTGGCCAGCACGCCGACGAGCTTCTCGTCGTCCAGCAGGTTCCCCGTGTTGGACGAGAGCCGCTGCAGGAGCAGGTTGTTCAGCCGGAGCAGAGCCTTGGTGTTGCCGTTGACGTCCTCCAGCACCTTGGCGAGCTGGTCCTCGAGCGCCTTCTGCTCCCGCTGGATCACCAGCCCCAGCAGCTGGTCCTCCAGCCCCTGCATCGTCACGGTGAAGTCCACCACCGTGGTCTTGGCCTGCAGCTCGGGGCTGAAGTGCGGGTTGGGGAGGCGCGTGATGAAGAAGATCTGGAAGGCGTCGTGGAGCTCCATCTGCTTGTCCGCGATGTCCAGGTACGTGTGGGAGCCGCGCTTGTAGGTGCGCTTCTCCAGCAGCGGGTCCAGCAGCGGGTCGATGTCCTCCTCCACGCCCACCACGATGAGGCTCTTCCCCTGGTCCATGGCGAACTCCAGCTGGTCCTTGAGCGACGAGTTCCCCAGGGACGTGGTGCCGTGCGGGGGCAGGTTGGACTCCTCCCTGTTCTTGATCCAGGTGATCGCCTGCCCCTGCGGGTCGATCAGCAGCGGGTACCGCGAGCAGTTGGTCACCAGGATGCCGTTCTGGATCGAAAGCGGGTCTGTGGGCAGGCCCTGCAGGGCCCAGTCGCCGCGGACGCCGATGTCGACCAGGAAGTCGATGACGTTGACGTTGGCGGACACGGGGACGGAGCGGCTGCGGCAGTCGGCGATGAAACGGTCGCGGATGAGGACCTCCCGGAAGCGGGCGTTGAAGGGCCCGCAGTAGGAGACGAAGGCGCAGGCGACCGCGACGTCGCCCACGAGGCGGCGCCGCACCCCGGCGAAGTTCTCCGAGTCCTCGGACCAGCGGCCCTGCTCGTCAGCGAGGCCCTTGATGAGCTCGGAGGCCTTCTCCATCTTGCGCTTCTGGGTCTCGGCGTTCTCCTCCAGCTGGCGCTTGGTGGTGTTGGCGTCGTCGAACTGCTTCTTGAGGCCGGCAACCTTCTCCTGGCACTCCCGCTCCCGCTGCTCGGCGTCGGCGAGGGCCTTCTCGGCCTGCGCGAGCTCCGTCTCGGCGCGGGCGAGGGCCTCCAGCCGGGGCTTGACGATCTTGGACGCGTCGTGGTACTCGCACATGGCCTGGATCCAGATGCGGAGGCCCTCGGCGGCGACGGCGGCGCTCTTGGCCACCTTGGCGTTGAAGTGGTCCTCCATGGCGAAGTACGGGGCCATGAGCTCCACGCGCTCGTCGGTGATGGAGGACTTGTCGAAGTTGAGGACGGCGTTGAGGAAGCCCGAGTCGGCGAGGAGCACGGTCTGGGCGATGCTGAAGGACGGCTCCAGGAAGGAGAGGTCCTCCCGCTTGAGCTCGATCGTCGTGGCCTTGACGGGCACCACGGGGAGGTGGAAGAGGATGAGGACGCCGTCAAAGGTGAGCTTGATCACGTCCTTGGGGTTCCCGAACCGCTTGATCTCCGCGATGTGCGCGGGCTGCACCATGCCGATGGCGTCCTCCGCGGCTGCCAGGAAGGGCTTGGCGGCGGCGAGGTTGGCCTCGCAGACGTCCTTCTCGGCGGAGATGCGCTCCTGCTCCGAGTGGCACTCCCGCTTGATCTCGTCCACCTTGGCGGCCTCCTGCTCGGCCTCGAGCGAGGAGACCTCGAGGTGCCCGAGCATCTCCGACACCGCGGCCTCGGCCTTGGCCAGCTTAGCGTTCTCCGCCTTGAGCAGGCCGCGGAGGCGCTCCACGTCGGCGGCGCCCTCCCGCAGGCGGTCGAGGCCCTTGTCGACCTGGTCCGCCTTCTCCGCGATCTCGTCGCGCTTCCGGTTGTACGTGGTCATGTAGTTGTGGATGAAGCTGAGGTACGACTTGGGCGTCTGGTACACCTTGCGGCGCATGGCCTCCCAGTACTCGGAGCAGGTGTCCACCACCATGCGGTGCACCGCCCCCACGTGGCTCATCAGGCTCTCCTTCACCTGCGGGTCCTCCGTGTCGATCTCAAAGTCGTCCAGGAGCCCGCGGGCCACCGCCATCAGCGCCTCCTCGGGCCACGTCAGGTACCAGTCGATGGTGGTGCACGAGATCAGGCCGGGGAACTTGCGGGCGCGCTCCGGGAACTTGGGGTTGACCGGCGACATGCAGAGCACCACGTGGAGGTTGGAGCGCACCGTGTCGATAAAGAACTGGCGCACGTTGTCCTGCGACTCCGCCATGCCGGGGCGGGCCTTGCGGAAGTGACCGGCGATCTCCGCGGCGCGGGCGGCCATCTCGTCCTTGGCGAAGAGCCCCGCCACCTCGCCCGTGGTGAGGATGGAGTTGATGTACTCCAGGAAGGCCTCCTCCTTGATCTCCGCGTCGGTCATCATGAACGTCACGGACTTGCGCTCCAGCCCGGCGATGTCGTACACCGCCTTGAGGTCCTCCTTGAGGGCCGCGGAGCCGTAGGACTTGGTCAGGGTGATCTGGAATAGCGTCGAGCGGGCGATGAAGGCAGCCAGCTTGGTCAGCGACTGCTTGCCCGAGCCGCCCACGCCGACGAGCATGGCGGAGCCCTGGGGCGTGCCGATGATGCGGGAGACGCGGAGCATGTGGCGGAGGGCGTCCTCGAAGAGCACGAGGTTGAGCTGCGCGGTGGGCGACGCCTTGTTGTTCAGGGCCATGAACATGTTGGCGCGCTCGCGGATGGCGTCGACCGTTCCTCCCGGCTCGTACACGCGGGGCGCCTCCTGGATGACGACGCCCTCCTCGTCCTCCTCGTCGTCGCGGAGGAAGTTCACGAACAGCGTCTCGCCGTCGATGGCGTCGGCGATCTCCTCGCCGAACTGCGCCACCGTCACCTCCTCCAGCAGGGTGGAGAAGCGCTTCTTGTCCTTCTCGGACACCAGGCGGTCCTGGAACACGCGGAGGCACTCGTGCTTCCAGAGGCGGAGCAGGTTGAGGTGCGACTCCGACGGGTCCGTGGGCGCGGCGATGCCGCCCTCGCGGAGCACCACCGTCTCGGTGAGGAGGATGCCCTGGAAGACGCGGGAGAGCTCGCGCATGTTGAAGATGTAGTGGAACTTGGCCGGGGTGGGCAGCATCTTGGCCTTGATGATGCGCCACAGCTCGATGGTGGCCACGGTGAGGCGGCCGACGGTGTCCCCGAAGTCCTCGTTCCACTCCTCCGCGGGGAAGCGGCCGCGCATCATCTGGCCGTAGATGTCGTCGATGGACTGCAGCGCGGGGAGGACGAGGTTGAACACGAAGAAGTGGCGCTTCAGGCGCGAGGGGATGTCGTTGCGGCCGCGCCCGGGGTGCACCATGGCCGCGATGTAGCTGAGGCCCTGGAGCTCCTTGCGCTCGCCGCGCTTGTCCTTCTCCAGCGACATGATGCCGTCGGTCTCCACCACCTGCCGGGTCAGCTCGTTGGTGGGCTGGTCACCCCACTCGTTGATCTCGGGCATGGAGACGTCGTCGACGAAGATGGTCATGTCCTTGCCGCCGATGGGGCCGAACGTGCGGCCGCCGCGCTTCTCCAGGCTCGACTCGATGGCCTCCTGGAACATGGCGGGCGTGGTCGCGCTGGAGAAGTTCACCCGCTTGAAGTTGACGCCGCGGTCCTTGCACCTGGCGAGGTACATGAGGGCGGACGACGTCTTGGCGGTGCCGGCGCCGCCGACGAGCAGCACCGGCACCTGCTTCCGGCCGTGCACCAGCTCAAGCACGCGCACCGACCGCGTGCTGTCCATGGTGGGGACGAGCAGGTTGGGGAAGTCCAGCGTCTCAGAGTCGGGGTACTCCCACGCCGGGGGCTTGACGGGGACCCAGGGGACGCCCCGCGCCTTGACGTCCAGGTAGAACTCGAAGACGGTGAGGCCCTCCTCGGCGGGGGCGCCGGCCGCGCCGCCCGCCGCCGCGCCCTCGGCCGGGGTCGCCGCGTCTCCCGGGACGTTGGCCGCCGCCACGGACCGCATGCGGGCGTGGAAGGCGCGGCGGTCGTCGGGCTCGAGCAGGCCGCCCATGGACCACGTCAGGCCGTAGATGAGAATGCGCTCCAGGGCGGAGCGGTAGTCGGCGGAGCAGCCGGGCTCCTCGCTGGCGTCGCCGGCCGCGGGGGTGGGCTCCGTCACCACGTAGGACGCGCCCGAGGACGCGGCCGCCATGTCCACGGGCTTGCCGCCCTCGTCCGCCCACATCGGGCGCATGAACGACGCCACGGGGAGGGTCCCCTCGGCCTCGGCGGCCTCGAGGAGCGACTCGACGAGGCGCAGGGCCGAGGCCACGATACCGACGCGGGAGAGCTCCACCACGGGCTGCGTCTCCCGGGCGAGGAAGCCGAAGAGCGCCCCCGGGTCGGGCTGCGTGGTGAGGCGGAAGTCGGTGGGCATGGTGCCGATGTGCTTGGCGAGGAGGTGCCGCAGGACGGGGCGCTGGTCCATGGGGCGGCCCCGCACCCAGGCCTCGGCCACGGGGTGCCACCCGAGGGAGACGTCGGACACGTAGACGATGCCGGTGCGGGAGACGGTGGCGGGGGAGGCGTTTCGGAGGTCGATCGCCTCGAACATGATCTTGGTGCTGTCGGCCATGCCGAAGCGGTCCCCGTTGGCGAGGGTCAGGAGCCGGTTGTCGTCCAGCACGGTGTTGAGGCTCTCGATCCACATCGTGTCCACGGGGCCGTCGCAGATGAACCAGGTGACGTTCTTGGACGCCTGCTCGGGGCTGTTGATGCGCTCCCAGATGGCCGAGAACACGCCCGTCTCCCACTCCCCCGTCAGCTCGTCCGTCACCCCGAAGAGCTCCGTGGCGCGCATGGCCTTGGGGTTGAGCGACACGATGCGGTGCGGCGTCTCCGTGGTTTCCTGCAGCGCCCCGCGCAGGGTGTTGAAGATGGCCGTCTTGCCGCCGCCGCTGGGGCCGATGAGCATGATGCCGTGGCGCACCAGCTGGGTCTCGTACAGCTGCAGGTTCTTGCGGAGCCACCAGGGCCAGCGGACGAAGTTCTGCTTGTCCGCCGCCGTGGCGATGGCGCCCTCCACAGTGGTGTGGCTGGATCCCTTGGGCTCGGGGCGGCCGGGGAAGAGGTCCCCGAGCATGGCAAGGAAGACGGGGACGTCGTCGGCGATCATCTTGGACAGGTTCATGTCGCGGAGCGTGCGGTAGAGCAGGATGTCCTCGGCGGTGTCGGGCTCGGAGCGGAGCGTGGCGCCGGCGGTGCGGAGCACGGAGAGGATGTTGCGGAGGCCGAAGTCGTAGTGCTTCTGCTTGGACAGCTGCTGCTCGCACAGCGTGTAGCAGGTGAAGAACTTGCGGGCGAGCACTTCGGACTCGGAGTAGCCGACGGAGTAGAGCTTCACGCGGATGATGATCTCCCGGTCGGGGACCATCATGGCCACGCCGCGGAAGAGGGCCTTGAGGTTCTCGGGGAGCTCCTGGCGCCCGGCGTACCCCGGGTTCATGGTGATGAAGGGGGCCGAGATGGGCTTCATGGGGATGACCTGCGCCTCACCGGGAAAGCTGAAGGAGTCGCGGCCGGCCTTGAGCGCGTTCTGCATCGACAGCACCTGCTGCGCCACGACGGACAGCACGGGGAGGGTGATGCGGTTGAACTCGTCGAAGCAGCCCCAGAGGCCTCCGGCGGCGAGGCCCTTGAAGATCTTCGCCGTGTCCTGTGTCTGCATCTCCGACGAGCAGTTGGTCACCACCACGTAGATGCCCAGCGTCCGCCCCATGTCCTTGACCGTCTCCGTCTTGCCCGTGCCGGCGGGGCCGGCGGGGGCGCCGCCGAAGTGCATCCGGAGGGCCTGGGAGAGGGTGATGTAGCAGCGGTCGGTGAGGGGCGTGATGACGAGGCGCTCCTTGACGCCCAGGAACTCGTACTGGTAGTTGAAGCCGGCGTCGGCCACCAGCACGCGCGCGGCGCCGTCGGGGCTGATCTCGTCCCCGAGGTCGGGGCGCCAGTAGAAGCGCGCCTGCTTGAGCCAGTTGAAGTCGTCCATGCCCGAGAGGCGCTTCCGCTTGAACTCCCGCAGCACCTCCAGCTGGTGCACGTGCACCGTGACCAGGGTCTCCACCTTGACGCGGCGCATTTTGGTGGGCAGCGCCTCGCGGCACCACGTCGACAGGGCGTCCAGGAGCGACTGGGAGGTCTTGAGCGGGGCGTCCATGGCGGCCTTGGAGGTGGCGCCCTTGCCGATGCTGCGCACCGCCGTCTCCACCTCGCGCGTCCACCAGAGCTGCGTGCCCAGCAGCGAGTACTGGCCCGTCTGGGAGTCCACGAAGGTCCGGAGGTCGGCCACGAAGCGGGGCCCGAGGGAGTCCACCTGCTCGACGCAGGCCTCGCAGAGCTCCTTCATGGAGCGCTGCATCTCCTCCACCAGGGCGCGGAGCCAGTCCTCCACCTTGCCCGTGGCCTTGACGGGGCGGGTGAGCTCGACGGTGTCGGCGTCGTCGCGGAAGGTGTTGGTAAGGGCGTCGATCAGAGTGGGGTCCTTCTCGTCGTGGTGCACGCAGCTGATGGCGTCCGACAGCTTCTCGTAGTACGCCTGCAGGGCGGTGGGGTTGGACCCCTGGCTGAGGATGGTGAGCAGGTTGTCGTTGGAGACGAGGTAGAGCCGGGGGAAGCGCGCGCGCTTGGACTCGAGGTAGGCCTCGAGCTTCTTGGTGCACTCCTCCAGCTCCGAGTACATCTCGGGCAGGAGCGTGTCGAGGATCTCGCTCGTGGCGGCCTTGACCACGGTCTTGGCCTCCATCGCCTGCCCGATGATGCGCACGAAGTCCTTGTCCACCTTGGCGAAGCGGGAGGCCACCTTGGGCAGTGCCCGAGCGATGTCGCCGCTGGTAAAGACGGACTCCAGCGAGCACCAGAGCTGCTGCACCTTGGCCCAGCGGTCCAGCTGGTCGCTGGTGTTGGCCAGCGACTTCAGCAGGCCCTGCGCCCGCTCGCGGAAGACGCCGATGTGGCGCATGGCCAGGAGCGTCTGCAGGTTCCCCTGGGCCTCCTCCAGGTTCTCGATGATCAGCGGCACGCCCGCGAGCACCATCTGCCCCGGCCGGTTCTTCCACTCGATGAAGTTCAGCAGCTCGTCGTCCCACATCGCCTCCACCTCCTGCAGCTTCGCCTCGATCCCCGCCTCCTTGTTCGCCGCGTCGCACACCTCCTCCAGCTCGTCGTGGTGCTTGATCAGGTCGATGGCCATCAGGTCCGCCAGCTTGAAGTCCGGGTCCGTCGGCCGCAGCTCCACGTCGGCCAGCTTGCCGATGTCCTGCCAGTGACGGTCGCGAACCTTGGGGCTCGCGAGCTCCTCCAGCAGCGGCACCACCTGCTGGAAGCCCTCGATCTTGTCCTGCAGCTCCCGGTACGCCTCCCAGTCCTTCAGCCGGCGGGGCAGCTTCTGGCACTTGCCGGCGAAGCCCTCCATCTCGTCGCGCATCTGGGAGACGTTGACCACGACCTGGGACCAGAGGATGGTGGAGTACGACGCGAAGGCGTCGTTGACGTCGCGGTAGAGGTCGTAGAGCTTGCGGAGGAGCTTGAGCTCCTTGGAGATGCGGTCGATCTCGGGGTACTCCGTCTCGGGGAGGCCGAAGAGGCGCTCCCCCGTGCAGAAGAGCTGCCTGCGGTGCTGCCGCAGGTTGAACTCCTCCTCGAAGGCCTTGAGGCGCTCCATGGCCTCCTGCGGGGAGATGCCCTCCACCGTGGGGCCGGTCTTGTTGTAGTCCCGCTGGAAGACGACGACGTCCTCGCGCAGAGCCTTGACGTCGTGCAGGAGCTGGCGCTTGAAGGACATCTGGGTGGCGGCGATCTCGGCCGAGACCTCGTCGGAGCGCGCCACGAGCTTGCGCCAGGTGAGGCGGAGCATGGACTTGGCGTCGAGCTCGTCGCGGTCGATGTAGTCGTCGGGCAAGTACGACTCCAGCATGCCGTAGAGCCGGTCGATGGGCGCGAGGTCCGCCTCGATGGAGGCCTCACGGTCCCGCACCGCGGTCAGCTGCGCCATGGCGTCGCCCAGGTGCGACAGGCTCTCCACGGGCCCGGAGAGCTTCTTGAGGCCCTTGCGCATCCAGTCCGCGAGCTCCTCCATGTCCCTGCGCGCCGTGACGTGCACGTTGGAGGAGTACTTCACCGTCCACTCGTCGGTGTGCCTGCCCAGCTGCGCGGTGATACCGTCGGTGCGGAGGCTGAGGGCGCCGATGTTGCACACCGACTCGACGCGCGAAAGCTCCGCCTTGACGGCGCTGAAGCGCATCAGCTCCTGCTCGTACTCGTCGACGTCGGGGCCGTCGGCGAGGGCCGAACGGCCGCGGGACGAGGAGGAGCCGGCGCGGGGGGACGAGGGCATGGCCGACGTCGAAGACCCGGACAGGGCCGCGGAGGATGACGAGGAGGCGGATGACGACGAGGAGATGCCGGCCGCGGCGCCGGCACCGTCGGGCCCGCCCGCGACAAAGTCCGCGTAGGCAGTCTCCGGGTCCTTGCGCCAGAGCCACTCGTAGCGGGAGAAGGAGACGAGGTACTCGTGCACCTGGGTGCGGAGGCTCTGCACGCTGCCGGTGAGGAGGAGGACGACGCGGACGATCTCGATGTCCGAGGTGACCCGGTCGAAGTAGGACACGCGCTCCCGCTCCGGCTTCCCGCCCTGGCCCCAGAGCCAGAGCGTCTTGGTGGACTCCAGCACGGCCTTGGCGCCCTTGTTCAGCACCTGCTGCACGGACGACAGCGTCGGCTCGAGCTGCACCGAGCCGGCGGCGAGCTGCACGTCCACCTCAAAGAAGGGGGCGGCGTGCTTGCGGCGGCGGCGGCTCCGCCCGCCGGCCTCCTCCTCCGCCCGCTCCTTCTCCGCCGCCTCCTTGCCGGCCGCGGCCTCGTGGATCTCGATCAGGCGGCCGAACCCGCCGGCGGGGGCGGCCGTGCCGGGCGGGCCGACGAGCGGGGCCGAGGTGGGGAGCAGGGCCACCGGGCCCTGCGAGTCGCCGGTTGACGCGACGCGCTTCTTCAGGGCGTTGAGGCTGGACTTGACGCAGTTGAGGAGGGCAGCGTACATGTAGTGGGCGTAGTGGGTGCGGAGCCGCTCGACGTCCTCGCCCGTGGCGGGCTTCACGTGGGTGTCGAGGCCGTAGCCGGCGATGAGGCCGACGAGGTCGTCCACCGCGGCCTCCACCTCGAGGTTCTTCCCCTGCAGCGCCTCGGCGCGCTCGGCGGTGACGGCCTGCTGCGCGGCCACGAAGGCGTCGAGGCTGAAGGCGCGGTCCTCGGGCAGCTCGACGAGGAGGGTGGAGGCGACGGTCTTCAGGGCGGCCTCGATGCGGCTCTCGATGACGTCATTGACGGAGAGGACGAGCTCCTCGAGGCGGCGGAGGCCCTCGTGGACGTGCTCGCGGTACGCCTGGATGTTCATGGACGTCCAGGTGAGGGTGACCATGCCGGGGCGGAGCTTGTACTCCACGTCCTGCACCGCGGGCGCGAGCAGGTCGGCGGTGACGGGGATGACCTTGGAGGTGACCCGCTCGAACTCGGAGAGGGCGTAGGAGAGGTCCGCGTAGTGGGCCTTGAACTTGTCGGCCTGCAGCATCACCACGCGCGCCGGCTCGGGGATGTGGATGCCCATGCGGTCCAGGCACCGGGCCTCCCGGATCAGCTGCAGGATCTGGGAGTCGAAGTTGACGTACAGCTTCCCGTCGTCCGGATGCCGCACGATGAGCGTGGCCTGCAGGCCCGCCCGTGCCTCCTCGATGGCGTCCACCCACGCCTGGTACCAGAGGTACTCGAAGCTGACCAGCGTGCGGGCCACACGGTTGTAGAGCTTGACCACGCGGCGCACGTCGTGGCTGTCGCCCAGCATGGCCTGGTTGGCCTCAAACGCCTGCATGGGCTCCTCGATGCGCTTCAGCAGGTGCCGCGCCCACGTGATGCACCCGGCCACGGGGGGCATGTTCCGCGGCACGGGGGGGCTGTTCTTCTGCGCCTCGTACAGGTCCCGCACGGTCTCCAGCTCCGCGCCGTAGGTGTGGAAGATGATCTCCAGCTTCTTGTTCAGGTCCTTGCGCAGGGACTCGCGCTGGAGGATGCGCTGGTACTTGCGGAGCAGGGCGAGGGAGGCCATGACGTCGGGGATGGACTGGAAGGACTCGTCGATGAAGGCCTGCAGCTCGTGCTCCAGCGCGCCGACGCTGACGTTGAACTCGACGAAGTCGCGGTCGAAGGCGTTGTCGGCGAAGGCGAGAAGGTCGTGCCCGCGGATGACCAGGCTCTTCTTGAGCTGCGCGAACTTGGCGGAGATGGGCTCGAGCCCGTCAATGTTGTGCTGCGCGAGCGACTCGTACTGCTGCACGGTCTGCAGCAGGTCCAGGAGCTTGACGACGCGGCGGCTGAAGAGGTCGAAGCGGGCGAAGACCTGCCTCTCGCTGAAGTCGAACTGCTTCACCGACGGCGTGGCCGCCAGGGCGTCCTTGGTGAGGCGGAAGGCGGACTGGTAGGCGTCGTTGAGGCGCAGGCAGTGCCGCATGGAGCGGAGGAGGACGTCCCTCCTCTTGGTCCACAGCTGCGTCCCCTTGGTCTTGACGTCCTCCGGCCCGTCCCCGCTCTCGAGCACGTAGCGCTTGCAGGCCACGATCATCTGCCCCGTGATGCGCTGGAAGAGGTCCACCATGCGGGCGGACCCCTCGTCGTTGCTCAGGTACCGGCTGATGGTGTGGATCATCTTCACGGCGTTGAGGAGGGCGGGGAGGGCGTCCACGATGTGCGGCGGGTCGGCGGTGTACAGTGGCTCCAGGAACTTGTCCAGCGTGGCGAGGTACTTGCAGTTGTCCCTGGCCTCGTTGGAGGCCTCGGTGAGGGCCGCGTCCAGGGCGCGGAAGCGCCGCATGAGCGGGAAGGTGACCGAGCGGGAGTCGCCGGACGCGGCGGCGGCGCCCTTGCCCGACGTGGTCGTGGACCCGGGGCCGGCCGTGGCGGCTGCCGACGGGCCCGAGGGGCGGGCGGACGCCGTGGTGGGGGCGGAGGACGACCTGGCGAGGGCTGTGAGGAACGCGACGGCGCCGCGGCAGCGCGGGGAGCGCAGCTGCTCGGTGACCCCGAGCAGGAGCTGCATCCGGGCCCGCCACCACTCGATGACGCCGCGGGGGCCCTCCTTGTCCCTCACGACGGCGTCGCACAGGCTTCCGTCCTCGATGAAGCGCGTGATGTCCGAGCACCACCGCTCCACCACGGCCTCCACGCCGCGCACCGCGTCCGGGTTCTCCCTCGCCGACCGCGCGGGGTTCGCGAGCAGCGCCTCCACGTCGATGTGGGCCGGGACGGGGGCGAGCTTGGCGCCCGATCCAACGGAGCGCACCGTCTCGCGCATCTCGTCGGCGACGGCGCGCATGTCGCCCACAAACTGCCCCGACACGTCCTCGGGGGCCATCCCCCAGCTGCCGCGGTTCTCCACCGCCGGCACGAAAACCTCGGTCAGCTGCGTCGCCAGCATGCTGAGGAGGTCCGGCGTCACCTGGCCGGACAGCATCGCGTCGTCGGACTTGGACAGGTCAAGGGGCGCCGCCTCGTCGCGCCTCAGGAAGTAGACGGCGCGGCCCGTCAGGGGCTCGCTCTCTCCGTCGGTAACAAAGAGCTCGGGGTGTGCGGCGGCCTCCGCGCCGGCCCCGCTCGCTGCCTCGTCGGCCTTGGTCTCCGCGTCGGCCATCGCCTCAGCCTGCGACGCTCACAAAGGGACCAAGGGGGCGCGGCACACGGGAGCTGTTGGGCGGCCTCTGCTGGGATCGCGCAAACTAATCACGCAGGAATGCGGCAGCCGCGTGAGGGACCGGCAAGGCCGCATAGGGGGAGCGTGGCCGTGGCCTCGCTCGTCCGGGTCCAACGGTGGGGCAGGCGGGGTGTGGCCCCACCCCGGCAGAATACGGCAGGCAAAGTGTGCCAGCAAGCACGGGAGCGGGGCGCGCGGCGGGGCGCGGGGCCGGGTCGGCCGAGGACGGATGGTCGCTCAGCAGCCGTTGGGACGCCGCTTTGGCCCGCCGCAGCACTGCCGTGCGCCGGTTCTCACGTCTGTCTCGCGCGCCTGGTAGTACACGAAGAACTTGGAAACGCCTCCCGGGCGGGCGAAGGAGGAGAACGTGCTCCAGGCCTCGCCGGTGAGGAAGGACGCCGCGTCGGGCTGCGGCACGCCCAGGGCCGTCTCCAGCACGCCGGCCGCCTGGGCCACGCGCTCAGACCGTGCCTCGGCACGGGAAGCCATGATGGATTCTTCCTTTTGCACCCAGGCAGCACAGGTCGCGTGCGTGCTCCGTGGGCGTGTGCGTCCCGCGGCGGTTTGCATTGCTCGTTGGGGGTTCCCAGCCGGCCGCTGGCCGGATCGGGGTTGCTCTGCCGTGGTGGTAAAGTTAGGGTTTGTTTCCGGGTTTGACGGCTGCGCCGTCTTGCGCGCAGGCGGCACCCTCTCGTCCCGTTTCCGAGACCTCACCCTTCAATATGCCCGGCAAGCTTCGCAGGGAGGACGGTGAGCCCCCCAGCCGGGCTTGAAGCGATCTGCAGGTCACCGCCGATGAGCGCTCGCCCGCTCCTGCCGCTTCTGGCCCGCCACCGCCCTCCCCCTAGTTGCCTGCCCGCCACGCAGCTGATTTTAGCAAGAAGTCCACCGCCACCGGCTGGCTTCTCAACTCCGCCTACATCGGCGGCGACGAGCGCGCTGTGGCCTCCGTGGTCCTCAGCTTCCCCACCAAGATGTCGTGGCGCCAGGCGCGCAACGCCAAGAAGGGCCGCAAGTGAGCTGGACGCTCCCCCGTCTGGTGGGAGGGTGACGTGTTTGCGTGCCGAGGCAGGCCTGGGAAGCACGCATTGAGGGCCGAAGCACGTCCCGCAGGCAGTCACACGCTCTTTATCCACGGTTCTATCGCGGGTCAATCAGTGCTCACACAGGTCACGTTGAGGAGGCGGTGCCTCAGCTGACGGGCGCCACGCTGAGCGCCTCGGGAGGCGGCGCGAGCACCTCAGCGAGCATAGCCAGGCCGGACGTGGGAAGAGGGGGTGCCCTCCCCGACGCGTCATCGAGGGCGGCGCGCACGGCGGCGGCAACGGCGGTGTGCCACGCCGGGAGCGTGGAGGCCTCGGCGGCGGCGACGGCGGGCGCCGACTCGAGGGCGCTCACGCTGAACCGGACGCGGCGGGTGCGGGTGGCCCTGCCGCCGGACGAGCAGGTCGACGGGGGCGGGGAGTCAGCCGTCACCGTGCTCGCCCCGCTGGGGGACGATGCCGCGGCCTCGGGGAGGCGGGGCGGCGTCACGGCGCGGGGAGCGGGGGGCAGGAGGGCGGAGGCAGCCGACGAGCAGCGGCGGGGCGGGGACGCCACCGACGGGGGTGGCGGAGGGGGCGCGGCACCGCCGAGGGACCGGGTCTCCGCCGAGCGAGTCCGGTGCAGCAGCGCAGGGAGGCCGTCGTCGGCGCCGGGTGCGGGTGTGCCGTTGTCGGAACCACGGCGGAGCGATCCTCTGCGGCGGCAGGAGGGAGGGGCCGGGGACGGCGGCCCGCGCGCCGCGGCGGCAGCGGCGACGGCGCCAGCCTGGGCTCGCTCGGCCTCAAGCGCCGCAGCCACCCTGCCCCGCCGTGCCGCCGCCTCGGCACCGAGCGCTCGCGACGCCCGCTCTAGCCCTCCCCGCACCGCCACCCAGCACATGGCCCCGGGGGGCGCCTGTTCGCGCGCTGGGCCTCCCGCCGCCGCCTCGGCCGCCCCCGCCGCGGACGGGAAGGCACGAGGCCGGCCCGCCATGACGGCGCACCGGTGCCGCTCCACCGCCGCCTCACAGGCCGCCGCGGCGAGGGACATCCCCCGGTGGTGGCTCAGCGCCGGGTCTCGCAGCGTGTCGAGCGCGCAGGCATCCAGGTCCGGGCCGCGCCGGGGCACCGCGGGAGGGCGGGGGCTGCGGGCGGGGGCGGCGGGCCCGTCCCGGCAGGCACCGTCGTCCTCGTCGCTGCTGCCGTCCGAGGAGGAGGCGGCGGAACAATCGTCCGAGGCCGGCGACGGCGCGAGGCCGCCCGAGAGGTCCAGGACACGCGCCCCGGCCCGGCCGCCGGTGCTGTACGGAGACAGCCGGCCGCCACGGGCGCAGGACCCGCCGCTGCCGACGCCGCCGACGACCAGCGAGCCGGGGAGGACGAGGGTCGAGCCGCAAGCCGCGCTGCCCCGCCCCGCCGCCGCGCCCGGCCCGTGCAGAGACTCCGCCTCCCGCAGGGCGTCGGCGCGCGCGCGGGCGGTGTCGTGCTCGGCGGCACGAACGGCCGCTTCGCTCGCCGCCGCCGCAACGTCACAGGCCGCGCCGGCCAGCGCCCCCGCCGCCGCCAGCACGCCACCGCCCCCCAGGCCCGTCGCGTCCTCGGCAGACGCCTCGTACGCCTGCCCCGCGCCGGACCCGCCCGCCATCCAGTCGGCGAGGCGCCGCGCCTCGGCGAGGACATCGCCGGCGCCGCCGCCCGCCGCGTGGACGAGACGGAGGGCCGTGGCAGCGGAGAGCAGCAGGCGGGATGCCGTGCGGGCGCCCGTGGCCACGGCGGCGTCCGTCGCCAGCGCGGGGGCGGCCACGGAGTTGGCGGAGCACGCGGCGAGGATTGGCGCCGAGATGGGACGGCCGCCTAGCAGACGGCCCAGCGAGCCGCTGGTCATGGACCCCAGCCGCGCGGGTCCGAAGTGGTGCTGCGCGGCGGCAACGGTGGTGGCCGCGGCCTGGGCGGCGGAGCGCTTGGCCGTGGCGGCCGCCTGGGGGTGGCCGGCGAATCTCGGCTGCAGGAGGCACTCAGAGTAGCGGTTCAGCGTTCCGCCGTAGCGGCACCAGTCCGGCAGGTCCAGCGGCTGCGATTGGTTGGGGCGGAGGGGGCGGCGCACGAGCACAAGGGCGCGTGAATCTTCGTTGCGCCAGCTTGCGGCTGAGTCAGTGTTCCGCGAGGCACACGTCATTGAAGATGGCGGCCCAGTGGCACGGGTGCGGGCGGCACGTGCGCTCACGTGGGACTCCTTGAGCACCTTTTGCTCGGCCGCGATGGTGCGCTGCAGGAGGGCGGCGTCCTTGGCATGGGTGACATTGTCGCAGAGAATCTCGCACGCCTCAGCGTAGGCCCTGTTCAGCCCCGGCTCGGAGACTCCGGGGGTTGCGAGCGCATGCTCAAGCGCGGCGGCTGCGGGGGGCGGGGCAGCGCAGGCAGGACGTGGAGGCCGGGGCCAAGGTGGAACGGCGGCGGCGGTGGAAACGCCACCTGGCTCACCAGCTCGGCGGGCGCAATCGGCGGCCGCCTCTTCGTTCGGCTGGGCAGCTGCGACTGTGGCAAGCAGCCGGGCGGCCGCAGGCTCCGCCTGTGGCGCCAGGTGGGGTGCTGTGCGGCATGCACTGACCAACCGTGCCACAAGCTCCGACGCCTCGAGCGCATCCTCGGCCGCAGCCGGAACACGCTCCAGGAGCATGTCCATGTTCACGGGCTCCATTGTGGGCCGCGGTGCTGCGTGCCAGGTTGCAGTGTGCAGGTGCCACGGGTGATGGGGTTTGAAACGCCGCCCATCACTCTCGCAGGCGCTCGACCAATTCACCCAAAACGCTGGCTGACCCTCGGCCGAACTTCTCCGCCGGCGGTGTGACATTGGCTCCCCGATTGCGCGTTTGCCACTAGGCTGCTACGGGCGGCCAAGACATGCCGCCGAGAAACACGCGGAGCCGCTCCTCCGCGGGCCGCCGCCCCGCGCGTCCGAGGAGGTTCAGCCAGTCCTTGATCGTGCCCCTGGCCTCGTCCTCGTCCTGCCCCGTCTTCAGGCCGACCGGCCGCACGCCGGCCGCCTCGAGGTCCTCGTCCGACGCGTGAATGCCCGCAAACACGGCCGCGTCGCCGCCGACCGCGCTCCCGTTGCCAGCCTCCGGCGCCCCCAGGTCCGGGTCGCCGGTCCATTCCAGCGTTGGTGCGCGGCTGAGGAGCGCGGCCCGTAGCATGAAGCGCAGCGTGCGGTTGCTGGCGACTGCGACGGCCTTTCGGGCCATGTCGTCCGCGTCCGCGGCGACGAGCAGGCCCTCGACGCCGAGCCTCGCCGCCACGGCGGCCGCCGGCGAGCGCGCGTGCTGCGCGGAGGGCAGCGTGACGACGGGGGCGCCGATGTGCGCGCACTCCGTTGCGAGCACCCCCATGCCGACCGGAAACGTGTCCAGCACCACCGACGCCGCGGTCAGGAGTGCCCAGAGCTGCCTCCGGGGCATCTTGGGGATGATCCTCACGCGCTCGAGGCCCGAGGGCCCGAGCGACGCGGCCAGGCGGGTGCGGAGGCGCGCGAGCCACAGCGTCTGCAACGGCTCGTAGAGGGCGACGACGACGGCGGACGGGTCTGCCTCCAGGATGCGGCGCACGACGGCGTCCATGCCCGGGTGGAGGGCGGGGAGGAGGCGGGGGATGACGTAGTAGCTCCTGGAGGCGAAGAGTGACAGGCGGGCAGAGGCCTCGAACATCTCCCGGCGCGAAACCGGGGCCATGGGGGAGAAGAAGGTTCCGAGGGCGCCGACGCGCACCAGCTGCTCGTGCGTGAGCGACGCGGCGTCGTCGTGGGCCTCGTCGTCGGCGACGACGAGCATGTCCACGCTGTCGGCGAGCCCCTGCGTCAGCAGGTGCCCGCTCCCCGCCCCCAGCACCGCCACCTGCGCCGGGGCGGACCGCGCCTGCAGCAGCGAGGCCACGAACGGGTCCACGGCGTTGTCCAGAACCAGGAGGACGTCCAGGTCCGCCGCCGCCAGCGCCCGCTGCGCCACCGTCAGGTTGCGGTTTCGCCAACCCCTGCCGCCGTCACGGTCGGACGGGTCCGCCCACAGCCGCACCGTGCCCCCCCGGGCGTGCGCGACGGACCACCGCGTGACGGCGTCGCCCGTCGGCCTCGGCAGCACCAGCACCGGCTCGAACGCCGCCACGCCGGGGACCACCACTCCCGCGTCCCCGTCGCCCAGGCCCGCGGTGCGCCTCGGCAAGACCCCGCCGGGCCACGCGCGGGGTGGGGCGTCCGCGGCCGCCCCGCCCCCCCACGCCACCGAGGCCGCGTACGCCTCCGCCGGCTCTACCGCCGCCGCCGCGAAGGGCCGGAACCCGGGGCCCGCGGAGGCCGTCAGGCCGGCCACGGACTCTGCGGCCGCCGCGCCGTACTCCCCCATGGCGTGCAGGATTCGCCTGGCTAGGTGCCCGGTGGGGGAGTCGATGAGCTGGTACGACAGCACGCCCACGCGCACCGTCGCGCCGGACCTGACGGCACCGGACGCCGCCGCCCACGCCCGCCCGAGCGCCTCGGCCTGGGTGGCCGGCCAGCGCGGGGACGGCGGCCGCGGGGCCGGCGAGGCGGCGGCGTCGGCCCCGCCCCTGGCCGCCCTCCTGCGGAGGAGCGGCGAAACCGCGGCGAGGTCGTGCCGCGGGGTCCGCCGGAAAAGCGCGGCGATGTCGGCCGCCAGCCGCCTGTGCGGCAGCCCCGTGTAGGGCAGGAGGTGCGTCGAGGCGTAGAGCTCGCGCAGCAGCGTCGGATCGCCGTCCTCTTCCCCCGCCAGGGGCCTCGACAGAGCCAACGCGACGCGGGACGCGAGGGACGCCCGCAGGTCCAGCGCCGCGTCTGCAGAGTCCAGCACCAGGGGCAGCGCGATGGCGGCATAGAGCCGCAGCCACGCCGCCTCGTGCGCGGGGGCCAGCTCGGCCGCGCGCCGGAGGTGGTCGACGCCCTGTTTGAGCGCCCCGGCCTCCTGCAGAGCCCTTCCGAGGCTCATGTGCAGAGCCCACAGGTCCCCCGAGGCCCGGAGCACCGGCATGGCTCGCAGAAAGGCGGCGGCGGCGCCGTGGAAGGAGGAGGCGTTCCTCCACAGGTCATCCTGCACGGGGGCCTCGCCGCGGGAGGCTGGGGGGGGCGGCGTGGGGAGCGGCGCGAGCACGGGGGGGGCGCGCAGCGCGGACAGCGCGTGGGACTGCACGCGAGGCATGGAGTCGAGCGCCTCGGTCGCGTCGGCGGAGCGCCTGGCGCGGGGGATCGTACCCATGTGACGCGGGGGCGGGGCGGCGGCCGGGCCAGTGGGCGCCGCGCCGGCCCCGGCCCGCCGGCCCGCCTTCTTCCCCGCGCGGCGCCGCCTGGGGATACGGCTCCGCCGTCTCGGCGCCGCCTCCTCCTCCCCGTCGCTCGGCCCGAACGGCCCGTCGAGCGGCCTGAGCTCCGCCGCGCAGACGTCCGGCCGCGCCCCCTCCATCCCCAGCGCCGCCTCGACCCGCGAGCACGCCGCCCGGAGGTAGTGCGCCGCGGCGCCGAAGTCCCCCGTCACCAGGTGCAGAGCCGCGAGGGCGTGCATCGACGGCACAAACGCGGGCCGGAAGAACAGCGCGCGCTCGTGCGCGGCCACCGCCCGCCCGAAACGGCCCCGCTGCGCCTCCACCGTGCCGAGGGCGTACTGCGGCAGGTGCGCGCGCGCCGTCGAGCCGCCGCCGGGGTTTTCGGCGAGGGCCGCGGCCGCGCGCTCGAAGCACACCACCGCCTCGTCGAGCTCCGCCTCGGACGCGTGCAGGCCGCCGAGCGTGAGCCACACGATGGCCTGCTCCGTGGCGGGCGGCCGGAACCGCTCGACCGCGGACAGCAGAAGCGACCGCGCGTCCGCCAGCTGCCCCTCCCTCAGCGCGTTGAGCCCGTCGTGCACGTACGCGGCCCACGGGCGCGCGCGCTTGGCCGGGAGGACCTGCACGCGCTCGCCCTGGTTGCCGTCGCGGTCCACGTGGTAGCCCCACACCGCGATCTCGTGCTCGGTGGCGTGCTCCACGACCTCGTACGCGCCCATCAGCCTGTCCTCGACGCTCGGCGGGCCGGCCGCCTGCGCAGCCAGGGCGACCAGCCCGAGCAGCGCGAGCCTGGGCATCGAGCGCGCCCGTCCGCTGCCGCGCCAGCTCCGCCCGGCACGCGCACGGACCCCGCGCGAGCGCTGCGCGACAAAGGATCCTCCGCCAGCCGGCCGGGTTGCGCAGCCGTGGGTGCCCGGGTGGCGGGGCCGGGCCTTTTGCCTCTGCTCAGCAGGTCGTCAGCCAATGCCGTGCCGCCGCGTCCCGTCGAAACTGGCGTCCCCGGCGCCGGCACTCGTGCCCCTGCGTCTGGCCCGGGACCCGGGAGCGGGAAGCACAGCAGGATGCGGGCAGCCACGCGCGGGCTCGCTTCGTGGCGTGCCACCACCGCCCACGGGCGGTCCATGGCCATCTCCGCGACGGTGGCCGAGGCCCTGAACAACGGGCACCCCAGAAACAACGTCCCGGACTCGGTCAAGGCCAAGGTCGGCATGGAGCTGCACAACCGCGAGGGCCACCCGCTGTGGACGATCAAGCGCGCCATCGCGGACTCCTTCGCGGGCCTGCCCCCCGGGGAGGGCGGCATCCCCCGGCCCGAGTTCCGCCTGTTCGACAAGGAGGAGCCGGTGGTGACGGTGAAGCAGAACTTTGACGACCTGCTCGCGCCGGCGGACCACGTGATGCGGCGGCCGTCGGACACGTTCTACGTGGACGAGGACCGGCTGCTCCGCTGCCACACGAGCGCGCACCAGACGGAGAAGCTCCGGGCGGGGGAGCGCGCCTTTCTGGTGGCTGCGGACTGCTTCCGGCGGGACGAGGTGGACTCCACGCACTACCCCGTTTTCCACCAGATGGAGGGGCTGCGGGTGTTCGGGGAGGGAGACTTCCCCGAGGGGGTGTCGGGGGACCCGGAGGACCCGGAGACGGTGGCGTACGTGTCGCGCGACCTGCAGGGGTGCCTGTCCGGGATGGCGTCGTCGCTCTTCGGGGAGGGGGCGCGGTGCCGCTGGAACGACGACTACTTCCCCTTCACGGACCCGTCGTTCGAGCTGGAGATCTGGAACGGCGGCGACTGGATGGAGCTGCTCGGGTGCGGGGTGGTGCACCGCGACATCATGGCGAGCTGCGGCCTGGGCGGCCGGGTCGGCTGGGCCTTCGGCATCGGGCTGGAGCGCGTGGCCATGGCCCGGTTCGGCATCCCTGACATCCGCCTCTTCTGGACCGAGGACGACCGCTTCCACTCCCAGTTCGACGGCACCCTCGCCTCCTCCTTCAAGCCCTACTCCAAGTACCCCCCCTGCCACAAGGACGTCGCGTTCTGGGTCCCCGACGGCCTCCACCCCAACGACGTCTTTGAGACGGTGCGAGAGGTGGCCGGCGACCTGGTCGAGAGCGTGGAGCTCCTCGACGCCTTCACGCACCCCGAGACCGCCCGCGAGTCGACCTGCTACCGCGTCAACTACCGGTCCATGGACCGAAGCCTCACGAACGAGGAGGTCGACGCCCTCCAGATGCAGGTCCGCGAAAGGCTCGTCGGCCGCCTCGGCGTCGAGCTGCGATGAGCGGCGGCGCGGGGCTGCCCGCCGCCGCCGGGCTGCCGCGCGAACAACAGAGGAAGGGCGCCTGCGTGGGCGCGCGCGCGCGCGCGGTCCCAACACATCGTCAGCGGGGCGGCAGCCCGAGCGTTCCCTGCCATCATTTCCCGCCCCTGCCCGTCAGCTGCGCGAAGCACTCCGCACGCAAGGTCCGCCGAAACCATGGCCGATTCCCGCTTCGTGTACCTCCCCGCGGCCGCCGTCGGCCTATACCACGCGTACCAGCTGGCCATGTGAGCCGCGGGCCGGGGGGCGTGGCAAAGGCCGCGACTCGCGCCCGGCTTCCCAGCCATGCCGCGCCGCGTCGCTTGTTTCACGCCGCAGGTTCCACGCTGCGTCCGCTGCCGGTGAGATGACTCGTGCGCCAGGCGTAGCAGCCAAGCGAGTCGCATGAAGCAGCCCCGACCCCGCGCTGGCTGTTCGTCCCCTTCGCGCACGCCCGCAGTCCGCACGAAGTTCAACGAGTCCCACCCCGACGGCTCCAAGATCACGGTCCCCGCCCTGACCGGCGACGGAAAGGTCGACCGCGCACACCGCGCCGCCGCGAACCGCACCGAGTGGTCCCCGGTGTTTTACGTGACCCTTTGTACGTCCGCCGCGTACGGCAGCCCCGTCGCCGCCGCGATCGCCGGCGCCGTCTACTGCAAGGGCTCGTCTGACTTCGTCAAGGGCTACACCGAGGCTGCGGACAAGCGCGGCCCCGGCTTCTACATCAGCCTGCAGGCGCAGATGGCGCTCCTCGGCATGTCCGCCGCTGGCATGGCCTGCTGCGTCCTCAAGGACGGCTTTGGGTTCGATGTGATGGAGCGCGTGGGTGCAAACGCGCTCCAGGCCCGCGTCTGGGACATGGTCACCGGAGCTGCGGGGTCCAAGTGAGTGCTTCCGCCTCCACCGCCGCACCGAAGCATCCGAGCGCAGATCCCGGATGGACAAAGGGTGCACGCATGCCCGGGCCACGAACCGCGCTGCACAGTCGTTCCCGGGGCCGTGCTCGCCCCACACGCACAGCACGGCCGTTGCCGCCGCGCCCCTCACACCCTCAGGAACGCGGGGCGGGCGTCGCGCGTCCAGTTCACGGCCCAGTCCTCCTCCCTTGCCCGCGCCACGCCGGCGGCGAGCAGCTGCAGCAGCGTGGACCCGTGCCTCGTCGCGTCGGCCGCCGCCGCCCTCGTCGCCTCCGCCCGCTGCTCCCGCGTGCAGTTGGACGCCCCGACCGCGAAGTCCGCCTCCTCCGCCGTCAGGGCTTCCATGTCCCTCGCGTCGGTGCCGCCGCCCCGGCCCGCCCCGCGCCGGCCCGCCCCGGACTTGCCCGGCCACCCGTCGAAGAGCCCCAGCACCTGCTCTGCCAGCTCTGCCGCGCTTCCGAAGACGAGGCCGGTGTCCCCGTGCCTGACGAGCTCCCCGAGGCACGGGAACCCGACGGCGCAGACGGGCGCTCCGGCCCCGAACATGTCCACGACCTTCATGGGCAGGTCCAGGCCCGAGGTGGACACGTGGAGGCTGACCCCGAGGTCCGCGCAGCCGACGATGCGGGGGTAGTCCGCGGCCTCGAGCCACAGGGTGCGCACCGCGACGTGGGGCAGGCGGAGGGCGGCAATGCGGCGCTCGTAGTGGGCCTTGAGGGGGCCCTTGCCGGTGACGAGGACGAGGAAGGGGGGGAACCGGGTGGGCTCCGCCTCAGCGGCGGCGTTGACGGCCACGAGGGCGTCGAGGAGGATGGAGAAATCCTCGTCTGGGGTCCACGACGTCGACGACAGCAGCACCGCTGGGCGATCCGGCCGGGCGGCGGCCCTGCCCCGGCCGTCGAGCCGCGTGAGGAGCGTGCTGGCGCCCGTCTCGACCGGCACGGCGTCGAACAGCTCGCCGCCGCCCGGCCCCGCCGCCAGCTCGGCGTGCAGCCGCCCGAACAGGTCATGCCGCTCGGCCTCGCCGGTGCGCCGGAAGAAGGAGGGAGCCTTGTCGTGGAGCACGCGGGCGCTGCGGGACGGCGCGGGAGCGGCGCGGGAGCGGGGAGACGGTGGGCGGCGCGAGTGCCTGGCAAGCCTCTGTTTCGGCCGCGACGGCCCGCAGGGAACCCCGCGCGCGGGCTCACCGGATCCCCCAGTGCATGAGCAGCCAGTCGCGCATCGCTGCCGTGACGCAAAAGTGATCGTCACCGAGCGCGCCGACGACGCGCTCGTAAACCCGGGACACGTGGACCAGCGGGTGGCCCTCGCCCCGCGCGTGCGACAGGATAGAGTACCCGAAGTTGTGCCAGTCGATGACAAGCTTGCCCCCGCGGACCCACGTGGCGAGGCGGGCCACCGCCAGGGACGGGATCGACGGCGGATTCTGCACCAGCACCGCCCCCGCCATTGGGATCCCGAACATGAGCACCCACATGAGCTGGATAACCTGTGCGAAAAACACACCGGGGGGACTAGACACGGCGCCCGCTCGCTTCGGACGCCAGTAGGCAGCCTTGCCCTTGCACCAGCCTCCTGCCCGCCAGCACGCCTCACCTGGAAGATCACCTTGAACGGCGCCCAGAACAGCCACATCGACCGAGGGAGCTTCGAGAACGGCTGCCAGAGCTCCACCTTGGTGATGTCGTCGTGGTCTTCGAGCCGCTGGGTGCACGGCTCGCCGCCAAACCCGATAAACGACACCTGGAGGACGAGCGGAACGGGGTGCGGAGCGACAGTGAAGCCATCACCAACAACCCCTCAGCCTGGGCGACGCAGCAGCGTCAGGGACGGGCCAGTGACGAAACGGGAGGCCTCACCTTGGTTCCGGGAAGGTCGGCCAGCGAGAGGCAGTGGTACTGCATCCGCGGGGACCGCCCCATGTCCCCAAGCACGAGCACTGCAACGTGACTGAGCGTCGCGGACGGCGTCGCGCCGCCTCGCCGGCTCTTGGCGCGCGGCATTTGCAGGCCGGGGTGAGCGAGAGTGTGGGGCCACCGTCGGCACGGTCGGTCGCGGTGCTCTGTCATCGCGACCCCGTCGAGCCGTCATTCTACCACATGGAGCCTAGCCTCACGCTGCCCATCGGGCGCAGGTGGCGGCGACGAACCGCCGTCGGTGGCGCATGACGGAGCCTCGCGAGACCGGCACGGACCGCCGCACGCATGAAAGGCACGCCAGCGCTCTGTGTGTATGGTTATGCGCAGCATATCGCGGTGCGCAGGCCTGCGGCGCGGCGGACTCGAGCCGAGATCGGTGTGGGTCGCAGGGAGCATCACTTGGCCGCGGCTGTCGCAGCTGCGCACGGCTGATGCACCCCTTCACGCCGGTGTGCACCAGACCACTGACATCAATCATGATTGGGTAGCAAACACAGCGCCCGAGCGCCCGGGATCGGCCGTGGGGCGCGAGGCGCGCCCATGCAGAGCCGCAGCGGCGGCCGCCAGCACTTTGGGCAGCATGGCGGAGCCCAAGGAGGATGCCGACCTCAAGGCCGGCGTGATGGAGATCTTCCAGGAGTTCGGCCACAAGGCGCCGGCCAAGTCGGCGGCGAGGCCTCCGAAGAGCGCCAAGAAGAAGAAGCGTGACCGCGCCTCAAAGAAGCCCGAGGCCGCGCCAGAGACGGCGCCGGCGCCCGAGCCGGCCCCCGCACCGCGATTCGAGGAGGTGGCGGCTGTTGCTGCGCCGCCGCTGGTTGACGAGGACGGCGAGCCGCTTCACGGGAGCGAGGCGGCCGCTCTCCGCCGCAGGGCCATGGCCGCCAGCGCCCTGAGCCTCGCGGGTAGGGGCAAGCGCATGACGTTTGGCGACAGCGACGACGACGAAGGCACGGCGGCGGCCCCGGCCACGTCGGTGAAGCCGGCGGCGGAGGAGTCGTCGTCGTCCTCTTCGGCCGGCCGGTCCGAGCGCGCGTCGTCTTCCGAGGCCGCGAGAGAGGCGGACGCCATCGCCGCCGAGGCGGAGGCCGCGGCCGGGTCGTTCAAGGCCACGGGGAAGCTGGGCGCGGGCAAGGAGGCCGAGCCGTGGTACGCGGTGCTGGCGACGATGGAGGCGGAGGAGGGCATTGACCGGGCCAAGACGGGCCCCGCGCGGCAGCTGGGCGGGCTGGAGAACGAGGTGCAGTTCAGCAAGGTGACGGAGGCGGCCGACGCGGCGCTGCGGGCCGAGGCTGCGCGGTACGCGGCAAAGCAGGAGCGGACCCGCGGGCAGGGCGGCGCCGAGTGGCTGCGGCGCGTCCTGGAACGGGGCACGTTCGGCGACAAGGTGGCCGCGCTGTCGCTGCTGGTGACGGAGGCTCCCGTGCAGACGCCGGACCGGCTGGATCACCTGCTCGGCCTCGCGCGCAAGCCGGGCCGCCGCGACACCGCTCGGCAGGTCTCCGAGGCCCTCCGTGACGTCTTCCTCTCCGCCCTCCTCCCCCCCGACCGCCGCCTCGTCCCCTTCCACGCTCAGCCCCTCCGCCGCGCCCGCCGCTCCCCCGCCCTCCTAGCCCTCTGGCGCTTCGAGGACTCCCTCCGCGCCCGTTATGCCGCCTACGTGGCCTCGCTCCAGGCCGCCTCGGCCGACGCCCAGGCCTGGTTCCGCCGCTCCGCCGCCCAGCAGGCCTTTGACCTCCTCATCGACCGCCCGGAGGCCGAGGCAGCCCTCCTCGCCCTCGTCGTCAACAAGCTCGGCGACGCGGACCGCAAGGTCGCCGCCCACGCCGGACGCCTCCTGCAGAAGCTGCTCCAGAAGCACCCCGCCATGCAGCCCGTCGTGGTCCGCGAAGTGCGCCAGTTCCTCTCCCGCCCCGCCCTTGCCGAGCGGGCCCGGCACCAGGCGGTGCTCGTCCTCGGGCAGCTCGTGCTCTCCCGCCGGGCGCCGCAGACGGCACTCGCTCTCGTCTCGACGTACTTTGACGTCATCGCAAAGTGCCTCAGCGACGGCGACGACGCCGGGGACGGGGACGACGAGGGAGGCAAGCGAGGCGACGGCAAGCACCGCAGGGACCCGGCCGCCGAGGCCGCCGAGGCCGCCAAGCACTCCCGCCTCATCACCGCCGCCCTCACCGGAGTCAACCGGGCCTTCCCCTTCGCCCAGCCCCTGCTCTTCCCCGCCGAGGCCGAGGCCGAGGCCGAGGCCGCCGCCAAGGCCAAGGCCGCCGCGGCCGCCAAGGGCGAGGCGGGCGCCGACGCCGCCGCCGCCCCCGCGTCCGCGTCCGCGGGCCTCAAGGCCGGCCGCGAGACCCCCGCGTCTCTCCGCGCGTCGCTCTTCTCCCGCGTGGACGAGCTCTTCAAGCTGGTCCACCGCTCCTCGGTGGGCACCGCGGTCCAGGCCCTCGGCCTCCTCTTCCGCGTCATGACCGCCCAGCGCACCCTCTCCGACCGCTTCTACCGAGCCCTCTACTCCAAGCTCCGCGACCCCGCCGTCCTCGCCGCCTCGGGCAAGCACGCCATGCTACTCAACCTCGTCTTCCGCGCCGTCCTCGCCGACAAGGACGCCTCCCGCCAGAGGGCATTCCTCAAGCGGCTATGCCAGGTCGCCATCGCCGCCGACGCGCCCTTTGCCGCCGCGACCGTCTTCCTCGTTGCCCGCGTCCACGCCGCCGCCCCGGCCCTCGCCGAGTCCGTCACGACCCCCGAGTCACGCATGCGCGGCACCCCCGACGCCGCCCCCGCCTCCTCCTCCGCCGAGGATGCCGTGCGGGCGCGCCCCACCGAGTACGACGCCAACAAGCGGGAACCCCGCTTCGCCGGCGCCGACCGCTGCTGCGTCTGGGAGCTCATCCCCCTCGCCGCGCACCACCACCCGTCCGTGGCGCGCTTCGCGGGCGAGCTCCTTGCCTCGCCCGACAAGCCCGTCTCGTACGAGGGCGACCCTCTCGCCGACTTCACCCTCATGGCCTTCCTCGACCGCTTCAGCTACCGGAACCCCAAGAAGCTCGCCCAGGTCGCCGCCGAGGGCTCCACCGCCCTCGACCGGCGCCGCATGGCCTACGACGTCGCATCGGGACGCGACGTCAGCCGGGTCCTCGCCGCCTCCCGCGGCCGTCTCCACGGCGACTCGGTGATGCAGCGCCGCTCCGCCCGCACCGGCCGCGCCGCGGTGGACCTCCCCGCCTCGTCCAGCCAGTTCCGCTCCCTCCCCGCCGACGCGGTGCGGGAGGACGACGCCTTCCTTCACCGGTACTTCACCCTCGCGGCCAAGGCGAGGACGGACGCCGGGGGCGCGGGGAAGGGCGCCAAGCGGGACGAGGAGCGGGAACGGCGCGCGGGGGAGCTGACCTCGCAGCTGATGGAGGAGGAGGGGGAGGAGGCGGAGTTCGCACGGGCGCTCGCGGAGTCGCTGATGCAGGAGGCTGACCAGGACGGGGATGACGACGTGGAGGACTTCGACTACGACGAGGACGACGAGGCGAGGGCCATGGCGCTGCGGGACGCGGGGGCGCGCGCCGAGGCCGACTCGGAGGAGGAGGAGGAGGACGGCGAGGAGGAGGGCTCGGACGAGGAGGCGGATTCTGACGACGAGGAGGCGGATTCTGACGACGAGGGGGAGGACCCGTCCGCGGCAGGGGAGGAGGCAGATCTGACGGAGGAGGAGCAGGCCCGGCTCATGGCTCTGCTCTCGTCGGAGGCGTCCAGCCTGACGCAGCTCTACCACGAGAAGGAGGGGCAGGCGAGGTCCGCGAAGCGAGCCCGCGAGGAGAAGGCCGCGGAGGAGAGCGAGGAGGAGGAAGGAGCGAGCGAGGAGGACGACGCCGACGCCGCCGAGGGGCCCGCTGACTCGGAGGAGGAGGAATCGATGCTGTTCGAGGCCATGGCGCAGGGGAGTGACGCGGAGTCGGAGGAGGAGCAGGAGGAGGAGGAGGAGGAGGCGCCTGCCGCCAAGAGCACCCGCGCGTCCCGGCGTGCCGCGATGGCACCGGCCGGGGGCGGCCTGCCGTCTTCGTTTGCCAACCTGGACGATTTCATGGCGCAGATCGAGGCGGCGGATGACAAGTTTAAGCCCGACACCGACGTCAGGCGAGGGCGCGAGGAGGAAGCAGGGTCCAGGCGGGGCAGGCCGAGGCGCGGCCCCGCCGGGGGCGGGCGGCCCACCGGCGCAGGCGGCAAGCCCGCGGGGCGCGGCAAGCCCGCGGGGCGCGGCAAGCCCGCGGGGCGCGGCGGGTCCAAGGCCCCCCGTGGCAAGCGCACCAAGCGGGACCGCTGAGCGTGGGTGTCGTGGCACTGTTCGCAACGCGCTGTGGACCTTGGCCCTCACTGCAGACTGTCTTTCCCCACGCACACGGGCACACACCCACACATGCCGCTCCCCACTGCCCGCCGCGCCGCTCACAGGTGCACGTTGCGGAACCTCGGGGCCAGGAGCTCCCGGGCCCGGTGCGCCGCCTTGGCGATGGACGCCGTCTCCGTGTGCACGGTGACCACTTCGCGGTAGCCCTCGCGCCGCGCCACGGCCCCGCCGTAGTGCCTCGTGAACTCGATGCGCTCGCAGCGGGTCGGCACCGCCGGGGCTGTCGCCCGCGCGGACGTCAGGCTGGGCCGGGCGACCGACACCGCGTTGCTCGGCGTCGCGGCGACCCGCAGAGCCGCCCGAGCCATGTCCCCGGGGGTGCTATAGTTGGCAGGGACATCGGCCGTGCCGCCGCCGCCGCCGCCGCCCCCGCTCATGTCCCAGTGACCGGCTGACACGGCAGCCCAGTGCCAGCGGCCCGCCGCCCACTCTCGCCGCCGCAGCAGCAGCGCAGCCGCGCCCTCCCCCGCGCCCCCCTCCTCCGCCTCGGCCGCCGCCTCGAGCTCGTCGCACCGGCAGAGCTCGTCTGCCGCCGCGTCCGCCGCGTCTCTCACCAGCCTCGTGGAGGGCAGCCCCCCGCCGGCCTGACTGATGGCCGACGCCCCGTCGGCGTCGTCCGCCGCCGCCCCCGGCCGCTCCGCCAGGCCGCTGGTCCACGGCGAGTCCCTCCCCGCGACGGGGGGCGGCAGCCTCCACCCCGCCGCCCCCGCGGCACGGCTCATCAGGGCGTGGGACAGCCTTGGGATGGCCCCGAACGCGTCCCGGCAGCTGACGTCACCCTCGGGCCGCAGCGCCCCGAAGACCGCCACGCTCCCCTGGTCAGCGTGCCGCTGCACCATGCAGTCGCGGAGGCCGCGGCGCCGCGAGGCCTCGGCCCCCGCGGCCATCGCCTCCACGAGGGGGCCCACGCGGTGCGCGAGGGTGCCTGCGAGTCGCTGGGCGAGCTCGAGGAGGGACGGGGAGGCGGCCGAGGCGGACGGGGCCGACCACTCGCAGCCCGACTCCCGTGCCAGGACCGCGACGGTCAGGCCGCCGTGCTGGATCCAGAGCAGGCGGTGGGACGCCACGGGGGAGCCGCCGCGGGAGAGGCAGAGGGGGAGGGCGAGGAGCCTGGGGGAGTCCCGCGCCACCGCCGCGGCGCCCCCGGTCCCCCTCGACCGCCGCATCGACTCCGACCAGTGCCCGCCCGCCAGCCCCAGCACCGCCACCGCGGGGCCCAGCGGCCCGGGCCCCGGCCCGTAGGCGTCGCCGCCCTCGTCGGGCCCGACCCCCGCCGCGCCGGCCGCCGCGCCGCTCGGCCCCGTGCCCTCGATGCGAGAGAGCGCGGCCTCGGCCTCGGCCGCGGCGGCGCCCATCCCCGCCGCCCACCCGGGCCTCAGCGTCCCAGTTACGGGCAGGACCGCGTTGGACACCAGGCCGACCATGCCAGCCTCGCACCCCCGCTCCCCCGCGCTCGCCACCAGCGGCAGCGGCCGCGATGACGCCGGCCGACGCGCCGAGAAGAACTTTCCAGGGACGCCCAGGTCGGGAAGGGTGGTCGCTGCGTCGCAGCCAAACTCCGCTCGGAGGACGGCAGCCTCCCACCCGTCCCCGGCCGACGCCGGCCCCGCGGCCACCCCTTCCGCGGGGAGGACGGGTGCCCCGTGCGTAACCTGCCAGGCAATGCCCCGGAGCACCGCGAGGGGGGCGGCCCAGCGGTCCGCGGGCCCCTGGATCGTCACCCCGCCCCCCCACAGCATGCAGACGCTGTCCACCGAAGAGTGGCAGGCCCGAAGCTCCGCGGACACCCCCATGACCAGGCCGGCGGCGCCCGGGTCGAGCGGCGACGGCGTCGGCCCGTCCCTGGCGTCCACGGGGCCCCAGCACACGCAGTCCACGCACCACAGGCACCACGTCACCGCCCGCCGCAGCCGCCGGCGCAGGCCCCGGAGCGGCCACGCCGCCATGGCCCTCGACAGGGCCGCCTCCGCCGCCCCCACCCGCTCCCGCAGGGACGACGACGTCGCCGGCAGAGCCGCCACGTCGCGCTGCTCTGCCGCCAGCTCTTCCTCCGACATCTCCTCCCGCGGTTTCGCCGCCCCGTCCGGGCGCTGCGGGGCCTTGGCCGTGCTATGCCGCTCCCTCTCCTCGGCCCGGCCGGACTTGTTGATCAGCTTCCGGCGGCGAGCCAGCAGCCCCCTCGTGGCCGCGAGGAGGCGCCGCCCGCCCGGCCCGCCGAGGCTGGGCCACACGGCGCCGACGAGGCAGCGGGTGCGGCGGTAGACGGCGTCGATGAGCGACTGCGCGTCGCTCTCGCTCACCAGCTGCCGCCAGTCGCCGCCGATCCCGCCGCCGCCCGCCGCCGCGCCGGCTCGCTCCGCCGCCGCCCGCCCGCCCTCCCCGGGGGGTGTCGCATCGGGCACCTGCGGCGCGTGCTCCGTCGACGCGGGCATGTGACCCTCCCCCCGCATCTCGCCGCCATCGGTGGGCGGGCGGCTCTCGAACAGCGCCCCCTTGATGACCACCGCGGCCCAGACGCCGGGCTCCACCTCGCGCATGCTGATGCGCCGCTCAGTCAGCTCGATCGTAGCCGTGCGCGCCGGCACCCCCGCCTGCAACGGCGCAAAGTCCCGCATGATGTGAAGCGCCGCCTTACACTGACCCACGTGCGCGAGCTTGTGCTCGAGCTTGAGGCCCTCGGGGAAAAAGTAAAGGAGCTCCTGGGCGCGCTCCACGAGCGTCGCGTCCTCGTCATCGCAGCCTGCGGCGAGGACGCCAGGGGTGGAGCGCAATGGAACAACAGGCCATTCGCCGCGCGCAAAGCCGCGCGGCCCAACCGCGGAGGCTGCCGCCGCGTGCGCCCGTGGTCGTCGGGCTCGCCGCCCGCGGCCAGGCGCGGCTCTCCTGGCCTCACCGAGCTCCGGTGCGAAGATGCAAAAGCTTGAGAACACCGGGTTGGCGAGCAGGCTCGGCATCACGGACGCCATGGCAGCGGCCGCGTCGCCGCGAGCGGCCGTGTGCGCAGTCGCCGTCCGAGCAAGCGCAACAACTGCTCTGCGTCCCGCATCCCGCGATCAGTCGGCCGCGCCTGGTCGCCCTGCGGTGGCGCAGCCCGCACGCACTCGTGCGCACCACCGGAAGCCCGTTCCCATGGCTCTCGCGCGCTCCTTCAGGCCAGCTGCTCGCGCCGTGCGGCTCGCCGGCCTGGCGGCCCCGGCCAGGCTCATGGCCACGGTTCCCAAGCGCCTCACAGACTCGGAACGTGAAACGCTTGTTCCGGAGGGATGGAGCATGGTGAGCCGGCACGGCGCGCGCCCCGAGGCCGCCAGGATTGGCGCCGAGGCACCACGAGCCGACCCGGCCCGCCGGCAGGTCCGATGTGGCCGGCTCACCGATACTATTGCGCGGTGACTGATCCACCGCAGGTCGAGGGCCGAGAAGCCATCCAGAGGTCGTTCGAGTTCGCGGACTTCGAGCAGGCGTGGGCGTTCATGTCGCGCACCGCCGTCATTGCGGAGCAGATGAACCACCACCCCGAGTGGTTCAACGTCTATAACCGCGTTGACGTTACCCTCGCGACGCATGACTGCTCGGGCCTGAGCATGAACGTGAGCCAGGGGCTCGCTCGCACGCCGCGGCCCGCGCCGTGCTCGCCGGACCAGACCGCCTGCCCCCGTCCGCGCCCGCCACGTGTGCTATCGCAGGACATCGAGATGGCCGGTGCCATGAACGGGTTCGCCGCGGAGCGCTAGGCGGCGCTGGCCGCGCGCGACGGAGCCGGCCAGACGGTCGCCGCGCGCGCTTGGCAGGTGGGGGCGGCCGCTGGCCCCGCGCGGAAGGGGGGCGGGTGCTCGGGTGCGCCGTGCTGCGACTGTGGGTGGGCGTCGCTCGATAGGGCTCGCCGCTGCCGGTCTCTGTTCAGTGGAAGTCAATCAGCCGGCAAGCGCCGCAAGCCCGGTGCGCGCGCGCGTCGGGGGGTCACGTGCTGCCGGGTGCCTCGCACGCGCGTGCTTGCCGCGCTCCGGCCGTGCGGCGTCACCCGCGCCCTGCCGCGACGAGCGCCTCCGCGTGCTCCGAGGGCATGCCGCCCCCAGCGAGGAAGTGCTCGGGCCAGTTCTGCGCGTAGTACGAGACCGCGCGCGGGTAGGTGGCCTCCACGGCGACGGGCTTGGCGGGGAGGGCGCCCTTCTTGACGTACGCCTGGACGGTGGCATCGATGTTGTTGGCGATCTCGGGCTTGTTGAGAGGCACGATGTCGGCCAGCGAGCCGAGGCGGGTCGTCACCCACGCGGGGCGGGCCACGGTGGTCGCGAGCCACTCGAGCTGCGTGGCGTTGGCGATGGCCGTGTTGCCTCCGCGGTAGAAGTTGTACGAGTTGGTGTTTGCGATGAAGCTCTGGTTGACGTGGATGTCAGACCGGTTGTGGAAGCCTCCGGCGCCGCCGGTGATGTTGAGCAGGTTGAAGAGCTCCGCGTCGAAGTTCAGCGACCACTGGTTGGCGGCCCAGTGCTGGCTGACGGCCTGCACGTAGCTGTTGGAGGCAAACGACGACACGTGCGCAAACGCACCCATGTCCACCGAGGACGCGATGTGCGTGCCCCAGTACCGCACCAGCAGGTTGTACATGGACTGCTGCGCCGGGGTGGTGATCTTGGCGGGCAGCTGCCCGATGAAGCCGGCCAGGCCGTCGGCCAGCGTCATGAGGAACGGGGGCGTGAGCGACTGCAGCGTGTAGTGCGTCCACTGCATCTCCGAGAAGGACGCCTGCTTGGTCCCCGCCGCCAGGTCGTTCTTGTACGTGTACGACTCGTGGCTGTAGTTGAAGTTCAGGCCCATGCAGGCAGAGCCCTTGTAGCAACCCTTGACGCCGATGCCGAAGTTGAAGCTGGACGTCTTGGTGGTGATCCACTGCGAGAGCGGGCGAGCAGGAGGCTTGCTTGCGGGGGCT
>Ga0136560_1000036_pt1 | contig 43062 bp, 38 predicted proteins | sample AntRauMeHopE1497_FD_104925 | JGI IMG/M metagenome (GOLD analysis project Ga0136560, IMG submission 104925) | Saline lake microbial communities from Rauer Islands, Antarctica - Metagenome Hop E1 #497 | ecosystem: Environmental > Aquatic > Non-marine Saline and Alkaline > Saline | place... | reverse complement strand
CAGTTGGCAGTGAAAGAAGTAATAAGTGAAAAGTAATAAGTGAAAAGTAATGAGTGAAAAGTAATGAGTGAACAGTTGGCAGTAGCACTTGGCAGTGAAAAAAGTAATAAGTGAAAAGTAATAAGTGAAAAGTAATAAGTGAAAAGTAATGAGTGAAAAGTAATGAGTGAACAGTTGGCAGTAGCGGTTGGCAGTTAAAAAAAGTAATAAGTAGGTATTGAAAAGCAGTAATAAGTAAAAATTGAAATTTAGATAAGTGGCTCTTGGTTCTTGTCTCTTGGTTCACATTTCATAGATGCGTGGTGCTTCCTCCAAGATTGTTCCGCAAGAAATTCTATTTCTTAAATTGCTTATATCTAAAATTATTATCTTATTAGCTTATTTTTTAATATATTAGCATAATAGTTAATTATTATGATAGCAATTATTACAGGGGATATCATTAATTCGGAAAACCACCCATCATCGGAATGGATAGGGGACTTAAAACAATACTTTAATCGTTTTGGGCCTACTCCAATGCACTGGGAAATATATAGGGGAGATGAATTTCAGTTAAAGGTTAGTCGGGAAAATGCCCTGATGTCGGCCATACAGATTAAGGCCTTGCTAAAATCGGTCAAGGGATTGGACGTTAGAATGGGCATCGGCATAGGTTTGGAAACCTATGTTGGAACAGGTGTAAGTGAATCTAACGGTACTGCCCACCAACGTTCTGGCCGTAAATTTGAATCTTTAAAGGAAAGTAAGGTCAATCTTAGTATAGCCACGGGCAATGAATCCTATGATCTTACCTTAAACCTAATGCTGCAACTGGCCTTGGATTTTATGGATGGTTGGAGTGTGGTCTCGGCGGAGATCGTGGCCTTGGTGCTGGACAATCCCGAAGCCTCCCAAAAAGTGATTGCAAAAAAGTTGGGCATAAAACAATCTGCCGTTAGCCAAAGGATAAAAAGGGCGCGCCTAGATTTGGTATTGGATTTGCTCGCCTATTATGAACGCGTAATCGGAGAAGCATAGGCTATGGTACTTTTTGTAAAATTGTTACTGGCCCATTTACTAGGGGATTTTATGTTACAACCTGTAAAATGGGTCGTTCATAAGGAGGCGAACAAAGTAAGGTCCAAATACCTTTACTTCCATGTTTTAATTCATTTTGCCCTTTATTTTATGGTTTTGTGGGATTTGACGCTTTGGAAAATTGCGGCTGTCCTAAGCCTTTCCCATTTCCTTATAGATAGTGCTAAATTGCATGTCAATCCGTGGTTCAGGAATAAGGGCATTCCCTTCTTTATCGATCAATTTCTACATGTTCTGGCAATCTATATCTGCGCCTATTATGCTGAACTCCCAGCGCATTTTATCCTCTTGTTCCAAAATTTAAACTGGTCTTTGGTGCTAGCCTTGGTGTTCGTTACCTTGCCATCCGCTATAATTATGGGCAAGTTGTTGGGGCCAATGTCAGATCAGATAGACATCGATCATAAATCCCTGCCCAATGCCGGCAAGTATATTGGCATTATTGAGCGTTTGTTCGTGTTTTTATTTATACTCATTGGCAGGTGGGAGGCCATAGGTCTTTTGATCACGGCAAAATCGGTTTTCCGTTTCAATGATCTTAAGGAAAGCAATAACCGAAAGTTAACGGAGTATATTCTGATCGGTACGCTAGTCAGTTTTGGACTCGCCATAATCGCCGGCTTGCTGTACATCAATTATCCGTCGTATCTTTTAAAAACTTGAGATTTGAGATTTGAGACTTGGGTGTGTCCAAGATTAAAAAGTCAAAGCCTGCCCTTAGGAGGGAGTCAAGACTTAAGACTAAAATGTTTGATGAACAAAATCATTACCAAAACAAAGTGTTTCTTTTATTTTAAAAATGGTTCAAAATCCAAAAGATATAGCTAAAGTCTCAGACTGGCCTCAAGTGGGAGTAATTACTATGATTCAACAGGTTTTAAAAAAAATTAGCCGAAGAGTAACTATCAGTTTTGATCAAAATCGACTTCTTTTTTTGAGAAATATTCAATAATCTAGGTTATTTATTTTCAATTCTAATCAAAGACCGCACTTTTTGTTTTATTTCGACTTAAAGGAAGTATTGGAGCGATATAATTTTTACTTTTGGGCTGTAATTTTGGATGCTGTCTTTATCACCATGTAAATGACAATCCTTAAGCTTAGCGATTAAAATAATGATAGCCACGGGAAGAAAATATATTTTTGATTTCGATAGTACGCTTACTAGGGTAGAGGCCTTGGATGTGTTGGCGGAGATTACTTTGCACGGAAAATCGGACAAGGATGAAATTATCGCCGAAATCCAAAAAATCACGAACCTGGGCATAGATGGGGATATTTCCTTTACCAAGTCTTTGGAAAGTAGGATCAAGTTGCTCAACGCCCATAAGGACGATTTGGACAATTTGGTTGAACAATTACGGCATAAAATATCCAAATCCATAGCCTCCAACAAGGAGTTTTTTGAGAAATATGCCGATGATATTTATGTGATTTCATGCGGATTTAAAGAGTTTATAGATCCTATAGTTAAAGAATATAATATTCCGTCGAATAGGGTATATGCCAATACTTTTACCTTTGATGGAGAAGGGAACATTGTTGGTTTTGACCAAGCCAATGTCCTTTCTAAGCATAACGGAAAAATACAATGCCTAAAAGACATGCATCTTGAGGGCGAAGTACAGGTCATAGGAGACGGCTACAGTGACTATGTAATGCGCGAGGCCGGAATTGCCGATAAATTTTTTGCATATACAGAGAACGTACACAGGGAAAAGGCCGCCAACAAGGCCGACCATGTGACCCCTAATTTAGATGAATTTTTATACCTTAACGATTTGCCACGAAATATATCTTACCCCAAGAACAGAATCAAAGTCCTTTTATTGGAAAATGTGCATACGGACGCTTTCAACAACCTATCCGAAGATGGGTTTTCGGTTGAATTGGTAAAGCATAGTCTGCCCGAGGAGGAACTTTTAGAAAAGATAAAGGGAGTCCACGTGTTGGGCATCCGGTCAAAAACCCAAGTAACACAAAAGGTATTGGATGCCGCCGAAAAATTATTGGTCGTAGGCGCCTTCTGTATAGGTACTACCCAAATAGACTTGGAATATGCCAAGAAAAAAGGTGTCGCAGTGTTCAACGCACCTTACAGCAACACGAGATCCGTGGTAGAGCTTGCCATTGGCGAGATCATCATGCTTATGCGAAGCGTATTTGCCAGAAGCTCGGAAATCCATAACGGTCAATGGCAGAAAACCGCTGCCGGATCTAGGGAAGTCCGTGGTAAGAATTTGGGAATTGTAGGTTATGGTAATATTGGCAAGCAATTATCGGTTTTGGCGGAAGCTATCGGGATGCGCGTTTACTACTACGATGTAGAGGATAGCTTGGCACTTGGAAATGCGAAAAAGTGCAATAACTTGGAAGATTTATTGAATATTTCCGATGTGGTTACGCTACATATCGATGATAATCCTGCCAATAAAAACTTTATCGGAAAAAGGGAAATTAGTCAAATGAAGCCTGGCGCCATGCTGATCAACCTTTCCCGTGGTTTCGTTGTAGATATAGATGCGCTGGCGGAAGCTTTGGAAAGTGGACACATTGGAGGTGCCGCGGTAGATGTCTACCCAGAAGAGCCCGCAAGTAACGGAGCGTTTAAGACCAGACTACAAGGCTTTCCCAATGTAATTTTAACCCCGCATGTAGGTGGTAGCACAGAGGAGGCCCAAAGGGATATTGCCGAATTTGTACCCAATAAAATAATGGACTACATAAATTCCGGCAACACGGTAGACGCCGTTAATTTTCCGAACATTCGTTTGCCCAAACAAAATAAAGCGCATCGGTTCCTGCACATTCACAAAAACGTTCCCGGTATCATGGCCAAGATCAACAAGGTATTGGCAGAGTTTGAATTGAATATTTCGAGTCAGTATCTATCTACCGATAACGAAGTGGGGTACGTGATCACCGATTTGGACAAAGAATACAACAAAGACGTCATTAAGGCACTTAAGAAAGTAGAACATACCATTAAGTTTAGGGTGTTGTACTAAGGGGTTTCAGGTTCAAGGTTGAAGGTTCATGGCATCTACCCTCTACCAACTAAATACTCGCATCTAATATCTAACATCTAAATTCTAACGTCTAACTATTATGATACGGCTCGTTCTTTAAAATTGTAAATGCCCTGTACAGTTGTTCTACCATAAATAGTCGCACCATTTGATGCGAAAATGTCATTTTGGACAAACTTATCTTTCCCGCAGCCGTTTTGTACACCACATCACTAAATCCGTAGGGACCGCCAACGGCAAATACCAATTGTTTGATGCCGGAATTCATTTTCTTTTGTAGGTAGGCTGAAAATTCGACGGAATTGAATTGTTTTCCGTTTTCATCCAACAGCAAAAGCACATCGGTGGGAGTAATTTTTTTCAGAATCAGCTCGCCTTCTTTTTCCGTTTGCTGCTCTCGGGAAAGGTTTTTGGTTTTTTTTACGTCGGGAATTTGCTCCAGCTCAAATTTAATATAATGTCCCAATCGCTTTTCATAGCCCGCAATAAGCTGCTGTAGTTCCGTACTGTCCGTTTTGCCAATGGTCAATAGTTTTATCGTCATGTTTCGTTTTTATAAAATTATATAAATATATGATGTACAATTATTTATATACGTTGGCACTACCTTTAATTAATTAAATACCCATTATGGCTTGTCAAAAGTAAATGAATTTCCCAAAATGGATTCGTACTTTAGCAAAAGGCAATCGTAGTATATGATTTCAGAAGCACAGTTTAAAGAAGAAATAAGATGTATAATTACCAACGCCATACGCGAAGATGTAGGTGATGGCGACCATAGTTCCTTGGCCTGTATCCCAAAGGGGGCTACCGGCAAGGCAAAACTTTTGGTCAAGGACGAGGGAATTTTGGCGGGTGTGGCATTCGCTAAGGAAGTATTTTATTATGTCGATAAAGATTTAGAAGTAGAAACGATTCTCGATGACGGTAGCGCGGTTAAACATGGCGATATAGCCTTTTACGTTTCCGGAAGTTCCCAAAGTATCTTAAAAGCGGAACGGCTGGTACTCAATGCCATGCAGCGCATGAGTGCCATAGCGACAAAGACCCATTTTTTTGTCGGACTGCTGGAGGGCACGGCTACCAAGATTTTGGATACAAGAAAAACTACACCTGGCATTCGCGCATTGGAAAAATGGGCAGTAAAGATTGGTGGTGGCGAAAACCATAGATTTGCATTGTATGACATGATCATGTTAAAGGACAACCATATCGATTTTGCAGGTGGTATAACCAAGGCAATCCAAAAGACAAAGGCCTATCTAAGGGACACCGATCGTGACCTTAAAATTATTGTGGAAGCCAGAAATTTGGATGAAATAAAGGAAATTTTGGCCTCGGAAGGTGTCTATCGTATTTTAATCGATAATTTTAATTATGAAGATACCAGCAAGGCGGTGCTATTGATAGGGGACAAATGCTTAACCGAGTCTTCGGGCGGTATAAATGAAGATACCGTTCGCCAATATGCGGAGTGTGGCGTGGATTATATTTCCTCGGGTGCGCTAACACATTCCGTCTATAATATGGATCTAAGCTTAAAAGCGGTATAAATGTCCCTAGAAATAGAGCAGCGGTTAAAAAAAATACCTGTCATCAACTGGTTTGTGCGCTTGTTGAAGAATATAAGACTGCCCGGGTTTGAAGGACTTTCTATCTATGACCTTAGCGAAATGTACGTTTTGGGCATTCTAAAGGGCACGCTCTCCACTAGGGCGAGTGCCATTGCCTTTAGCCTGTTCATGGCAATTTTCCCATTATTAATTTTTATGGTTACCTTGGTACCCTATCTCTTTGAATATATAAGCATACAAAACGCCGATTTTGAAGGGCAGTTTCAGTTCTTTCTGGAATCCTTTCTGCCCAGGGCAACAGGAGAATATTTTGGAGAGGTTTTTCAACAGATAAAGAATCAGAAAAGTGGAGGTTTGTTGTCCTCGGCCTTTATCCTGTCCATATTTTTGGTCGCTAACGGCGTAAATGCCATATTTGGTGGCTTTGAAACTTCCTACCATATAAATCTTACCAGAAACTTTTTCAGACAATATCTTTTTGCCCTTATGGTGGGTCTTATCTTGGCTATTTTGATTATTCTAGGTTTTGTTATGTTCATTTATTTTGAAGTCTATGTGTTGGGGTATCTGGACGAGTTTCAATCAAGGCTTGGAGGTTATGTGCTGGACGATGGCAACAGGTTAGGGGTGCAAGTAGCCAAAGTATTGTTCTTTTTGGTGCTTTCTTATTTCACTACGGCTGTTTTGTACTATTTTGGCACCATGGAGGGCAAGCAAGCCCATTTTTTTTCTGTAGGCGCCTTGATGACCACAATTCTGTTTGTAGTGACTTCCTATCTCTTTGGAATCTATATAGAAAAATTTGCTAGATACAACGAGTTGTACGGCGCTTTGGGTGGTCTTTTGATATTAATGGTCTATATCTGGCTAAATTCCAATATCTTGTTGCTTGGCTTTGAACTCAACGCCTCCTTGAATTCTCTAAGAAAAATCACTAAAAAAGAAGAATGAAAAATCCCCCAAAAATACTTTTGCTTATACTCCTCGTGTCTTTTACGCATGCCTTGTCCGCACAGGACGTTTTTGGGCAATGGAAAACGATTGACGACCGCACGGGGAACCCCAAAGGTATCATTAATATATATGAGAAAAATGGACTAATGTACGGCTATGTGGAAGACATTTTAGAGCCGGGAAAGGAAAACGCAATATGCAGCAAATGCGAGGACGATTTAAAGGACAACCCCGTAATAGGCATGGAAATTATAACCGCGGCCGAAAAACAGGAAGATGGCGAATGGAAGGGACATCGGTTATTTGACCCGGAACAGGCCATGACCTTTCGCTGTAAAATCTGGTTGAATCCGGACAATCCCAATGAACTAAAGGTAAGGGGTTATCTTGCCTTTATTTACCGCACACAAACATGGTTGCGGGTGCAGTAGAAAGAGTATGGCACATTTTATAAATGTAGTACTGCCCATTCCTTTGGAAAGGCATTTTACGTATAGTGTATCCGCGCAGGAGGCCGCCCTGCTTCGGCCTGGAATGCGTGTGTCGGTTCCGTTTGGAAAATCAAAAATTTACACAGGCATTGTGCTGCTAGTCCACGCTAGGGCACCAGAAATATACGAGGCCAAGGAAATACATCAAATACTGGATGATGCGCCTATAGTAACCGAAATTCAACTGAAGCATTGGCAATGGATCGCCGATTATTATATGTGTACCTTGGGCGAAGTGGTGCGCAGCGCATTACCGGGAGCCTTTCTTTTGGAGAGCGAAACCTTGGTACTCCGCAACATGGATGCCGAGGTGGACGAAAGCGACCTCAAGGATGATGAGTTTCTGGTATATGAAGCCTTACAGCATCAATCCGTATTAAAAGTTCATGAAGTAGCGGCCATTGTAGACCGTAAGAATGTGCTACCGATCCTAGGCCGACTCCTAGAAAAAAACATCATCAAGCTAAAGGAAGAAGTTTTTGAACAATACAGGCCAAAGTTGGTCAAGTATGTCCGCTTGGGGATGTCCCACACTTCCGATGATGCCCTGGAAGCACTTTTGGAATCCCTGACCAGGGCACCCAAGCAGAGTCAGGTGGTATTGTCCTTGTTTCAATTGCAGGCAAGGACAAAGAAACCCATTTCCACGTCGGAGTTGGAGCAAGCGAGCAATAGTTCCAAGGCGGTCATCAAGGCTTTGGTAGACAAGGGGATTTTAGAGGAGTACAGCATACGCGTAGATCGGGTGGATTTTGACGGCAGCCAAGAGGTGTCCGATGCCAAGGAACTGAACGAATACCAAGAATTGGCTCTAAAAGATATCCAAACTGCCTTTGATAGTAATAAGGTCACTTTATTGAAAGGTGTTACTTCTTCCGGAAAAACCGAAGTCTACGTAAAGCTTATCGAGGAATGCCTGGAGCAGAAAAAACAGGTGCTTTATCTCTTGCCGGAAATTGCGCTGACCACACAACTTATATCCCGACTTCAGGAATATTTTGGCGAAAAAATTGCGATTTACCATTCCAAATACAACGTACAGGAACGGGTAGAGGTGTGGAACAATATATTACAGGCGAAGACCAAGGCACAGATCGTAATTGGGGCAAGGTCGGCCTTGTTCCTTCCTTTTTCTCATTTGGGCTTATTGTTGATAGACGAGGAGCACGAGAGTTCCTTTAAGCAATTTGATCCCGCGCCAAGATACCACGCGCGGGATGCCGCCATAGTATTGGGCAACCTTCATAAATCGAAAATATTATTAGGTTCTGCTACACCCAGTGTGGAGAGCTACCATAATGTACAAATCGGTAAATACGGATATGCCGAAATAACCCGCAGGTACGGCAACGTGCTCATGCCCGATATGGAATTGGTAGATATTAAGGAAGCGCAGCGAAAACGACGCATGAAAGGCCACTTTTCCGAACGCTTGCTGGCCGAAATGACCGATGCGCTGGAAGCCGGAGAGCAAATTATCCTGTTTCAGAACAGAAGAGGCTACGCGCCAATTTTAGAATGCCTAACCTGCGGCCATACGCCACAATGCCCTAATTGTGATGTAAGCCTTACCTATCATCAATTTAGGAAGCAGCTGCGGTGTCACTATTGTGGCCACCATTCCGGCATTCCGGAAAGCTGTCTCGCCTGCGGCAGTCCGGATTTGGATACCAAGGGTTTTGGTACGGAACAGATAGAGCAGGAGGTCATAAAACTCTTCCCCGACGCAAAGGTAGATCGGATGGACTTGGACACCACCAGAGGCAAACATGCCTACGAGAAAATCATTACCCGTTTTGAGCAGCAAGAGCTGGATATCCTCATAGGAACCCAAATGCTGACCAAGGGACTGGATTTTAGGAACGTAAGTCTTGTGGGCGTCATGAATGCCGATGCCCTCCTGAATTTTCCCGACTACAGGGCGCACGAGCGGAGTTTTCAGTTATTAACGCAGGTATCGGGTAGGGCAGGGCGCACCAAGAAAAGGGGAAAGGTAATCATACAGACCTATAATCCCTACCATCAGATCTTAAGGCAGGTCACTTCTGGGGAATATGGGAAAATGTTTGCGGAACAGGTGTATGAACGGGAGCAGTTTAAGTATCCGCCGGCAAACAGGATTATCAAGATCACCTTCAAACACAAAAACTACAATGTGCTTAATGAAGCGGCCGACTGGTTCGCCAGCGCCTTGCGTACCAATTTTGGCGGGAATATCCTTGGGCCGGAATATCCGCCCGTGGCCAGGATACGAAATCAATATCTAAAACATGTACTGGTAAAGATGGATAAAAGTCAGTCCGCGGCTCGCACCAAGCAAAATATTAAAAGAATAGAGAAGTCTTTCAAGGCTATTTCCATGTACCGAAGCGTGAGGGTTATTTATAATGTAGATCATATATAAAAAACAAAACCGCCCATGGGCGGTTTTGTTTTTAGTAATTTTTTATCATAAGAAAAGTCATACGTTACTAAGGGCTTCCGCCAACTCCGTTTTTTTGTTTCTACTTAAAGGTATGGAGCGTCCGCTAACTTCTACGTTTTTACTGTTGAATTTCTCGACCTTCTCCAAATTTACGATATAGGACTTATGAATACGTAAGAACTTATCTTCGGGAAGCTGTTTTTCAAAAGACTTCATTGTTGATAAGATTACGATATTGGCTTCGTCCGTTACCAATTTAATGTAATCTCCCAAGGCTTCTATCCACTTGATATCGTTTAGGATGACCTTTCTTTTCTTTAGGTTGCTTTTTACAAAAATATGCTCTTCGTCTTCTACGACCCTGTTAATTTGCTCGTATTTTGCTACCGCTCTTTTAACGGAGGCATCAAAGCGTGCCATGGTAATCGGTTTGTGTAAGTAATCTGTTACATCATAGTCAAATGCCTTAAGGGCGTAATCCGGCTTTCCGGTAATCAAAATTACCTGAGGACTGTTGTCTAGTGACTCCAGTAGGTCAAATCCTGTAATAATCGGCATTTCAACATCAAGAAAGATAAGGTCTATCTCATTGTTTTTAATACCGTTCTTAGCTTCAATAGCATTGCTGTACTCAGCTACCATGGCCAAGTTGGGATGGTTGTTCACCAACTTTGCGACAGCCATCCTTTGCATGGACGAGTCGTCAACGATAATACTTCTTAACTTCATAAGGGCTGATTTGTGGGGTTAAATCATCGACAAATAACCGAAAAAACACGCTTAACTGCAACAAAAGATGTAAACAATGTAAGGTTAATTGTGTACTTGGCGACGATCATGGTTTAAGATTTGGATTGTTTTGTTTTTGTTATACTTCCTTTCTATAACGAAGATTTTTTGGTTTTCTTATACTTATTTTAAAATAATGGCTATTTTTGCACTCCTTAAACAAAATATATTATGAACCATTACGAAACTGTTTTCATTTTGAATCCCGTTCTATCTGATATACAGATAGAGGAAACAGTTAAGAAATTTGAAGATTTCTTAATTAAGAATGGAGCCAAAATGGTCTCCAAAGAAAATTGGGGCCTAAAGAAATTGGCTTATCCCATCCAAAACAAAAAAAGTGGATTTTACCACTTGTTTGAATTCACGGACCTTGGTCAGGTAGTTAACCCTTACGAGCAGGAGTTTAGGAGAGATGAACGTGTTATGCGCTTTTTGACCGTTAAACTGGACAAACACGCAATATCATGGGCAGAAAGAAGAAGAACAAGAAACAAAACCACTAAAGCTTAAGTACTATGTCTACATTACAACAGCAAGCAAAAGGTAAGAAAGATGGGGAAATCAGGTATTTGACTCCATTGAACATTGAAACCAACACCAAGAAGAAATATTGTAGGTTCAAAAAATCCGGCATCAAATATGTTGATTACAAGGATGCGGACTTCCTCATGAAATTGGTAAACGAGCAAGGTAAATTATTACCTAGAAGGCTTACCGGAACTTCTTTGAAGTTTCAGAGAAAAGTAGCCCAAGCGGTAAAAAGATCACGTCACTTGGCTCTAATGCCATACGTTGGTGATCTATTAAAATAAAAGAGAAAGAATCATGGAGCTTATATTAAAGGAAGACGTACAAAACTTAGGTTTTAAAGACGACGTAGTAAGTGTGAAGAACGGATATGGTAGAAACTACCTTATTCCCAACGGCTTGGCCGCAATGGCAACAGTCTCCGCTAAAAAAGTATTGGCAGAGAACTTGAAGCAAAGAGCGCACAAAGAGAAAAAAGTAGTGGATGCCGCCAGCAAAGTAGCCGATGCCCTAAAAGGATTGGAATTAAAGATAGCAGCAAAAACTGGTGCAGGCGATAAACTTTTTGGATCAGTAACCGTTTCTGATTTGGCAGAAGCCATTGCAAAGGAAGGTCATGATATAGACAAGAAGTTCATTAACATACAAGGTGGATCCGTTAAAAGAACCGGGCCTTATAATGCACAGATCAGACTGCATAGAGAGGTGGTTGTGGACTTCCCTTTTGAGGTCGTAGCCGAGAAGAAGTAAGTGCTTTAGCATAAATATATATAAAGACCGTTCAAACTTTGTTTTGGGCGGTTTTTTTTGTTTGTATATTTTATGTTTTCATAAGATGGAGTTTCTTATCAGGTGCAGCCTTTATTTTGCCATTTAGAGCTATAGTTTATGATCTAGTCGTTTGAAATAGGAGCGATCTATATAGAGGCAAGCATAGCCGAAAACACACTAAGGCTAGCCAGAGTGTAATACTTGTACGTATTTTCTGCTCATGGTCGCCGTAGCTAACAAGATATGTGCCGTAATACGTATTTTTTTTATTTGTAATTGCTTTTAATTAGTGATTTTTAATGCGAAAACATATCATGGAATTATAGGCAAGCTTAGTCTTTTCGAGATATACTCTGCTCCATTCCGTTTATTGCTCAGGGGTGTTCTATATACTATTAGTATTTTGCGAACCACAAAGGTGCAAGGTACATCTTGGCTTTGAAATGATTTATACTCCTGCTTAATGAAAACCCGAGTTTTCATTAAGCAGGAGTATAGATAGGCTGTACAGGTCGGCAATCGTTCCGTCGTTTTAGGTGAGGGCTAACGCTGTTGCGGTTTTGGACGAAATTTATAAATTGATACGATGCCCAACGATGTTGCGTTTTTTTCAATATTATTCCTTTTGCTTTCGGCTTTTGTGCATACCGTATCTTTGCCATTTAACATATGAAAGTTTGAGAAAGGCTACCCAATTTATTTCGGACAATGTCAAAGAACTGGGAGAGTTCCTAAAAAGCACGGATATCTCAAAAGCGGTAATCATCGGTATTGCCGTAACGGTGCCTATCATACTGGGTTTATTATCCGGATATTTTGAAGTTGGCCTGGCACTTTGTTTTGGTGCGTTCTGGAGTTCTCCTAGCGATGTAAGTGGTAGTCAACGACACAAACGTTACGGCATTATATTTTCCGCCGTCTTGGTCATGGTCATCAGTTTTATAGGGGGGTATTTAAAATACGAAACTTGGCTTTCCCTTCCCATTTTGGGAATTTTAGGTTTTGGTATTGCCTTTCTTTCTGTATTCGGATTTCGTGCCTCGCTCATCAGTTTTTCCGGTCTTTTGGCACTAGTACTGAGCTTTGCCCATGATTCCCAAGAATTGGAAATCTACCAGTATGCTTTGTTGATCGGGGTAGGAGGGCTGTGGTATCTGCTATTGACCACCTTGTGGTACCAGATAAACCCGAAGCGCCAAACCGAAAAAATTTTATCGAAAACCTTCCTACTTACCTCGCAATTTCTAGAGACCCGCGGAAAGTTGGTAGGTCCCGGAAACGACCGCAACCAGTTGCAATCCCATTTGTTTGAGCTGCAAGGTAAACTGACCGAACAACACGCCACCTTAAGGGAAATCCTGATCCAATCCCGTAGAAGCTCGGGTAGGTCCCGTTATAAGGGGAAGCGCTTACTGGTATTCGTACAATTGGTGGAAATGCTGGAGACGGCCATCGCCAATCCGGTAAACTATGGTAAAATGGATGCGCTTTTTAAAGAGCATCCGGAATTTGTTGAGCATTTTCAGAGCCTGATATTTGAAATGGCAAAAGAGCTGCAGCGGATTGGAAAAGCGGCAACCGACCCCAAGAAAATATCCGAGAACAAGCTACTTTCGGACTGTTTTCAGCAGGTACAAGATGAAATTTATTCTTTTGGGACAAGCTATGGCCCAAAGGATTATGAAGGATTCCTTATGCTTCAGAATTTTTTGCAATATCAAGAATTACAGTTTGAAAAATTAAAACGGATTCAATGGCTGCTGGGAGAAAGCTATTTGGCTTCCGAAGAATTTATTGATCAAAAGGTCTCTAGACGATTTTTGGTATCACAGGATTACAACCCCAAATTGTTGGTGCGTAACCTGAGCTTTCGTTCCAATATATTTAGACATTCCTTGCGCTTGGCCGTAACGCTCATGGTCGGTTATCTCATAGGCAACTTGTTTCCGTTACAGAATCCGTATTGGATTTTGTTGACCGTCATCATTATTATGCGGCCCAGTTACGGACTGACCAAAACCCGTACAAAAGACCGGATTATTGGCACGCTACTAGGTGGCGCTATCGCTACTGGAATGGTTTTTTTAATTCAGGATGCCTATGTTTACGGAGCCTTGGGCATAGTATCCTTGGTCATCGCCATTGCTATGCTGCAAAAGAACTATAAAGCCTCCGCCACTTTCATTACCTTGAGTGTCATTTTTATCTATGCCATTCTACAACCCGATGTGCTGACCGTAATCCAATACCGCATATTGGATACCTTATTGGGTGCGGGATTGTCCTTCATTGCCATATTGTGGCTTTGGCCAACTTGGTCTTATGTTGCCATAAACGATGATATTGAAAAAAGCGTAAGGGCAAATAAAGAATTTTTACACCGGATCACTTTGTATTATCAAACCAAGGGCAAAATACCCACGAGTTATACGATATCTAGAAAGAATGCTTTTTTGGAGACTTCCAATTTAAGCTCTGCTTTTCAACGGATGGCACAGGAACCCAGATCCAAGCAAAAAAACTTGGACAAAATTTATGAACTTGTAGAACTTAACCATGCCTTTTTATCCTCCTTGGCCTCCTTTAGCACCTACATCCAACATCATAAGACTACGGAAGCATCCGAACTTTTTAAAATCGCAACCAACAAGATAGACGAAAATCTGGGTCATGTTCTAACATCATTAATAGGGGAGTTTTCCCGTAACACTCCTTTAATTTCCACGGATGATGAAACTTTTTTTAAGGAGCAACTTCCGGCATTCCCGGCAAGCAGAAAGGAATCCGCTCCCGACGAAGGGCTGCAACCAGATCGTGGTGACCAGGAAGCCCATTTGATATGGGAGCAGTTAAGATGGTTGTTTTCCCTAAGCGCAACTATGTTGAAAGTAACTTCTTCTATAAAGTGGCATTAAATTAAGTCCAATCTTTTAACACCAGCACGGGAACCTTGGAATGATATCCCAGTTCCTTGACCAAGGGTTTGGATAATATACTACTAAAAAAGCTATGTTTACGGTTCATAAAGGCTACCATAGAGCTGTTGCGACTCTCTAGAAATGCATTGATACCGGCTTGTACGGATAGGTCTTCCAGTTCGTGAAAGCTATGGTCAGTATTTTTAAGGATAGATTCCAATAACACTTTGTGGTCTTGCTGCTCGGGAGTCAATTTATCCGATTTCCTAATATATAGAATACGGATAAAGGCGTGATGCAATTGGGCAATATGGGTCATGTATATGAGTTCCCGCCTTTTAAAGGGATTTTTGAAATCTGTGGGGAATACAATTTCCTTAAAAGGCGAAAATCCTATGTCCTCGGGTACGGCCAGCACCGGGCACTCTGTTATGCCCTCCATAATTTTTATAGTATTGGTACCAAAAATTACGGTTCTGGAGCCTGTCATCCCCTTTGTCCCCATGAAGATCATATCGATGTCCCTTTTTGCAATGACCGCTTTGGCGGCATCAAAAAGCGTATCGTAGGTTGCTACGATTTCAAAGGTATGCTTAGGGTTCGCCGGACGCAGTCGTAACATTTTCATTAATTTTTCAAACTGCTCCTCGGTCTTCTTTTTCTCAATTTCATAGGAACGCTCCCCTTCTTTTGGCCTGTAGGCCGAACCGTCAATAGAAAAACTATCAGCTTTGTATACGTGCAACAAGAAAAATGTACATTCTTGTTCCGCATATAGGTCGGTGGCATAGCGAATAGCATTAAGGGCGTTCTTTGAGAAATCCGTGGGCAGTAAAATTCGTTGATCCATAGGGCGATTTTGATTTAGGCATCAAAGGTAACGTGCCTTCAAAAGCTCTGCCATGACTTTGGTCAGGTTAGGGAAACTTTATTGTAAATCTTAAGGGATAACGTCAATGGTAGGGCAAGATACATCCTGCGAGCTGGTCAAGGCTGATCTATGTCATTTTAGGTGTTCGTATATGTAACTATATTTGGGACTGAAATAGTAGAACTATGTCCGTAAAGAATAAAAGAGTAGTTGTGATTACCGGCGCCGGCGGCGGAATAGGAACGGCATGTGCCAAGGTGCTGAAAGACTGTAAGCTTGTAATGACCGATTATTCGGAAGCCTTGATGAATAAGGTAACCAAGCAATTGCTAGGGCAAGGGTATGATACTATCGGCTTCCCTTGTGATATTACCAAGAAGAAAAACGTGGAGCGCCTAAGGGAGTTTACTTTGGAACAAGGACGCTATGCGGCTCGCTCCCTTTGAAACCATTGGCGGAATATCGTTACCAAAAGATTTTTTGATTAACAATATTTGGATTTTAACGAAAGCAATAAGGGTAGGTTATTTCATTACAGGCCCTAAAATAAATCGATTATGGAATATCATATCAGTAAAACCTTAACAGGAACTTTTGAAGAGGTGGTTGTTAGGGTAAAGAACGCACTTAAAAAGGAAGGTTTTGGTGTATTGACCGAAATAGACATAAAAAATACCTTAAAAAGTAAGTTGGATGTTGATTTTAGAAAGTACACTATTCTGGGGGCATGTAATCCAGAATATGCCCATAGTGCATTACAGGCAGAGGACAAAGTAGGCACCATGCTGCCCTGTAACGTCATAATCCAAGAAAAGGAGGAAGGTGAAGTAGAAGTGGCAGCGGTAAACCCAAAGGCCTCAATGATGGCCATCCACAACAAAAAACTGGAACAATTGGCCAATGACGTCACGCAAAAATTGACGCGTGTCATTAAAGAAGTATAGCCAAAAAGGAGTTTAAAAAAAACATGGGGTCTAACGGATACCTTGTAGAAATTGACCGATGAACTCGCCGGACTCAAGACTTATAGAAGGTTCTGAGGCAGGCATTATTAGGACAAAAAGTAAAAATAACTGCCCAAAAATATAGTAACCAGCTAATATGCCCTACATCCAAAGAAGAGGTCTGGTAGGTTTACGTATCATCTAGAGGGCTTTTATTCAAGAACCACGTCTAATCGGCAAAGTGTTATCTTTGACATCAAAAAAATGGCATCAGGTTTTTTTGCACTTTTGGATGATATAGCTGCCCTAATGGACGATGTTGCGGTAATGAGTAAGGTTGCGGCCAAAAAAACGGCGGGTATTTTAGGTGATGATTTGGCCGTAAATGCAGAAAAAGCATCGGGTTTTGTTTCTTCACGTGAAATTCCCGTCCTCTGGGCGATAACCAAGGGCTCCTTTCTGAACAAATTGATTATTCTCCCCATTGCTTTTTTATTGAGTGCCTTCTTACCCGTTGCCGTGATTGTTATTTTGGTGGCGGGCGGACTTTACCTTGCATATGAAGGGGCGGAAAAAGTCTATGAATTCTTTGTGCCGCACAAGCACGAAAAAAAGCTTAGCCATACTGTTGACCTGTCTAAAGATCAAATATTGAGTCTTGAAAAAGATAAGATAAAATCCGCCATACGCACCGATTTTATTCTTTCCGTTGAAATTGTCATTATCGCTTTGGGTACCGTGGTAAACGAAGCTTTGACGAACCAGATTTTGGTGGTCACGGTTATTGCATTGATTGCTACAGTAGGCGTCTATGGTATCGTTGCCCTGATCGTTAGAATGGACGATTTTGGGCTAAGGCTCATCAACCTGAATGAGGAGGAAAACAGTATTTCGGATAAAATAGGCCGCTTATTGGTCAATGCCCTGCCCAAGGTGGTAAAAAGTTTGGCCGTCATCGGAACCATTGCACTACTCCTTGTAGCCGGCGGTATTTTTGTACACAATATTCACTTTATTCACGAACTGGTAAAAGGCATACCTTCCATTCTAGGGGAATTTTTAGTAGGGCTGGCCGGAGGCTTTATGGTGCTACTCTTTGTGAATCTCCATAAAAAGATTTTTAGAAACCAATAGGGAAGCCAAACAACAAGGCTATTTCTATACACATCTTAATCGTAATTAACTGTGTTTTCATCTTGTTATCTCTATCGATGTGTACATGTATTGCTTTGACGGTAAGTATTGACAAAACGTTCGCCCTGACAGTGCCATTGCAATATTGGTTCATTTGCAGTATGCCGGAAATAATTTGTATTAGGTGGACACTAGAGCCTGCGGTAACGGCATACGTATCACCTATGGGGACATTTTCTATGATACCGTCCCGATAGTTATAACTATCTTCCAAAAACTGTCTTGAAGAAATACCAAGGTTTTCCAAATAGAATATCTCGTTTGAAAAGGATCGGATGCTATCAGACGCTATGATAGTTTTTTCCAAATAATCTATTTGGAGCATCCTAAAAGAAGTGATACTATTTGCGGTTTGTTCCCGCTCAATATCAGAGGCTTTTGGGTACAGCTCTAGAAGACCATTGGTAAAACTTTTGGGCATTTCGCTTGTTTTTATGTCTTGTGCGCTCATTGCAGCCGTTGCCATCAGCGCAAGCGCGGCTATCTTTACTTTTTTAGATATTATAGAAGTGATTTAAACTTTTTTAGATTGAAAGAAAGGGTTGCGGATATTAGTGCTTCGGAACTTAAATAATGCCAAAACAACCCTTTATGTGCAGCGTACGCGACAAAGATATGATCGGAATGGAAATTGTGCCATATATTCCGGAAACAAAAAGAGGCTTTGTGCCCACGGTTCCGTTGTGCGAGATTGTCAATACCATTACCTATAAGCTAAAAACGGGGGTTCAATGGCGCCAGTTGCCGGTAAAGGCATTTTTTTCAGGGAAGTCCCTGACCTGGCAATCGGTCTATTACCACTATAGGAAGTGGTGCAAAACTCATGTCTGGAATGACTGCCGGGTCATTTTCCCGAAAAGGCACAGGGTAGATTTTTTGACGTTGGGACTTTTTAAATTCATAAAAATAATGTGTTACCACTTATCGATTTCCTCTTTTATTTCTTCTTTGGTTTTACCGGTACGTTCCTGTAAGCGACCCAGCATTTGGTCAAATTTACCTTCGGTGTACGTGAGGTCGTCATCGGTTACCTCACCGTACTTTTCTTTAAAGTTTCCTTTTATCTGTTTCCACTTTCCTTCCAATTGATCATTGTTCATAATTGTTGTTTTTAGATTATACTTATTTAACTCGAATTTTAAAGTAATGGTCTTATCGGGAATGGATTGTCCGGATACATTTTTGTTTTGATGCATTTAGAAGAGGGATTTCAACGTTGTTGCGAACCAGCCTGGTTTACGGGGAGATACAACGAAGTGATCTGTTGTACTCATGCGTAATAAAAACCTGAAAATTTTGATAAAATATTTTTTGTTTGCCAAGGCAAAATCACAAAGTATAGCCGTAGCGGAGGTTTACCCCGACCGTTCGGGGTTAACGACGTCAGAGGGAAAAAGAAGGAGACGAAAACTCGGTTTTTTTTTGGCAGGAGTATATTTAGGAACAGGTATCGAACGCATTGGCGAGTCGCTAAAATACTGATGGCCAGAAGGTTCAAGTAAATATTGGTAGATGGCATGAGCAAGACCCCAAAGATTTTAAAAACTTTGGGGTCTTATCTATAAGTTGGTAATTAGTATTCCGAAGCCTTGTTAGAGGTGCATTCTTGTTAGCACTTATTCAGGTCTTAAAACCTAAATATTCTTAGCTAGCCAATCTCCAACTTCGCTTGTTTTATAGGCTTTTGCCCCATCAGCGAGATCTTCGGTTACGATGCCCTCGGCCAAGGATTTATTCACTACACGTCTTATTTCCTCGGCCTCTTGGGTCAAATTCATATCTTCAAAAAGCATGGCTGCTGATAAAACGGTCGCTAAGGGATTCGCAATATCCTTGCCGGCAGCTTGTGGGTAAGAACCATGTATCGGCTCATAGAGCGATACTTTGTTTCCAACGGAAGAGGAAGGCATCAATCCCATAGAGCCAGAAATTACGGAAGCTTCATCCGTCAATATATCTCCAAACAGGTTTGCCGTTATGATGACATCGTATCCTTTGGGCCATTGGATCAATCGCATGGCCACCGCATCGATGAATTCATAGGTGACTTCCACTTCAGGATAGTCTTTTTCCATACGCTGCACGGTTTCGCGCCACAATCTGGAAGATTCCAGGACATTGGCCTTGTCCACACAGCATAGTTTTTTGGAACGTTTTAAGGCCATTTCAAAACCTTTTTTGGCCAAACGCTCGATTTCAAAACGTTGGTAGGTCATGGTATCAAAAGCAGTCTCATCATCGTCCTTTCTGCCGCGTTCCCCGAAATAGATACCACCCGTGAGTTCCCTTAGAATAATGAGATCGGTACCTTCTATACGATCGCGTTTTAAGGGCGATTTGTCAATTAAAGAAGGAAAGGTAAATGTAGGACGCACGTTAGCATAAAGCCCTAATTTCTGTCTCATTTTCAACAATCCCTGTTCTGGCCGCACTTTGGCGGAAGGGTCATTATCAAATCGTGGATGTCCAATGGCGCCAAAAAGCACGGCATCGGCATTGGCACAAATTTCATGGGTTTCATCGGGATACGGGTCGCCAACGGCATCAATGGCCGCCGCACCCGTCAATGCAGGTTTCCAAGTGATATCGTGCTTGTATTTCTTCGCTATGGCATCACATACCTTAACGGCTTGATCTATTACTTCCGGGCCAATTCCATCTCCGGCCAAAAGGGCTATGTTTAGTTTCATGAATGTTGTTATTATATTTTCATTCCCGCCAAGGCGGGAATCTTTTTAATTTTATTTCAATTTTACAAAAAAAGCTGTACGCTGTGCGCTTTAGGCTTTATTAGTGTATATTTTTCGCTTAGAGCGCAATGCCTTGACCAAAACGCCTTACGCTTTGTTAGTATTATTTTATTTTTATTCTATTTAACGTCCCCCCTTTGGGGCTAGGGGGCTTGGCTTCTTAAATCATATTCAACATTTTCTCCGTAGCCTTTATTGCCGCTACGGTCTGGTCGGAATCCAGTCCCCTTGAGGTAAACTCTTTTCCGTGATGTTCCCAAGTAATTACGGTTTCGCAAAGGGCGTCGGAGGTACTTCCGGACGGGATACGAACGGCATAATCTACTAATTTGGGCAAGGCTATTTTTTTAGAAACGTACACCTTTTTCAAGGCATTCATAAACGCATCATATTGTCCGTCTCCTTGGGCATTGGCCTCAAAGGATTCGCCTTCGATTTCTACCAGAAGGGTAGTGGAGGGCATGAGTCCTTTGGCATGTGTCAATACATACGACCTTACAAATACTTTTTGATGGTGGGCATGTGAATCCAGCACATCGGAAATAATAAAGGGCAGGTCGTCCTTGGTAACCCGTTCCTTTTTGTCGCCCAGTTCAATAATACGTTGGGTCACTTTTTTGAGTTCATCGTCATTTAGTGTGAGTCCCAACTCCTGTAAATTCTTCTGGATATTTGCCTTACCGGACATTTTACCCAGCGCATATTTGCGCTGTCGCCCAAAACGTTCGGGCATCAAATTGCTAAAATATAGGTTCTTTTTGCTGTCCCCGTCTGCATGTATGCCGGCAGTTTGGGTAAATACATTATCGCCCACAATGGGTTTGTTAGCGGGTACCGTAAGACCTGAGAAAGCTGAGACCAATTTACTGACCTTGAACAGGGACGACTCGTTAACGCCGATTTCCACTTCGGGCAGAAAGTCCTTGATGACGGCCACCGCGCTTGCCATCGGCGCATTTCCTGCACGTTCTCCCATACCGTTTACCGTTAAATGCAAGCCATGACAGCCCGCTTTTACGGCTTCCATCACGTTGGCAACGCCTAGATCATAATCGTTATGGCCGTGAAAATCAAAATGATGTTCTGGGTAAAGCTTCGTAATTTGAGCTATATAATCGTGAGTTTCGGTATGTGTTAGTATGCCCAAGGTATCAGGTAAGAGAATTCGTTTTACGGGTTGGGTAGTCAAAAAATCCAACATTTGGAACACGTATTCCTTAGAATTGCGCATGCCATTGCTCCAATCCTCTAAATAGACATTAGTGACAATGTCCATTTTTTGGGCGGCTGCAAATACCGCTGCTATTTCCGAGAAATGTTCTTGCGGTGTTTTTTTGAGCTGATGTTGCAAATGGTTCAGCGAGCCTTTTGTCAATAAGTTTTGGGATTTGGCACCCGCTTTTTCCATCCATTGTAAGGAGACACCAGCATCTACGAAAGTTAGCACCTCTATTTTGTCCAAATAGTTCTTCCCTTTGGCCCACTCGGTAATCTGTTGCACCGCCTGCAGTTCGCCATCCGAAACCCGCGCCGAAGCTACTTCAATACGGTCCACTTTTAATTCTTCCAACAGCAATTTTGCCAAGGTAAGTTTCTCGGATGCGGAAAAGGATACGCCGGAGGTCTGCTCCCCATCCCTTAGGGTGGTATCCATTATTTCCAGATGTCGTTTTTTCATTTATGCTGAACTTGCTTGGACAGAATTTGTTATTAGTGTTTTAGTATCTGTATGTGTCATTTCGTCGCGAAAATGGCCTCGCAAAGATGTTTTTAAAAAGGCCTCGTTTTGGCGAATTCCTGAATGTCTTTTTTAATATTCAATAGGTAATCGATATCATCGAAACCATTGGTCATGTTATTTTTTTTATAATCGTTGATGTCAAAAGATTCGTTTTCGCCCGTAGCAATGAGTGTGATTTTTTGCGCGGGAAGGTCCACCTTTAATTCAGTTTTCGGGTCTTTTTCTACGGCATCTAATATGATCTGAAGGAATTCCGCGCTTACCTGCACTGGAAGTACCCCAATATTTAAACAGTTTCCCCGAAAAATATCGGCAAAAAAGCTGGAGACTACCACGCGAAATCCGTAGTCGTAAACTGCCCAAGCCGCATGCTCACGGGAGGAGCCAGAACCAAAGTTATGACCACCTACCAGTATTTGCCCGCTGTATTTGTAGTCGTTGAGTACAAAATCGGTTTTGGGGGTGTTATCCTGATTGTACCGCCAGTCGCGAAACAAGTTGTCGCCAAAACCTTCGCGTTCGGTCGCCTTAAGAAAGCGCGCCGGTATAATTTGATCGGTGTCCACGTTTTCTATGGATAGCGGAACCGCTGTTGATGTAAGTGTTGTGAATTTATCGTAGGCCATTTTTTTGTTGCTATGCGCTATAAGCTATACGCCTTGCGCTTTTTTTATTCTATTTTATTTACTAAATTATTGATGCTTCGCTTTAACTTATTCACATCATTATCCTGTATTTCATAATCCTCTTCATTACTATATGCTAGGTCTTTCGCTAAGTTGCGAAAATAGTCAAGTTCACTTCCCGACCCTTGTGAAATTATCAAAAAACGTTTGAACTCCGCATCTGATTCCATGCCACAACCTTCGGCTATGTTAGAAGGAATGGAATACGACGCTCTTCGCATTTGACTTTTAGTTCCAAATTCTTCCGACTGTGGAAAGGTTTGTGTGGTTTTATACATCTTCAATGTAATGGCATGACCTTGCTCCCAAACTTTATATTTTCTAAAATCTCTCATATTTTTATTTTTGCGATAAGCGTAAGGCGCAATGCGTAAAGCGCATGGCGCTCTAAGCCATCTCTCTTTCCATCAACTCCCTCGGATCCGTAACCTTCCCCGTAACCGCAGCAGCGGCTGCAACTAAGGGACTCGCCAAAAGTGTTCTGGAACCCGGCCCTTGTCTTCCTTCAAAATTTCTATTGGAGGTACTTACGGCCAGTTTTCCGGGAGGTACCTTATCGTCGTTCATGGCCAAACAGGCGGAACAACCGGGTTCCCTAAGTTCAAAACCGGCTTCTTGGATAATCGCTAAAAGTCCTTCATCCTTTATCGCCTTTTCTACTTGGTGCGAGCCTGGAACAAGCCATGCGGTAACGTTGTCCGCTTTCTTTCTTCCTTTTACAATGGAGGCAAAAGCCCTAAAATCCTCAATTCTACCGTTGGTGCAGCTTCCCAAGAATACAAAGTCGATAGGTTTTCCTATCATGGAATCCCCTTCACCGAATTTCATGTATTCCAAGGATTTTTTATATGTCGATGCGCCACCTTGAGCCATATTAGAGGTAGGAATAGCATTAGAAATCCCCATTCCCATCCCCGGATTGGTACCGTAGGTAATCATCGGCTCTATTAGCGAGCCATCAAAGGTCAATTCCTTATCAAAAACGGCATCTGCATCGGTATGTAAGGTTTGCCAGTAATCCATGGCTTTGTCCCAATCAGCTCCTTTTGGAGTGAATTCACGTCCTTTAATATAATGGAACGTAGTTTCATCGGGCGCGATCATGCCGCCTCTTGCACCCATTTCTATACTTAGGTTACAGACGGTCATACGGCCTTCCATCGTCATGTTTTTGAACACATCACCGGCATATTCCACAAAATATCCGGTAGCTCCGGATGTGGTTAATTGTGAAATGATAAACAGGGCCACATCTTTTGGTGTAACTCCAAATTGCAGTTGTCCCGTTATGTTAATGCGCATACGCTTAGGCTTGGGCTGCATAATGCATTGCGTTGCCAAGACCATTTCTACTTCCGACGTTCCAATACCAAAAGCAATGGCGCCAAAGGCCCCGTGGGTAGAGGTATGCGAATCTCCGCAAACAATAGTTGCTCCGGGAAGGGTAATGCCGTATTCCGGACCTACAACATGTACAATACCGTTTTTCTCATGGCCAAGTCCCCAATAGGAAATACCATGTTCATTGGCATTTTCTTCCAGCATTTTCAACTGGTGTGCGGAGAGCGGATCTGCAACGGGCAGGTGTTGGTTTATGGTAGGCGTATTATGATCGGCCGTTGCAAAGGTTTTTTCTGGGTGAAGCACGCCGATGCCTCTGTTTTTTAAACCTAAAAAAGCAACGGGACTTGTTACTTCGTGTACCATGTGTCTGTCTATGAACAGGACATCCGGTCCTTTTTCGATTTGGTGGACTACATGCGAATCCCAAACTTTATCAAATAGTGTCTTTTTTGCACTCATACGTTTAATTCTAAGCTAACAAAGCTAATGAAAGTAGGTGTTCTTTAGAAATAGCCCTATTTGAAATTACGATGTTCAACTTAAATGTGAAATGTGAATCACACTGTACTGTACTTGGACGCTCCCTCTGGCGAAGCTCAAAATTCGTAAATTACCATACTTCCAAATATTCTTATACTTCAAGTAGACCATCTGCGGGAATTGGCCCATACAAGTGGGAATGCAATTGCAGTTCAATTCCTTTCGCAGTGGCTATTTTTTGACTAATTCATCGTATTTATTTTTACTAAAAGGGACAGCTGTTCCCTTTGGGAGGGGTTAGGGGTGGGTTTTTTTGATCTCGGTTTCTTTTTGTGTTTCCAATATCGCGAGGCAAAGCTTCTTTTAACTCCGGTCAAAGTGCTTCGGTCCTTGTTTATGCTGTATTGATTTGATTATCATAGTACCCACCCCTCAATCCAATCCCGAGCGGGGAGGCCTTGGTGTTTCAATTTAACCTAATTGATTCATTGATTCCCTGATGCCATTAGAATGATCGCTACCGCTAGTTTTGAACAAGTGGTGTGCCGAGTAAACAGGAAAACAACATAATAAGAATATAAAACTACAGGTTTTTTGGGATAATTATATGTTCACTGTTTTGACCACCAGATGCAAACTGGCGGTATCGGGGATTATTTATCTTAGTTTTTCCACAATATACCACGCAGAAAGTATCTCAATCTTAGATATTGATGATATCTACCCATGCCAAATGAAAACCCGAGTTTTGTCTCATTCTTTTTCCCTTTGCCTGTACAAAGAAAAAAAAAATTTGTCAAGATTTTCGGGTTTTCATTTGGCAGCAGTATATATGGAACTCTGTCCTTTACTATGTGCCAATTAGTTTCAATTTAGCAAGTTTATTATGTTTTATTAGCGAAAAATAGCTCTATACACTATTAAGGTGCTTAATAGTTGATAGTTTTTTACCCACAAACCAAAAAAGCCTGCTTCGCAATTTCTAATTCCTCGTTGGTGGGAATGACCAAAACCTTGACTTGGGCTGCTTCGGTATTAATTTCCCGTAAAACGGAAGATCTTACCCCATTTTTGGCATCGTCCAGCGTTATTCCGAAAAAGTCCATATCCGTACAGACTAGTTTTCTGAGGATGCTGGAATTCTCTCCGATTCCTGCGGTAAAGATGATAGCATCCAATCCGTTCATGGCGGCGCTATAGGCACCTATGTATTTTTTAATGCGGTACGCATTCATTTCCAAAGCAAGCTGGCAGGCAGCGTTGCCGTTTTCTGCTTCCGTCTGTATATCCCTAAGGTCGCTAAAACCTGTGAGTCCCAACATCCCACTTTTTTTGGTGAGTAGGGTGTTTACATCATCGGAAGCATATCCTAGTGTATTGACCAAATGAAAAATGACAGCATGGTCTAAGTCCCCACTACGGGAACCCATGATGAGTCCATTTCCGGGAGCAAAACCCAAACTGTGATCGATACTTTTTCCGTTTACGATGGCGGTGATACTACACCCGTTCCCAAGATGTATGCTCAGTATTTTTGATTCCTTTTTGTTAAGATAGGCAATCGCTTTTTCAGAAACATACCTGTGACTTGTACCATGAAATCCGTAGACCTGTATGCCATGTTCTTCGTACAACTCATCAGGAATGGCGTATTTACGGGCTTTTATTGGCATGGTCTGGTGGAAGGCCGTATCAAAGACCGCTATCTGTTTTGCTTCGGGAAAAAGTTGTTCCGCAATGGTGATGCCTTCCAAGTTGTGCGGATTGTGCAAAGGCGCTAACGTAGCGTATTCCTGAATTTCTTTCTTAACTGCGGCTGTGACCCTAGCGGTCGCCGCAAAGGAATCGCCTCCATGTACCACGCGGTGTCCTACCACATCAATCTCGGAACTGTTTTTTATGACTCCTTTTTCGGTGTGCAGCAATAGGTCGACTATTTTCTTGAAACCGTTTCTGTGTGTCGCAATCGTTCCTATTTGCTCCATCCGAACCCTATCCGCCGTATATTTTAAAACCGCTTCATCTGAACCAATGCGTTCCACCATTCCGGAACAGATGACGGTTTCCGAAGGCATTTGTATCAGTTGGAATTTTATGGAGGAGCTTCCGGCGTTTATGATAAGGATGTTCATAGTTTAGATGGTTGCTTAATTTATAAATTTCTATTTTTTACTAATTATTTATCACTTTTACTAAGCACTTTTTAAAGTTTACGCACAAGTGTCAAGTTAAAGTTCAAAAATGGCTTTACGCTGTTCGCTTTATCCTGAAGGATATCCATAGTTAATTGAACTTGAAACAGATTCAAAAACAAATGCAAACATAAACACAAACACAAAAAAGCTATTCGCTTTGCGCTATCCGCTATGCGCTTCATTTATTATTTTAAGCTCATAACTTTATCACTGCCTCTAACCGCTAACGTCTAAAATCTACCCTTATTTTTATCGAGCATCGAGCATTTGACATCTACCCTCTAACCACTACCCGCTATCGTCTACAAACTATTCACAGCCCTTCCGCCTGTATGGCCGTAATGACCACGGTATTAAAAATATCATCTACGGTACAGCCGCGGCTTAAATCGTTCACGGGTTTATTCAATCCCTGCAGCATCGGGCCTATAGCCAATGCCCCAGTTTCCCGCTGTACCGCTTTATAGGTATTGTTTCCGGTATTGAGGTCGGGGAAAATAAAAACAGTTGCTTTTCCGGCCACTTGTGAATCCGGTAGCTTGCTCATCCCCACTTTTAGGTCTACCGCCGCATCGTATTGGATGGGACCTTCCACCTTTAGGTCGGGTCGTTTTTGTCTTACGATTTCCGTCGCTTTCCGCACCCGGTCTACATCTTCCCCGGTACCCGAAGCACCTGAAGAATAGGAGAGCATCGCAATCCGTGGCTCTATACCAAAGGCCATGCTGGTATCTGCAGAGGAAATAGCGATTTCAGCTAATTGTTCCGCTGTTGGATTGGGATTAATGGCGCAATCGCCAAAAACAGTTACTCTATCTGGCAAACACATGAAAAATACGGAGGATACCAAGGATACTTCAGGTCTTGTTTTTACAAATTGCAAGGCGGGCAATATGGTATGCTGTGTGGTGTGTATAGCCCCGGACACCATGCCGTCCGCGTGTCCTTTGTAGACCATCATGGTGCCAAAATAGGAGACATCGGTCATTAAATCCCTAGCCATGATAAGGTCTACGTTCTTATGTTTTCGCAGTTCAAATAGGGTAGTGGCATAGTCCTCAAAATTTGGGGATTCCACTGCATCAATGATCTGGATTTTTTCCAAATCCAAGGCGATGTCCAACTTGGTAAGTTTATCCAGTATCTGCACTTTGCTGCCCAAGAGTGTAAGTTCTACCGCATTTGCATCTATCAATTGTTTGGCAGCTTTCAAGATACGTTCGTCCATACCTTCGGGAAGCACAATATGTTTCTTATGGGTTTTTGCCCGCTTCAAGAGGTTGTATTGGAACATGCGCGGGGTAATGCCCTTGGCCTTAAACGTAATCAACCGTTCGGTCAATTCCTCGCTAGGCACATGGGTCTCAAAATCACTGATGGCCGTTTTTATCTTTTCGGTATTTTCGGCATACATCTGCGATTTTATGGTACCGATACTGCTTGCAATTGAAAAAGTACCACCTTCCACGGAAATAATGGGAACCACCTCTGCCAAGCCCTCTATCAACTTACAGATAGCTTTCTCCGGTAGTAATCCGCCGGTAAGCACAATGCCGGAAATATTGGGATAGTTGACGGAGATATTCGCCTGTAGGGCACCTAAAATGATATCTGCCCGATCTCCAGGGGTAATCACAAGTCCGTTTTGTTTAATATGGTTCAGATAGTTACGCAACTGCATGGCGCCCACGCTAAAGCCGTCCACACGATTGTTTATATAATCCTTTCCGAACAAAACCGTACCGTTAAGTATTTCATTGATTTCTTTTAAGGACGGGTTGGCCAAAATAGGGTTTAGGGGAATAGCAGCGGCCAAAACGCTTGCAGGAAGTTGTTTTTTTAGTCCCTCCAATACCAGCGCCACGTTTTCGGGCCGCACTTTGTTGGCAATAATGGCCAATACCTGCACCCCTTTATCATCAAAGGAGTCATAGGCGATTTGCAGATTACCTACCAAGGCATCCATGGTCTTGCCTACACCACTGGCTAGAATAATAGCGGGAATTCCGAGGTTTTTCGCAATAACTACATTTATATCGAATTCGATGATGGCACCCTCTCCGGAAAAATTGGTGCCTTCTACAAGTACAAAATCGGATTGCTCCTCTATGGCCTTGTATTTTTCTATGATTTTACTGATGATTTCATCATCGTGGTCCTCATTCTTCATGCGGATTACCTGACTCCTGGTAAAGGCATAGGCATTTTCAAACGGAATGTCCAGATTAAAATAATTGCTAATGGTGTTGATGTGATTGTCCGTGCCGCCCGGTGCAAAATCGTCTATAATAGGTCGGAAATAACCCACCTTTGCCGCCTTTCCCAAGAGTAACTGCATTAATCCAAGGGATATGATAGATTTTCCACTGTTGGGCTCGGTAGTGGCGATATAAATAGCTTTGCTCATGTGAATGGTTTATTAGTATACAAATTTAGGGGTTTAATTTCGTTTCAGAATATGATGAATGTTAGGTATAGTCCCATCTTATATGTCCATGGTTCTTTAATTGTTAGTTTTTGGACATTTTAGTTCATAGTTTTACGAACTAAGTTTATTTTTGTGGTAACACGAAAAAAGAACAGGATGGAAGCGACAGCGATACAAAAACAACTTATTGAGGAAATTGGTGTTGTAAACGAGAATAACTTGGGGCTATCCCCATTGGCTGCGAGGATTTATGCGTTATTGATCACCTCTTCTTATGAGGGACTAACGTTTGAGGAGATACGGGAATTTATTGGTGCGAGCAAGAGTTCGGTGTCCGTAAACCTAAATGTGCTAACACAGTTGAAATATATTGAGTATTACACCAAATCTGGCGATAGAAAACGCTATTTTAAAGTTGCAAAATATTTTCAGATACAGGCCCTGATAAGACATCGCGACACCTTGGATACCCAAATAAAATTATTGGTTAAAATTAATGCCTTCAACAAGACAAATCATCCGGAGAAATTTAGGGATGAAAAATCTTTTGGAGTTTTGATGCAGGACTATCTCAAGGAATATCAAAAACTAATCGATACTACAATAAACGGCATGTCATCCTTTAGATTAGCGGAATGATTAAAATTTTACCTTTGATTTGAGGTAACAGTTTAAATCAACCAGTTTATTCATTCTTTCGTTCTTTCTCCTGTCCCGTTTGTTTTTGGTGGATTCCCAAAAACGTTGGTTTCAGCCATAAAGTCATTTTATAATAGTGTCAAATACACCAACCGACTAAAAAACGGGTAAACGATTAGGCAGCCCACGGCGTATTCACCATTATGGCCGAAATCACTATGAGTACCAATACCAATAGTATCCAAAAACTATACCTTCTCCTTTCACGCTTTCTTTCTTCTTTAAATGACATACGTACCTCTCATTTTATTTACAAGACCAAATCATTTTCGGACGCTATATTGCCGATAATCAAGTATCTACCTAATTGATGATGTGCTTTGCGATTCTGATTTTTCAATAGTTTAGTGGATAAGTTAATTTTTGCCTTTGAAGAGGTGATCTTTACTAATTAAATTTTTAACCTTTACAGTCAAAGTGGGAAAAAATAAACGAAAATATAGGTGGTTAAGGCGCACGGCAAGGGTTCTTGCCGTACTTTTTGCTGTATTTATCCTATTGGTGCTTTTTGTGCGAAGTTCGTGGGGTCAGGACATAATAGTCTCTAAAGTAACAGATTATATCTCTAATAAAACCAACACAGCCGTAACTATAGACAAGCTTTTTATAGGTTTTTCAGGAAATATCATCTTAGAAGGACTTTATTTAGAGGATATAGTTGGCGACACCTTGGTCTATTCCAAATCCTTGGAAGCGAACCTTCCGTTAAGGCCCTTGCTGTTCGGTAATGAAATCAATGTAAAATCGGTTTCTTGGGATGGTCTCAAAGCGAATATTAGTCGAACCGAGAATTCAGAAGATTTTAATTTTAGTTTTTTTGTGGATGCTTTGGTGCCTCAGGATACGGTTACGCCGGCCACAGCATCTGCACCTATGGAAATTAGTGTTGGCAAATTGGATTTTACTGATTTCGACCTGAAGTATACCGACGGATTTTTAGGTATTGAAAGCAGTCTAAAATTAGGTAAACTGCTATTGGATGCCGATAAAATTGATATAAATACCTTACGATTTGAGTTGGATGGATTGCGCCTAGCCGATACCAAAATAACATACACCCAGACAAAACCTTTTACCGCGGAAACGGATACAGTAGAAACCGACTTACCTTTTATCTCCGTTAACGAATTAGTCTTGAATAATGTGACGGCCAACTATAATTCCCTTCCCGATGCCATAGGAGCACAAGTGGTCTTAGGGAGGCTGAATCTTGAGTTGCCAAAGGCGGATTTGTCCAAGAATATTTTTGAAATTGATGCGTTGGCGCTGGATAATTCCACCATTTCCCTGCAAGTTCCCAACACCAGCTCAGAAACTCAGGATACAAGCGGCAACTTAGCTTCAAATACTGTTTTATGGCCGGAGTACAGGATTACCGCATCGGAAATAGCACTAAAGAATAACACTATTCACTATTCCGTAGGAAATACCAAACCACAAGAGGGACAGTTTAGTCCAGACGCCATGGCCTATTCCGATATGACCCTAGAAATATCCGATGTGTCGTACGAACCTAAAAACCTAGTGTTAGATGTAGAACAGTTTTCCTTTGTTGAAAAAAGTGGTTTTCTACTCAAAAATTTACAGTTTACTGCCCTTGTGCATGATACCAAAGCGAATCTGACAAACCTACAGCTACGAACTAAAAATAGTAACCTGTCCGGGTCTGCTTTCTTAGAATACGCCTCTTTGCAAGACTTGGTAAAAACGCCCGGCAATACTAGCTTGGATATAAAGCTTCCCAACTTGACCGTGGTCCTAAGTGATGCCTTTATCTTTAGTCCCGAACTGGAACAGAATAAATATGTTCAGACTTTGGCGCGCTATCCTATCTCAGGAAACTTAAAGGCTAAGGGTACTTTGAATTCCTTACAACTAATGGATACCCAATTTCATTGGGGCGAGAATACGGACTTTAGCGCAAATATGGAGCTTTATCAAGTGCTACGACCAGATTCCATTTCATTTGATGTGGCAAGCCTTAAGGCGACTTCCACGAAGGAAGACATCCTAAATTTCTTTTCGGAAAAAGAACTGGGCATCTCTATTCCTGCAACTGTCCTGGTAGAAGCATCGGGCAAAGGAAGCTTAAACCGTATAAGAGCCGAGGCAAAAGTGAGTATTCCAGAGGGAAATGCCATGCTGACCGGAAGCTATGACGGCAGTAATAGAAATCGATTTAGCGGAAATTTAATGGTAGATAGCCTGCGCCTAGATAAATTACTGCAAAATCCGCAATTAGGCGGACTCGCGTTTACGATGATGGTTGAAGGTGGTGGTAAAAATCTGAATACGCTAGATGCGGTATTGGAGACCGATTTCAGTCAGCTGGATATTGCAGACTACGATTTTTCCAACTTGGACATCAACGGGAAAATAACGAACGGAGTAGGGAATGTGAACCTAAGTTTTGAGGACAAGAATTTACATTTGGATTCCAACGTAGCCCTTGCCCTAGATAGCATCGCACCGAAAATTGGATTGGATTTGAACCTTATTGGTGCAGATCTTTATGCCTTGGGACTTACCAAAGGGCAAATAAAAATGGGGATGAACGTGAAGGCGGATTTCCAAGGAAATACGTCGGATTTTGAATTGGACGCTAAAATACAGGACGGACTGGTGGTCTACAATAACAAACAATACCAAGTAGATGACATTAGGCTCGCCTCCCAAATAGATGCGCAAAGCACAGAAATTAGGGTGGATAGCGATTTTTTAAAAGGTGCACTTTCCTCCAATGCCGCTCCAAACGAAATCACTTCCGCATTGACAGGACAGTTAAAGAATTACTTTAGGGACAGCACCAAAATAGTGCCGGTTTCAGATTCCGTACGTGTACAAATAAACCTTAGGTTACGTCCAAATCCTGTGTTGACCGAAGTATTCTTTAGGGATACCGAACAATTGGATTCCATTACCATACGGGCAGATTTTGATGCTATAGCACAAAAAATAAGTGCGGAGATACATGTGCCCATTGCCAAATATAACGGTAGTTCTGTAGACAGTTTAAATGTTTCCATTCTTGGGGACAGTTCCAATTTGAGCTTTTCTGCCGGTTTTTCTAAACTATTGGCGCAGCCTATCAACATTAAGAAAACAGTTTTTAACGGCAGATTAAAGGACAAAAAATTACGATTGAATTTCACTTCGGCTGATGAAGGCGAGAGAGTTGTAAATATAGACTCGGAGATGCGCTATACCAAGGACAGCTTGCAATTGCGAATACTTCCGGAAAATCTTATTTTCAACAAGAAAGATTGGTCGGTTCCCGAGGATAACGAAATCGTTTTGGCGACTGACTATTTAGCATTCAACAATGTGACATTAAGCAGGAATACGCAGGAATTGATGTTTAGCAATACAATGTCCGGAATAGATAAGGAGCATCTGGGCATTAGGTTCACGGATTTTAGATTACAAACTTTTTTAAGTTTATTAAATCCGGACGAGGAACTCATTACAGGTCAGGTAAACGGTGACTTTATTGTGGAAAATCCCTTTGGTGCCACTGGTCTTGTGGCGGATTTTAAAGTAGCTCAACTGCATGTTTTTGATGCCCCATTGGGCGATTTATCCTTTAAAGCCGCTGCTATGAATAGTGCAGCCTATGATTTTAATTTGAGCTTAAATGGCGGTGGAGCGGACCTTGACCTCATTGGTAATTATACAGTTGCCGAAACTGGTGCTGTTTTAGATCTGGATCTGGATATGAACCGCTTGGACATGAAATTTATAGAGTCATTTACGGATGGGGCGGTAACAGAATCCAATGGTGCCATTTCTGGCCAAATAAGTCTTTCGGGAACAACGGCAGCACCCGAATATTCAGGCTCGATCAACTTTAATTCGGTAGGTTTTAAGTTGGCAAGCATCAATGCTGCATTCAAAATCCCAAATGAAACTTTGGAATTGGACTCGGAAGGTATTTATCTCAATAATTTTGAAATCGAGGACGCCAACAATAGCAGTTTTACCTTGGATGGAAATATAGGCACGGAGAATATTGTAAATCCTTCGTTTGACCTAAAACTCAAGACAGAAAAATTTAGCGTTCTCAACTCCTCCAAAGAAGATAACGAACTATTTTATGGCAATGCCAACCTAGATGCGGATATCACCGTTAAGGGCGATCTGCAACTTCCTATAATAAAAGGAAAGCTAAGAATAAGAAAAGTGACCGATGTAACCTATGTAGTAGCGGAATCGCAATTGGATGTGGAGGAACGGGAAGGTGTGGTTATTTTTGTGAATCGTGAAAATACCGATGCTATCCTTACCCGAAAGGACAACGAGGAGACCACCGCTTTTTTTAGGGGCATGGATGTGCAGGCGGTATTGGAGATTGCGGACGATGCCGTTTTTAAGATCATCATAGATGAGCGCACGGGAGATCAGCTTCAAGTATCCGGCAACGCTGCCCTTAATTTGAATATTGAACCCAACGGAAGAATAAACCTATCCGGAAGATACGTGCTGAATTCTGGATTCTATGCCGCCAGTCTGTACAATCTTGTCAACCGAAGATTCGAAATAAAAACCGGCAGCAGCATTACCTGGAACGGTAGCCCTACCGATGCATCTTTGGACGTTACCGCAATTTACGACCTAGAAACTTCCGCCGCACCGCTGATGTCCAGCGTAACTTCCGGTCAGCATGTAAGCGTTTCCGGAAAATATAGGCAGGTGTTGCCGTTTAAGGTGTACTTGAATGTGGATGGCGAACTACTTACTCCTGAGCTGTCTTTTGGTTTGGACATGCCCGAGGATGAACAGGGCTCTTTGGGCGGGGCCGTTTATTCGCGGGTACAACAACTGAACCAAGAGGAAGCACAATTGAACAAACAGGTATTTTCCCTACTGGCCTTGAACCGATTTTATCCAGATTCAGGAAGCGATGGGAGCGCGGGAGGAACGGCCGCTTTTGCACGGGACAATGTGAACGATTTGTTATCCGGAGAGCTGAATACTTTTTCGGATAAGCTTTTGGGCGATAGTGGTTTTGAACTCGATTTTGATTTGGATAGTTTTACGGATTACCAAGGCGATAACCCACAGAACCGTACCCAACTGAACATAAATGCGCGGAAAAAATTGTTTAACGATAGATTGATCGTAACGGCCGGAAGTGCGGTAGATGTAGAAGGAAGCGCACAGCCCGGACAAGATGAGACGCCCATTATTGGTAATGTTAGTTTGGAGTATCTATTAACTAAAAACGGACAATATAGATTGCGTGGATTTAGAAAAAATGAATATGAAAATATAATAGACGGTCAATTGATCGTTACCGGCGTAGCTTTGATATTGAATAGGGAATTCAATAAATTCAGTCAGCTCTTCAATCCCTTGACAGAGGAGAACGATGAAAGTGTTGAAAAGGATTCAGAAACCAAAAAAGAGAAAGAGTAAATCTTGAAAAAGAAAATTACATATAAAAGTATTGTAGTGCTATTAGTATTTGCGATAGTATCCTCTTGTAGCGTTCAACAATTTATACCCGATGGGGAACGAATTTATACCGGCGCGGAGATTCAGGTTACTGTAGATGAAGCTGTTGCCGATTTAGGAACAACCAAACAGGAATTGGAAGGCTTGTTACGGCCGCAGCCGAATTCGAAGTTTTTGGGAATGCGTATGGGCCTGTATTACCATTACCGATGGCAAAAAAAACAGTCGGGTTTCGTAACCAAATGGTTGAACAAAACGTTTGGCGAGCAACCCGTTTATTTTTCCGAGGTAAATAGGCAGCGAATGGCCGAGCTGATGCTGAACCGTTTGGATAATAGCGGTTTTTTCTATAGCTCGGTAAGTTCCAAAATAGATAGTACCAAGAATCTTGCAGGACTAGAATACGAGGTAGCTTTGGAAGCTCCGTACACCTTGGCAGAACTTAAATTGGATGGGGATTCCATACCCATTTATAAAAAAATTGAAGGTATTTTAAAAGAAACGACCTTACAGTCCGGCGATCGTTTTAATCTTCAAGCCTTAAAATATGAACGCGATCGCATAGATGACAAACTAAAACGACAGGGCTATTATAACTTTAATCCCGATTTTCTGATTTTTGAGGCCGATACCAATGCCTATAGCAACAAAAAGTTCGACCTATTTTTGAGGTTGAAGAAAAATATTCCGGAAAAGGCAGTACTTCCTTATAGCATAGATTCCATAACCGTATATCCCAATTATTCCATTACCAATGATACCACGGCAACACATGCCGAAACAGAATTAATAGACGGGATTCATTTCGTACAAAAGTCAGCATTTTTCAAACCAGAAAAACTAGAGCCATACATTTTATTTGATGAAGGGCAGTTGTATGATGCCGAGACGGCCCGGCTTACCAGTAACAGGTTATCCGCCTTGGGAAGTTATAAGTTCGTGAACATTCGTTTTAACGAAGTAGATAGCACGGCAGTGGACGGTACAGCATCCTTACATGCAGATATTTTTCTCTCCCCGTTGACCAAAAGATCTATGCGGGCAGAATTGCAGGCCGTAACCAAATCCAACGGATTTGCAGGGCCCGGCATCTCGCTAACCTATACCAACAGGAATCTCTTCAATGGTGGGGAAAGCTTTAGTGTGATTGGAAATTTTGGCTACGAGACCCAATTGGCAGCAGGTCGAAATTCCGGACTTAGCAGTATTTCAGGGGGTTTAAGGGCAGAGCTGGGTATTCCCAGACTTATACCTTTTTCTCCCAGCCGTTTTAGATATGCCGTTCCAAAGACCAAGGTAAGTGTTGGGGGGGACATCCTTAAAAGAAGTCAGTTGTACACCATTTTATCCTTCAACAGTTCATTGGGCTATACTTGGAACGCGAACCGGTTTGTGTACCACGAACTCAATCCCATTAGTCTCAACTACGTGAACTTGGCCGATACCAGCGATGAATTTGATGCCATTTTAGAAAACAATCCCTTTTTAAGGCGCAGTTTTGATCAGCGTTTTATTGCCGGTCTCAATTATACCTTTACGTATAACGAATTGGTGGACGAGAATAAAACAAGACCGTTTTTTGTATCATCTAGTATTGATATTGCCGGAAATACCCTTGGCTTGCTTGCCGGTAGTGATAATACTGTTTTTGGACTTGAATATGCCCAATACGCGAAGGCCGATGTCGATTTTCGGTATTATTTTAAATTCGGGAAAGAGCGTACCTTGGTAAGTAGGTTGTATGCAGGTTGGGGAATACCCTATGGCAATTCCAATACCTTGCCCTTTGTAAAGCAATTTTTCTCCGGCGGGCCCTATAGTGTGCGTGCGTTTCAGATCCGTTCCTTGGGTCCGGGCGCTTTTAGTCCAGAAAATAACAATACCACTTCGTTCTTTGACCAATCCGGTAATTTTCGCTTGGAAGGCAATGTAGAATATCGTTTTCCTATTTGGTCCTATCTAAAAGGCGCCCTTTTTGCGGATGCCGGAAACGTGTGGTTAACCAATGACATTACCCAAGATGATGAAGCGGATACGCAAGGAAGGGAATTCAACGAACAATTGTACGAGGAAGGTAAATTTGGCCCTGATTGGGCAAAACAATTGGGCATAGGCGTCGGTTTTGGCCTGCGGGTAGATATTCAAAATTTTGTAATTCGCTTCGATCTGGCCTCGCCCTTACAAGTACCGTACTTACCAGAAGGCGAACGCATCCGAACGCCTTTTTTTGGGGGAGGCGATGATAATTTGATACTTAATTTTGCTATCGGGTATCCTTTTTAGTAGGGTTTGAGTATCTGTTTGGTAGTCCTAATCAGATGGACATTCCTCTTTTCTTTTGCTAGCTTCGAAATCATTTAAAACAAATCTATCCTTTGGTGTACGTCATATTTCGAATAATACAGTTAGGCCATCACAAGAAAACTAAAATGAATACTTTGGCTCTTTATTAATTTTAACAGTGACACTATTAATGACACATATAAAGTAAGAAAAATCTTGTTTTATTATGTTAAAAATACAATATCCTCCAAAATTACAAGGTTTTTCTAAGTTGTATTTAATTTTATTTTTTTAAATTTTAAGTCGTTATCATTTAAAATAAGACAAAAACGCTGACAATTTTTACCTTTCATTCTAATGCTTATTCATATGAAAGAGCTATTTCCAAAAGAAATCATAGAGCATACCACGGAGTATTTCATTCCCAAGAATACTGTTAAGAGTACGGTCATTTATGGCTTAATTCTTTTAGTATTGGTTAGCGGAATAGCTGTTTTACCTTTCCTTAATATCTCCATCTTTACTTCAGGAAGGGGCTTGTTAAAACCTAGCAAGGATAGAATGGCCATAACGAGTATTAATCCAGGTAGGGTAGTGCATAATGGCATAGAAAATAACAGGAAAGTTGAAATGGGGGATACCTTGGTCATATTACAGACCAATGTTTTGGACGATCAATTAAACCTTAACCACAAAAAGATTGCTATCATTACCAAGGAAATTGCCGATTTAAGGAAAATAGTATCGAATAGGCGTATTGCGGTAAGTAGGTTGGTACTCCAAAGTTTAAACGGGAAATTATTCAATATAATTCCAGATTAACCGAACACTATACCAAAATAAAAAATCTTGAGGTAGATTTCGATAGAAATAGAAAGCTGTTATCTAAAGGGGTCATCGCCCAAGTTGAATTTGATGATAGCAAATTGGCCTATGACCTAGAAAATAACGCCCTGCATCAATTTCAAAAAAGTGCGATGAATTCTTGGCAGGCGACGTTAACAGAGTTAGAGAATCAATTCATTGATTACGAAAACAATGTGGAACAGGTGCTTAATAATAAAAGGAGCTATGTGATAACCGCACCAATAACAGGCACTTTGATCAATACTAGCAGCATGAATAGCGGAAGTTTCATTAATGCCGGAACGCTTTTGGGGGAAATAACCCCCGATACCGAACTCATTGCGGAATGTTATATTTCTCCTAAGCATATTGGCCTAATAGACAAGGAAAAGGAAGTTACTTTTCAAATAGATGCCTTCAATTACAATCAATGGGGCCTTGCCTCCGGTAAAATTACCAAGATAGGTGAGGATGTAGAGTTTATCGACAACCAACCTTTTTACAAGATACAATGTCAATTGAACGAGCGGCAATTGAAACTAAAAAATGGCTATAGTAGGGCCTTGGGAAAGGGAATGACCTTAAATGCAAGATTTGAAATTACGGAGCGCACATTGTTTGATTTGCTCTATGATAGAATGGACGATTGGCTAAACCCAGGAAACGGAAACAAACTAGTTACAACCAACTAATTATGGCTAAAAAAAACAATAAAACAGCACGACATTACAGACTGTGGAGCAGCCTGCCTAGCCTCCATAGCGGCTCATTTTAAATTAAACTACCCCATCGCCAGAATAAGGCAATACGCAGGTACGGATAAAAAGGGTACGAATGTTTTTGGATTAATTAAGGCCGCCGAAAAATTAGGGTTCGATGCCAAAGGCGTACGCGGGGATTTTGATAGTTTGTCCAAAATTCCCAAACCTGCAATTGCCCACATCATCGTTAAAGAAATCTTGCACCACTATGTGGTGCTTTACGATATTTCAAAAACCCATGTAACGGTAATGGATCCTGGAAGCGGAAAAATGGAGAAAAGAACCCACGACGACTTTAAAAAGGAATGGACAGGAGTGCTGGTGTTGTTGGTGCCCAATCAAGATTTTAAGGTAGGTAATGAAAAAGTATCGGTGTACAAACGGTTTTGGTACTTGTTACGGCCACATAAAACAGTATTGGTACAAGCATTTATAGGTGCGCTGGTATATACCTTGCTAGGATTTTCTACCGCTATTTATATTCAGAAGATTACCGATTATGTCCTTATCGATGGCAATACAAAGCTTTTGAACCTTTTGAGTATTATTATGGTAGTGCTGTTGTTGGTTAAAGTGCTTATAGGTGTTTTTAAGGATGTATTTCTAATTAAGACTGGGCAGCAGATAGATGCACGGCTTATTTTAGGATACTACAAACACTTGTTAAAATTACCGCAGCAGTTTTTTGATACCATGCGTGTTGGGGAAATCATATCTAGAATTGGAGATGCCGTAAAAATTAGGAACTTCATAAATGGCGTAGCCCTTTCTTTGACCGTTAACGTGCTGATAGTCATTTTTTCCTTTGCGCTTATGTTTTCCTACTATTGGAAGTTGGCGCTCATCATGGCCGCTATTATTCCTATTTATGTAGTCATTTACTGGGTGGTAAATAGATTGAACAAAAAAGTGGAGCGCAAGGTAATGGAAGATGCCGCGGATTTGGAAAGTCAGTTGGTTGAGTCCATAAATTCGGTAGGTACCATCAAAAGGTTTGGTTTGGAAGGCTTTGCCAATTTAAAAACGGAAACTCGGTTTATTAAGTTGTTGAATACAGGATATAAATCTGCCTTAAACTCCATTTTTTCAGGAACTTCCTCCAATACCATCTCACAGATTTTTGTCATCGTTTTGTTGTGGGCAGGTGCGGGATTTGTAATCGATAAAGAAATTACCCCAGGAGAACTTCTTTCCTTTTATGCTATCGTAGGTTATTTTACGGGACCTTTGGTAGAGCTAATAGGCGCCAATAAGGAAATACAGAATGCATTGATTGCTACGGAACGCCTTTTTGAAATAATGGATTTGGAGCGCGAGGAGTCTGGCGAAAAAATAGTGCTTACCAAAGATAAAATCGGGGATATTAGGTTTGAAAATGTGGGTTTCAACTATGGCACTAGAGTAGAGGTATTTAAGGATTTTAACCTAACGATAAAAAAGGGGGAGATTACCGCCTTTGTAGGCGAAAGTGGCTCCGGTAAATCTACCTTGGTTTCTTTGCTACAAAATATTTATCCCATAAACATGGGCAAAATCTCATTTGGGCAAACAAACCTAAAATACATGGAGAATGAAAGCTTGCGAGAATTGGTAGCGGTGGTACCCCAAGAGATAGACCTCTTTGCGGGCAATGTTATTGAAAATATTGCAGTAGGCACCCTACAGCCTAATATGGACTTGATGATGCAAATTTGCACTGATATTGGAATTTTGGACTTTATAGAAAGTCTGCCCAATGGCTTTGGTACCTATTTGGGAGAAAATGGGGCAAGCCTAAGTGGTGGCCAAAAACAGCGTATTGCCATTGCAAGGGCTTTGTACAAACAGCCGGAAATTTTGGTCTTGGATGAGGCCACTTCTTCCTTGGATAGTGGATGCGAAACCTTTGTGCAAAAAACAATAGCCCAAATGCGCCAGAAAAATAAGACCATTGTCCTTATAGCGCACCGCCTAAGCACCGTAGTACATGCGGATACCATTGTAGTATTGGATAAAGGAGCGGTGGTAGAGCAAGGATGCCATGAAGTACTGTACGAAAAACGAGGAATATACTACAAGTTGTGGAGGCAGCAATTACCAAGACTAACTTTTAAATTGAAACCGGCTGTATAACTAAAAATAGACCAACATGAAACAGTTAACAAAGCAAATAGCAATATTGGAACGTGTAGACCAGTTGATACGCTTAAAAGCAACAGGGCGTCCAAAACAATTGGCGAAACGCCTAGAGGTTTCGGAGGCTACCGTGTTCCGGATTATTGAGACCATGAAAGAAATGGATGCCCCTGTTTATTATGATTTAACACGGCAAAGTTATATTTATACGGAAAAGGCCAGTTTTAAATGTGGCTTTTTTGTCCAAGAACTGGATGAGCAGGAGGGAAGGAGCCTCTCGGGTGGACGAAACTTTATAAATCTTCATAAAATATTCAAATTTTAACATTTTTAGGGTATGACTCTCAAATTTTGAGAGTGTTCGGTCGCATATTTACAAAGTAATCAAAAAAGCGCGCTAAAACTATTTAGGTTTTGATTTCAAAATAGAAATGTTTAATTTAAAAATTTTAAAGAATGAAGAATTTGGAATCTTATGGTACTTGTGAAATTGAATCGAATGATTTAGTAGCCATAAATGGAGGATTTGTCCCATTAGTGATATGGGGCGTTGCAGTTTCGGCGAAAGCAGTAGCTGGTGCCACCGTTGCCGCTTTTGGCGCTGGTGTAGGGATTGGTGCCGCTGCATTTTTAACTGGAAGATGAATTAAACTGTAAAATTGAAGAAAATGGATAATTTAATGAATTGTAATTTAGTATCTTTAACAGAGGCCGAGGTTAAAGAAGTGAATGGAGGAGGTGTACCTGCTATAGTAATAGCGGGAGCGGTCATAGGCGGAGCTTTTGTAGCTGGTCTTGCTGTAGGGGCATTAGCAGCTTGGGCAGTTTACGAGTTAACTCGTTAGGAACTTTCAAAATAATGCAATGACTGGTCATTGCATTATTTTGTTTATAAATAATTTACAATATGGAAATGAATAATAGTTTTAAAGTAAAGATTATAAAATTTAGTTTTGCTGCATTTGTATTGGGTATTGTTTTGGGTGCTTATTTTTTACTTAAAGCGGTATAATATGAATCAGCAAGAAATTATAAAAGCGGAGTTTGAGAAGCAAAAAAAAGTTATTGAGGGAGAAGTGCTTTCATTATCAAATAAACATGCTGAAATTGTGATAAACTTAAACTCAGAAATTAAGCAGTTTATAATTAGGAATAAGTCCGTTGATCCAGAAGTTCTTTTATTCCTTAATATGGCCATATCTAATTCTAAAAATGAATTTGAAAAGAAATGGACAGAGTACTTGACTGAATACGGCTTAAAATTTTAGGTCCCCGCTAGCGCTCGTTTGTAACGAGTGCCGTACCGAGTAGGCATAGGAGCAAAATATGGTATAAAAGTTTCAAGTGTTTACTTCCGTCCCATAACCTTCAGATGTCGGGAAAATGTACGGCCACTATTAATTTTCAGTTTTTATCGCTATTTTTAAAATCCTTAAAGAAGTTTATGAATCAAAATAAAATTATGGGGGTATTATGATGGTAATATAATCGAACATATACCAATAAAATATATTGGCTTGAAAGTGACCCCCGCTAGCGCTCGTTTGTAACGAGTGCCGTGACCCCCGCTAGCGCTCGTTTGTAACGAGTGCCGTACCGAGTAGGCCCGGGCGTAAAATATAACATAAAAGCTTCAAGTTTTTGCTGGCGTCCCGTAGCATCGAGATGTCGGGAAAATGCAGGACTACTCTTAATCTTAAATTTTT